>Ga0182030_10010411_pt1 | contig 18894 bp, 8 predicted proteins | sample 812S3MmetaG_FD_121299 | JGI IMG/M metagenome (GOLD analysis project Ga0182030, IMG submission 121299) | Permafrost microbial communities from Stordalen Mire, Sweden - 812S3M metaG (Illumina Assembly) | ecosystem: Environmental > Terrestrial > Soil > Wetlands > Permafrost | place: Sweden...
GAGAATTATTGGTGGCCGGCCTAGTCGCTCAGCGGCGTGGTGAAACACCCGCTTGAGATTGGACCCGGGATCGGTGGCGGGGTGAGGCGACGACGTTGGCCGCCAACGGCCCGTCATTTCGTTGCTTTCAGCTCGGTGAAGGTGCGGCCGTTTTGGGCGATGACTTTGCCGACGGGCTTCCAATTCGCCTGCCGCAAGTCCTCGAAGGGATCGGCACTGGCGGTTATTTGGTTCAACTGGACGGCCGCCTGCCGGGTAATCCGGTGGGCCTGCCAGACGCTGGCCGCCAGGATCAGGAAACTGAACAGACACGCCAGGGCGGTGGTAATGAGCGCCAATTGCTGAAGTTTCCTGAATTCCCGATGCGTTCCGGCCACCCAGCTTCGGAAATTTTGCGATTCGCCCACGAGGGCGGTGTGCAGACAGTCTTTCAACGTTGCAGTCAGTTGTTGCGTTTCGTCCTGGGCATCTTGCCGCTCATCCAACATCAAGTTCGTGTTCATAAACCAGTCTCTTCGGTCTCAATTTGTTACAGCCATTGACACTCGCCGAACCTCAGAAGCCACGGTTTTTGGGACTTTGCGGTATCCGGCACCCAGCGGAAGTTTAAGAGCAAACCACGTGCCGTTTCGGGGGGCCGGGCTTTCACGCGGCCGCAAGGGTGCCGGCGCTGGCGGCAGCGGAGTTTCACATTTTTTGCGGCCGGTCCCGGCGATGAAGAAATGATGCGCGCCGCAGCCTGCGGTTTTTGCTTGGAATCATTTTCGTTTATCCTTATTTGGTGGGCAACCCAAACGCCCATTCAGGTTTTAACCACCCGGAAATGGACCAAATTATGCGGCGGAAAATGTTTCAATTGCTGACCGGAATCTGCCTGTGGCTCGCGGCCGGAATTCGGCTGCAGGCCGGGGACGGCCCCGGATTGGCGGGGAGCCTGGCGAACCTCTACCGGGTCACCACCGCCGAGACGCGGTCCATCAGCCCGGAAAACTTTACCGGGGAAAAAGGCCAGGGCGGCATGGCCACGGACGGCACCGGCAAACGGGCGGCGGCTGAGCTGGGGCCGGGCTGGAAGATTTCTCCCTCGATTGATGTCCAGCCGGGAACGACGTACACGCTCGGCGAGATCGCGGGGCCCGGCTGCATCCAGCAGATCTGGATGACGCCGCAAGGCAACTGGCGGCATTCCATCCTCCGCTTTTATTGGGATGGGGAGACGAATGCGTCGGTCGAGTGCCCGGTCGGGGATTTTTTTGCGTGCGGGCTGGGCAAATATTGCCAGATTAATTCCGAGGCGGTGTGCGTGAATCCGGGCAGCGCCTTCAACTGTTACTGGCCGATGCCGTTCCGGAAAAAGGCACGGGTCACTTTGGAGAATTTGGATGACAAGAAGGTGACGGTCTATTACCAGATCAACTATACGCTGGCGCATGTGCCCAGGAATGCCGGCTATTTTCATGCCGAGTTCCGCCATGAAAGTCCCCTGAAGACCAGGGGCCTGTACACCATTCTGGACGGCGTGAAGGGGGACGGCCAATATGTGGGCACCTATCTGGCCGTGGCGGTGCACAGCCCGGGTTGGTGGGGCGAGGGCGAGATCAAGTTCTACCTGGATGGCGACCAGGATTTTCCGACCATCTGCGGAACGGGCACGGAGGATTATTTTTGCGGGTCCTACAATTTTGAGAACCTTGGCACGCACAAGTATCAGACCTTCTCGACGCCGTACAGCGGCCTGGCCCAGGTGCTGCCGCCGGACAAGATTTATGAGGCCGGCCAGCGTTTTGGGCTGTATCGCTGGCACATTGCGGATCCCATCCGGTTCAAGAAGGATTTGAAGGTGACCATCCAGGCGCTGGGCTGGAAGACGGGCGGCTTGTACGATCCGCTGGATTGTGAGTTTTCGTCGGTCGCGTTCTGGTATCAAAAAGAGCCGCATCAGCCTTTTCCGGCCCTGCCGCCTCGTGGCGAGGCCGACTGGCATGATCACTGACGGTGCAAATTCAACCGGGAAGCGGAATCGAATTGGATGCCGGCTCGCACACTATCGCTTATGACAAGAAAGTTACTATCTATCGGACTGACTGCCATTTTTGGCACGTTGGGATTATACGCCGGGACGGATCCCTTGGTGCTCGGCTCCGGGTGGCAATTGCAGGATACCGGAAAGGTGTCCCAGACCGGGGCGGAAATCTCCCAGGCAAGCTATCAGCCGGACGGCTGGCAGGCCGCCGTGGTGCCGGGAACGGTGTTGACCAGCTTGGTGGCGGATGGAACCTATCCGGATCCGCTCTATGGCGAGAATAATCGGCCGGACAAGATACCCGAATCACTGTGCCGGACGGCCTACTGGTACCGCACGGTTTTTGCGGTGCCCGCCAATTACCAGGGACGGACAATCTGGCTGAACTTTGACGGGATCAATTACACCGCGGACGTGTGGGTGAACGGGCATGCGGCGGGCAAGGTTCGCGGCGCCTTTGCCCGGGGCATATTTGACATATCGGCTTTTGTCACTGCCGGGCAACCGGCTGTGCTGGCGGTTTTGGTGTCGCCCCCGCCGCATCCGGGCGAGCCCATTGAACACACGGTGGAGCATGGCCTGGGCAAAAATGGGGGAATCACGGCGCTGGACGGCCCGACCTTCCTGTGCACGATTGGCTGGGATTGGATTCCGGGGATACGGGACCGCGACACCGGCATTTGGCAGAAGGTGTTTGTGTCCGCCAGCGGACCAGTGGTGATCCAGGACCCGCAGGTGAATTCGGATTTGCCGTTGCCCAAGCTGGACTCCGCGGACTTGGCGATCCAAGCTACCGTGGAGAATGTTTCCGGCGAGCCGCAATCGGGCGTGCTCAAGGGCGGGTTTGGCGAGGCGACGTTCGAAGTCCCCGTGTCGCTGGCCGCGCGCGAAACGCGGCGGATTTCGCTGGACGCGAAATCCGTGCCGGCGCTCCACGTAGTCCAGCCGCGGCTCTGGTGGCCGAACGGCTACGGTCCGCAGAATCTTTATCAATTAAAACTGGCCTTTCAGGTCGGGGCGGCGGTGTCCGACGAGCAGCAGTTGGACTTCGGCATTCGCAAGGTCACTTATTCAGTCCCGGATTCGGAAAATCTGACGCTGTCCGTGAACGGGGTGAAAGTGTTTTGCAAGGGCGGCGATTGGGGCATGGACGAAGCCATGAAACGCATTCCGCGGGAGCGGCTGGAAGCGGAGTTGCGGATGCACCAACTGGCCAATTATACCATGATCCGGAACTGGGTGGGGCAGAGCACCAGCGAGGATTTTTACGAGCTGTGCGACAAATACGGGATCCTGCTCTGGGACGAGTTCTTTCAACCCAATCCGGCGGACGGGCCGAATCCGGGGGACTTGCCGCTCTATATAGCGAATGTCCGCGAGAAAATAGTCCGTTTCCGGAACCATCCGTCCATCGCGCTGTGGTGCGCGCGCAATGAGGGGTATCCGCCGAAGGAGATTGACGACATCCTGCGCAAGCTGATCCCGGAGCTGGACCCGGTGCGGCTGTATCAGCCCAGCTCCACGGCGGGCCGGGGGGTGAATTCGGGCGGGCCGTATTTTTGGCGCGAGCCGCGGAAGTTTTATGATTTTGGCGAGGCGTTCAAGACGGAGATCGGGAGCGTTTCGATCCCCACGCTGGAGTCCATCCAAGGCATGATGCCGGAGAAGGATTGGGAAACGCTCAATGATGACTGGGCGGAGCATGACCTGGCAGCGGGCGCGCAGGCGGGCAATGCGTATCCGAAGATCCTCGGCCGCCGGTTTGGCCGGTTGGCGAACCTGGCCGATTTCGTGCGCAAGGGACAGCTGGCCAATTACGAAGCTTTTCGGGCGATGTACGAGGGGCGGAATGCGAAGTTATTCAAGCCGTGCACGGGCGTGCTGACTTGGATGAGCAATCCGGCGCAGCCAAGCTTTGTCTGGCAGCTCTATCATCACGACCTCGAGCCCAACTCCTCGTTATTCGCGGTCAGAAAGGCCTGCGAGCCCGTGCATGTGCAGTTGAATGAGAAGACCGGCGACATAGACGTGATCAATGAACTGCCGTCGGCGCTGCCCCAATTGCGGGTGCACAGCGCCATTTATAACTTGGACGGATCGGTGGCCCAGGAGCGCGATTTGGACGTAGATGCCCTGCCGGCCGCCGCGACGGTGGCGGGAGTGCTGGATGGTCCCGCCCCGGTTTCAAAAGTGCGCTTCGTCAAGCTGGAGTTGCGCGACGCCGGCGGCAAATTGATCTCGGACAACTTCTATTGGCAGGCGACGGCGGCGGATCCGGATGATTTGACCGAGCTGGCCCAGCTGCCGACGGTGACGCTGGAGATCACGGCCACACGACAGGACGCCGAGGGAAAGTGCCGGCTGAGCGTGATGCTGCATAATCCCGGGCGGCAGGTGGCCTTGATGGCGCATTTGCAACTGCGCCGGGCGACGACGCAGGAACGGGTCTTGCCGGTTTATTACACCGATAACTACGTGTCCTTGGCGCCAAATGAAACCAAAAATGTGGCGATCGAAGCCGCGCTGACGGATTTGAGAAATGACCAGCCGCTGCTGACGGTGGACGGATGGAATGTGGCTGTGACGCCGGTGACTTCCGGGCCGGTGCTGGTGAACTTGAACCTGGCGGCGCAGCCGGGCAGCCATCCGGACCGGGGCTTCGCGCTGGATCCGGCGCTGCCGAATAGCCAGATCCGAATCAATTGCGGCGGCGCGGGCGTGGGCGACTTTGGACGGGACCGGAGCGCCACGGGCGGCAGTCCCTCTGCCACGCCTAGCACCGTTGATACGAACACGCCGCATGCCGCACCCGCGAAAATCTATCAAAGCGAACGTTGGGGCAATTTCGACTACACTTTTGCCATGCGGCCTTTGCCGCCGGGGCAAAGTTACACGGCGAGGCTGCACTTCGCGGAGCTGAGGTTTACGGCGGAAGGACAACGCCGCTTTAACGTGGCAATCAACGGGAAGGCGGTCCTGACAGATTTCGACATCTTCAAGGAAGCCGGGGGACGCGACAAGGCCGTCGTGAAGGATTTTTCGGGGATTGTGCCAGACGCGGATGGCGAAGTGACGCTTCGTTTCTCGAAAGGCTCCGCCGACCAGGCCAAGGTCAACGCGATTGAGATATTTCCCAGCACGCCTTAGCCGCCGGGGTGGCATCGCTGGCCGTCAACACGGCGAAGAAATCCATATCGGTCACATCGAACTTGATGGTATTCCGTATCAACGTAGCTATATTACGCACGCAAACGTCATGCGCGGTGGCCGATCCAAATTCATTCTCCATGAGTTCCCGGCCCAATCGGGCCTGTGGACGAGCTCCGGAATTTCGTCCGCAAATGGCCCGAGAATAGGCCGCCGGCTGGCGTGGCAGTCAACGAATCCCTTTATGCTGATGAAACATTGTTTGCTCCGTAGTCGCCCCACACAACGCTCTGGCTGGCTGGCCGCGGCTTTGCTGGCCTTGACGGCATCCGTTTGGCCCGTGAGCGCCGCTGAGGTGTCCGGGAAGCTGGAGACCGTGGCGCCGGGAATTTGGCGCCTGCGCCTGGGGCAGCCCGAGCCGTTCACGCCGGTGCATTTTCGGTCGGCGCCCGTGGCGGCGGAATCCCTGAAGGGGTTGCCGGCGGCAGGAGCCCCGCCGATGGCAGCGTCCGAGATCCGGTTCCAAAAATCGGCCCGCGGCTGCACCGTGGAATTGCCGATGGACAATGGCGAGGGGATTTATGGCTTCGGTTTGAATACGGAGTTGTTCGACATGACCAAGAGCGGGGAGGGGCACGCGGGACGGCGCGTGTTTCTGAAGCCGACGGACCATCCGGAAAACGATTTGGGGGAATCACACGCGCCCGTGCCATTTTTTGTTTCGACGCGCGGCTACGGAGTTTTTGTGGACTCGGCGCGGTTTGTGTCATTTTACACGGGCGACCTGGCGCCCGTGCGGCGCGAAGGCGCGGGCGGGCAGGGCGGGGCCACCAACAGCACGTCGGCGCTATACGCCGCGCGGGAATTGAACAAAAAGACCATACTGGTTGAGGTGCCGGTGGCGGCGGGCGTGGACGTTTATATCTTTGCCGGGCCGCAAATGGCGGATGCCGTGCGGCGCTACAATTTGTTTTCCGGCGGCGGCTGCGTGCCGCCGCTGTGGGGCCTGGGCGTCGCCTATCGCGGCGACACGGAATTTTCCGCCGCCGAATCCCTGGCCTTGGCGGGGCGGATGCGCGCCGACCATTTGCCGTGCGACGTCTGGGGCGTGGAACCCGGCTGGGAGACGGCGACCTACTCCAGCTCGTTTGTCTGGGCCACCAACCGCTTTCCCGATCCGAGCGGATTCATCGCGTCCATGCACCAACAGGGTTTCCGGCTGAATTTCTGGCAGCACGCTTTCACGCATCCCAGCTCGCCGATGTACGCGGCGCTGCTGCCGTGGTCGGGCGATTACCAGGTTTGGGGCGGACTGGCGCCGGACTTTGCGTCGCCGGAAGCCCGCCGCATTTTTGTGAAACAAAACGAGGACGTTCTCTTTAGCAAGGGAGTGGATGCGGTGAAGCTCGATGAGTGCGATTACCAGCCGGATTCGGCGGCGCCGTGGTCGTTCCCGGAGATCAGCCGGTTTCCGTCCGGCCTGGATGGCGAGCAGATGCACTCGCTGTATGGCGTGCTCTATCAACAGACCTTGTGGGAGCCTTACCAGCGGCGGGGATTGCGCACGTGGGGGTTGGTGCGGAATTCGCAGGCGCTGGCGGCGCCGTTGCCGTACACCATTTACAGTGATTCCTACGATCACCGCTGCTTTGTGCGCGGCTTGGTGAACGAAGGCTTTACCGGCCTGCTCTGGGTGCCGGAAGTCCGGCATGCCGACTCGGTGGAGGACCTTTACCGGCGGGTGGAGACAGTGATTTTCTCGCCCCAGGCGTTGATCAATTGCTGGTACATGAAGAATCCGCCGTGGTTGCAAATCGATCGCGACAAGAGCAACCGCGGCGAATTGCAGCCCGATCACGAGGCCGTCACGGCAAATATCCGGAAGATCCTCGAGTTGCGGATGGCCTTTGTTCCATATCTGTATTCCGCCTTCAACGAATATCGGCTGACGGGCACTCCGCCCATCCGGGCGCTGGTGATGGATTGGCCCCAAGACCCGAAAGTGCGGGACGTGGACGACCAGTATATGTTTGGCCCTTCGGTGATGGTGGCACCCATGTTTGCCGGCCAAGTCAATCGCCAGGTGTATTTGCCGGTGGGGGACTGGTACGACTTCTGGACGGGCCAAAAACTGGCCGGCGGCCAAAGCATCACCGCCACCAATGACCAGCAGCACATTCCGCTGTATGTCAAAAGCGGTTCACTGCTGCCGCTGGCTGAGCCGGTGGAACACATTGGGGCCGATACCTGTTTCCAGGTCGTCGTTCGCTCGTATGGCCCGAGTCCAGCCGATTTTGTGTTGTACGAGGATGATGGCACGTCTGACGCTTTCGCGACCGGCCAGCAGAATCAGTTGCGCCTCCATTGGGACGCCAAGAGTCGGAGCGTCGTGCGGCAGGGGAATTATTCGCAGCCGCCGCGTTACCGGGTGGTTGACTGGAAGGCCAATCCGTAGCCGGAACGATTCAGTTGAAAAATGAATTAACCACAGATGGACACAGATGAACACAGATTCCGAACTGGAATTTCGAGAAATATTCTTTTATACACCGATTTTAGCCTGCGCGTTCGGCATGGTGATTTGGGGATGCCTGGTCCTACGCTCGGACCCAAAATGATTTATCGCGAATATGATAGGCCGGGGGGGGCGCACCCCTTTCGCTCTGCAAGGGAACCCTGTTGAGGAAAATGAGAGAACCCTTGTCCCGCCCGATGCTTGGCCTTTTCTTCGGACGACGTGGTGGCTAAACTGCTTCGATGTCTGAATCGTCCAATAAGGGATTGTTTGACGCGCTGGTGCGAGCCGAAGGACCGCCCGAATATCGTCTGGACGTGACTTTGGACGCCGCGCTGGGCGGTTTTCGGTTTGAATGGAAGCCGTCTGGTTCTGATGCAGTGGCCGCCGTGGGTGAATTGTTGCCGCATGCACTGGACCTTTTCCGTTGGTTTGCGCTGGACTGGCAATTCCGGATGAACGGGCAAACCGAAACCGATCAGCGCAGCGGGGAACCGGCTGCCATCCGCGCCCTGCTCAAGCGGATTAGTCGGCGTCTCCCATTGGCACCAAACGGCTTTAGCTTCGGGTTCTGTCTCGATTCGGCGCTGGCCGACTTCGAGCCGGGGTTTCGGTACGCATTGAAAGTGCCCGAGAATCACGAATGGCCTGCGAGCCTGGCGCGTTTGGTGCATGAATTTGTGAAAGGGGTTGCCGCCATTCCGCCCGCGGTGGGAGCGACGCCGCAAGTGTGCGGGCGCAGTGCTTCTTTGGCGGTGATTCGGAGACATTTGGCGCTGCGGCCGCAGCCGGAGGCCGGCACGCCGTCGGCGCGGGAACGAACTTGGCGGCTCCGCGTGACGATGGAATGCGTCGGGGGATTCATCGGGTTTGATTGGACGCGAGTCCGTGACGGCGGCGCAGTGGCCGTTGGAATGGTGACGTGTTCCGGCCCGGACGAACTGACATGGGACTTGAAGCTTGGCGGCCGGACGGAAACGGACTACTCGGGGTGCGATTTGAATTCCATTCACGGCCAGTTGCGCCGCTGGCTCTTGCGCTGGCCGGTCGCCAACGGGGATTTTTCTGCGCACACAATTCTTCTGGGGAAGGGCCGCAAACCGGAGAGCCGCGAGGAACCGCCGTTTGGTCCGGGCCAATCGCCGTTGCCGTGGCTGGCGGACGCCATTCAAGCGATGGCTGAACAATTGCGCGTTAGTTTTTCTCCGCTCAACCAAGCGATGGACACGCTGGCCTGGACCGATCCCGATTTTTTGCGCCACGAGCAGCGGTTCCTGCGGAAGGAACAAGAGCGCGCGGAAGCGGAAGAACGGCGGCGCGAAACGATGGAGCGCCTGGCCCGGGAACGGCGGGAAAAGGAAGCCGCCAAAGCCGCGCAACGCAAAGCGATCGCATCGCAACGAACTCCCAAACCGGCGCCCGCCATCGCGCCCCCGGCCCCGCCGCTGCCGTCCGTGCCGCTGCGCATCGAACTGCCGGAACTGGCGTTTCAGGAAACCGCCTTTCCGCTGGAAAACCTCGACGGCTATTTTTTGGGTGAACGCGCCGCGCAATGGTGGGTGGCCAACCAATCGGACGACTTGATCGCGCTGCCCTATTGCCGCATTCAACGGCTGGAATATCAGGTGCGGACCGCCTTGCGGGTGCTGGGCCCGCTGCGCGGCCGCGCGCTGCTCTCGGATGAAGTCGGCCTGGGCAAAACCATTGAAGCCGGCCTCGCGCTCAAGGAATGGCTTACGCGCGGGATGGTCAAACGCTTTCTCGTGCTGACCGTGCCCTCGCTCGTGGATCAGTGGGAAGGGGAATTGAGCGACAAATTCAACCTCGCCACGGCCACCACAAATCAGGCGGGGTTCCGCGCCGACGCGGAAAGTTTCTGGCGCGAGAATCCGGGCATTATTGCCAGCCTGCACACCGTCAAACAACCGGCGCACCTGGAAATCGCCCGCGCCATTCCCTGGGACCTGGTCATCGTGGACGAGGCGCATTATTTGCGCAACCGCGAGTCGCAGGCCTGGCAGGCCGTCAATGCGCTGCCACGGAAATTCCTGCTGCTCCTCACCGCGACGCCGGTGCAAAATTCGCTCGAAGAACTGTACAACCTCGTCACCCTCTTGCAGCCGGGTCAGTTGCCGTCGCCGAAAGAATTTCGGGCGCGGTTCATGGACCCCAAACGGCCGCGGCAGCCGCGGGAGCCGGAGGAATTGCGCCGGCTGCTCGGCCAGGTGATGATCCGGAACACGCGCGCCAACGCGGGCATCCAGCTGCCGCCGCGCCACGCCGAAACGGCGCTCTTCGAACCAGACGCCGCCGAGCGCGGGTTTTGGGAAACCTGGGAAACCGAGTTGCGCGCGGAACTGGCGGACCTGCCGCCGGGCCAGCAAACCTTGTGGGGGCGGCTGTTGTTGCAGGCCGCCGGCAGCAGCCCGGCGGCGTGGCGCGCCGCCCTGGAAAAATTTCCGAAGCACGAGCGCGCGGAAGCCTGGCGCGAACACGCGCCGCTGGAAGGCAGTTGGCGGAAGAAATGCGCCTTGCTCCCGCCCCTGGCCGGCGGCGAAGGCGGCGTGGTGGTGTTCACGCAATTCCTGCACACACAAGCCGCGCTGGCGGAATCCTTGCGCGCGGCCGGGGTGGAAACGTTCGTCATGCACGGCGGCACGCCCGCGGCCGCGCGCCAGCCCATTACCGAGTCGTTTCAAAAGCGCGGCGGCGCGCTGTTGCTCACGCACAGCGGCACCGAAGGCCGCAACCTGCAATTCTGCCATCGGTTGGTCAACTTCGACCTGCCTTGGAACCCGATGGAAATCGAGCAGCGCATCGGGCGGCTGCACCGGCTGGGCCAGCAACAGCCGGTGCGCATTTACAACCTCGTCCAGCGCGGCACGCTCCAGGAACACCTGCTGGAAATTCTCCAGGAAAAACTCAATCTCTTTGAGCTGGTCGTGGGCGAAACCGGCCTGATTCTCGGCGAACGTTTCGCCGGGGATGAATTCGCCGATGAAGTCTTCCGGCGCTGGCGCGAATCCGCGGGCCGCGTCGGCGAGGCACTGGCCGCGTTGGGCAATGAACTGGCCGCGGCGCGCGGGGGCTATCAGGAAGTCAAGGCTCTGGATGAAACCTTGTTCGCAAAGGATTACGAATCGTTGTGAAACTCCCCCGCCTGCCCCATGAACCCGCCGCGCTGGTGGATTTTTACCAGGCCGCGCTCGAGCACCTCGGCGCGCTGTGCGAACGCACCTGGTTCGACCGGCTGCAAATCGTCGCCGAAGGCCGGGCGGCGCGGTTGTGGAAACCCGACGGCTCGTTGCATGAGGTGGAGCTGCAGTTTCCCGCGCCCGACTCAGGGGGGCCGCGGGACGCGGAACGGGAAGTCTTTCCGGGTTGCCCGCTGACATTTCAGCTCACCGACGCGCTGCGCCCCCAGCCGCTCGCGCTCGAACGCGTCGTTCTGGCCGACGAGAACCGGCCGCATCCGCCCGAGGCCGCCGTGGCGGAAAAACTCTGGCACGCCCAGTATTCGGGCACGACGCGCTGGCGGCCCGCCACGCCGTTTGTCGCGGCGCGCCATTTTTCGCTGGTGGCCCTGGTGCGGTGCGAAATCCAGGCCATTGACCAGCACTGGTCGCTGTGCCGGCTGGCGTTTTCGCTGGCCGACGGCGCTGGCGACGACGCGCTGGCCGAAGCCTTTTCATTTTTTCGCGCGGCGAATGCCGACGGGCCAATCGCCTGGCCCGCCGTGGATGCCGCGCGGTGCCGCGAATGGCTGGCGGCCGCGGTGACGGAAGAAGTGGCGGACGACCTGAACGCGATGCGTCTGCGGCAGGAAAGCCATTTGCGGCGCGAGCTGGCCCGCGTGGACGATTACTTTGCAAACTACCAGCGGGAATTGAGCGAGCGAGCCGGGCGCAGCCGCAATGAAGGCACCAAGCTCAAGGCCGGCGAGCGCCTGGCCGCCGCGCGCGCCGAACACGAACGCCGCCGCGCGGATCAGGTGCAGCGGCATGAAATCCGCGTGCTGCCGCATCTCGACGCGCTGCTCATGGTGGCGGAGACGGCTTGGCGCGCGGAGGTCGTGGTCACGCGGCATAACGAAACGCAGACCGTTTCCGCGTTGTTCATTCCGCGCTCGCGGCGCTGGGTATGCTGATCGGTTGATCTCGCAAACCGTCCGTCCGCCGCCGGTCACTGTCCCTGTGGGGGCGGCGAGCTCCGGTGTACGGGCAAGGCCACGGCAAGGCAGGTGCGGGGTGCCCGTCGCATTCCCGGCAACCCGCAACGCGTGGGAACGGAACAAACGCCTGATTTTGAAATGCGTCAAAATCGTCACAAATGGCGAAAAACTACATTTATCTGATTCTTATCGCCTTAAAAGGCGAATTACATATTATTAAACTAATCGTCATCAATGACGATATATTTGACTTTTTGTCTGTAAATCGACATATTTGACGGGTCATGAAAATAACAAATAAATTGACGGATGACGGTGTGCTGGTGGAAATGGGTGGAAGGCTGGCTAAAATGCGTTTGGAACGTAATCTAACCCAAGCGCAGTTGGCACAACAGTCCGGGGTTTCCAAACGAACGGTGGAACGGTTGGAAAAAGGCGCGGTGGCGACGCAGTTGGCGGGTTTTATCCGCATGTGTCGCACTCTGGGGGTGCTGGATCGCTTGGACAACTTCCTGCCGGAACCGGTGCCCAGTCCGGTCGAACAATTGAAACGCCGAGGCAAACAACGGCAACGGGCCTCTTCGTCCAGAAAAGCGGGGAAGGCGTCAGTTAAGAAGTGGCACTGGGGGGATGAAAAATGACGATGGCGCGAGTCAATCTGTGGGGGCGGACCATCGGGGTGGTGACGCTGGACGAGGGAGCCAGATATGCGGCCTTCCAATACGATCCGGAATTTGCCCGTAGCAACATTCAGATTTCACCGATCACCCTGCCGCTGAGTGATCGCGTGTATATTTTCCCCGCCCTGCCGGAAAGAACGTTTCATGGTTTGCCCGGACTGTTGGCCGATTCGCTGCCAGACCGATTCGGCAACGCCTTGATCGCCGCCTGGCTGGCGACACAAGGGCGAACCCCGGAGAGCTTTAATGCCGTTGAAAGGTTATGTTATACCGGTACCCGGGGCATGGGGGCGCTTGAATTTGCTCCGGAGAAGGGGCCCCGGTCGAAACAGGCAAAAAAGATTGAGATTGAGGCATTGGTCAAACTGGCATCGGAAGTTTTGCAGCACCGGAGGAATTTAAGGGCCACGTTTGCCGGGGAGACTCGAAAGAAAGCCCTGGCTGAAATTCTGCGCATCGGCACCTCGGCCGGCGGTGCCAGAGCCAAAGCCGTCATCGCCTGGAATCGGCAGACTAATGAAATTCGCTCGGGGCAGGTGGATGCCGGAAATGGATTTGAGTATTGGCTGCTAAAATTTGACGGCGTGAGTGCAAACAAGGACAAGGAATTGGAAGATCCGAAGGGCTATGGGGCCATCGAATATGCCTACTACTTGATGGCTAAGGTGGCGGGAATCACCATGACCGAGTCCCGTTTGGAGGAGGAAGGCGGGAGACGACATTTTATGACCCGTCGATTTGACCGGCAGGCTGACGGTGGCAAGCTGCACATGCAGTCCCTCTGCGCCTTAGCCCATTTCGATTTTAACGATGCCGGCGCATATTCGTACGAACAGGCCTTGATGACGATTCGGCAATTGGGTCTGCCGATGGAAGCCATCGAGGAGCAATTCAGGCGTATGGCATTCAATATCATCGCCCGCAATCACGATGATCATGTCAAGAATATCGCCTTTTTGATGGATAAGGCGGGAGCGTGGTCGTTGGCCCCGGCTTTTGATGTGACCTACAGTTACAACCCGTCCGGCCTTTGGACCGGCATGCAGCAGATGGCGATGAATGGCAAGCGTGACGGATTTACCGTGGCGGATTTTCGCGCCAGCGCAAAAAACGCGATGATGAAACGCGGGCGTGCGGAAACCATTGTCGAAGAGGTTCGGGCTGCCGTGTCTCAGTGGCCGAAGTTTGCAGAGCAGGCGCAAGTGATGAGCCAATGGCGAAAAGAGATTCAAAAGAATCTGCGACTTGGCCTACCCAAAGCATGAGTCTGGAAGACGGGTCGGAAGGCTGCTTGAGGATGAAAAAGGCGTTCTCAGGGCGCCGACAGCCGGTAAAATCTTTCCGGCCAGTTCGTGACCGTGGTATCCAGGAATTGATATTGGCCCGGCGGGGCTTCGGTCGCGGTGCCGAGGTCGCTCCAATCGAATAAATTGGTGCTCGCCCACACGCTGTACGTCGCATTGGCCGAACCCGAGAAATTCAGATCAAAGCTTTCGGTTCCGGAGGTGTCCGGGTTCCACAAGAAGCCCGCGAATTGCGGCGTGGCGGGAAGCCCGATGTTGACGGTCACCTGCGCCGAACCCGAACCATAGACCCCGTCGTCCACTATGAAATTGAAGGTCGCATAGGGATTTCCCGACTGCCCGGTGGCGGGCGCAAAGACGACTTGCCCGGCCGGATCACTGACGAGGGTGTTGGGCATGCTGATCGGCGATCCCCGCGTGCCGCCGGAGTATTGATAGAGCGCCCCCGCCGTCGGCAACGAGAGCACATGAAAGTTCAAAGGGGTTTGATCCGGACTGATGGCTGGCAGTGCGAGCGCAAGGTCATGGTTCACATAACCCGAAAACGTCCCGTTAATGGCCTGCGGGGTTTGATCTCCGATTGCCAGCGCGAAGTTGGTCCCGGCGGCAATCGCGGCCACATTGGTCAGGCCGGCGGGCAGGTTGAGCTGGCCCTGGCTGTTGTTGCCCCACTTGGCGATTGGACCGGCGGCTTCCAAGGCGAGGTTGAAAGCGCTGCCGCTGGCCACCGCCGACACATTGGTCAGAGTGGTTGGCGCGTTGGTTTGGCCGTTGCTATTGTTGCCCCACGCCACCAGCGTGCCCGCCACGCCGCCGATGCCATAAGTCGCGGCCAGCACTTCCTCATCGCTCAAAATTTCCGATGAATTTAACGCCCGGTTATAAAGCTGAATTTCGGCCATGTCACCATTGTAGAAATAGGAGCTGGTGGTCATCGCTCCGATTTGGAACGGGTAATCGCCGCGGGCGTCCGGGCAGAGTGAATTTTGCGTCGCCACGATGGCTCCGTCCACATAGAGAGTGATGGTGTCGCCCGCCCGCACATACATGCCGATATGGGGATTGCCGTCCGTCACATTGCCGCCATACCGGCTGAAGTCCGTGCCGCAGCCGCTCCCACCGGCGCCCAGGCCCGCCCCCAGTTCGGTGCCGTTGATGCAAAAAGCCCAGTCTTGAACGACGCCGGGCTGTTCGGCCCCCAACAATCCGGTGTTCTGATAAAAATTAGCCGAAGAGTTGCCTTGGGTCGAAGTTCGGAACACCACGACGATCGTGAAACTTCCGGCGGCAGCCAGCGGACTATCCGCCGCCGCCACCGTCAGAAACTGGCTGCTCCCGTTGGAAAATCGCACCGTTTTGTGGCCGTTCAGCACGTTGGAATATAAATGTGGCTGGTTTCCGGCGGCGGCCTGACTGGCGCTCTTTCCGCCAATGCTGTCGGTCCAATTGCTGACCGACGATCCGCTGTTTCCCGCGAGACTATCCGCCACCCATTCGCACATCGGGGCTCCGGCGATTCCGCTCATGCCATAGGTGTTGGCTAGGACATCATCGGCGCTCGCAATCTCCCAGGGATTCAACGCCCGGTTGTAGAGCTGGATTTCGGCAATGTCGCCGCTGAAGAATCCGGAGCTGGTGGTCATGGCTCCGATTAGGAAATTGTAATCGCCCCGCGCTGCCGTGCAGAGGGCATTTTCTTCCGCCACGATGATGCCATCCACATATAAACGGGCGAGGCTGCCGGAACGCACGTACATTGCGATATGGGGACTGCCGTCGGTCACGGTTCCGCCATAGAGACTCACATCGCCGTTGCAACTGCTGCTGCCCGCGCCCAGCCCCAGGCCGAGCTCACTCCCGTTAAGGCATAACGCCCAGTCGTCGACGACGCCCGACTGTTCGGCCCCCAGCAGCCCGGTGTTCTGGAAAAATGAATTCGCCACCAATCCCGGAGTGGTGGTTTTGAAGACCATCAACAGCGTGAAATTCGCGGCTCCGGAAATCGGGCTGTCCGCCGCGGCCACGGTCAGGAACTGGCTGTTGGCATTGGAAAAGCGGACACTGCTATGGCCGTTGAATACATTGGTGTACAGTTGCGGTTGATTGCCGGCGGAAGTCTGCGCGGCGTTTTTTCCCAGGACCACATCCGTCCAACTGGCCACCGGGGAGCCATTGGTTCCGGAGAGACTGTCCGCCAACCACCGTTCCACAGGCATCAGATTTGGCAGGGCCGTACCATTGGCCCGCAGCGCCAGGCTGTGATAGTCACCCGCGGCAATGGCCGCCACCTGGTTCAATCCGGAAGGAATAGTGGCCTGTCCGTAAGTATTATTTCCCCAGGCCGCCACCGTGCCATCAGACTTTAGCACGAGGCTGTGATAGCGGCCTGCGGCCACCGCCACGGCATTGCTCAATCCAGCCGGGACATTGGTCTGGCCATAGTTATTGTCTCCCCACGCCGTGACCGAACCATCGGTCTTGAGCGCCAGACTGTGATAGCCGCCGGCGGCAATCGCCACCACATTGGTCAATCCAGCCGGGACGTTGGTTTGGCCGTAAGTATTGTCGCCCCAAGCCGCCACCGTGCCATTGGCCTCCAACGCGAGACTGTGTTGCACGCCCCCGGCGACCCCTACCACATTGGCCAAGCCTGACGGCACGTTCGTCTGATTGTAGGCATCATTCCCCCACGCCGTGACCGTGCCATCGTTCATCAAGGCCAGTCCATGGTAGGCGCCGCAACTGATGCCGATGACATTCGTCAATCCGGGCGGCACATTGGTCTGGCCCAGGCTGCCATCGCCCCAGATTTTCAACCGGCCGCCGCTGTTGAACGTCTTATCCGCTCCCCACGCCAGCCCCAAAAGGTTGCTTACCGCCGCGCGATAATGATAAACGATTCCAGGAACCAAGCCGGTAATCGGGGCATTGATGGACACGAACGAGGTCCCGCTGACGCTGGTGGCCGCGCTTCTGAATCCGTAACTGGTGTTCGTCCCCCATTCCAGCCAGGCAGTGGCGTTGGCGGCGTTGGGATTCGCGGTTCCCCGCAAGGTCGCGGCGCCGGCGGTGATTCCGGTCGGCGGCTGGGTCACGGCCAGGGGGTTTCCATACACCTGATTGTAGAGCATGAACAAATGATCGGGGCGGACGAGCACATATTCGCTCGCATTCAGCGAATTCGCGATGGTCACCAAATCGGAGGGTGTCAGGTTCCAGGCCACGGCTTGGGCCGCAAGAAACATCGGCGCGGAACCATTCCAGCCTGCGGCGGCATTGGTGATGTTGCTGAGCATGTCCGCCACGGTGGACGAATAACTGGGGGTCAGGCCAATGGTCCGGAGTCCCAAATTGACTGAAGTGTAGTGTCCCCCGCTTTGGTCCGTCAGCCCGAACAAGGTCGGACAGTTCGTCGCAAAGGCCCGCGCGACTCCGGTCGTTACCTGGTCCCAGATGGTGATGACCCGTATGCCGGTCTGCTGCAGGTAGGAATCCGAGACCAAGGCAAACGCCGCCAGGTTCGCCGCATTCCAAAGTTCAATGTGCGCATAGCCCGCGCCCGACGGGCCCGAGACCAGGCAATCGTTGGTGGTTGCGGTGCTCCAATAATAATTCAAAAGCTCCGGATCCAGATTGGCCGCCAGCGGCGAAACGGTCCAGCCAATCGGTATGCTGCCGCGATTACCGTTCTCCCAGTTTATCTTCATCGCGTGCTGGTTATATTGGATGTTGTCGCCGTCGCTGAGGATCAACGAAACATAAACCTTGTTTTGCAGCGGCGGCGGCGGCGGTATGCTGGGAACATTAATGGGCCGGACGACACCGCTGAAGAGCGAGCCGTTGCGGAAATAGTCGCTGGCCAGCACGGGAATCCCGTATTGGGAGATCCAAGTCAGGCCATTGCCTTCGCTTGGCCACCAGCCCACATAAACTCCGCTGGCCGGTGTCATGGTGGAGACAAATGAACCGAGCAAATTGGCGTCCGCAAACGTTCCCGGATCCAGCCATACCGTGGCCGATTTCACTCCCACCAGATAATCGCGCAGCAGACCATGCAGGTTGGTCTCCATTCCTGCGATGACGCGATGGGTGCAGAGGGGCCAATAGTTGGTGTAGAGGTAGCCGTACACCGCGTATTTGTTGGCAAACCGCCCGCGCAGGTCGTCAACCACCAGCAGGTTGTAGGGAGCATTGGTCAAGGTGGGCAGCAGGCTCGGATCGCAAATCAGTTCGTTTTTCACCCCCGCAATCGTGGTCGCCAAATTCAGAGTGTCGGCCTGGTTGGTATCGGTGACGACCAACCCGGTGAAATTCGTCTGGTATTTGAGGATGGCGCTGTAGCCATTGATCAGGTTGATGGAGAGATTGTGCAGGTTCACCCAGGTGAATTCGCCTTCGCCGTCCGTCGTGCTCACACAGGCCACCCGGGGCTGGGTGCGGTTGACAATGCCTTCCAGCGAGGCGAAGAGGTCGATCTCCCCGTTGCTGGCCGAACTGACATCAATGCAGTCCACGACCGCCGGCGGCGCGGAAAAGGTGGGCAACAACTGATTGCCTGGCCAATTAAGTCCCGTCGCGTGCGCGAGGCTCAGGCCCGACAGCAAAACCAAAACGAGCATTCTTAATTTCATCGAGATTCTCCAAATGACATATTCACCCCCGCTTCGTGGCGCAGACGGCCGGTCGGTTGTTTCGCAGGTGGGTGATCTGCGAAACGCTAACGCTTATGACACGTCCGGGTGAATTATATTTAAACAACCATACCGCTAAAACGGCCGCCGGTCCTGTGGCCATTTCAGGCCACACGGCTGCCGCCGGCTTTTATGCGAAATCTCACCTTACCAGGGGTGGTGGGCGGGGGAGTTTGGCGGTCGCCGCCCCTTTTCACTCTGCAAGGGGACTTTTTTGCAGAAATGAGAAAACCCTTGTCCCGCAAGGGAGCCAAGGGCTTTTCGATCGTTTCAAGATGGTGGAGCCAAGGAGGCTCGAACTCCTGACCTTCTGAATGCCATTCAGACGCTCTACCAACTGAGCTATGACCCCATCCACGAAAC
>Ga0182030_10010412_pt1 | contig 18893 bp, 11 predicted proteins | sample 812S3MmetaG_FD_121299 | JGI IMG/M metagenome (GOLD analysis project Ga0182030, IMG submission 121299) | Permafrost microbial communities from Stordalen Mire, Sweden - 812S3M metaG (Illumina Assembly) | ecosystem: Environmental > Terrestrial > Soil > Wetlands > Permafrost | place: Sweden...
AGGTGTCGCGACCGAAATAGGTGTCGTAGCGCCAGGATCCGGCCAAAAATTTTTCTTTGTAGCTGAGAAACGCCAACACATTGCGCGCGGCGGATTCCGCACCCCCTGGATCGGCGAGCAATTGATCGGCCGGGAACGGAGTCAGCGGTGCGTCTCCACTCAATGCCGTCACCCTGATCCCGATACGGCCATCGCGGGCCGCCGCAAGACGACCGTCCTTCAATTCACCGTGCGTGACTTCGAGGCTCAAACGGTAGCCGGCTGCGCCATCCAGGCGATCACGCTTCCAAGAGAGCTTTTGAGGTTGCTCATCCGGCACCACCTCGACTTCGGACGGAATGCTGCCAAGGGTCTGATAGTCCCGCAGCACGCGGACGCTCGACAGGAGCACCTGCCTGATGGAAAGCTCCCGGGTCGACGCTGTCGCTTGCATCACGATGCCGTAGAGGGGTCGTCCCTTCTCATCGTCGACCGTGATGGCCCGCGGTCGTTGGTCCAACCTCCACGTCACCGGTTCGCGGGTGGCCGAAAACCAAACCGCCACGCCGCTGTCTCCCGCCGGAAAGGCAATCACGAGTCGGGGGTCAGTTCCGGAGCGCAGCACCACATGCGCCGCGACCGGGCCGACCTGAAGAAAGCTGTTGAGGTTGAGGCCATCCGTCACGTCGAAGGCTAGGGGGGTCACGCCGGACGATGGTTCGGCAGAGACGGGTGGCACAGCCGCCCCGCACGTCGTGCCGAGGGCACCGGAAGCCGCGAGAAGCGCTGTCAGCAATGGTGCTCTCATGGATATGTTCCGCATCCCACGTCCGGCAGAACGTGCCCATCGCGACGAACGAGAACGGCGATGCCACTCAGTGGTCATACGCGACCATCAGACCCGCCAGCCGCGGGCGCCTGCCCGATTGGAGGTAACCAATTGGAGATAATATGAGTATATCGTCTTCTTTGAGTGGCGAATCGACGCATGACTTTCCGACCGACCGGAGCCGCCCTGAACCCCGTCACATCACGCCGGGCCATCACTCTCGCCTGGCTCGCGCTGATGCTTCCGTGCACGGCGAATGCCGAGGATGGCTACGACCTTTGGATGCGCTACCACGCCGTCGAAGCGCCCTGGCTCGGCCGCTATCGCAGTGTTGCCCGCGAAATCGTCGCACCCGAACCGGCCTCTGCGGCGGCCGATGAATTGCGTCGCGGCATCGTCGGTCTGCTGGGCATCGCGCCGACGTTCGCCACTCGACCGACGCGAGATGGGACCATCGTGCTTGGCACGCCGCAATCCTCGTCCCTCGTTGCCGGGATGCATCTCGACCTGGGTGCACTCGGCACGGAGGGGTATCTGCTGCGCACCGAGCAGGTCGCGGGACGCCGGGTCATCGTCGTTGCGGCGAACGCGGAGGTCGGGGTTTTGTACGGCACCTTCGCCTTGCTTCGCCTCATGCAGACCCGCCGGGCTTTGGACGGACTTGACCTCGCGGGTGTGCCGCGCATTCAGCGGCGTCTCCTCGATCACTGGGATAATCTCGATGGAACGATCGAGCGCGGCTACGCCGGTGCCTCGATTTGGGATTGGCAGAAGCTTCCCGATTACCTCGAACCCCGGTACGTTGACTACGCACGCGCCTGCGCCTCGCTGGGGATCAATGGGACCGTGTTGACCAACGTCAACGCAGATGCGGTCAGCCTGACGCCGGAGTACCTGAAAAAGACCGCGGCGCTCGCCGGCGTTTTCCGCCCTTACGGTCTGCATGTCTATCTCGCAGCACGGTTTACCGCGCCGATGGAATTGGGCGGCCTGGCGACGGCCGATCCGGCGGACCCTGGAGTTCGCCGCTGGTGGCAATCCAAGGTGGACGAGATCTATCGGTACATTCCCGATCTCGGCGGATTCGTGATCAAGGCCAACTCGGAGGGTCAACCGGGTCCGCGGGATTACGGACGCTCCCATGCGGACGGTGCCAATCTGTTCGCAGATGCGCTCGCATCCCACGGCGGCGTCGTCATGTGGCGCGCGTTCGTCTACGCCAATCGGCCAGGAGAGGACCGTGCTCGACAGGCATACGAGGAATTTGTCCCGCTCGACGGGCATTTTCGCGGCAATGTCATGCTCCAGGTGAAAAACGGGCCGATCGATTTCCAGCCGCGCGAGCCTGTTCATCCGCTGTTTGGCGCCATGCCGAAGACTCCGCTCGTGCCAGAATTTCAGATCACGAAGGAATACCTGGGGTTCGCCACCCACCTCGTCTATCTCGGCCCGCTGTATCAGGAGGTCCTGGGATTCGACACCAAGGCGGACGGGGAGGGCTCGAGCGTGGCGCGGATCATCGATGGCTCGATCGGACACCGTGACTACACCGGAATCGCGGGCGTGTCGAACATCGGGGCGGATCGCAACTGGACTGGGTCCGAATTCGATCAGGCCAATTGGTACGCCTATGGCCGGCTGGCGTGGGATCCTACGCTGGACGCGCGCGATATCGCGGACGAGTGGGTGCGCATGACGTTCTCGAACGATCCGCGCTTCGTCGAGCCCGCGCTCGCCATGATGATGGGCTCGAGAGAGGCGGCGGTCGATTACATGACTCCCCTGGGCCTCGCGCACCTGATGGCTGCCGGGCATCACTATGGGCCCGGCGCCTGGCAGAACGCGGCTTCGCCCACCGTGGGTGATCCACCGTACTTTCACCGGGCGGACCACGACGGCATCGGTTTTGATCGCACGTCGACGGGCAGCAACGCTGCGTCGCAATATAGCGGACCGGTGGCCGCCTTGTTCCAGGATCCAAGTCGTACACCCGAGATGTACCTACTGTGGTTTCACCATCTGCCTTGGGATTACCGGATGGCCTCCGGGCACACCCTCTGGGAAGAATTGGTCATGCATTACACCCGGGGTGTTGCCACGGTTCGGGACATGCAAGTGACGTGGGCAACGCTCGCGCCTTATGTCGACGCTCAACGTTTTTCGGAGGTCACCCACTTTTTGTCGATTCAAGAGCACGAGGCGCAGTGGTGGCGGGATGCGACGCTCGCGTACTTTCAAAGCATCTCTCACCGGCCTTTTCCAGCCGGATATGCCGCGCCCAAACGCACGCTGGCCGAGTATCAGTCCATCTCCGTACCCTATGCGCCCGGCAATCCCGGGTGGACGGCAGCGCCGTTCCGCCATTGACTCACGGGGCGTCGGCGCGCTCTTACACCCAGTTGTTGCGACAGCTGTTCGGCGCCATCAGGTCATCGCATGCAGGTAGGTGTACGCCTGTCGCGCCGCCTCGAGTTGGCTCATGCGCACGAACGGCCCTTCCTGTTCCGCGAAGTAGTGCTCCAAGCCCGCCGTGTTCGCGGCGGCGAAGATCGGCCCGTAGTCGATCATGCCGTGACCCAATTCGGCACCGGCATATTCGCGCGTCTTGCCGTCACCGGAACCGGGGTTTCCCGGCGGCAGGAAGTCCTTGACGTGGATCATCGGGAAGCGACCCGGATAGGCTTTGAAATAGTCGACAGGGTTGCGTCCGCCCACAACCATCCAGCCGCAGTCGATCTCGAACTTGACCAGCTTGGGGTCCGTTTCGTGGAGCAGCACGTCGAAGCCAATGGTGCCGCCTTGATCCACGAACTCGCCGTTGTGGTTGTGATAGGCATACTGCAAGCCGCTCCGTCGAGCCATTTCGCCGATGCGATTGGCCAGGGCGGCCGTGCGTTTGGCCTCCTCCACGGTCATTCCCGCGCTGGTTGAGGTGACCGACGGACGCAAGCTCGCTCGCAGCCCGCCACTCGTCACGTAGTGCACGCCGAGGGCATGGGCGTCCTCGAAGGTGGGACCCAAATTGGCGGCATCGAATGATAGGTGGGCGCTCGGGCACACCAGACCGGCGTCATCCAGCGCCTTGCGAAATGTCTTCGCCGAGAGGCCGGCAAAGCCGGCGGTTTCGACTTCGCCGAAACCGATGTTCTTGATGGCTTGGAGCGTGCCGGCAGGATCCTCCTGCAGGTTCGCCTTGACGGAATAGAGCTGTAGGCCCACGGGCTTACCCGCGGGATTGGCCCCGGCACCGCGCGTCATCCACCGGGATGCCAACGCCGCGGTGCCGAGTGTTCTCGACCAGCTTAGAAATTGCCTTCGGGACGATGCGATCATGTTAGTGTCTCCCCCCGGCGACCAACCATACTCCATTTTCGGGGGCGCTGGCTTTGGCGGGAGAGGCATGACGCAATCTGCAGGCTATGACGCTATCGTCGTCGGCTCCGGCATATCGGGCGGATGGGCGGCCAAGGAGCTCACGGAAAAGGGGCTGCGTGTGCTGCTGCTGGAGCGAGGCCGCAACGTCGAGCACATCAAAGACTACGTCAACGCGGTGAAGGCGCCATGGGAATATCTGCACCGCGGTCGCCGGACGCATGCCATGGAAGAGGCCTATCCGGTGCTCAAGCGCGACTATTTGCTGAATGAGAAGAACCTGGGGTTTTGGGTCAACGAGGCGGAGTCCCCCTATACGGAAGTGAAGCGGTTCGATTGGTACCGAGGGTATCAGGTCGGCGGCCGCTCGCTGACATGGGGGCGCCAGAGTTACCGTTGGAGCGATTTCGATTTCGAAGCCAACGCCAAAGAGGGGGTGGCGGTCGATTGGCCCATCCGTTACGAGGAACTCGCGCCCTGGTACGACCATGTCGAACGGCACGCGGGAATCGCCGGATCACGGGACGGGCTGCCTCAGCTTCCGGACGGACAATTCCAACCTGCCATGCCGCTCAACTGTGGGGAAGCTCAGGTGGCCGGCCGGCTCGAGAAGAAATTCGGCGGCAGGCGGCGGGTCATCGCGGGGCGCACGGCCAACGCGACCCGGGCACTGGAGGGCCGGGCGCCCTGCCAGTATCGGAATGCGTGCTCGTTGGGCTGTCCCTATGGCGCGTACTTCAGCACGCAATCCTCCACGCTGCCTGCGGCCGCGAAAACCGGGAAACTCACCCTGAAGCCCTGGTCGATCGTGACCGAAGTGCTCTTTGACAAGGACCTCAAGCGTGCCACGGGTGTTCGAGTGCTCGATGCGGTCACCGATCAATGGACCGATTACCGTGCCAAGATCGTATTTCTCTGCGCGTCCACGCTCAATTCGACCTGGCTGCTGATGCGATCCGCCACCGACGTTTGGCCCGGTGGGTTGGGCAGCAGTTCCGGTGCGCTCGGCCACAATCTCATGGACCATCAATTTCGCTGCGGCGCCGTCGGGAAACTGGCCGGATTGGATGACAAGTATTACTACGGCCGTCGCCCGACCGGTGTCTACATTCCGCGGTATCGCAATCTGTTCGGCGACCGGCGGGAGTATCTGCGGGGATTTGGCTACCAAGGCGCCGCCAGCCGGGACGGTTGGTGGCGCGCGGTCAAGGAACTCGGTGTCGGCGCGGCCTTCAAGGACGAGGCGACGCTGCCGGGTCCGTGGGTTTGCGGCGGCACCGCCTTCGGCGAGATGCTCCCCCAGCATGCAAACCGTGTGACCCTCGACACCCTGAGGCAGGACAAATGGGGACTGCCGGTCTTGAAGATCGATTGCGCGACGGGCGAGAACGAGCGCCTGATGCGTAAGGACATGATGTCCGACATGGCCGAGATGCTCGAGGCGGCGGGGGCGACGATGGTCGAGACTTTCGACCAGGGGTACTATCCGGGCATGGGAATTCACGAGATGGGCACCGCGCGCATGGGTCGCGATCCCAAGACTTCGGTGCTCAACCGGCATAACCAGGTGTGGGATGCCCCGAACGTGTTCGTCTCCGATGGCTCCTGTATGACGTCATCCGCCTGTCAAAATCCCTCGCTGACGTACATGGCGCTCACCGCGCGCGCGGCGGACCATGCCGTGGGTGAGCTGAACCGTCGCAACCTCTGAGCGTTCACTCGATGAAGGAATCACCTGACGCTGAACCCGGGCCATTGCTCGATCGCCGTGAAGCCATTCGCCGGGTGACCGCCTGGCTCGGGGGGGTGGCCTTGGTCGGGGGGCCAGATCTGCTGGCAGCCGCCGAGCGCGCCCGTGCCGGGGAATCGGACCGGTCCAAAGCGTCTGCCGGAGATTTCACGGATGCGCAAATCGCGTTGCTGGACGAGATTGCCGAAACCATTCTCCCCGCCACCCGCACCCCGGGCGCGAAGGCGGCGAAAGCCGGTGCTTTCATGGCCCTCATGGTCATCGATGCCTACGATGCCGTCGATCGGCAGGTCTTCCTCGACGGCATGCGTGACGTGGACGCCGCCATGAGGAAGGCGCACCAGGTCTCATTCATGGAGGCGACCCCGCCGCAGCGACTCGCGCTCCTGACCGCCCTCGACATCGACCAGAAGCGCGTCATGGACGACCTCGCGGTGGCTGAGAGAGGCCGGGCAGCGACAGGTGAGCCGCGGGGCGTTCCCTATTTTCGCATGATGAAGGAACTCGCCATGCTCGGCTTTTTCACGTCCGAGGTGGGGTGTACTCAGGCCCTTCGCTACGTCGAGTCGCCGGGCCGGTACGATCCGTGCACCCCCTATGCCACCGGCGAGCCGGGCTGGGCGTCGCGTGCCTGAGCGTTCAGACCTGTCCCGACGTCGCCTGCGCACCGGCTCCGTCTGGGTCGATGTCTAGGATTTCCGTTGGCCGGTCGCATCAGATTTCGTCTTTGCCTCATGATGTTCCTGGAGTTCTTCATCTGGGGCGGCTGGTTCGTGACCCTGGGGAGCTATCTGGCGTCGAATCTTCATACCAGCGGCGCGCAAACCGGACTCGCCTATTCCACTCAGTCCTGGGGAGCCATCATCGCACCCTTCGTGGTGGGGCTCGTCGCAGACCGCTATTTCAACGCCGAGCGGCTGTTGGGGGTCATTCATCTGGTGGGCGGCATCCTGATGTACGCATTGTTCTCGAGCCGGGAATTCGCGGGCTTCTATCCCTGCCTCCTCGCGTACATGATCCTGTACATGCCGACGCTCGCCCTGGTCAATTCCATTGCCTTTCGCCAGATGAGGGACCCCGCCCGGCATTTTTCAGGCGTCCGCGTCTGGGGTACCGTCGGCTGGATCGTTGCGGGTCTGGTGATCAGCTACCTGTTCGGCTGGGATTCGAGTGCCGGCATGACACAGGGCGCGCTCAAGAATACGTTTTTGATGTGTTCCCTGGCCTCATTCGGACTCGGGGCCTACAGCTTCACGCTGCCGCGAACGCCGCCCGTCGCGGGATCCGCCGGCGGTGTGCGGCTGGGTGGTCTCCTCGGACTCGATGCGTTGGCGCTCCTGAGGCAGAAGAACTTCGCGGTATTCTTCGTGGCGTCGATTCTGATCTGCATTCCGCTCGCGTTCTATTACCAAAACGCCAATCAATTTCTCACCGAGATCCACGTCGCCAACGCGACCGGCAAGCAAACCATCGGCCAGATGTCCGAGGTGTTGTTCATGTTGTTGATCCCCCTGTTTCTGAACCGGTTCGGTATGAAAGTCACGCTGCTGCTCGGCATGGCTGCCTGGGCGGTCCGGTACGCCTTGTTCGCATTCGGCAACGCCCACCAGCTCGCGTACATGCTGATAGCGGGCATCGCCCTGCATGGCGTCTGCTATGACTTCTTCTTCGTTTCCGGACAGATTTACACCGACTCCAAGGCTGGAGCGCAGCACAAGAGCGCTGCGCAGGGACTCATCACGCTCGCCACCTACGGCCTCGGCATGCTGATCGGATTCTGGGCCGCCGGCCGCATCGACGACCTGAACTCGAGCGGCGGTGTGCACGATTGGCGGGCAATCTGGCTGTATCCCTGCGCTTTCGCGGCGGTCGTCTTCATGCTGTTTGTCACGGCTTTTCGCAATGAAACCGTCGAGTATGTCAAATCATGAAAGAATTCAATCCGCGACCGATGAAGCTTGCCGTGTTCACGGCGGCTCTGCAGGAATTGACGCCGCGGGACAAACGGGACGCCGATCCGGATCTCGCCATTGAGGAATGGCTCGAATTTGCGCGGGAGATGGATTGCCCGAACATCGAACTTTCCGCGGCTCTGCATCCGAGCGAAAGCGATGTACCGGCGGCGGCGCTCCTCGACCCCGTGGCGAACACCTTGGACTTGCGCCGGCCGTTCGATCGCGGGCGCGCGGCGCGCGTGCGACGCGCCATGCAGGCAAGCGGAGTCGGCCTCTCGGATCTGGGTTATTTCGACAACATGCTCGCTCCCGACCCGACGATGAGACGCAGGAAGCACGAGATGATGCTTCGGGTCTTCGACGCCGCCGTACTGCTCGAGACCGACGCTGTCACCGGGTTTGTCGGCCGCAATCCGCTGCTCGACATGGACGCCAATCTGAGCATGTTTGAGCAGGAGTTCGTGCCGCTGCTGGCGCAGGCGAAGTCCCGCGGCCTGACGTACCGGGTCGAGCAGTGCCCCATGCCGGGTTGGAACGTCACCGACAAGTGGCACAACAACATCGCCTACGCACCGGGTCCGTGGATTGCGTTGCATCGAATCTGCGAGCAGCACGGCGTCGGCGACCAGTTCCGCATTCACTACGATCCCTCACACGCCATCCTGATGGGGCAGGACTCGCGCTCGGTGTTTCAATACCTGAAGGACACGGGTTACAATTTTTTGATCAGTGGCTTTCATGTCAAGGGCCAGGTCATCGATTCCCGCGGTATCTCCGCCTGGGGCTATGGCGGCCAGACACTGCAGCGCGGAGATTGGCAGGGAGACAAGCCGTCCACGAATCCCGCCGATCAGCAAAACGCCTGGAAGAAGCAAACCGTGTTCTCCGAGCATGAGCTGCCGGGCACGGCGCGGCACGATCCGCTCGCCTATCTGCAGAATCGAACGGTGGACTGGCTGGATCATCAATTGGCGGCACGCGAGCTGCTCGACATCGCACCGGAGAACACCTTCCTTGTCGTGGAGCACGAATACCCCAAGGCCCGCATTCAGGAGAGGAATCGGCTCAAACCGATCCTTGCCGGGTCGATCGCATTTACACGCGCCATCGACGCGGCAGCGGCGGCGATGTACGCCCTGCAGCACGAGGTGCTGGCTGCCCAGGGCATCGGGGTGCAGGGCGTCGGACGCGAGCCCTATCGGTCTTGAGCGCCGGACGCCCGCTTGCGCACCCCGCCTAAAACGGCTTAACTACCTCATGCCGTTCGTGACCGCGGAGACCCAGCAGAGAGACTATGACATCATCGTCGTGGGGTCGGGGGCCGGCGGCGGTCAGTCGGCGTACACGCTGTGCATGGACGGCGCCAGGGTGTTGATGCTCGAGGCCGGGCGCAACTACTCGGCCACCGAATCGTCGATGTTCCGCACGCCGGATCTGGCTCCCTTGGGCGGCGCGTCGACGCCCGACAAGCCGTTTGGGTTTTTCGATGCGACCGTGGATGGCGGTTGGAGTGTTCCCGGCGAGCCCTATGTGCGGGCGAGCGGGGAGGGCGCGGGCCGGTTCGACTGGTGGCGCGCACGCATGCTTGGGGGGCGCACCAACCACTGGGGGCGCATTTCGCTGCGAAATGGTCCCTACGACTTCAAGCCTTACAGCCGCGATGGTCTGGGGTTTGACTGGCCCATCGGGTATGAGGACGTCGCACCTTACTACGACAAGGTGGAAATGTTGATCGGCGTCTACGGCAGCAACGAAGGTCTCGAAAATACGCCGAATTCTCCGGCGGGCATTCTTCTCCCGCCACCCAAACCCCTGGTCAGTGATTACTTGCTGGCCCAGCGTGCGAAGCGCTTGGGCGTACCGGCGATTCCCGGTCACCGCGCCGTCCTGACCCGTGCGCTCGATCACAAGCGGGTGCCGGCGCTCCTGCACCCGGGCAATGCGCGGGCACAGACAATCCTGGCCGCGGACATGCGTGACCGAACACCTTGTCTCTGGGCCACCCCGTGCGGCTACGGCTGCGCGATCCGCGCCAATTACCAGTCGACCACCGTTCACCTGCCGCCCGCCCTCAAGACCGGCAACCTCGACATCATGACCGACGCCATGGTCCACGAAGTGACGGTGGGAAGCAACGGTCGGGCGAACGGCGTCAATTTCGTCGATCGCCTCTCTGGAAAGCAGCGGCACGCGGCGGCGCGGGTGGTGATTCTCGCGGCGAGCGCCTGCGAGTCGGCGCGTATCCTGCTCAATTCGAAAAGTCCGCGGCATCCGGACGGACTCGGCAATTCGAGCGGCAAGGTCGGCCGGTACCTCATGGACACGGTCGGCTCGACGCTGAGCGGTCAAATTCCGCTGCTCGAGAACCTGCCGCCGCTCAACGAAGATGGGGCCGACGGCCACGCCCTGTACGTCCCGTGGTGGCTGTACCGGGAACAGCGCGCCGGCAAGCTCAACTTCGCCCGCGGCTACCACATCGAATACGGCGGCGGGAAGCGCATGCCGGGCGCCGGAACGGGCGCCGGTCTGGAATGGCTCACGGGCGGTAGCTACGGCAGACAATTCAAGGAGGACGTGCGGCGCTACTATGGGTCCTTCGTCGGGTTCGACGGCCGCGGCGAGATGATCCCCAACGAGCAATCCTTCTGCGAAATAGACCCCACCGTCAAGGATAAATGGGGAATTCCGGTGCTGCGCTTCCATTGGCAGTGGTCGGATCATGAGCGCCGGCAGGCATCTCACATGCAAACCACCTTCGCCGAGATCATCGACGCCATGGGCGGCAGGATTCCTCATCCCGTCAAGACCGACGGCGCCGAGGCCATTGCGCCGGGCGGCTCGATCATCCACGAAGTCGGCGGCGCCATCATGGGTTCCGACCCCAAGACATCCGTCACCAACCAGTGGGGTCAAACGTGGGACGTGGACAACGTGTTCATCACGGATGGCGCGGTGTTCGCGTCGAATGCGGACAAGAATCCGACGCTCACCATCATGGCGCTGGCCTGGCGTGCGTCAGACCATATCCTCGAGCGGCTGCGGCGCAAGGAGTTGTGATGGATCGGCGCATGACGATAAAGTGGGTGCTGGCGGCGAGCGCATCCTGGCCGCTGTTGGGTACGGGTGTGGCCGGGGCCTTCACGGCACCGACGCTTCGCGGGTATGGCTCGGATCCGGACCTGTCGCAAAATTACCGACCCGGCGAGCCATGGCCGCTGAGCTTGACGCCCTCACAACGGCGGCTCGCGCAAACGCTATCGGACATCATCATTCCGGCGGATGACCGTTCGCCGAGCGCCTCGGCGGCCGGCGTGGTCGATTTCATCGACGAGTGGCTGAGCGCGCCGTATCCCGACTGCCAGCGAGACCGGGGCATCGTCGTGGGTGGTTTCGCGTGGCTCGACATCGAAGCCGGGCGGCGCGCCGGGCATGACTTCATCGACCTCGAGCCGGGGGCGCAGGCCAGTTTGTGCGATGACATCTGCGACGAGGCCCGCGCGGGGCAGGCGTTGAAAGAAGCCGCGCACTTCTTCGCTCGCTTCCGCGACCTGACGGCCGGCGGATTCTACACGTCTCCCATCGGGCGGCTTGATTTGGGGTATATCGGCAACCTGCCGCAGGCGCGCTTCGACGGGCCTCCGCCCGCCCTGCTGAAGTCGCTTGGGCTCGCCTAGCGAAGCGCAGGGTCCGCGCGCGATCATCATCGAGGTGAACCATGAATGACTTCAAACGGTATGTGGCGCTTGTCGGAATCATCTGCGCGATTTGGTTGCCCGCGGCAACCGTATCCGCCGGCGCGTCGGACTGGCATCCATTGATCAATGAGAGCATGGCGAGCGACTGGCGGGGGTGGAGGTCGCCCGTCTTTCCAGCCGGTTGGCATGTCGAGGGTGGGGTGCTGTCCAAGGACGGCCCGGTCGAGGATCTGGTGACCCTTGCGACCTTCGGCAACTTCGAACTCGAGTTCGAGTGGAACATTGGAAAAGGCGGCAATAGTGGCGTGTTCTACCGCGCCACTCGCGACTACGATCACATTTACTGGAGCGCTCCGGAATACCAACTCCTCGACGACGCCAACGCTGAGGACGGCAAGAGTCCACTGACTTCCGCCGCGGCGGCCTACGGCATCTACCCCGCGAACGGCGGCATGGTGGCGCCGTATGGTCACTGGAATAAGTCTCGAATCATCGTCAAAAGCACGCACGTCGAACACTGGCTCAATGGCCGCTTGGTCGTTGGCTACGATCTCAAGAGCCCCGATTGGACCGCCAAGGTGGCCGCGAGCAAATTCGCGGCTTACCCTCGCTATGGGTTGGCGACCGCCGGATTCATCGGCCTGCAGGGCGATCACCCCGGAACCCTGGGGATCCGCCGCATGCGCATCCGCGAGCTTCCTTAAGCCGGAGGTTTCCATGTCGGTCGTGCTGGCTGACTCCATGCGCCGCATCAGCGGGCTGCTGCAAGCCGGTCATTTTCTCGAGGCGCAATCTCAGTTGGAGGTGCTGGTCACTGCAAATCCTGATTACGTGGAAGGACTGCGGCTGCTCGCGGGCACGAAACAGGCCTCGGGGGATGTCGCGCAGGCCGAGTCGCTGCTCCGGCATGCCCTCGAAGTCGACCCCACGTGGACCCCCGTGCTGTCCGCCTTGGCGGAGTTGTTGCTGGCGGCGGGTCGCAGCGCCGAAGCCGTTTCCTTGTTGCAACGGGCCATCAAGGGCCTTCCTCGTTATCCGCGGGCCGCGCTTTTGTTGGTGCGCCACCATCTCAACACGGACCACCCGGCAGCGGCGCTCGAGATTGCAGCACCGTGGTGCAATGGCATCGAGCTCGACCCGGATTTGGCGGCGCTACACGTGGCGGCGTGCGCCGCGCTGGGTCGCCAGAACGAAGCGGTCGCGAACTATCGTCGCCTCGCGGCGCTTGCTCCGGACGACGCCAGCGTGGGCCACGCGCTGGCGGTTGCGCTGCAGGCGGCCAATCGACCGGAGGAGAGTGAGGGCATCGCGCGTCGGACCCTCCGCCGCAGCCGGCCGACGGCGGCGCTGCTCCATACCCATGCTCGCAGTCTGATCGCTCTGGAGCGATTCGATCAGGCCGAGGAAGCGCTGCACCAGTGCATCGCGTTGGGGCCGCGCAATGCCGAGGCGCATGACAGCCTCGCACAACTCATTTGGATGCGCACCGGCGACATCCACGAGGCGACGCGCCTCCTGGATCAAGTCCTGGGGAAATTCGAGCACGACGTCGCCCTATGGGCCGCGAAGGCCGCGTTGCTGCAGGGCGCAGGCGACGCGCGCGGCAGCTACGCATGTCTTGCCGAACGCGCCGCACGGCCCGACGCCCCGCCCGCGTTGCTCATCCGGACCGGCCTCGCGGCGCTCGAGTTCGAGCCCGCCACGGCCCTGCCGCTCGCAGAAGCGGCCATACGGGCACAGCCCGGCAATCCGACGGCGCGCAAGCTCTTATGCGCAGCCTATCTGGGCGTGGGGGAGGGGGCCAAGGCGCTGGTCGAGAGCGGTTTGCTGCTCCAGTCGGCGCCCGACGATCAATACCTGATCGCCATGCAAACCACCGCCCTGCGGCTGGTGAACGACGCCCGATATGAGGTGCTCTGCAATTACGACCAGATGGTCGTCGCGCAGTCCATCGATACCCCTAAAGGCTGGCCGGACCTCGCCAGCTTCCTGATGGAACTGATCTCGCGCCTCGACACCCTGCACAACCCGCACGGCCATCGGCTCCTCTATCAGTCGTTGCGTCAGGGTACTGAGACCACCCAGGATCTGTCGCGCAATCAGGATCCCGTCATTCAGGCCCTGTTTCATGGCTTTGAGGCGCCGATCGCGCGCTATCGCGAACACATTGGCCGGGGGGAAGACGCTCTGCGACGCCGCAATCGGGGCGCGACGAGATTCAACGGCAGCTGGTCAGTTCGTCTGCACGATGGCGGGTATCACACGAGCCATGTGCATCCGCGGGGATGGATATCGTCGGCTTGCTATCTTCAGCTCCCGGACAGCATGAAAACGACCGCGGCCGGACGCGGTTCAGCGACGGCCGAGGGAATATTGAGCTTCGGTGCGCCGGGAATGCTCACGACGCCGTCGCTGGCCGCCGAGCTCTCGGTGCGTCCCGAAGTCGGCAAGCTGGTGCTGTTTCCGTCGTATTTCTGGCACGGCACCCTGCCGTTTCGAAGCGACCAGCCGCGTCTCACCGTTGCATTCGACGTCGTTCCGGCCGCTCGACCGTGAGGCGCGCATCGCCGGTGCTTCCGATCTGACGAGCGAGCGCAGGAAAAGTCCTCGCGCCGGTCGGCGCGAGGAGCGGACCACTCAAAACTTATATTTGGCCTCGATGCTGCCCTCGCGCCCCACGATCGACCGACCGAAGCCGACGTTGTTTTGCACCGCATTCCCGCCCACCCGGGCATTGCCCTCGGTCAAGCCGAATTGGTTGGTGAGGTTCGAGCCGAGCAGCCGGAATTCCCACTTGTCTCCCACGGTGGCAATGATGCCGGCACCCAGATCGTAGTAGCTGCCCAAGGGATTCAAGTTCGTGTTGTCCTGGTAGTGCTGACCCACGTGCTCGTACATCACGTACTCGGTCACCGCGCCCCAATCGAATGCCTGCATGTCGCTCGGCGTTACACGCACCTGAAACTTTGGCAGGCGCGCGAGTTGGTTGCCGTTGACGCTGCCGCAGACCGTTTGACCGTTGATATTATTGTAAAGGGCGCAGCCGACGAAATTCTGGTACTTGGCGTTCTCGTAGTTGGCATTGACCTGGATCTTGAAGTCCCGCAGCGGCTGCATATCCATGTCCGCCAACGGATTCACGGAGCCGACGAGGCGCCCACCTTTGGACTCCGTGCCGTAGGTCGTCGGCGGCCCGATGGGCTCGTCGACGATGTTGACCGGCTTATACGGCAATCCCTTGAACGTCTTGTCGTAGATCGCGAGGTCGACATAGGTGTACCTGTTCTGAATCTTGAATCCGCCCTCGTAGTTGCGCACGGTGCTGAGCGGCGGGTTCGCCGGACAGCCGTTCGAGCCGTTGTTGATGTTGCAGCGGACGGCATCGAAGTTGTCGAAGAACACACCGTCGTTGATCCGCACATAGGCGCTCATGTGATCGCTGAACTCGTAGTTGGCGCCCACCGAGAAGGTCGGCATCGTGTTGTTTTCACTGGCCGGCGAGTAGGTGCCATTCGGCAAATTCACGGCGTTGTCCCACAGATCGTATGCGCTCCCCAGCTGTTTGCTCGTCAGGTTGCTGGTCTGCTGGTGCATGTTGATGTGTTCGACGCGCACCGAGGCATCGAACAGCCATTGCTCCACCTTCCACGAATCGGACAAGTACGCGGCGATATTGACGGCGCTACCCTGTTCGAGGATGTTGTAGCCACCGTTGGCGATGACGCCCTGCGGGCTGGTGACGTTGTAGATATTGCCGCCCGCGGCGCCTTGCAGAATGATGGGACTCGCGTTGGGCACGTTGTTCATCAGCACATTGGAGCCCAGCGCCCACGCATCGTTGTCCCGGTAAAAGGCCGTGTACAAGCCGGCGGTCAGGGTGTTGCCAGCACCCAAGTCCATCGCCACCCTGAATTCGTCCGTGACGTTCAGCAATTTCTTGCGGATCTGCCACACCTGTTCGGTGATCACGCTTTGGGTGGCCGGGACCGGCACGCCGTCGGCGTAATGCGCCTGGACGGCTCCCGCCGCCAACGCGGAGGGCAGCGTCAACCCGGCGATGTAGGCGGTCAACGACGAGGGGTTGCCATTGTTTACCAGCGCATTCGTGGGCAGATAGCCGCCATCGAACAGGAAGGTATTCGTGATCGAGAGGCCGTTGCCGAAGTTCAGCTTGAGATTCGATCCGAAGTAGTTGAGCTGGGCACCGCGACCGTTGCTGATGTCGTCGTTCTCGAAGCCACCGCCGGGCCCGGGTATCAGCAGATTCTGCAACTGCTTGCTGTTGTAGGTATTGTTGAGCTGATTGAAGCCGGGGTACGCGGAGACTGCCCCGTTGCCGTTTACGACATACGGAAAATCGGCGACCCACTGGTTCTTGTCGCTCAGAATCCGGTACCAGAACATCAGCGAGCCGCCGTCCAGGTCGTGTTTCAAGGTGGCGGTCAGCTGTCCGCCGATGTCCGCGGGGTATTGCGGATTACGCACACCGTTCGATTCCCGATAGAAGCCACCGATGCTTCCATACCATCCGTCGATGATCTTGCCGCTGTAGAAGGCATCCACCCGCTCGGCTCCCTCGGAGCCGTAGGTAAATCCCACCGAGCCCTCGGTCTTGTCCGAGCCGGTCCTCAAGATGAAATTCGCCGTGGCGCCGGCCTGCCCGGAGCTGAAAATAGCGCTCGGGCCGCCTTGGACGATTTCCACGCGCTCGACGGTATCGTCCAGGCGTACCAGGGAACTCGAATCCATGAAGGACAGGTCGGCCGAGCCGTACAGGGGCGAACCCTGGATCATGGTCGTGAAATACGGCGAATCGCCGCCGCCATTGGGAAATCCGGCGACGTCGATGTTGACGCCCGTTTGTCCGCCGGACGATTCCGGCCAAATGCCGGGCGAGAGCTTGAACACCTCCGCGACGCTCGCGGGATTCGCATTCTTGATGTCGTCGAGCGTCACCGTCACGATGTTGTAGCTCGCGTCCAGCTTCTTGACCCCCTGGGCCGAGGCGGTGACGACGATCTCATTCAAGTCGTTACCGGTGGTCTCCGCAGGCTCCGCAGCGGGAACGTCCGCGGCTTGAACGGGAGTGCCCGTGGTTAAGTACAGGACGGCAGCCACGGCCAAGGCCAGGGCGTCGCCGCCGGTGCCGACGCGCCGGAGTGGGGCCGCCTGGGCACGCGATGATGGTGCTTGGGCGGTGCTTGTCCGAGCCGGCGGCGCGACGGGCCGGCATCCGTTGTTGCGTTTTAGTTTCATCGATTGTCTCCCCCTCAACAGCCAGTATGAGTGGCAGGCGCCACGTTCATTCGTTTTGGTCATGCATCCACTGGAGTCCGAGATCCAGCCAACTGCGCGAGTGTGTACCACTCGCTCGTGAACGCCATGGAAAATATGGGCTGAGCGCCGCAGAGCGGTCGGATCGCGCAGCAGCATCGGGTCAAAAACTCAATTTCAGCCTATAAAACAAGCGTTCCGCGTCCGGACCACTGAATGGTGGCCTGACCGTTCAATATTCGACCATCGCGTGATGGCCGGCCACGGTCCGCGAAAGCGTATGGGTGTCGTGAAATCACGCGGCCCAACAGCGCAGGGCTTCCGATGACATCGACCCGACACCTCCCTCATCGGAAAATGCAAGTCCGTTCAGACCCAAGATCAAACGTTGCGGCTAATTCGCCACAGCGCGGGCATGCAGGGGAACGCCGACCGGCCGATGCGGTGCCGGCATGAAGGGGTCGGGGATGGATAGGTAGACCGTGCTCCACAACTGGGCCGCGTTCGATTCGTCGGCGTCCGCAACATTGGTGCCGAAAGGCGCGATCTGAAACCGATTACCGCTGAAACTCCACGACCAGAGTTCGGAATTGCGCATCGCGTGAGCCGCTCGGATCGCCGCCCAGAGCTTAAATTGGGCGACGCGCAGGCGTCTCTTGAGCGATGGCGGCAGATCCTGCCGCCGTAGCTGTCGTTCGAGGCCGGCGGCGAGAACCGCCTGCTGCCATGACCAAATGACGGTGCCGTGATAAGCCCTGCGCGACAGTACCGCTTGCACGGCCGGTGTTGCATACACGGGATTCGCCACGACGACCCCAACCGGAGTCAGCAGACCCGCTGGAAACGGCCGCGAGAGTGCCGCGATGGCGCGTGACAACCCGGCTGCAGTCGGTCGGCCGAACAATAAATCAAATCCTTCGTCGGAGTTCAGCACGGGTATGGGCGTGCCATTGGCGTCGAGTGCCAGCGCATGGAAACGCACTCCTTGAGCGCCCACCGCGCCCAACGCCGCTTCGTCAGACACGTGAAGCGCCGCCGCGTACTCGGCGATGCGCGTGCGCGCCGCGTCGTTGGGCACGGCGACGTCGAACAGAGGTACGGCTTTGGCACGCCAGATCCGTGCCAGGAGTGGGGCACGCGCAAAATGCGCACGGCTCGCGGTGTCTAGATAGGGACCGAGCAAACCGCCCGCAAACAGTCGGCCGGCGGCCTCGAGCGCTGCGTGCACGAACACCGCATTCACATCGTACGCGTAGCGGCCGCCGGCCAGTCCGTCCGTGCTGTCCCGCCATTGACCCACGCTCGATCCCGGTTTGAGTTCGATGAGATTCAACGCGCGCGGATCGTCGGCAAAGCGCGTCGCGGCGTCGAGCACGAACTCAAGATTGCTCACCAGATCGGCTCCCATGGTTCGCGGTGCTCCGCTGCGGCGACCGTCTCTGCGCGCCAGGAATTCCCGGGCCTCCGATCGGCCGCGCTCATCGTCCAGCAGCCACGCACCGGCGACCGAAGCCAGCATGAACGTGGCGTCGATCATCTTATAATCGAAGGAGGGTGCAGCGGAGTCGATGCCAGCTTTCAAATGATCGAGGATCGCAAACTCGCCGACGTTCTCTTCATGGGCAACCTCTCCGACGGGCGACAGGCGGGTCAGGACCGCGCCGAGTCCCGCATCGACCGCCTCGGCTGTGAGCGCCGGCATCAGCAGCCGCACCGACATGAGCGTGTCGCGGCCGAAATAGGTGTCGAAACGCCAGGAGCCGGCAAGGAAAGTTTCCCGGTAGCTGAGGAAGGTCAGCGCATTGCGGGCGCCCTCGTCGAGTTGCGCCGACGCATTCAGCAAATGTTCGCCCGACAGCGGCACGAGGGGCGTCTCTCCGGTCACCGCTGTGATCTGAAGCCGGATGACGTCGCCGCCATCGGACGCTATCCGATCCGGCTCCAGAACTCCTTCAAGAACTCTAATGCTCAAACGATAGCCCGCAGCGCCGTCCAGTCGATCGCGGCTCCAGGTGATGGTCGAGCCCCCGATGGCTGGC
>Ga0182030_10010413_pt1 | contig 18891 bp, 15 predicted proteins | sample 812S3MmetaG_FD_121299 | JGI IMG/M metagenome (GOLD analysis project Ga0182030, IMG submission 121299) | Permafrost microbial communities from Stordalen Mire, Sweden - 812S3M metaG (Illumina Assembly) | ecosystem: Environmental > Terrestrial > Soil > Wetlands > Permafrost | place: Sweden...
AAGCCATCCCACATCTCGGGCGGCGTGGGCATCAGCTTAGACGATGCCGTAGCTGATTCCTGATTCTTTGTTTCCATCTCGCGAAGGTTGTAAGAACCGCCGAGATATAAACCGATAACAAGCAGGAATGGAAGCAAACTCAAAGTAATTTTGAGCCACTCAGGTAATTTGGTGTCCGTTCGAAAGATGGTGATTGACTCCGGCTTTTGAGTGATGAGAGAGTGATGAGAGCAGTGAATTGAAATTATCGAAACGACATCAAAATGAAAGCAGCAGAAACGAAAGCAGCAGAAACGAAAGCGACAGATGTAACTCTGTCGCCTTGTTTCTTGTAGCTTACTTCAGGGTGATTTTGCCTGCTGCTGCTTCTTCCATGTATTTGGAAACGTAGCGCATCTTCACTTTGTTTTTGTCGCCTTGAATGGAGCCATCTGGATACTCGATGCCGACAACATCAACCGACTTTGCGTGTTCGCCGAGCAGATTGTGCGCAAAGCAGAAGTTGCGTACCAGATCTTGCTTCTTCTTCAGCTCTTCAGATTTGGTGTACGTAACTGCACTTTCTGGTGTGTAGTACATAGCTGTAGTTTTGAGCTGAGATTTGAATTCTGCAGGAGACGCTTTTGACAGTTCAGCCATCTTTTTGATTGCTGCTTCCGACTTGGGTCCTTGCTGATTGATTACGCCGAGAACTTCGTACCAGGCGCCAACAAGAGCTCTAGCGAAATCTGGATTTGCGTTCAACACTTTGGTGTTGACTACACACAAGTCTTGAATTTCTCCTGGAATTTGCGAAGAATCAAATATCTTGGTGATACCACGAGTCTTTTCGATTTCCATCACCATCGGGTTCCAGGTGACTACTGCTTGCTGATCTTTGCTTGCCAGAAATGACGGCGCGATGTCTGAATCTGAGACGTTGACGATTTTGACGTCAGCTTCTTTCATCTTTTCTTTTGCCAGTGCCTGGCTTAGCAAATATTGAGAGACTGTTTTTTCTACGAGATAAACATTCTTCCCTTTCAGTTGCGGGAGGGTCAACTTGTTGCGCGTCAAGATTGCGTCGTTTCCGTTGCTGTAGTCGCCCATAATGACTGCCGAAGTATCGATGCCAGCTGATGCAGGCATATCGAGACATTCCATATTTGTCATCACAGCTGCGTCAGCCTGTCCTGCCACGAATGCGTCGAGACTTGGTGCGTAGTCCATGTATTTGACATCAATATCGAGGCCATATTTATCGCCCCATTTTTTTAAAATGCCTTCCTCTTTGGCGTAATACCAGGGCATCCAACCAGCGTAGATGGACACTGCGAGGGTGACGTGTTTGCCTTTTTTGGCAGTCGCCGCTTCGCCCGGTCGACCTGCCGTCATCAGTGCTAAGCACATGACTAGGGCTGCCGCTATCGATTTCTTCATTTTCAACTCCTGAGTTGGGTGTGGACTATTTTTAGAATCTGGTGTGAGGTTAAAGGCTAGATTTTCGGTCTTTCTTCCGTGGTTGGCGGAGCTGCACCCGTCGATTGCTCCTTCTCGGCTTTGCGAGCTGCAATCATCTTCTGGAAATCTGTTGATGCTGCTGAAGTCTCTCCGGCTTTGAGATATTTTTCTCTCTTATCTTGAGCATCTGTGCCTGCAAGCCTGTTTGAAACGCGAGCTTTGGCTGCCAGTTCTTGATTGGCTTTACGCACGGCATCGAGCGGTCCCTCGTCCATGCGGGACCTGAGACCCATAAGACGTTCGCTTGCTTCTATCAGCTTCTTATTCGAGACAAAGTCTGAGATGGCGTCTGCTTTTTCGCCAGACAGTTTAGAAATTTCAGCCTGCATAGAACTCAGGCGTCCTTCCAACTTGTTCAGACGGCCTTCCTGGTCGGCGATATCAGCAACAAGTTCAGTCTCTTGTTCGGTGAATTTGTTGACCTCTGCACGGAACGAATTGCCGTCCGCTTCGGCATCTTCCATTTGCTTCTTGTCGCCTGACGTTTGCGCTTGTTCGTAGAGCGAAAGAGCGCCTTCCAGTGCATGCTCTGATTGCTTCTTTTGTTTTTTGACAGCTTCGAGTCGGTTGCGTTTTTGTTCGACCGCAGTTTCTACTTCACTCAGCGCATTGAGAAATTCTTTGTATTCCTTGATCAACTGTTCTTTGTGAATGTCGAAGGCATCTGAAATACCGTCGGCACTAGAGGTGAACTGCGCGTCTGCAGCCCTGGCCAGTCCCATCGCTTTGCGGAACTGGTAGAAGGTAGCGAACCGCCAGAGTGATTGAAAAAAGTTCATTGTTGTTCCTCTCGGGATTGGTCTTGGTTTTGGTTTTGTGCTAGTGGATTGAAGTCAAGGTTTCCGTTCAAATTCTTGATTTTTGATCTCTGGATATCTGAGGCGTTGTCACTGGATGCGATACCAGTTGAATTCTCATATGCTTGCAGATATTTTTCTCGCTTTGCTCTGCTTTCGCTGTCGTCGCCTCTAAGTTTTTGTTCGACACGTCGAGCAACGTCGACAGCAGATTTGAGTCGTGTGGCAGCACCGCCTTCTTCGTTGAGAGCGCCTAGTTGGTTGTGGCTTTGCATGTCGATCAGCTCTAAATAAGTAGATTGCATCGCTGCTTCTATTTCACTGGCTTGCGCAAATAACTCTGCAAGCTCATTCTGCTGTTGTATCTCAAGGTCGATTCTGTGTTGTGTTGACTCCATTTGTAGATCGATACTCCTGACGGCAGGACTTTTTGGATCCAGTGCAGCACGCTGTCTTTTCAGCCTATCGAGCTCTTTTTGCAGCACACTTAGATCGTTCACTTCGACGGCTTTGTATATTGCCAGAGCTTGTTGAAGAATGCTCACACCTTCCTGGAATGTGTCTTCGGCAAGAATTGAAAAACGATCTGCGGCAATGCCTTCCTTGTGCGAAGCCAGGTAGTCTGTCAGGTGCACGTATGCAGCTTTAAGCTCTCGGGCGCCGCGTGCACCTTCGGCCAGTCCATTGCGCGAGCATTCCAGAGCAAATTGTTCGATCTCAATCAATGAGTGTGATCGTCTTAACTCACGAAGTTTTGTCACATAGGCAGCTGCACGGTCTGGTCCTTTCACTACATAGTTGTAAATGAACGCACTGGCGCCGACGAATGCGCAGCCAAGAGCAAACGCGATCGAAGTTGGTGAGGCTGCCACCATAACCGTCCAGGCGACGGCTAAAGCGCTGCCAGCAGCCGGATAAATAGTAGCCGGATGCTCTAATGTCTCTTTTAAGATTGCCCTGGACACCGCCTCACCTGTAAAATCCTCCGCCTGTGGTTTCTTTCCGGGCTGTTGAGTCGGAGCATCGCGAGAGCTATTTCTTTGATTGCCACCGAGCATCTTCGGGCCTCCATTCATTTAACTAACCGCATAAGATTAGTTATCCGCATATAGTTTAAATTCTACGCGCGGGAACCTGTACATATATGCCCGCTGATTTTCGTCAGGACGTCTTGCTGGCGGTTTTGCTGATCCCATACCTTTCGCCATTAGCCGATTTGCAGACATCTGGTGAACGGCGATCAGCCTTTGTGTCACTGCTTCAGCTCTTTCCTGGGATAGACGAAGGCTTTCCTTTTCATCGCTGCCGCTGCCAGTATGACCGAGAACCATGATGCGGTCGTCTGGATAGTTGTTGGCCAGTGACTCAGCAATTCTATCTACCTCTTCTTCGCCTCCCGGGCTCAATACAGAAGTGCCTTGCTGGAATGAAATTGGTTCGACTCTCATCACACCAACCTCATGTAAACCTTTCCATTGCCTTTCTGAGATGGCTGAGAATTCATGTTTGCGCACTCCTGGTCCAATTTCAGCAGGCAATCTTCCCTGTACCGACTGCAGTATGGAAGAGTTGACGATCCGGTATGGGTCGCCGAGTGGGTCTTTTTTCAATCTATTTGTTTTTACAAGGACGTTGGTGCAGGCGATGATTGTGTTCACCACTCCTTCGACTGAGTTATTGCCGGCACCTGTGCTCAAGCCGAATTCGTGGCTGGCATTCTCGTGAAGATCGTGCCAGGCGATCTTCTTGAGCATCGGTTCAATCTCTTCTTGTTTCAAACCGGTGGCTTTCTTCATATCGTCTACCATGCGATTGTGGTCGTTGTAATACATTTTCATTGTCTGGAAATATGCTTCGAAGAAGCTGACGAGGTCGTCATGGTGTGAGCTTACAAAATCGCGACGGAAGACGAAGACGTCGACTATGTATCCGTTGAAGCCATCTGATCCCCATACTAGTTTCAGTCCAGGTACATCATGCAATGCTCTTGAAACATCAGGCTCCCACATTACGAACACGTCGCCATCGTGGTTTTTGGCCTTTTTGTATGCTTCGTCCGAGCCCGTAACCTCGTGTCTCCAGGCATCGGTTCTGGTCAAATTGAAGAGGTCGAAATCGACGATCGTCAGGTCGAGCAAAAATGACGACCGACTTTCTCCGGTGTAAACGACCTTCAACGATGCGTCGTTCAAATCGCTTATCTTGCCGGTGGGCAGCTTGTCTGCGAAGCCGACGATGGCGTCAGCACCTTTTGATTCGGCGATAGACGCGACTATAACGCCTGGATAGTTGTATTTAAGTCCGTGCTGCAAGTAGCTATTAACTGGCAAAACTATGGCATCGTATTCGCCTTTGGAAAACTTTTCCAGGCGAGCTGCATAAGTGCCGCCATCATTGGTGAAGTCGATAGCGAGACCTCTTTTTGCTGCCTGGCGCTTCATCTCTGGTGAGTTGATGAAGAAGTAGCCCAGATAGCTATCACCACCGATGCGAATGGTTGTTGATACTTTGGAATCACTCGCTTGCTCGCCCGCCTTTTCGCTCATCATTTTACTTATGAGTTTAAAGGCGCCGATGCCGCACAGTCCTAAGACTATGATCAATATTGCTCCAACTAGATTTCGATTCATTTGAACAAGTTCTCCGACAGCCAATCTGGCTTCTCGAGGCTCTGATAGCCCTGCTCAGGATTCCGTGGTACCGCTAATTATTCTTTTTCTTGAACGACGGGGCATCAAATACATCTAGTTCTGCTGCGGCTTCCTCAAGGGCAGATTCGACCTGCTTGGCTGAATCTGCAGATCGATATGATATCGAATACTTTCTCAGCGAATGAGTTGGACCGATGCCGAAGCCGATTGTGTAAATTGGAATGTTGTATTTCATCGCTTTGGCAATTCCATTCTCTATCTTGTCGTCTGCTTCACCATCAGTAATTACGATCATTTTGTACTCGCCGTACCCTAACTGCTGCTTGTATTGTTTTGCCAGAGCCAGGGCTCCCTTGCTGACAGCGTCTCCAAGAGGTGTCCAGCCTTTTGCTTGTACAGCATTTATGTCGTCAAGAAACTGTTTCCTATTGTTTGGCCCAAGCGGCAGGACTTCGCGTTCGCCACGCGCGTCGAATACGAACAAACCGAGGTTGACGTTTTGTGGCACGGTTTTCATGAATTCATTAACTGCCCACTTTGCGCCAGCAATTTTCGAATTGAAGCTGTGATCTCCCTGGTCGGAGGCTGGCGGCGGGTCTTTCATGGAACCTGAGCCATCAAATACGAAATAGAAGTTCCGTCGCAAGTTAATTGCACCTTTGTGCTCACTTGTCGCTCCTGACGCGCCGGCACCATTGGTGCCACCACTAGCTGCGCTGTTTGAATCAGAATCGACTTCGGATGAAGTCATCGGGTCGACTTGTTTTATATTAGAGAGGTTGGTTGAGTTGCTGTTGCCGCTGTTGTTTCCGCTGGTGTTGCTGGATGAGCTGCACCCGCCGAGCAGTCCAGCTGCCAGCAATGTTATAAATGGAATTTTCAACGTGTGAACTAATTGCATGTGTGCTCCTAAACGGATCATTTACCAGCTGGTTTGAATGAATCGAGCTCGGTTTCTACTGCCTTTACGCGGAAGACAACGCGGCGGTTGGCATTCCATTGTTCTTCGGTTTGCGGTACGGGGAATTTTGGAGATTTCGTACCGACACCAACTGCCAGAAACTGTGACTCGTCTACTTTGATACCGTTTTGTTTGCAGTATTCCAGGTAAGCCTGGCGAACCGCCGCCGCCCGTTGATAGGACAGATTTTTCGCAGCCTGTTCGATCAATCCGAGCTCTGCTTCACTCTTACCTTCAGAGCGGGCTTTATTGAGCGCATCGGGCGCATTGTGACCTTCGATGACCACCAGTGCTCCTCCCATTGTTTGAGAGATTTCTAGAGCTTTTTTGAAAGCGTCTTGATATTCGGTGGGAGTGAATGCTGCTTGTCGTGGCGCGAAATAAATTTCAAATGAGTAGAGATTACCCATCTCGGTTTTGCCGCCAGTAGTGGCAATTTCATGCTCGACTGCTTTTTGGGTTTTTGCAGTATCGAAAGCTGGTTGCACTGCGAGTGCGACGTTACTGCTCTTCAAGCCTTGAGCAAGTTTGCCGTAATCCCAACCTGCCTGATCGAGTGGTGCTTTATCCTTCAGCAAACCAAGCTTGAGGAAGTTCGTCGTTATTTCGTTCTTTAAGGTGGCGAAGGAACGAATGGTGCCTTTGCCTGTAAAGAAAGAGACGTTGCCGGAATAACCTACCCACTGACAATCACCGAGCGAGCCTTCAACGTCGGGCACCGCTTTGGGTGAGCCGAACAATAAGTCAGCAGAGCGCGAAAGTAGTTGATTGTATTTCGATTGATTTGAGTTTTTGTCTTTGAGCAAATTGGAAAAACGTTCCTGACCGATCATTAAAGCGTGCACAAATTTTTGTACTTTGTCTTTGTTGTTTTTGAAGTAGTCAGCTCTGACTGCGTATACGTCAGCAATAATGCGGTTGGCGCTCTTGGATGAGAAGAGAACTTTCGCGCCTTTCACTGATCCTTCAGCACCTGTTCCGACTTTGCCGCCTGAGGTGAGAGCGCTGGCGTCAGGGCTTATCACCATGGTGGCATTGAGATCCGAAGCTGCTTCAAACGCACTGCGCGGATCCACTATCTTTCCGTGCGTATCGTATGAAGGCACTGACAGTTCTTTCAACCAGCGCATTTTTACGTCTGATGGTTTGAGTCCTGCTTTCGCCAGCACTGTCGTTAAAAAGTCCATGTGAGGTCCGTAGAGTTGAAGGGCGATTGATTTGCCCCTGAGATCGGTTAATTGATTGATGCCAGGGCGGACAACCATGACGTCGCCGCCGTTGCTCCATGTCAACTGATAAATTACGACCAGTGGGCAACCTGCTTTGCTACAGGCTTCGCTAGCAGAGTCAACCATTCCCATGGTGCCTCTTAAAAATGGAGTGTCTCCCTGGATAACGCCTTTGACTTGTTTGGCGAAATCATTTTCACAGAAGAGTTTTACATCCAGCCCTTCTTGTTTGAAGATGCCTTCCATGTCGGTGTCGACCGTGGCAACGTCCCCAGGCCAGGTGATTGTAGGAATTCTCAGCGGACCACCCTTCACTGGTTGCGCGTGCAGTCCCTGCAAAACATCCGCAAGCGGTTTCGTTTGCAAATATTCGACGTTTTTGTCAACTGCAAAAGCAGGCGCTGCGCCTGCCCCGGTGGACAGAATCGAAACGATGCATGCTACTGCGTAACACAATGAATTATTATCGGACTTCATTGCAAGCTCCTTGTCGATAGTTCTTTTAGTTCTTTGATGGATAAAATCTTCTGTCATAACGCACTGTTCCCCAGCCGCGTAATAGGCAAACCGGAACGAGTTACTGTGTGCATTATCTGCCGCATGGCAAGTGAGGCTAACCTGAAAAAATAACCTTAGTGCATCGAAGCGTAAATCGGGTGGTTATTTAATTCAGTCGATGGCTGCAAAGCGCTCGAGATGGTTTTGTTCCGTGATTGATGTCGTCTACATAAATTTGGTGAATTTGATTCGTATTGATTGTTGGTTGCACGATTCTGGTTTTGCACCAGATATGGTTCCAGGCTATTGCCTTTTTCTTCGCATCATTCGGGCGAAATATTTAAATCACGTTCGTCATTTCCTTCAACCAGAGTTGTAATAGAATCCTATTACCTCTACGTTGTCGCACGTCGGATCTTAATGTTTCTATTGTCATCTCTGCGGAACGTCTAACGCGCCTGTTTAGGGGCGTTTTCTGCCATGCTGCCGGCAAGATCTCATTTTTTCTTGACTTGTCCCACCATGAGCACCGTGTGTGTTCCGGGATCGTAGAAACTATCGGAACCAGGCTCATAATGAAGCTTTTGCGCCATTTTGAGGTCGGCGTCGGATTCTTTCGTTTTGCCAGTATTTTTCAGGGCCACAGCGCGGTAGTAGAAAGGTTCTCCGTCGTCTGGTTTCTTCTTCGCTGCGACATCGAGATAAGGTATTGCCTTTTTAAATTGGTGAACTCCGATCAGCGCCTCACCAAGGTTCATGTTGAGCGCAGCGTTAGTTGTGTCTGCCTGATACGCCTTTTCGAAGTCTTTAAGCGCTTCATCGAGTTTGCCTTGATGAGTGTTGAGAATGCCGCGCGAGGTGTAAGCCTCGCCTGAATTCGGGTCGATTCTTAGCGCCTCCGCCAGGACCGCATAAGCCGCCTTAGGATTTTTCAGCTCTTCGTAGCATGTAATTCTCATATTCAGCTGGGTCAAGTCTTTCGGGAAGATTGCCAGACATTTGTCGATTGCGGCAAGGCACTCCTGGTACTTATTTGCTTTAAACGCCTTATCGGCATCGACGTAGTATTGTTTTACGAGAGAGTCTGGTGCGCTGGCATATTTTATGTCGTAAGAAGCCGGCAAGGGCGGTGTTTCGAAAGCTTTTTTGTTTGCTTTAGCGAGCGCATCAAACTCATTTTTCGTTTGGAAATATTTTGAATCTGGCAAAGTGATAAGCATGGCTTCGTTCGCTTTTATTTTCTGAACGAATTGTTGAAATCGTGGTTCAAGCTTCTCTAACGGTTCTTGGAAAGTTTCCTCCACTAACGTTTTGAACTTCTTCGGCTTTTCATTTTGCGCCATGTAGAAATATTGTTCGAGCTTCCCTTCGTACGCGAGGAATGTCGCTAGAAGACGTTGATTTGATTCCAGGGTGGGTGCAGACCTCTGAGTCAGGATGTCTTTTATGGTCAGCTTTGTGATGCCTGAGCTGAGCTCTTTCAGGCGCCACGGGTTCTGGTATCCCAGGTAGAGAACAGTTCCGATCGGTGTTTTATAACCGTAGATTTTTTCGAAAAAGCATGGAATGCCTTCTTTCGCCCATTGATCTAAGGTTTTGAAGTTTTCGTAGGTGACTTTGTGCATCATCTCGTGAGACAAAGTGCCGATGCCGCAATCATTGTAAGCGAAGATCGTGTTGTATTTTTGGACGTAGCCCGTGACGTTTGCCTTAGAGCCCATTTTTGCTTCAGCTTCGTTTAAAGCCTTTTTGTCTGGATAAAGGTTGATCGTCAAGTTCCAGTTGGGCGGAATTTTGCCGAAGTGATTATTGACGCAACCTAAAAAATCTTCCAGGTAGTCGCAATAGGTTCTGCCCAGGTCTTTGCCATTGACTGAATAAATGGTGAAGTGCTTGGACGTCGCCTTCTCGTGGAAAGGCGGGGGCAGCGGCTCAGTCGACTGCGCGAGGCAAGTGCCCCTGGCACCAGAGAGCAACAACAGCGAAAGAAACAGGGGTGCCCGAAACGTCATTTTCATGTTATAGACCTGCATAATTCGGCACGATCATATCACGTCGACGGTGCTTGATATTTGAGCCTGGTACCGGCAATGCTGCCCAGTCCAGGAACACTGATTTTCATCGTTTATCTTCCGTGAAACTCAATTGATTTAGGCCGGCAGCCAGATGTTTCCGCAGTTGTTTTTCGACGATTGGCACAAGAAATGCACGACGTTTAAAAGATGCCAGTTGTCTAAGAGTCTGTATCGGATCTACGAGAGGCGACTGGGCGGGCTTGTCACCCATTTTCTTGAGTACCAGCCCCACCGGCAATACCATCTTTTCTTGCATTTCGATCATAGTCGCCAGCAAATTTGCCGCCGGCGTCATTAGAGGACCGAAACCATAGCGCGGTTGCAGGGTTCCGAATACATATAAATTCTTTGCTTCAGCCATAGCGCTGCCGCCATAAACTTGTAGTACACCATTTTTTATATTTACTAATTCCTTCGGCAAAAACGGAATGCTTAAGTGATAACCCGTAGCGCAAACAATCAAATCGAAGTTCGCTTTTCGCCCATCAACGAATTCGACTTCTGTGCCATCGTAACGTCTTACATCGCTGTAAGGCTTGATGCGTCCGTGTTTTAAGTAGTGCAGTAATTCGCTATTTACAGTTGGATGTCGCTCGAAAATCTTGTGATTGGGATGGGGAAGTCCGTATTTTTGATAATCGCCAACTGTTATCTTCAGAATTATTTGTAGGATCAATCTTTGCGCCCAAACAGGCCATGAGACTGAGAAAATTTCAGTCAATGGTGTCCCGAAAACAGTTTTGGGTAAGAACCAGTATCCGTGTCGCAGACTTAAAGAGCAGGTTTTAGCGACACGCGCAGCTTCGCTTGCGATGTCGCATGCGGAATTACCCCCTCCAATAACAAGGACATTTTTGCCTCGCAACTGGTCTGGATTCTTATAATCTTTAGAGTGCAAGATCTCGCCGCTGAATGTTCCTGGATATTCTGGATAGCGTCTATCCCAGTGGTGCCCATTGCAAACCACCACGCCTTTGAAGGCAGTCCACTCTCCTTCGTCGAGCTGCACGTCCCAGAGTAAATCTGCACGCTGTTTTACGGCTGTAATTTTTCTTTTAAACTCGATGTTTTCTCGCAGGTTGAACGTTTCTGCGTAAGTGCGCAGGTATGAAAGCATCTGCTGCCCATTAGGAAAGTCAGGATAGGAATCGGGCATTGGGAAATCAGCGAATTCTGTCGTCTTCTTTGACGAGATGATATGAGCGTTCTGATAAACACCGTGATACCAGTTCCCACCAAGATCTTCTTCTGCTTCGAATTGTCTGTACGGGATGTTTCGACCTTTCAAAGCTTTTGCCACGGCAAGCCCTGAGGGGCCGGCGCCAACTATCGCAATTAAGGTGGAGGTGTCGCTCATGGCGAACCTCTAAAATGTTGTGAATGTTTTGCTGTCACAGCAACGAGCCCTTCCATAGTGGCATCTTCGCTTTGAAAACATTCACACATAAATAGTTGTTCGACAGTGAGAAGTGTTTGTGCGCCGATCGCGGCGATTGATATTCCAGTGAGAGACATTTTCTGCTTCCCTGGCATATCATCGGCTGCAGTCCCGGCAGTCTCCTGTGGTGGCTCCAGAAGATAACGTAAATTCTTAGCGGCTTGACTGCTCGTAAGTGTTATGACTTTGATCTTGCCAGATTGTATAAGCGTTAGCAGCTCAGCTCTGCGTTGTACCGCCTGATCGGGAAGAACTGTTTCATATGCAATCACGGCTTCTACGCTAGCCCCCTGTTCCTCGAGCAGTTCCTTTATTGTCAGCTTGCCTACGTTCGTGCGCGGCCAGAGGACTTTTTTTTGAGATGGCTCGTGCAACTTGCAAAACTCGCCAGCAAAATCGACCGCAGAGAAATTCTGTGGGCAGAAATTGACTTCCAAACCTCGTAACCGAAGGCTGTCGGCCGTCTTTGCACCGACTGCAGCAATAGAGCAATTAGCGAGCCTATCGTGCGGAAGGTTCAATGTTCGCATTCTGTCTATAAAAGAATCAACTGCGTTGGTCGACGCGAAGACGATCCAATCATAACTGTTTAGAAGCGCTAACGACCGATCGAGCGCTTCGAAAGAAGATGGCTTCGCTATTTCGATTACTGGAAATTCAAATACGTCAGCACCCAGAGCTTTCAGCCGCGCAGTTAGATCCGAAGACTGCCGCACATCTCGAGTTACTAAAACTCCAATTCCTGAAAGCGCTGCTATGCAAGGATCTGATTGAGCATCGCTCATGGGGGAGAAACTGTTACCGGTATCAACTTCAGGTGTTCCAATAGGTCACCTGCTCCAAGGTCAAGAAGTTTGCTGGCGAGGCTGACACCTATTTGCTCTGCGTCTTCAATCGAGCCTTCCATGCTGGTTCTAATTAGTTTCTCGCCGTCGATCGAAGCAACGCATCCTAACAGACTCAGAACGCCATGGCTGCGCAGTCTGCCTACAGCTCCTATGGGAACGGAGCAACCACCGCCAAGCCTGTCGAGAAAGGCTCGCTCAGCTGTTATTTCTGCGCGGATTTGAGCGTCTTCGATAGCTGCCACCAGTTTTAAAATTTCGCTGTCAGCAGAGCGGCATTCGATTGCCAGAGCCCCTTGACCGGCAGCTGGTGTGCTTAACTCAAAATCGAAATATTCGGTGATCTTGTCCTCCAGCTCCAGGCGGATTAAGCCAGCGGCAGCAAGGACGATCGCATCGCAGAGACCTTCCTCATGTTTGCGCATACGGGTTGGTACATTGCCACGGATGTCGATAAATTCAAGGTCTTTGCGAATGTGTCGCAGCTGTGCTGTACGTCTTCGGCTCGAAGTGGCAACCTTACTGCCAGGTGGTAAATTAGCAAACTTGGTTTTGTCGCGGCTGATCAATACATCTCTTGTGTCTGCTCGATCGAGCACCGAGGCGAGACATAAACCATCGGGCAAATCGGTAGGTAAATCTTTCAAGCTGTGCACGACAAGATCGACTTCGTTGGCGAACAAAGCCTCTTCCAGCTCTTTGACGAAAACGCCGCGGGTGCCCAGTGCAGATATCGGGCGGTCAAGAGTTTTGTCACCACCTGTAGTGACAAACACCACTTTCACTTCAAGACCAGGATGTTTTGATTTTAGCGCTTCTGTAACAATAGTCGTCTGAAGCTGTGCTAACTGACTCTCTCTGGTGCCAATTCTTACGGTTAAAGGTCTGGTATTTGATGTAGAAGAAGTTGACACGGAACCAACCAGCATTGACGTTAATTACGCAGAGTAGAAGTCACGTTGTGACCCAGTGTCCGACCTTTGGTTTCTGATAGGGGATCGAGGTTGAATAAAGTTCTAAGAGCCTCAGCTTGTTGGCGAAGAATCTCATAATCGCGAGTCGCCTTCAGTTGCATCGTTGGATGGTGCAGGATCTGGTTCACGATAGCTCGACTGATCTCTTCTACTTGCTGTTTGTCATGGCTGCTGTCCGGGTCGCTGCAGGCGTTTTTGTTTTTATTCTTGCTCTTCGCCATTTGTTCCTGCCGGATGGCTTCAATCTTCTCTCGAAGTCCTGCGATTGTTGGCACCACCAGTAGTGAACGCTGCCAGGCGTGAAGCTCATCGAGAGTTTCGAAGACAATTTTCTCTGCGTCAACTATCAGAGTCTCTCGCTCTGCCAGATTCAACTGAACAAGGTCGGCGAGGTCGTCTGAATGGAACAGTTTAACCCCAGGCAAGGTACCGATTTCGGGGTCTACGTTGCGAGGAACTGATATGTCTACTATGCAAATCTGCCGATGTTCGTTGCCTTCTCTTGCCGCTGAAAATTCTTTCTTATTAAGAATGAAAGAGGGCGCTCCTGTTGATACGATGATGAGATCGGCTGCTGCTGCTGCTAGTCTCGTTCGGTCTTCGAAGTCAAAACTTGTTTGAAGACGTTCTATATTGTGCAGTTTGTTCTTGGTGAAATTGACAATGCGTTCTTGAGTGCGATTGAGCAAAATCACCGGACCAGCAGCTGGCTCATTGAGCAAGACCTTTGCGCAGATTTGACCCATGCGTCCAGCACCAATCACCAGAGATGAACGTCCCTTCAGTGAACCCAGAAGAGTTCGTCCGAGTTCGATTGCTGCAGAGCTCACCGATACGGCTCGCTTACCCATGTTTGTTTCTGTTCGGACCCGTTTCCCGCAGGTCAGTGCGGAGCTGAAAAGGTAGTCGAGAACTGGCCCGGCGGTTCCACTTGACAGTGCAATCTGGTGGGCCGTTTTTAGTTGCGACATTATCTGGTTTTCACCAAGAATCATGCTGTCCAGTCCTGAAGCCAGTCGAAATAGATGGAGAGCCACATCTTCTCTGAGAAGACGGAAGTTGGGGCGCAATACTTCGTGGTCGACTATACCTTGCGTTGACGCGAAGAAGGTCGCTATTTCCTGGCAGGCGGCCTGAACGTTAGTGACAGTGGCATACACCTCTGTGCGGTTGCAGGTTGAAACAAGTGCTGCTTCTTTTACGTGTGGAAGTCTGGCAAGAGCAGTTAGGGCGTGACCCAGGCAGGATTGAGGAATCGTAAATCGTTCGCGAATCGCGATCGGCGTGTTGTGGTAATTGAGTCCGCAAACGACTAGGTGATTCATGATTCCAGGGTTTCCGATTGCTTCGGGGTTACTTGGCAAAACTCAGATGAAGTGGCTATAAGGTCGTATGAGTGGGCACCGCTCGGGTTGACCGAGCAAACTTCTCTGGCGCGCTCGCAGAAGTTTCTCTTGGAATGCCTCGAATTGTTTGCCATGCAGCCAATTATAGCCAGCTTGCGACGCTACCGGACGGCCGGTGAACCAGCGTAAAGAATTTATATATTGGTGGGATGATTGCGCGCCCCTGTTGTGTGCCGTCATTAGGCTTCGCGGTGACTAATTAAGCTTTTCTAGCCCTTTATTGCGCTTAAGCCAGCTTGTCAGCTGACTTTGTTTTTCAGGGTGTAATCGAATTGCGAGCCAGTACAACCCGGTTACTACTCGAGTGCTGGGTCTGGACAATCTGTCACTCTCTTCCTTTTCCAGGAAAAACAACCTGTTTTGTTTGAATGCTTTAAGTGTGTTCCAGGGTGGGCGCTTCATGTATTCCGCTGATTTTGCTTCGTACGGCATTATCACTACGTCTGGATTAATGAGCACGATTTGTTCGAGTGAAAAATGTGGATAGGCGGAGTTCAAGCCTGAAGCTACATTTTTGCCTCCGCACGCGCGCAAAGCATCATTTAAGAAGCTGTACTTACCTACTGTCATGAGAGGTTGTGGCCAGACGCAAAAGAATACGGAAGGTATTTGTTTTGGATTGGCGCAAATCTTTCTCAACTCTTCAATGGCTCGGTCAAATTCTTGTGCTTTTTGCACAGCTTCATGGTCATGATTCGTGAGTTTCCCGAGCTCTAATAGGTTTTGGCTAATATCACCAAGAGAGCTGTTGGGAAAACTGCGAACTTCAAACTTGCTGTTTTTAAGTGTATGGAGCAGCGCCTCCTGTCCTGAAACAACAAGCACCATATCTGGTTTCAGTCTGGTTAATCGTTCGATATTTGCTGTGTTGAAGTCTCCGACGCGTTCAACTTTCAAGGATGGCCCTGCGGGGACCTGGCAGAATTTGCAAATGCCAACAAGAGAATGCTGGGCATTTATGGATTCGACAAGCTCTGTGCATGATGGAGCAAAACTGACTAACCGAAATGTTTTCGCACTGTGTACATCTTTAGGGGCAGTATTTTGTGCAACGGATTTCTCTGCAAGCCCTGCAGTGCCAACGACTGATAACGCAAGGATAGCGTTGATGAATGAAGCTTTCGTCATGACTATTACTGGTCCTTGAGCCATTCGATTACTTCAAGAACCCGAGAATCGATATCAATTGATTTGATGAAAAGGCTTCTGTCGAGAAGATTCCATTCGTAAAGAGTCATGCGGGTCAATCTGTCAATTTGTCTTTGATAGTCAGCGTCTGCCCATCTGAAGCCATCGTCGCTTGGCTCGAACATAGGCGGTACATAAATTATGTGCGTATACGACCGCGCTTGTGCAAGCGACTTCTTGTAATAATCTTCGGTGGTATAGGTCATGGCCTGGCATATATTCCAGCGCTGCCATAATACCCAGCAATCGATGGTTGATCGATCAGCTATGAATCCGCGCTGTGCGAGCTTGGTTTCGGCATTTATCTGAGCTTCCAGTACGCGTTGCTTGAAGCCTTCCTGGTCTGGAATTTCGCCGATAAATTTGTAGCCCAGCTGTTCACAGATCTCGCGACCCAACTCCGGAATTATTTCGACATTGAGAAGCGGAGCCAGCCTTTCCACTAAAGTGGTTTTGCCGACTCCGCTTGCACCTGTAACGATTAAGCGATTAACGCTTATTTGCGTTCTCCTTTAGCTGAGGTTCGCTGGTTCTCTTTTCAGAGGTGCTCCTTCAGTTAGGACCTTACGGTCTTTTTTGAGTGCTTCTGCAACATCGATACCAGTCAATCCTTTGATCATTGCCATGCTCTGTGCTGCGACATTGAGTACATCGCTTGTCACTCTGCTGGCACCGGCTCCGGCTCCGTCTCCACCAGTGGACAATACAGTCATCGTGCCGATCTTGGACAATGGGCTAGCTGCAGCGGCAATCATCTCTGGAAGTTTTTCGACAATCATGCTCGTCATAGCTGCGTCATTATACTGCTTGAAGGCTTCCGCTTTCTTGGACATTGCTTCGGCTTCCGCTTGACCTCGGGCTGCCACAACAGTTGCTTCGGCAAGACCTTGTGCTCGTGTTGCTTCTGCATTTGCAAGACCGATCGCTTTTGCTGCGTCGGCGTTAGCCATAGCGTTCAATCTGGTGGCATCGGCAGCACCTTGTGCTTGCAGTTTCGCGGTTAATGCGTCGGATTCCGCCATCATTTTCCGTTTTTCTTGTTCGACTTGTGCCATCAAACGAATTCTAGATTGCTCGGCTTCTGCAGGCTTTTGTACTTCGGTTTCCAATTGCACCTGGCGCTTTTGTACTTCGATCTGTTGCAGTTCGACTTCTTTCTGCGCTTCGATGATCTTGATTTTCTGCGTTTCTTCAACCAACTTTTGCTTGGTTTGCGCTTCTACGATTGAATACATCATGTCGCTGGCAGCTTTCTTGTTAGCTACATCAGCCTGATACGAAGCTTGATTGACCTGGAAGTTTTTGGAAGCCTCAGCAACACGCGTATCAGCCATTAATTTAGCTTTAGCGCCTTCTTCTGCGGCTTGTGCCTGAGCAATTTGCGAATCTCTTTGAGCTTGCGCTTGAGCGATCGCAGTTTCTTTACTGGCATGCGCCACACCTATATCGGCATTTCTTTTTGCTTCAGCTGTTTGCTGACGACCAAGTGCTTCGAGGTAACCAACACTGTCTTTGATTTCTTTGATAGTGAAAGAGACAACAGTCAGCCCCATTTTTGCCAGGTCGGCTAGAGAAACTTCCTGCACACGTTGAGCAAATGAATCGAAGCTCTGAATCAATTCTTCTACAGTCATCGTACCGAGAATGGCTCTTAAGTGACCTACCAGGCTCTCGTGAGCGATGGTGGCAATCTCTTGATTGCTTTTGCCAAGAAATTGTTCTGCGGCAGTGGCAATTGAAACATCGTCACCGCGCACTTTAACTTGAGCGACGCCTTCGACGAATATTGGAACACCATTTCGCGTAATCATCGGCGCTTGCGCGTGAACTTCGATGGTCATAATTTCAAGGCTTAGCGAATTTCTCTGTTGCACCATGGGCAATACAACAGCGCCACCACCGACGACGATTTTGAAATTACGTTCGCCCTGGCCTGCCCACATACCCGAAATGATCATCGCTTGGTTAGGACTACACTTCTGATACATGTTTGCGATCAGGCTGCCTGCGACAAAGAGACCGATTAAGATCACCACGCCGAGAAATATTACAATAGGCTCGACACCAAACATATATGACCTCCTCCTAAGTTTGAGGTTGCGTATGCAGACCCCTGTTATCTATCCTTATTCCCTACTTCTGGACATTCTGTTTGAAATTTTGTTTGGCTCCCCCTGATTGCTTTCGCTTCTTTTCGGTTGTGCCACTATCTTAAATCTGCGGCTTGACAACTCGTAATAAAGACATGAATTCGTTATGATCCTGCGCGAGCTGAATGCTGCTGCTTCCCAGGCATAGCGGTTTTTCGACTGTGTAAAAATGTTCCCATCGTGTTGCGAATAAATTATGCAAACTGTTGGGTTTATGATGCTCGCCTGGATGAACTACAGTATTGTTTGAAATTGCCTGGACACGGGAGCTGTGTAAGGCTGAATCATCGCGTCAAGGATGCTTTTATAGTCGACTAGGAAAATGGGACTCTTGCCGCAATTTTGATGCGCCGCTTCATCTGCGCCACGTTTGAACGTCTCATAATGGTGGAATGTTGAATCAATTCCTTGTCGGTCGCGGAAGGAGTTGCAAGCTGCTGAAGATAAACGGCTAAATGATGATCTGCGCAAAGACTATGGTTTGCCGGCAACCGCGAGTGATAAGGAGTTGCAAGCTGCCAAAAATGCGGCCCAGGAGGCTGATATAGCTCGTTTGAAATCGTTGGGTAAGTGAAGCCGCTAAATTGATTGTCGCGATAGTAGATCGAGCACCGTCCGCGATGTCGATGTACGTGACAAAGGAAGAAGCCATGCAAATCTTGCATGGCTTCTCCGATTATTGCTATTCAAACTAATTTTCGATTACCAGAAAGCGCCGTAAAGCCCGGTCCTTTCAGGGCGGGGATGTACCAGAAAGCGCCGTAAAGCCCGGTCCTTTCAGGGCGGGGATGTACGGCGCGACTGCGTTAGCGGTCAGTGGGCGGCTTTCTTTCGAACCAGCACTTTTTTAACAACACCCGCCACTAGCAGTTGACAGGAAACAAAAAATTTCGCTGACATGGAGAGACTGCATGTATTTTGCAGTGACGCCGTTTATCATCGAAGAATGATTATTCGTCGTGGCTACAGATTTCAACTCAAGACAAATGGTCAGCAAGCTGACCTGTTAAATCGTTTCGCTGGTTGTTGCCGCATGGTGTGGAACAAGGCCTTGTCTTTGCAGAAGGAAAAATTGAGCCGAGGGGACAAAATTTTGCGCTACGTCCAAGCTACTGCAGAATTAACAAAATGGAAGCAAGATCAGCCCTTCCTCAAAGAAGTACACTCCCAACCATTGCA
>Ga0182030_10010414_pt1 | contig 18889 bp, 18 predicted proteins | sample 812S3MmetaG_FD_121299 | JGI IMG/M metagenome (GOLD analysis project Ga0182030, IMG submission 121299) | Permafrost microbial communities from Stordalen Mire, Sweden - 812S3M metaG (Illumina Assembly) | ecosystem: Environmental > Terrestrial > Soil > Wetlands > Permafrost | place: Sweden...
ATAACGGCGGCAACCGAGACAAACAGGCCCGAAAGGGCGGCCGGCAGGCTGATTGCGGAAAACCTCAATATAACATAGGCCCCACCGCCTAACAGCAGGTAGCGCATGCCCAGGAACACGGCTTTGCGCGGTTTCGCGGCCGGCCCGCCGATGGCGTCCACCAGTTGTTTGAGCCAACGGAAGTTGAGGGCGGACACGGCGGTGCCAATCAGCCATCCGGCGCCCCACGCCCATCCCTGCCAGGCGAGGAGCGCGACGGCCCCGCCGGCGCCGATGGCCCAGATCAGCTTCCAGATGCGCCCGACGGCGCGCTCCATCCCCACTTCATCGCGCGCCGCCGGGTCGCCTTCACTCGCCATCTTTCGTGTCCCGCATGAGTTGGCGGATGAGTTGCACAAAGCCGGCAACGATTCCCAGAATCACCCCCGCGATATACATCCAGGTAGTTTCGAATTCCTTATCCAGCAGGTAACCGAGCACATAGCCGAGCAGCGCCGACACGGGGAGCATGAACGCAAGCGAAGTATATTCGCCTACCATCACCGGCCACGATTTTTTCGCCACACGTACAGTCTAATGCCTGGCGCGCTCCGCCGCCTCTTTTACCAGGAAACCCATCTTCGGGTGGGAGGGCTCCATGGCGGGATGAACGCCGAACTCCTCGAGCGCTTCGGTGGTGGCCGGGCCGATGGAACACACCTGGCACCGGCGCAACTGTTCGAGCGCGGCGTCCTCCAGATCGAGTTCGCGCGCCACCCGCGCGAGGTGGACCATTTGGATGGCGGTGGTGAACAACACCACATCGAAGGAACCGGCGGCCAGAAGGCGTACCGCCTGGCGAAGGGGTTCGACATCTTCCGGCAGATCCCACTGGTAGACGCGCACCGGCGTGACTTCCGCGCCGCGCGCGCGCAGGCCTGCGAGCAACTCGGGGTTGGAGCGGCCGTATTCCTGCACGGCGATGCGGTGTTCGGGCCGTCCAACGGTAGCCGCCAGGAGTTCCCGCCAGGTGTTGGGTTCCGGCGCCACGATGGCTGGTGTCAGCCCCATATCGCGCAACGCCGCCGCGGGCTTGGGGCCGCGCGCCACCAGAGTCACGCGCGCGAGAGACTGGGCGAAGGCTTCCTCGGGAAAACGCGTGGCCAGGAGGCGATTCAACTGGCGCGTGCCGACTCCGGTCAGCAGGATCACCATGTCGAACCCGCCGGCGAAGAGTTGCCCGGCGAAGGCGAACGCTTCCGCGTTGTCCGCCAGAGGGATCTCGCGCATGGAAGGCGCCACGAACGGTTCGCCCTCCTGCTTACGGATCAACTGCTCCATCTCCGCCGCGCGCCGGCTCTCCAGCGCGAGCACGCGAAGTCCGTGAAAGCCCATGTCCGATTATAGGGAGGTTGACAGACGACGCAAGGCGATCGTCTGTCCCACGACTACTTCTTGTCGCCCATGGTGGAGAGTTCGGTCCGTTCGCGCTCGATGTAGGGGACGCCCTTCTCCATCCAGGCGGGGGCTGGGGCGCCCTTCAGGTAATGATCGAAGTACTGCTGCAAGCGGATGGTGTAGTCCTTCTGGTTGGGCCGCTTGCGCAAGCCGTGCGGTTCGCCGTTGTAGTCGAAGAGGTAGACTTCCTTGCCCAAGCGGCGCAGCGCCAGATAGAATTCCACGCCCTGATACCACGGCACGGCGTCGTCGCCATCGTTGTGCAGCAGCATGACGGGCGTCTGCACGCGGTCCGCCCAGAAGATGGGCGAGTTTTCGATGAAGCGGGTGGGATACTGCCAGATGGATCCGCCGATGCGGCTTTGCGTGCGCTCATACTGGAACTGTCGCGGGATGCCGGTGCCCCAGCGGATGCCGTCGTAGGCGCTGATCATGTTGGCCACCGGCGCGCCGGCGGCCACGGCGCGGAAGCGGTTGGTCTGCGTCACCATGTAGGCGATCTGATAGCCGCCCCAACTGTGCCCCTGAATGCCGATGGCATCTTCCTTCACGAAGCCCTTGTCCACAATGGCCTGCACGCCCGGCAAGACGCACTTCATGGCGCTCTGTCCCGGGAATCCGGTGGTGTACACGATGTCCGGCGTGAAGACCAGATAGCCGTTGCTGGTGTAGTAGCTCAGATTGATATTGTGGCTGGGGCGCGGGTCCACGAAGCGGTTGACATTCTGCGTCAAGCGCTCGTAGATGTAGACCATCATCGGGTATTTCTGTTTGGGGTCGAAATTCGCCGGTTTGTAGAGCGCGCCGGTGAGTGGTACGCCATCGGCGTTCTTGTACTGCACCACTTCGGAGGTCCCCCAAAGCAGGCCGGCCTTTTGCGGATTGGCGTCGCTCACCTTGCGCAGTTCCTTGAAGCTGGCGTCGGTGACCACCAGATCGGGGAACTCGCTGAAGGTCTGCGCGGTCAGCAGGTAGACGTCGGCATCCTTGGCCTTCACCGGCGCCGTCAGGTACCTGGGCGCCATGAGGAGTTGCCGGGGCTCGCCGCCCTCGATAGAAACGCGGAAGAATCCGGTATCGAACGTCTTGAGGTTCTCGGCTTGCAACAGGAGCGGCCTGGCGCCATCGATCCAGCGCTCGCGCGGATTGTCGGCCTCGGTGCGGACGTAGCGCAGGCGCAGATCGTGCGCGCGGCCGTAGCCGGCGGTGATATTTTTGGCGCCAGTGCCATCCGGCGAGACGCGCCAGATGTCGAAGCGGTCGTAAATCAGCACGCTCTTGCCGTCCTTGGACCAGCCCGCGTTGCCGTAGGCGCCGGGCGTGCTCGGCGTGTCGGTATCCTCGTTGAAAAACTTCACGCCGAGGCTGGCGGTGAGATTCACCTTTTTGCCATCGGGCACGGACACGGTATGCCAATCCTTGCCGTCGAAATAAAGAAGGTAGCGGCCGGATGGCGACCACGTCATGCTGCCGCGCTGCTTTTTGGCGAGCAGGGTGCGCGCGCCGGTGAGCGCATCGATCAGGTAGGCGTCGGCGTAGTGCTCGTCGTAATCGGCCAGCGGACGGTATTCGCGGTCGTCGCTGCCCATCACCCATTGCGCGCTCTCCGAAGGCGTCACGGTCTCCACCGCGGAATCGCCAAGCTGTACGATTTTGTGCTCGGGAATCAGGTAGGCGGCGGTGAAGGTGCGATTGCGGTCGCGCTCGGCGCGCACCTTCTGGATGGGCTGTATGTAGTCGTCCTTGTAGCTCCACAGGTCGACCACGGCCTTGGTGTCGTCGGCCGGCGCATCGGCCGCGTCGTCCTTCTTTTCCGGTGCGGGCGGGGCGCAGGCGAAGAACACGCGGGCGCCATCCTTGGAAAAGCTCAGCGTGCCCTTGTCGCTGATGACGAACTCCTGGCGGAAACCGGGCATGCCGGCGGACGCCAGCACGCTGGCGGCGGAGGATTGCCGGTCCCAGCGGTACAGATTCCATTTCGGCTGTTTGGCGGCGGCGTCATCGCGGTCGCTGAGGAAGGCCACTTGCGTCTGGGCTTCATCCCAGGTGAGTTTGGCGTATTTGCCCTTGCCTTCGGCCAGCGCGGCCGGGGCGCCGCTGCTTCCCGGTTTTACGGCAAAGACGCCGTTCCTGGCGGAGTCGCGCGCCGAAACCGCGTACACTACCTGCGCACCGTCGTCGGTGAGGGTGAACTCCACCACATCGGCGATGGTGCGCTCGGAGGCATCGGCCAGGGTACGCACCACCATGTCGGTGCCGAACTCCGGGCGCGCGCCACGGCTCGCGGCGCCCGCCGCCGCGCCGCCACGCCCGCCGCGGCCACCCTGCTGATCGCCTTCCGGCTTGGGCGCCGCCGCCGGAGAGGTCCCCGCGCCGCCTGCCGGAGCGTCCGGCCCTTCCTTCAGATACACCAGCACTCCCGACGCCTTCTCCGGCATGGCGAAGCGCTTCACGCGCTCCACCCGCGCCGACTTTCCGCTGGCGAGATCGACAATCACCATGCCATCCTTGGGCGCCGGTTTCCTGTCCTTTTTGGCTTTGTCGCTCTCCGCTTTGGGAGGGAAGGTGGAGAACACCACGGTTTGGCTGTCCGCCGAGAAGGTGAGAGTCGCGCCGCGAGCCTCGGGCGCCGGCCCTTCTTCACCCGGTGTGGGCGGCGTGGGTGCGGGACGCAGGCCAGCGGGTTCGCGCTGCTCCTTGCCGGTCACCAGGTTGCGGATCACCACCTCGCCGTCGCCATCCTGCGGGAAGAGTCCGTAGACGAGAAACTTCCCGTCGTTGGAAAGGCGCTGGCCGACGATGGACCGCCAGCCGTCGTAATCGCCGTGGTTGAGGGGCCGCTGGTTTTGCGCAAACGACACCGGAAGCAGCACCGCCGCGGCCAGGAGGCAGGCGGAGACTCGCAGGAAACGTCGCGGGTGAAACATGATGAGGGTATTGTAATCGAGTGCGGAGGCGGTGGGTTTGGTGGTAATGCGAAGACAGGCCAGGAGGCCTGTCCTACATTGACAGAGATTGGGGTGATGGATATAATCGGAACAGCCCGGAAGGCTGCCTAATTCCTTTGGTTCCAGCGGTATACGATATCCGCATCCGGCCAGCCTCCATCTGAATCGAAATAGGTGGTTATGGCCAACGCTCTCCCCATTCCCCGTCTGGCGCGCACCGAAGCCGAGCTCTTGCTCGCCACCGTCGGCAATACGCCGCTGCTGCGCCTGGAAAAAATCGCCCGCGAATTCCCCGGCGTCGAGATTTTCGGCAAGGCCGAGTATTTCAACCCCGGCGGCAGCGTCAAGGATCGCGCCGCGCTCAGCATGGTGCTGGATGGCGAGCGCTCCGGCAAACTGAACCACCACCGGACCATTCTCGATGCGACCAGCGGCAACACCGGCATCGCCTACGCCATGATCGGCGCCAACCGCGGGTACAAGGTCAAACTGGTGCTCCCCGGCAACGCCAGCGGCGAGCGCAAACGCATCCTCAAAGCCTACGGCGCCGAAATGGTCTTCAGCGACCCCAACGAAAGCTCCGATGGCGCCATCCGCATGGTCCGCCAGATCTACATGGCAGATCCCGACCGCTACTTCTACCCCGACCAGTACAACAATCCGGCCAACTGGAAAGCGCACTTCGAGGGCACCGGCGCCGAGATCATCCACCAGACCAACGGCGAACTGACCCACTTCGTGGCCGCCATGGGAACCAGCGGGACCTTTACCGGCACCACCCGCCGCCTGCGCCGCGATCTGCCCGAAGTGATGTGCTACAGCGCCCAGCCTTCCAGCGGATTTCACGGGCTGGAAGGCCTGAAGCACATGCCCACGGCGATTCGCCCCGGCTTCTATGACGACACCATGGCCGATGGCAACCTCTGGATTGAAACCGAGGACGCCTACCGCATGGTCCGCCGCCTGGCCCGGGAAGAGGGCCTGCTGGTGGGGATTTCTTCCGGCTGCAACGTGTACGCCGCTACCCTGCTGGCGCGCGAGATCGCGGCCCGCGGCGAGAGTGCTACCATCGTCACCATTCTTTGCGACAGCGCCGAAAAATATCTCAGCGAGAAGTTCTGGGACCAGGAATGATCCGCATCGAACCCGAACCCTGGGCCGCGATGGTGGCCCACGCCCGCGCCAGCTATCCCAACGAGTGCTGCGGCGCCATGCTCGGCGCGACCCATGGCGACACCAAGACGGTGCGCCAGGCCCTGGCGCTGGAAAACGCCTTCGAAGGCGCGCAGGCCGCCCGCTATGAGCTCCGCCCGGAGGACCTGTTGGCCGCCGACAAGGCCGCACGGGAACGGCACATGGACCTCATCGGCATCTATCACTCGCACCCCGATTGCGACGCGTATTTTTCCGCTACCGATTTGCGGAATTCCTGCCCGTGGTATTCCTTCGTTGTCCTATCGATTCAAAAAGGCGAGTTCCATCACGCCAATTGCTTTCTGCCCAACTTCGATCAAACCGAAGCGCCAAAAGAGGAGCTGATTTACTGACATGGCCAAAATACTGATCCCGACGCCGCTGCGTCAATTCACCGCGAAGCAGGATTCCGTCACCGTCCCCGGCGCCACCGTGGGCGAGGTGCTTGCCGCGCTCACCACCGAGTACCCCGACCTGCGCAAGCAGATCTTCAACGACGAAGGCAAGCTGCGCAGCTTCGTCAACGTCTACCTCAACGACGAAGATATCCGTTACCTGGGCAAGGACGCCACCCCGGCCGCCGACGCCGACACGCTCTCGCTGGTGCCATCCATCGCGGGAGGGGCACCTGGAGCAATCCGCGGAGGAACGAATTGACGCTTTCGAAAGACGAAATCCTCCGTTACTCGCGCCACCTGATCGTCCCCGAAGTGGGCATGGAAGGGCAGTTGAAGCTGAAGGCTGCCAAGGTCCTGCTGGTGGGCACCGGAGGGCTCGGCGCGCCGCTCGGACTGTATCTGGCCGCGGCCGGCATCGGGCGGATCGGACTGGTGGATTTCGACGTGGTCGATTTTACCAACCTGCAGCGCCAGGTGATCCACTTCACCAAGGATGTGGGCCGCCCCAAAATCGATTCCGCCGCCGAGAAGATGCAGGCCATCAACCCCAACGTGGAGATTGTCAAACACGAGGTCGCGCTGAGCAGCGAGAACGCCCTCGGCATCATCAAGGACTACGACCTGGTGGTGGATGGCACCGACAATTTCCCCACGCGCTACCTGGTCAACGACGCGTGTGTGCTGCTGGGCAAGCCCAACGTCTACGGCTCCATCTTCCGCTTTGAAGGGCAGGCCTCTATCTTCGCCTACGAGGGCGGCCCGTGCTATCGCTGCCTGTATCCCGAACCGCCGCCTCCCGGCCTGGTGCCGAGTTGCGCCGAGGGCGGCGTGCTGGGCATTCTGCCCGGCACCATCGGCTTGATCCAGGCGACCGAGGCCGTGAAACTGATCCTGGGCATCGGTGAACCGCTGGTGGGACGCCTGCTGCTGTATGACGCGCTGGGCATGCGTTTCCGCGAGCTCAAGCTGCGCAAGAACCCCGACTGCCCCATCTGCGGCGACCACCCGACAATCACCAAACTGATCGATTACCATCAATTCTGCGGCGTGCCGCAACCACCACCGAAACAGGAGTCCAAGTTGACCGAAGGCGAAATCGAAGTGACCGAAGTGAAGGAGAAGCTGGACCGGGGCGATAACTTCGTCCTGATCGACGTGCGCGAGCCGCATGAATACCAGATCTGCAACATCCCCGCGGCCAAGCTGATTCCGCTGGGCGAAATCGGCAGGCGGCTGGGCGAGCTCGATCCCGAAGCGGACATCGTGATCCACTGCAAGAGCGGCATGCGTAGCGCGCGCGCCTGCGGCGTCCTGCGCGCGGCGGGCTTCAAGCATGTGCGCAATATGAAGGGCGGCATCCTCGCCTGGAGCGACCTTGTGGACCGGAGCGTGCCGAAGTACTGAGGAGGACGGTGATCAATCCGCTTCGCTCGTCTTGGCATAGCTCAGACTACCGGGCGGGAGCTTGGCGATCACTTGATCCACGACCGCGATTGCGGTGCTGAGGGTCCACTGATTGCTGAGGGCGTACGTTCTCCCGGCGATGTGGAAAAGCTCCCCGTCATCACAGAAGCACCTGATGGAGTCGAACTTGCGGTCGAGCTTGGACGCCTCATCCTGGAACTCCTCGGGTTCGAGCACGCCATCAACGGAGATCCACTTATTCGGCGTCGCCATCTGTTCCGGTGTTAACCCTTTGGCAAGCGCGGCCTTCACAACCTCGAAGACCAACCGGCGTTTCGAGAGCTGCTGCTGGGTGTTTCGGTCGATTGTGAGATCATATTTCGAATAATCGTGCTTGGCCTGCTCCCGCCTCTCTTCGGCCTTCTTGATCTTGATCCGTTCGGTGTACTTCTCTGCCCCCGGGAGTGGAATGACTTGCTGTACGTCCAACAGGACGCGGGCCTCCAGCGCACAGGGCCGGAGCCGGACGCAACGGATGTCGAGTTCGTGCTCATTGAGCCACAAGACGGAGGTCGTAATCTCCTTGGAAAACTCGGCCGAGACCAGCACGATTCGAACATCCCGTCCAAACGTGTCTTCGTGCGCGACGTCCCACTTTAGGAACTCTAGAAGCGAGGTCTCCGCATCATCCTGGCTCTTGTTCTGCTTGAGATAGCCTGCGTACACCTCGACGGCTTGGGAAAAGGTCATGGCCGAGACCATTGCGGCATACCTGATGGCCTGCAACTCCATGTGCCCGCCATCTTCCGTTCTCTTGAGCTCGACTACGACGAGATTGGCGTCGCGGTCAACCCCGAGCAGATCGATCTTTCGTTTGCTCTCATCCCACTCGGAGAATTCCTCGGCAATGATGAGCGTGCCCGGCTCGATTACGTCGAAGTGCTGCCGGAGGAGCCGCTGGAGATCAAGCCGCTCGTAGATGTCCTGGGTGGCAAATGTCGTCTGAGCAAGTTCAGTGATCGCGGTCTTGGTGAGTTCGTAGAGTGCCACGGCGTCTCCTAAGCGCGCGACCGTTTGCGCGGCATGAGTCACGATCATCTTACCGCCGTTCATCTGTGGGTGAGGCGGCGGTGGTGGGGCGGACCCCCAGGTCCGCGGGCGACCCCCCGGTCGCCCATCCCGCACTCGACCACCAATACTCATTGGCTTCTCTCACCAACCGCGCCCGCACTGGATTCTCCTCAATGTAGTTCCGGATCTTCTCGAACTCCCGCTCATGCCGCACCAAGTGGTCATAGCTCTCTTCCTGCCAAAAGGAACTCCCCGTCATTGCCAACATCGCGTTAGCCCGCTTGCCCGTGATGCCCTTCAACGATTTCGTCAGTTTCGGTAATGCCACGGCCGGGGTAACCAGCAGATGAACGTGGTTTGGCATGACCACGAAGGCATGTAAGAGATAGTGTCCGAGGATGTTGGAGTTGTATTGGATAGCCTCTACGACCATGTCCGCGATGGCCGGTTGGCGAAGATAGAACACTCCACCACTAGCTTCGTCCAGCAATCGATCCATGGCGGCAAATGCCTGTCCGGAGTTGAGCGCTTTTGTCGGGAAAGCTCGGTGGGACGGCAAAGTGTCGTGGAGACGCCACGTGAGGAAAACGGACTGTTCCGCCTCATAAACGTGCGGAAGCCGCCGCCGGTAGAACGTCATACCGGAATAGTCCGGCGAGAATGGGGAAATTCTCAGTAAACAGCAGGCCGACCGGGGGTCGGCCGCGGACCAGGGGGTCCGCCCCACAAAGCACCCAAATCCGCACCACTTTCGTGTCGCACATGCGGCAGTTACCAGCGCAGTTTGAGATCGGCCGTCCACTTCTCGGTGGAGTTCATGATCTCGTCCCAGGTGACTTCGCGGTTCAGATACGCGGCCGTGCGTCCTAAGATTGCCGTGAGCGTGCTGCGCACGCTCTCCTCGTAGTTGTAGATGGGCTTGTGTTCGCGAATCGACGCGATGAACAGCTTCACGTTTTCCACCGCGCCGCCCTTGAACGTGTCGTCCTGCTGGGTGCCCATCCAGGCATTCTTCCCGGTGATGCGGAGCATTCCGCCGTAGTGCGAATCGGCGCAGCCATCGATGCCGAAAATGCGCACGCACAGGTCGCTGAATGAATTGGTGAGCTGGTTGGAGCTGAAATCGGCCTGCACGTTGTTGGCGTAGAAGTACTGCACCAGGAAGTGGTCCCAGGCATCGCCCGCGTCGTAGCCGGTGCCGGTCCAATCGGTGCGCCCGCCGCTGCCGTAGGCCTTCGTGGGATGGCCCTGGAGCAGCCAGTTGGCCACGTCGATCACGTGAACATTCTGCTCCACGATGATGTCGCCGCCGAGCACCTTGTCCATATAGAAATTGGCCATGCGCCGCTGCCCGGGTTCCATGCCGGGCGTGCCTCTGTCCTTCGCCGGGCGGCCGGCGTAGTAGAAAACCTGCGCCAGCACGGCCTTGCCGATATCGCCGCGATGCACGCGCGTGGCCAGTTCCTTATACACCTCGCGCGACCGCGTCTGGAAGTCCACCCAATAGGTGAGATTCTTCTCCTGCGCCTTCTTCCCGCTGGCCAGCACGCTCTTGCACCCCGGCACGTCGACGGCGACGGGCTTGGCCATGTACACGTGCTTGCCGGCATCGACCGCGGCCAGCGCCATTTCCGCGTGGTAGAGGGTGGGCGTCTCGATGACCACCGCGTCGAGCGCCGATTGCGCCAGTTGGCGCCCCGCATCGGGCCCGTAGTAGGCACGCGACGCGCCCACCTTGAACGTGACCGCGGTCGAGTCGAGATGGTCCTTGACCACATCGGCCAGCGCCACCACGCGCGCCCCGGTGTGCTCCGGGAAGAAGGGGGCGATCCAGTTGCCGCGTCCGCCGCAACCGATCAGGCCCACTTCGACGTTGGAATTGGCTTGATACCCGAATGCCGTGGCCGGCTTCAGGATAAGGATGCCGGTCGCGGCGGTCTTCAGGAAATTGCGGCGACGGCTTTCGTTTTCTGGCTTTTCTGGCATGACTGCCTCCTGCTCAGTGAGATGATAGCAACCAGAATGGACCCGTCAAACCCACCTCCGCGAACGCCGCCTGCGACAGACGGGCCCGATCTGGCAACAGGGAAGGCGTTTGACCGATACTGTTCGGAGAGGCGCAATTGACAACCACGGCGGCGGGCGGGCGGTACAAGTGGACGGTGGTGGGACTGCTATGGTTCGTGTGCCTGTTCAATTACGCGGACCGGCAGGCGATCTTCTCCGTGTTCCCGCTGCTCAAGGCGGAGATGCACCTGAGCGACGTGCAACTGGGGTACGTGGCGTCCTCGTTCATGTGGGTGTATGCGGCGGCGGCGCCCTTCGCCGGGATGGTGGGCGACCGCTTCCGGCGCAAGCACGTGATTCTGGGCGGGCTGGTTTTCTGGTCGTTGATTACCATCGCGACGGCCCTTTCCACGCGGTATTGGCACCTGGTGGTGTTTCGCGCCCTGGAGGGTTTGGGAGAAGCCTTCTACTTTCCGGCATCGATGTCGCTCATCAGCGCGTGGCACGGCAAGGAGACGCGGTCGCGGGCCATGTCGTGGCATCAATCCAGCGTCTATGCGGGGACCATCACCGGCGGGGCGGTGGCGGGATACCTGGCGCAGCGCTACGGATGGCGGCTCGGATTCCGGATATTCGGCTCGCTCGGCGTGTTGCTGGCCGTGGTGCTGTTGGTTCTGCTGAAAGAGCCGGAAACCGTGGCCGCGCGCGAAGAGGAGCCGCTGCGCTTCTCCGGCGCGTGGCTGGAAGTGTTCCGCAATCCCATGGCGGTGGCCCTGATGGCGGTGTTCATCGGCGCGAACTTTGTGGCCATGGTCTTCCTCACGTGGCTGCCTTCGTACCTGACGCGCACCTTCCACATGAGTTTGACCATGGCCGGTTTCAGCGCGACGGCGTACCTGCAAGCGGCGTCCGTGCTGGGAGTCCTCACCGGCGGGATGGTGGCCGACGCCTGGGTGCGCAAGGACGGGCGGGGGCGCATGTGGACGCAGGCGGTGGGATTGTTCGCGGGCGTGCCCTTCCTGCTGCTCACCGGGTGGACGTTCAGCGTGGCGGTGTTCGTGTTCGCCACCATGGGCTTCGGCTTCTTCAAAGGCATGTACGACGCCAACATCTGGGCGTCGCTGCACGATGTGGTGCCGCCGGAGCGGCGGGCGACGGCGGTGGGCGTGATGAATTCCATCGGATGGCTGGGCGGCGGAGTGGCGCCGGTGGCCATGGCAAAGGCGTCGGGCGTGTGGGGGATGGGCATGTGCCTGAGCGCGACGTCGGCGGTCTACGCGGTGGTAGGAGTGCTGCTGGTGATGGGCGCGTCGCGCTGGATGCGAAAGGCCGTGAATCCCGCCGTGCTGCCGGTCGTGGCCAATTAAGGATTTTCATACCCGATAGTCTGTGATAATCTACCGGAGGCACGACAAAAAGCGAGGTGTGCGCGGATGTCGAAGAACGCGAGTGTCTCCATCTGGATATTGGCCGGTCTGGGAGTTTGCGCGTGGATTGCCCATCCGCCGGCCGCCTGGCCGGCACAAGCGGGCGCAATATCGGCGCGCGGAGGAGCGGCATCCCAGAGCGGGCTGCCTCCGGAAACCACCGTCGAAGCCCAGTACGCCGACGGAACGCCGATCCCCTTCAAACTGCCGGAGCAGGTTGCCTTCCTCTTCGTGCAGGACATCAAGTCTTTGCAGAAGGACCCATGCGTGAAGTACCTCGAGAGGCTGTGTTCGCTGGACGAGTTGGTGCAAGGGGTAAAAGGCAAGCCCGGCGGGCAGAAAGGCCTCAAGCGGGATCCGCGGCGGGAGACCGACTATAGCTATCAGGTGACATTCTTCGGCGAGCCCTATCAGACGGCGGCGCGCTATCAGGTGGAAGCGGTGCCACGCCGCCCGGGTCTGGGCGGGTTCCTGTTCATCAGCGACCGGCGCGGCTTCAGTAATTTCTACTTCAACGCCGATGGCCCGGCTACGGCGACAGATAAGAAGTTGGGGGCGTATGGCTCGACGGGCGATGGCTTCATCGCGCGGTGACCCTGATAGGGCGGTCGGGCGGAGTTGCAGGGTTCCTAAAAATAGACTAAACTAAGAGAACTTAGTCTATACCAAACATGCAGACCGTCAACATCCACGAAGCCAAGACGCATCTTTCGCGACTCGTCGAACAAGCTGCCAAAGGCGAGCCGTTTGTGATCGCCAAAGCGGGCAAACCTCTGGTAAAAGTTACGTCGCTGGAAACACCGGTGGCGGGGCAGGTTCGACGGCTGGGCTTCATGGCTGGCCGGATTATAGTGCCAGACGATTTCGACCGGATGGGAAGTGCCGAGATCGAGCGGCTATTCGGGGGAGAGGCATGAAACTCCTGCTGGATACGCACGTACTGCTGTGGGCGGCAGGGCAACCCGAGCGCTTGCCGGCGGCGGCGCGCACGTTGCTGGACGACCCGCGGAATGTACCAGTTTTCAGTTCGGCAAGCCTATGGGAGATCGCTATCAAAAGCGGACTTGGGCGGGACGATTTTCAGGTGGATGCGCGGCTGCTGCGACGGGGGTTGCTCGATAACGGCTATCTGGAACTGCCGATCACCAGTGAGCACGCCGTCGCCATCGACGGCCTTCCGCCGATCCACAAAGACCCGTTCGATCGCCTCCTGGTAGCGCAGTCGATGGTGGAGGGCATCACTCTGCTGACCTCCGACCCTCTGGTGGCCCAGTATCCCGCGCCCGTGCAGAGGGTGTGACACTCAGTGGAAATTGTGCACTTCCGCCGCCGCCCCGGCGCGTAGGGCGGCGACTCTCCCCGCCTTCACGCTGATCACGCCATCCTGATTTTGCAGCACGCCATCGATGATGAGGTAGGGCTCGCCCAGTACTTCGAATTTGAAGCGCTCGAAGGTGGCGGGGTTGACGATGGCGTTCATCATGCCGGTCTCGTCTTCCATGCTGAGAAACACGAAGCCCTTCGCCGTGCCCGGCCGTTGCCGCACCACCACGCTGCCGGCGATGCGCACCACGGCACCATTGCGGATGCGTGCGAGATGCATCGCCGGGACCACGCCGAGCGCGTTCATCTCGATGCGCCGCCACGCCATGGGGTGCTTGCCCACGGTCAGGCCGGTGCCGCGGTAATCTGCCCACAGCCGCTCCTCGGTGCTCATGGGCAAAAGCGGAGAAGGCTCGCCGGTTTCCTCCAGCGGGGCGAGCAGCGGACCGACCGGGAGGATGGCGCGCTGCGCCTGCCATAGCGTGTCGCGGCGATGCTGCTTCTCCAGCGCATTCAGCGCGCCGATCTCGGCCAGCCGGTTCAGTTCGTCCTTACGCAGCTCGCGCACGCGGACGGCAAGATCGTCCACGCTCGTGAACGGGCGCACGCCGCGGGCGCGCACCAGGGCGCGGGCGGCCTCTTCACGGAGTCCGCGGGCGTAGCGCAGGCCCAGGCGCAGGGTGGGGCAGGCGGACCCAGAGGGTGCCCCGCCTGCCAACCTTCCCACCGTACATTCCCATTCCGAGCACGTCACGTCCACCGGCAGGACGCGCAGGCCGTGGCGCTGCGCGTCTTTAATCAGGATGGCGGGCGCGTAGAATCCCATCGGCTGATTGTTCAGCAGGGCGCAGGTGAATTCCGCCAGGTGGTGGCATTTCAGATACGCGCTGGCGTAGGCGATCAAGGCGAAGCTCGCGGCATGCGATTCGGGAAAGCCGTAGAGCGCGAACGAGGTGATGGAGCGGACGATATCGTCCTGCGCCTTGGCGGCGATGCCGTTGCGCTCCATCCCCACACGCAGTTTGATCTCGATCTCCGCCATGCGTTTTTCGGAGCGCTTGAACCCCATGGCGCGGCGCAGCTCTTCGGCCTCGCCACCGCTGAATCCGGCGGCGATCATCGCCATTTTGAGCAGTTGCTCCTGGAAGAGCGGGACGCCGAGCGTGCGCTGCAACACGGGCTCCAGCGAGGGATGCAGGCAATCCACCGGTTCGCGTCCCTGTCTCCGGTTCAGGTAGGGATGCACCATTTTCCCGACGATGGGGCCGGGCCGGATGATGGCCACCTGCACCACGATGTCGTAAAAGCGCGCCGGCTTCAAGCGCGGCAGGCAGGACATCTGCGCGCGGCTCTCCACCTGGAACATGCCGATGGTGTCGGCACGTTGCAACGCCGAGAAGACGGCGGGGTCGTCGGGCGGAAGCTGCGCCAGATCCACTTCGGGGCACAGTTTGAGACACTCTTCGAGCACCGCCATCATGCCGAGGCCGAGCAGATCGACCTTGATGATGCCGAGATCGGCGCAATCCTCTTTATCCCACTGCACGACCACGCGGCCGGGCATGGCGGCGGGCTCTAGCGGCACCACGCTATCGAGCGCGCCCTGACAGACGACCATGCCGCCAGAGTGCTGGCCGAGGTGGCGCGGCAGGTCCTGCGCCATACGGTAAAGTTCGCAAAATTTGGCGACACGCGGGTGGTTGAGGTCGAAGCCGGCCTCGCGGAACTGGCGCTCGGTAGTGTCCGTGGGATCGTGCCACTCCCAGGTGCGGGCCAGGCTGCTGAGCTTTTCCAGGGAAGTGATTTCAAAGCCCAGCGCCTTGCCCACCTCGCGCGCGGCCGAGCGTCCGCGGTAGGTGATGACGTTGGCTGTCATGGCCGCGCCGAGTTTGCCGAAGCGCTGGTAAACATATTGTATGGCCTGTTCGCGCTTGTCGCCGCTGGGCAGGTCGAGATCGATATCCGGCCACTCGCCGCGCTCTTCGCTGAGGAAGCGTTCGAAGAGAAGGTCCATGCCGACGGGGTCCACCGCCGTGATTTCGAGCGCATAGCAGACGGCGCTGTTGGCGGCGCTGCCGCGCCCCTGGGCCAGGATATTGTGCTCTTTGCAGAAGCGCACGATGTCCCAAACGATGAGGAAATAGCCAGGGAGATGGAGCTTTTCGATGAGCGCGAGTTCGCGCTCGATCTGCTTGCGGGCGCGCTCGTGGTAGGGCCGATAGCGGCGGCGCGCGCCCTCGTCGGCGAGCTTGCGCAGCAGGCTCATCTGCGTCTCGCCTTCCGGGACGGGGTAGCGCGGGAACTCGTAGCCGAGGTCGGCGAGGGTGAAATCCAGGCGCGCGGAGATTTCGCGCGTGTTGGCGATGGCTTCGGGAAGGTCGGCGAAGAGGCGCGCCATTTCGGCGGCCGATTTGACGTGGCGCGCGCTGTTAGATTCCAACAGGCGGCCGGCGGTGGCCAGCGTAACTTTATTGCGGATGCAGGTGAAGACGTCCAACAGCTCGCGCTGCGCGGGAACGGCGTAGGCGGGATGGTTGGTGGCCACAATCGGGATGCCGAGGCGGCGCGCGCGCTCGATGGTGGCCTGGTTGTGCGCCTCTTCCTCACGGTTGTGATGGCGCTGCACTTCGGCGCAGAGCGCGTGCTTGCCGAAGATATCGAGCAGGCGCTCGTCGGGGTGCGCGGTGAGGCAGATCAGCCCGCGCGAGAATTCACCAAGCTCGTCGAGAGAGGCCGCGCCTTCGCCCTTGGGAGCGCGCAGCTTCATGCGGGTGACCAGGCGGCAAAGGTTGCGGTAGCCTTCGCGGGAGGCGGCTAGCAGGGGGTAGGCGAGGCCGTTGGTGCAGGTGATTTCGCTGCCGATGTGGGCGCGCACGCCGGCCTTTTTGGCGGCCATGTGGAAACGCGGCGAGCCATAGACGCCGTTACGGTCGACCAGCGCCATGGCGGGCATGCCGAGATTGGCGCATGCGCCCGCCAGGTCTTCCGGCACCGAGGCGCCTTCCAGAAAGCTGAAGGCGGAGCGGGCGTGGAGTTCGACGTAGGACAGGCCTCCTGGCCTGTCCCCTCCCGGCCTGTCTTTGTGTGACAAATGCTGGACAGGCCAGGAGGCCTGTCCTACTTCAGTCATAACTGCCTTCCACGAACCACCCGGCCGGTTCGCAGTAGATACGGTAGAGCGCGCCATCGGAAAGCGCGATGTCCCACTCGTCGCGCTGCCAGGCGTCGAGAGTCCACCAGTCGCCGGAGGTCCGCCAGGGACCGGCGAGATCCAGCACTTTGCCGCGCACGCCATCGGCCATGACGAAGCTGGGCTGGCCCGACGCCAGGGCCACGCGCGCCGCCCGCCGCGGCCGGAAAATGCGCAGCGCCATAAAAGGGACAGACGCATTTTTGCATTGCGGTTTGCCCGATGCGGCCGTCCCCTTTTGCATGCGGAAGGCGTCGGGGCGGTGGGTGTCGAGCAACTCCGGAGTGCCCACGCGGCCTTCCCCCACGAAGGCCCGGATGCGCGCCAACGTCAGTTCCAGCTTCACCGGTTCCGGCGCGGCCGGGACGAAGAGGCCGCTCTGCGCGGCTTGCGGCTTCACCGGGTTGACGCCCATCCACAAGTGCACGATGGGAGCGGCGGGCGGGTTGGCTTCCAGATCGAGTTGCAGCAGTTTGAGGAACGCTCTTGTGTCGAGCGAGGGAACCGGCAGGCGCAGACAGCGTTCGTGGGCGCCGCCGGTTTCCAGTTTGAGGCGCAGGCGGAGTTCGTCGGTGGCGAGAGCGCGGGTGGCCAGACGCGTGGCCAAGCCGTTGATCAGGCGGGCCAGCAGGAAGGCCAGCGGCTCCAGCAGTTCCACCGGATAATCCAGCTCGATCTCGTCTTCGAAATGGAGCGCCTCCGCAATCGGCAGCATCTTGCGGTCGCCCTCGCCGCGCGCCAGTTCGCGCAGACGCAATCCCTCCGGGCCGAGCCGTTCGGCGATGCCCAGCGGCGGCAGCGCCGCCATTTCGTGGAAGCGGCGTATGCCCCAGCGCTCCAGGGTTTCGAGCAATTGCGGCGCGGGCGAGAGCAGCCCGAGCGGCAGCGGGGCCAGGAATTTGCCTTCGTCGCCCTGCGGAATCAGACTCACGCCACGGAACCCGCGGGCGGCGCAGATGGCGGCATCGGGATTGCCGGCGAGCGCCAGATTGGCCTTCACACCGACCTCGCGGGCGCGGCGCGCGATCGCCGCGGCGACATCCTGCGGCAGGCCGAAGATGCGGTCCAGGCCCGAGACGTCGAAGGTCACGGTATCCGGGCCGGTAGCCTCCACGATGGGCGAAAATTCCATGGCCAGCGCGGTCAGATTGCCCGTGCCGTGAAGACAGGCGAACATTGCTTCCTCCTGTGGGTGGATTGGGCGCGCACCTCGATAGAGCGCAGCAGGCGGGAGACGGAACGCGCGCCGCTCCAGGTGGCCGCCTTGCGCCCGCACTCGATCACCAGCGAGGCGCAGGTCCGGGCGTTGGATTGCCGCGCCAGAGAAACCAGCATGGCCGGAGTATGTTCCACGGCGCGGCGCAGGCGGAACCAGGATGCCAGCGAGATGCGGCGCGCGGTGGCGGGCGGCGTATCGCCCAAATCCATGACCACCAGGCCGAAGCCGCCGCCCTGGATCAGCAGGTCGGCCGCTTTGAGGGCGTGCTCGGCGCTGTGCCCGCAGCGCACCCACAGCAGGCGCCCCAGTTGCACGCCGGCCTCGGCGGCGGAGTGAGGGGAGAAGGCGTCCTCGGCATCCACCAGCGCGCAAGCTTCCTGGCGCGCGGTGGCGGCGGCCAGCAACCCCAGCAGCAGGCTGGTGCGGCCGGAAGAGGCGGGCCCGACAATTTCGGTGAGGCATCCGCGGGGCAATCCGCCGATGGCCGAATCGATTTCCGCGATGCCGCTGGGGGCGCGTTCCGGCTCGGGGCGGGATTGCCAGTCGAAGGGTTCTCCGAGCATCGATTCGAACTGCTTCAACAAGACAGCCGCCCCCATTTATTCGCCTTTTATTCGCCTGTACTTTACTTTTACAGGAGGCGGGCAAAAAGTCAAGGAAGGTCTTCGCGGAACTGAAACAGGCTTTCGAGGATTCCGTGGACGATTACCTGGTCGGCTTGCCGCAAAACCGACGACACTGTATATTCAATGTAGATCCATATGCCGAACGAGACGCAAGTGTCGAAGTGGGGAAACAGCCTGGCGGTAAGAATTCCCCAGGCAATTGTCAGGGACGCGCGACTGGCGGAGGGCGATCGGTTGTCGCTCGACATGGCTGACGATGGAAGTATCGTGCTGCGATCCAGGCATCGAAAGTATTCCCTTGATCGACTTGTAGCGGAAATCAAGCCCAAGAACCTCCATAGCGAGACGGACTGGGGAGCACCACAGGGCAAGGAATCCTGGTAGATGCCTGCATTTGTGCCGGATGCGGGGGATCTGATCTGGCTCAGTTTCGATCCTCAGGCGGGGCACGAGCAAGCTGGCCGCCGCCCGGCTTTGGTCCTCAGTCCGAAGCCCTACAATCAAAAATCCGGGCTCGCTCTATAGGGACTTGCAAAAAAAACGTTCGGAGAGCGTGGACGGCCCCGCTGGGCGTTCTGGGCGCGGGTTCCTGCCCCGAATCCGTCACTTAATCTATGCAGACAGGCTGGCTACACGCTTCTTGCC
>Ga0182030_10010416_pt1 | contig 18887 bp, 19 predicted proteins | sample 812S3MmetaG_FD_121299 | JGI IMG/M metagenome (GOLD analysis project Ga0182030, IMG submission 121299) | Permafrost microbial communities from Stordalen Mire, Sweden - 812S3M metaG (Illumina Assembly) | ecosystem: Environmental > Terrestrial > Soil > Wetlands > Permafrost | place: Sweden...
GGGTTACTTTTTTTTATTCTACCAAAAAACAATCACGCCACAAATTGGAAACTTCCTTGCGCGAGATAAGTTGATTTACGGAGGAATTATTGTTTCCAAAAAAAAAAAAAAAAAATATCTTGGACAATTGACGTTGATGTTGATGTTGATGGTGATGGTGATGGTATGATCCAAATGATCTTACCCAGACATACTTGATCTCGGGACCTTAAGGCAAATTGTACCCTTAAATTGTACCTAGTTCAACGATGGTGGCTGGGTCCTCAAAGATGACACTCGAGAACTCGAGTAATGTTTGTATAGGAAAAGCGATGTCAAACTCTTCGCTGCGTATCTACAGTTCAATGCTGGCTTATCGGTAGAATGTGTAGGAGCAAGGATAGGAAGCTCGAATCGTAGAGGGTAGCGCAAGGGAGGGGCAATAAGGTAATGCAATGGGAGCATGTATTATCGTCAGTTACACTGTACAGGGTTGGGGCTGCCGAAACCACCAGGTCGGCCACAATCAATGTTCTCATGCGAAAGTGGGAATGATAATATGCGATATGTGATATTCTATATACCATATTACTATACATATATCCGCCATGTGGAAGACAATCATAATCATAATCATAATCATAAGGTAGTCAGTCAGTCATCATAGAATCATCGACCGCAGCTGCGGCTACTGGAAACAGGATATCCAAGCCTCGATTCGATTAAGCCATTTGGCCCGTTCCATCCGTCTCCCCAAAATATCCCGCCAATCTTAGTGGTCGAGGATCAAAAAGCCTCGATGTTAGCGAGTTCCCCTTGAAACTTGCCAAGAACACCCAGACACCTTCCCAGCAGCCAGATTCTGCATCGACTCATCAACACCAAAAAGAAAACCATACCATACCATTACCATACCATACCATACCACATCACGAATCCCGCTTCTGCTCTGCCAATTTGAAATCTGGTCACGGATGAATCACGATATTCATGAGTAGCTTTCAATTGTGACCTCCTTACCTGGTGGCTCGAGAAGAGTAGTGGAGTCTCGGGCGTTCGGAATTCCTGTCCCTGGCGCTTCAGGACACCATGGATCGACGCTCGTCAGCAGGAATTGATAGGAGGAACTCGATGCGATTATCGATGCAGCACGACAATGAAGAGGATGATTATAATTTGGAGGCCATGGGCATTTCTGATGGATTCAGGCCAGCAGACGTCTCAGTCACCCATAATCGAGTCCCTTCGCAAAACAACAACGAGCGACCTCTGGGCCGACGAACACCGCCTCCGCGTCCTTCCAGCACAACAAAACCAAAATTTGATTCATTCGCCTTACGACATGATGGTGCTATGGGCCCCATTGTGTCGAGGAACTCAACCGTCGCGTCGTCCTCTGTCACGGGTCCGACTAGATCATCGAGTGTTTCCACAGACATGGCATACGTGAGAGCAGAGAGTCCCTACCAAGGTCCCGTCGGCCCATCGCACCCCTATCAGATGTATCCGCAAGAATCACGACTCGCAAGGACTGTCAGCGTTGCAACGACGTCGACAGCTCACGTACCAGAGAGGACACACACAGGACCCAATGGCCCAACACATCCCTACGGAATGTATCCGCAAAGTATCGTCCCGGAGGCTGAGGGATCCAGTAGTCAGACCACAGTGCCACCTGTTCCAGTTGGATTTCCTGGTTTAAACAACAATTATCACCGTCGATTGGGCCCAGATGGAGAGGAAATAGCCGATATCATCGGACCGGATGGACACACGGAGCAGCTTCCTCCTTACACTCAGTATGATGAAGCAATGGCTAGGAAAGCTCGTCCCATGATTCAGATGCCGCTTGCGGGTGCTGGTGGTATTGGATTGGCTACTCGAAATCCCGAATTTGCATCGCGGGAAGATCTCAACTCACCTCAATCCCGCCAGTCGACCCGAAGTCTGATTTCTGATTCGAACAATCAAATCAATACTGCAGCTCTTGATGCGTCTGAAAAACCCCAGTTGAAGAAGTGGCAACGTGTTGCCAAGAGAAAGGCTTGCAGAATCGTTCCAATATGGGCTATCGTGCTCGTCGGCATTGTCGTTGTTCTTTTTGGAATCATTCTAGGCTCTGTCCTTGCAGCTTTGAAGCCAGAACATCCTCCGAAGCATCTCCACAACAATGGCAGCAGCACAGCGTAAGTGGTTACTCTTCCATATCTTCTATACCAAGGATTACTAACTTTAATAGTCAAAGTGTTGTAGTCACTACAATGACAACGACATTTGATGCACAACCGCTCACCTCACTTCCTACTGGAATCCCAACACTTCCAACAGGAACGTTTCTTTTGCCAATATCTACTCCATCCGTAGCGCCGAACAGTTGTCTCGAGAACCCAGCCCAAAGCGGTGCTTGGTCTTGCGCGATTGCCCAGGACCTTCCCTACCAAATAATGATAATGGGAATTCCTGCCACAGATGACCTGTCCAACAACGAAATTGATCTTGCTTGGTCGAACTCTTCCATGAACTTCGTGCCGTATGGCGCGCAACCTCCCATCCTGAATCAAGCCAGAGTCCTTAAGCTTGTAAATGACTCTAATTATCCTCAAAGGGGCCCAGCATGGTTCTTCCAGACGCCGTATAATAAGCTTGTGGTCCTCCCCGAAGCGGTTCTTTCTCCATCAGCCGGCAAGCGAAGCACAATAAATTATGGACGTGACTCAGAATCCACTAGCCGCAAGGGCATTGCACAGCCTGGTGAACGGCCTTGGTTCTGCTATTGGAACGGGACCTTGCTCGAGGCCTTCATTTATGTTAACCAAACCAGCATCGCTGGTAGTCAATCATTATCTATGAGTTCCGCCACGGCGACCGCTACGACTGGTGCTTATAATCAGGCTCAATCTGCCACCAGTACATACGCATCGAGTGTGCCTACAGGAGGGGTTCAATCAAATTCCTACTCTTCGGGACCAACTGCAGACCCTTCATGGCCCCAGCTTTACCCGAAAGTCCTCAAGATTGAGGAAAGGAGGGTTCCTATCGGCGACCAAAATATATCTCCCTATTGCATTCAGAATTATGTGAATGCAGATGGCACGTATCAACCTATCTTAAATAGTACCAACCAACCAGTCACAATATTCCTAAACGAGACGGAACCTACAACTGTTGAACCTCTGACCAGCAAGCGCACGTTATTTGCAAGTCTTGAAGAGAGAGGTGGAGACTTGTTTGAAAGACAATCCAGTTCAACTTGTGGTTGTGTTTGGCTGGCTCAATGATTAGAGTCTAGTGGAAGTCGGAGTTGGGTTAAGATTCAATGTGCATGATTTGTGTGGAGTCGGCGTTGAAAGGAATCATTGGTTTACTCAAGCTATTAGGTCTTTTATACCGGGCGTATGGTTCTACTGATGTTAAAAGGGAAATATTATGTTGATGGGGTAGGGAGGAAACTGGGGGGGCATGCTTTCACAATGTTAATGCATCTGTGCCAATCTAGTTATCTATGAAATGTTAAATTATTGAAATACAACTCTGAATCCTATGTTAGCTGACGATGGTATGCACCCAAGCAGTCGAACAAGGAATTCCTAAGCAGTCTGAGGTTAAATATAGATATATATCCGTAAAGGAGCCTGTCTGCTTCGCCTGCTATGTTAGACCTTTCAAAACCCGAAGATATAGATAGTATCATGACTGCAATATCTTCTTCTTATTTGGCTGTAGCCAGAAATTGACCTTGGATCCGTGGATGACTCAGAGACCAACCCGCGAGCGTTAATGATTGTCTCCAGCAAAAATTAACAGCATGTTCTATTAAGGCTATCCATCCGGCGTATTCATCTCAGCTGTTAGCCCATCCAAGAAACTATCTGCCTGCTTCTTCGCTCTTTTCTCACCAATAACCTTTCTTCTCTCTTCGAGTTCTTTCCTTCGATTCTCTTTCTTAACTTCTCTCTCTCTCCTCATCCTCTCCGTCTCCAACCTTTCCCTCTCCAACGCCTCCATCTCTTCCTCCCTAATCTTCTCATCCTTCGAAAAGCTATAAAAGCCCACACCCTTAATCCTAAACTCCTTATCGGCCTCATAATGCTTCTGCTCTGGAGGTGTCGCACTCCTATCCCTCTTCTTCGCAATACCCTCCATCTGCGCAACAATAGGCTCGTCAGGATCAAAAGCAGCTACCTGAACCGTGTCTCCATAAATAATCTTACTCGGCATCGCAGGCCTCGCACTCATACGATCCAATTCCTCTGCTCCTCTAACTTTGTTCAGCTTCTTCCTCTCCACTCGTTCCGCCTCAGCTCTGGTCCCTCGTCTAGCACGCCCATATTCATCTTCATAATCCACCATCTCGCCTTGTCCATCATCAGACTCTACATCCGAGGACTCATCACGTATTTTCCCCATCCTCTCATCATCGGCCCATTTCGTATCAAAATCAATCAGCGCCTCCGGTTCATTCTCACCAGAGACATAGTCGCCCCTCTTCATCGCTGAATATTGCTTCGCCTTTTCTTCCATCTTCCGTTTTGAGCGATGTAATACTGAATCATCAACCGCCCCGATGTTTTGCTGGTGCACTTGTTCATAGTTGCTGTCGTCTTCTAAGTCTTTCGCTGCACGTTTATTTGCGTTTCTGTTATGGGAGGTAAAGATGTCGGGTTTCGATTTTGAGGGTCGTGGGCGTCCAGGCTTCTGAGATGCGGTTGTGGAGTTGGAAAGGAGGTTGGAGAGGGTGGACGTAAAGGCTAGACTTGTAGAGGAGGAGATTTCCTTGGGCGTATTTTTGGGTTTTCGTATCCCGTAGAGACCAGTGTCTGAAGACATTTTGCTGCTCTTTGGAAGTTGTTGTGCATAAGGCTGACGCCTTGTGGAGCTTGCGACATCGGGATTTGTTGACCCCGCCTGTTAGAAAAAGTGTTCACCTCAAAGTATTCTTCTGTACTCTTTAACAAGCTCAATGCTCAAGGTAGATCAATTCAATTACTATTCCAGAATACTTTCTAAATTCAAACACTTAAAAATGCCTTCTCCAAAGGATGTGTATATCGCAGTCATTGGTAATTCCTAAGCTGCCCCTCCTCTCGAGCAAAACTCCTAACGCTACAAAGGTGCTGGTGGGGTAGGAAAGTGCTTTCTTTCTCAGCTCGAAAAACTCTCCTCACGACTATCCAAAAATGCAGGGTCGCCCAAGCTTTCTCTGGTTCTCGTTTCAAGAAGCAAGAAGATCCTCTACAGCCCTAAGTACACTGCGCTACCTTACGATAACCTCTCCACCAAACTCGCAGACTCAACTCAAGAACCACTCTCATTGCCCAAAATCATTGAATACCTCGCTACCGCACCTTCGAAGGTTATTCTCGTAGACAATACCAGCTCCCAAGATGTTGCGGACCAATACCCCCAAGCACTCTCCAAAGGAATCAACATTGTCACTCCCAATAAGAAGGCATTTTCTGGATCATACAAACTCTGGCATGATATATTCTCTGCTGCTGCTGCTTCAGGGGCCAAAGTGTATTATGAAAGCTCTGTAGGAGCTGGTTTACCAGTTATTTCCACCCTCAAGGAATTGGTCGACACTGGAGATTCAGTAACGAAAATTGAAGGGGTATTCAGCGGTACTATGTCTTTCCTCTTCAATTCCTTTTCACCAACAGAAGGCTCAGGCGGTAAATGGTCAACGGAGGTCATAAAGGCGAAGGAATTGGGATACACGGAGCCGGATCCAAGGGATGACCTGAACGGGTTGGATGTTGCAAGGAAATTGACGATATTGGCAAGACTGGTGGGGATCGAGGTCGAATCGCCAACTTCATTTCCCGTACAAAGTCTTATACCAAAAGAATTGGAGAGTGTTGCAAGTGGAGACGAGTTCTTGCAGAAAATTCCCGAGTTTGATGCTCGGATGGAGGATATCAAAATCGCGGCGGAGAAGGAAGGAAAAGTTGTGAGATTTGTTGGAAGTATTGACGTTGCAAAGAAGGAGGTGAAAGTGGGATTGGAGAAATTCGATCGATCACATCCAATTGCAGCACTCAAGGGTAGTGACAACATCATCTCCTTCACTTCTGCACGCTATCCCTCTCCTTTGATTGTACAAGGAGCCGGCGCCGGAGGTGAAGTCACGGCAATGGGCGTTACTGGAGACTTGATAAAGGTCCTCGAACGATTGTCTTGAAAAAAATAGCATAAGCAAATAAAAGTTTATCGTTCATTCATTCGTCTATCGTAGCATGACTGCTGCTTCTTTCGTGACCAGATCGTTCCAAGCGTTTCTTCACCCCTCCCAAAGTATCCTCTGCTGCTTCAACGGCCGTGGGGACTCCTGGCACAGTCAGACTGAATGTCCTCGCTCTGCCACTAGGTCTTTCACTTAAGCTCGGGGCCCTTGGTCTTGGTCTGTTACGTGCCCTGCCACCAATGTATGGAATGTCGTATGTGGCGGTACGAAAGACGTATAGAAGCGCGTCGTATATTATGAGTAGGAGCCAAGGCCCTATAGCTAAAGCCCCAAGGAGGACCTGCAGATATGATTAGAAAAGCCCATAAATCCTTCTTTCGCAGTATACTTACGAATATTCGAATTGCCCAAGTTTCGATGAAGGATATGCTCTGTGGAAGGATGGAAAACCAAGACATAATTTACTGATATTTCGTAGACTACCCAAATCTCCCTTTTTTTGAGAACAAGCTTCACTAATATCCCCTGTAAACCTGGCTGGATATGAAATCCGAGTAATCCGGGGTGTATTGCGTGGAGAATGGAGTTATGTCGGACGGGCAAACACGGATCGAGCTTCAGGTAATTGGTAGCATGTAGATAAACCGTGAAGTCTGCCTTGTGCTGAAAGGTTGATATTGAATGAAGGAAGAAAGATGATCCTGTGTCATATCGATGGTATGATTCTAGTATATGATGAACGGGAAGTTGGTTGGATCGAGGAGGCTCTTGCAGGGGTTAGAAAGACGGCTGCAGGCGCGGTGACGCTAGCAGAGAAGGCTGAAATGAAAGCCTTACTTGCGGTACCAAAATTACTTAATGATTTCCCACTTCCTCAAACAACGCTGGAATATTACCATTCGATCTTGCCGTTCGACCACCATGCCTGGCGCTGCAAACAAACGTCAAAAACGAGAGGAATACAAGAATACCTTTCAGAATGAGGGGGCAACAGAGCTTCCCAAGAAGAAATTCTACAGGCAGAGAGCCCATGCCAACCCTTTCTCAGATCACCAGTTGACATAGTAAATACCCTACTCTACTATCCAGACACATGTGCTGATGCTCAATAGTCCTATCTCTCCTTCACACATGGATTGGACTACCTATTACCCAGCCTTCAGATCTTCTCCAGCCGAATCCAACATAGGAGAACAGCCCATACTGCCCCCAAAAATTAGTAAAGATGTCGAAGTTGCAGATATAGGGTGTGGCTTTGGTGGTTTACTTGTTGCGCTTGCGCCCAAACTGCCAGATACGTTGATGTTGGGCAAGCTTTTCAAGACGCTCTGGTATGCCAAGGTCTAATAGATGTCACACAGGGATGGAAATTCGAACGCAAGTCACAGAATATGTCCAAGAGCGGATCAAGGCCCTTCGAGCTCAGAACGAAGATACTGGCTTGTATCAAAACGCCGCATGCTTAAGAGCAAATTCGATGAAATTCCTGCCCAACTTCTTCAAGAAACATCAACTTTCCAAAATATTCCTCTGTTTCCCAGATCCGCACTTCAAAGCCCGAAAACATAAAGCTAGAATTGTTTCTACGACACTCAATTCAGAATATGCTTATGTCGTTCGTCCAGGCGGCATTGTCTACACAATCACAGATGTAGAGGACCTCCATAATTGGATGGTGTCCCATTTTGATACTCATCTTTCTTTCGAGCGTGTCCCGGAGGATGAGCAAGAAGCAGACGAATGTGTTGCGGTCATGAGAACTGAGACAGAAGAGGGCAAGAAAGTGGAGAGAAATAAGGGAAAGAAGTTCGTAGCTTTGTTTCAACGTTTAGAGGATCCCCCATGGTAATACAATGATTACCTTAGATACTCGTTTTGAGTGGGAAAAATAGATTCTGCCTTAACTTTGTTCTACGTTGTGTTCTGAACATTTTCCTATCTGCACGTGTAAATCTTCAGTCGGGAAAGTTTAAACGAGGGAGCTACAGTGCATCAGCGCCATGAGACCTCGAGCTTTAGGAACTATCATTATTCAATCATGCCGTCCAAGGACGCACTCTCTCGTCAAATATTATGGCACTTAGACAGAGAGATGTGATTGTAGCCGGTATCGCCAGTTTTATTGCGTGGGGATACGCTGTTAGCTGGGTTCCAGCATTGCGCTGGGCTGGCTATGCTTTTGTCGCAGGTCTAATCCTGCCAGTCCTTGGGCTCATAGGCCTCCTGCTTCTTACTTCTAGGGGAGGTCAATATGGAAGCAGAAACAACCTGCGGCGCCCAAAGGGCCTCGCTTTTCTTGCAGCGCCAGCATGGAAACACGATATCGTTGCTCTTCGCTCTCGACAAGCCTACCGAAAGAAGCCTCTTTATGCCGAATCTTTTATCGTTTCCAGCGCACTTGATGATCTTCTAGATCTTATCATCCGAGACTTTGTCAATTCGTGGTATTCGAACATCAGTAAAAACCCAGGCTTTACCAATGAAGTCGACAAAACGATCAGAATAGCTCTCACCAATTTTCAAGATAGGTTTCAAAGAATCGATATTGTGGAGGTTGCAACAACCAGATTTGTTCCAATATTTACTGCACACTTTCGGGATTTCTATGAAGCAGAAAGAGCCATTCGGGGGAAACATCTGAACCGTAGCGTGACGGAATCGGAGGAATTGGACCTAGCGATTGCAGGGAAATACAAAGATGGAAAGTTACATCCAGCGGCTTCACTGGCATACTCAGATACGAAGTTGGTTCAGCAAGATTATTTGCGGAATTTAACCAAAGAATTGCTCCCTATTCTCCTCCCAGAAAGCGTCATTGCAAGTCGGGCTGTTGGGGTTCTTATGAAGGAGTTGGTGTCTTGTGCCGTACTTTCGCCCATAATGCAGCTGCTGTCTGATCCGGATACGTGGAATCAAATCATGGAGGCATATGTACGTTTATCAAACTGGAAGGACTAGTTAGCAGGCTGACAATCATAGGGCCGCGCAATGTTACAGGACCGTTCTACCGTCCGTAAATTACGAGCTGCTCTAGATGAGCATGCATCACCAGCTCCAAAATCAGCTCGTTTTATAGCCTTTCCGCGCTTATCTCCTGGCGATCACGAGCGGAGATTCGAGAAGTTCATTCGAGCTATTCGAAAAGTTAATAATCTTTCAGATGCACGCCGTTTTCGGAGTGAGGTCTCAAGCCAGATCAAGAGGGATGCACTACAAGAGGGCCAGGATCCTGTCTATCTGAGACGCCTCGACATAGGGAAAAGAATTCTTGATCAGCGGGTTAATCATCTTGCCGCTGGTGGAGATCGTGAAGATCGGGGAGGCTCGACCCCATCCAGTGCTGTACGCAATGGTACTCAGGTCTCAAAACTTGAGACAGCGTCATTGGTAGATCTGTTACACGACCCTTCCGGGTTGTCTTATTTCATGGAATATATGGATAGACTGAATCTCATGCCTATAGTGCAGTTCTGGATCGTTGTTGATGGATTTCGTAATCCATTGGAAGATGATTTCGCAGAGGATGATGAGATACCTGCAACTCTTGCGCCATGGACTGATGCAGACCGAACGGATCTTGCCCAGATTAACGACGCCTATCTAAGCAAGCCCGAGCTAAAGGTTCCTGAGAGCTCTAGGCAACTTGTTCGCGATTTCCTCAAAGCTGGAAGGGGCGCAACCCCGAGACAGTATTTTCTTGCCCGGGGAGCAATTCTAAGAGCTCAAACATCGGCACTTGAAGCTATGCAAGAAAAGTATTTCCAAAATTTCAAGAAATCAGATTTATTTTACAAATGCTTGACTTCCCAAGAAGGATCGAAACCCCCAGCAACGCCAGCCTCACCTGTGGCACCATCCAAGCTGGACAACACCATCCATAAATCTCATCTGCCAGGCAGGGCAAGCTCAATGCAATCTTTACCCTATAAACCGAACCCTATTTCTCGAGTGTCCACCAAATTTATCCCCAGGAAATCCGATTTACGTCGAACAGCAGTATCTTCATCTGACTTGACTTCTACGACCAACCGTGTATCCGAACCATTCACAACATCTCGTAGGTCATTTGAGGAGGAGGCGTCATCACCTTTATTTGATGACGAGGATTTTGACAGTGAAGCTATGAATAACTCTGTACATAGCTTTGATGCTGAGCCTGAAACAATAGTTCCTGATAACAATGTTGTTCAAGCAATGGAAACCGCGCTGAACAGTATCATGGAAGATAAGTCAAATGTCGATGATCTGCGGAAGTCCCTCTTTGGAAACGATGATCTCTTTGATTCTCCGAATGCTAGCCTGACTTCACCTATTGGCAATGGCTCTGCGAGAAGCTCAATTGACCACAAGCGATTAGATTTGTTCGGCAAAGAGGTAGAAAAGGAAAAGCCAAGTATCGCATCCTTAGGTCTTGTTAATACATCCTCAAGAATTGGAGTTTTTACTGATGATGACTTATTTCCTGACGAAGAAAAGTTCATCTCCGACGAGCATGAAGATTTAGAAGAGGATAAGGAACAAGAAGTTGAGGAAGAAGTCCACGAAGCGGCACCTGGCGATCTTGGCCTAGCGGAAGCCATCACAGCCCTTACAACAGATATTGACCGACTTACTGCTCAAGACGCAGTCGTCGATTCATTGACAAGGAAAGCAGAGCTCACTAATAATACAGCTGAGCTTCGGATCTTGAGAAAATCCAAAGCTAGTTTGCAAAGGGAAATTCGTCGCAAGGAACTTCAACGTCAACAATACGTAGTACAGGAGAGTGATAACAGTCTTTATGGTAGATCCACCATCAAGATCAAATCAATCATGGTGGGAAAAGAGGACGATGGACGAGAATACGCAGTTTATGTTGTCGAGGTGCAACGGAAAGCTGGTGAGCAGATGCCAGCGGCCACTTGGACCATCACCCGTCGATATAGCGAATTTCACGAGCTCCACCAGCGCCTAAGGATCAAGTATCCCTCCGTGAGAAATCTGGATTTTCCTAGGAGACGAATGGTGATGAAGCTGCAGAGCGATTTTCTTTCTAAACGCAGGTTGGCCCTTGAGAAGTACCTTCGTGACTTACTTCTCTTGCCTGATGTCTGTCGGAGTCGAGAACTGCGTGCTTTCTTGTCGCAGAGTGCCATTGCACCAGGGACTGATACTCATTTTGAACAAGAGGACAAGAAGGATATTATGACTCGTCTTTACAATTCGGTGACGGATGGTATGGAGGACATTCTCGGCAATATACCAGTCCTTGACCAGCTTTCAGTGGCGGGACAGAATCTCATATCTGCTGCGACAAGTCAACTTATCACCATGCCTGCAGCGATCAGCGAGGATCCTTTAACGATTGCTGAAGCAGAAGCAGAGTTGAATGCCTTCGAGGATCGTGAGCTGGAGCCGTTTGTGAAGCCGATTTGTGACATTTTCCTCGAAGTGTTTGAACTCAATCGTGGAAATAATTGGTTGCGTGGGCGAGCTGTTGTGGTCATTCTTCATCAACTTCTTGGTGGTACTATTGAACGAAAGGTCCGCGAAAACGTTAGAGGTCTTATACAGGAAGATGCCCTCGTTAGATATATAACTTTGCTCAAAGATGCAATGTGGCCTAGTGGTCAACGGAAACAGGATGGGAAACCTCGATCAGTTGGGGAAAAGTCCAAGAGTCGCACAGAGGCGAGCTTGATGCTCGCAACACTTATACCAGATTTGGCAGCGAGTGTAGTAGGTAGGGTAAACGCACAGGCTGCGAGTCGAAGAATCTTTGCTACCTTTAATAACCCTCGGTTGAAGTAAGTAGACGTTTGCATTGTTCTGCGAGCGCTGAGCTAACTTGACGCAGTGCACACCTCGCATTCACACTTTTGGACGAGCTTGTTGATGTACTTTTTGGGGATGTTAGAACATAATCATCTGGTTGAGCAGAGGCGTTGAGGATATTTCAATCCTGGGGAAATGCATTAGATGGCGTTGAACGGTACTCATTCTGAGCTGTGAGCCGGGGTCTTAATAAGATATGGGGACACAACTTACCTGTTTAATACCCCCTTTTTGAATTGTAAATATGAAGCTTTGGTTCCAACGTGGAACTTCGTTTATGTCCCCAACGTAATATTTGTAGTTACCGGCTAGGTAGGTAGTCACAGACCATCGGTGGATCACAAGGCTCGCTCCGGTAAGGCTACAAAAATGCTTTTTGACGACACCTTTAGTTCGACCCCATTGAAACAACCAACACCCCGCAAAAATGTCTTCTCCAAAAGGACAAACAAGTATACACTCTCCCATACATCCAAGAATCCGTATCTAATGATTCAGTCGACCTAGCAAGCCTGTCTACCCAACAATTAAGCCAAATAAAGAAGCAACTTGACGACGAGCTCGAGCACCTCACAAACTCCTTCACGCAGCTCCGCGCAGCGCAGGCGAAATTCCGAGAATGCTTGCGATCGATTGCTACTGGAGTTAACCCGCAAGCTGAAGGTATGGATGGAGATTCGCGGCGTAAGGAGAGAAAAAGCACGGCTGACGGCTCGACTAGGCAAACCAATTCTGGTACCGCTAACAACATCGTTGTATGTTCCTGGCACTTTGGCGGATAAGGAGAATGTTATCGTGGATGTCGGCACTGGATTTTACGTTGAAAAGGTGTGTAAGCCGTGGGCATAATGATATGGAGACTGAGTTTTGCCACAGAGTACGAAGGATGCCACAAAATTCTATGAGGCTAAGGTTGAGGAACTTGGAGCAAATTTGAAAGACTTGGAGAGTATAGTCCAGGGAAAGTCAAACAATTTACGAGTTGTCGAAGATGGTAGGTCACGGAAATATCAAATTTTATCGATATGATGTTAATTCCCACCACGTACAGTATTGAGACAAAAGGTCCTCAGCTCCGGCGCAACAGTAGCAGCAGCTTGATACCTGGCGAAGAACGATGAAACCAATAATACATACAATGCGTCACACTTTTTCCTAACTGCAACCGTGGTACTGAGGACATCTCTTCCTCTTGTACAGCGGGAAAGTTCGTAATTTCGCAAATAAAAACACAAAGGCGATCGAGAGTAACAAGAAGATAGCGGGTAATTGACGAGAAATAATGCAGCCCTGGCGTCTTATTCGGTTGGAGTCGCAGTTTCCATCATGGATGCACTTCCCTTGGCTACCTCTGCTTCCTTCAACATGCTTTGGACGAATTGAACATCGCTAAAGAACTTCGCAAGTCCATCTTCTTGGCCATCCTGTTCGAAAAAGCATCGAAGATTCTCATCCCAATTGCGTTCTTTCGTAGTGTCTTCGATCGACTCCATCTCGATATCCCAGATATCATGATACATTGAGACGCTTGCAGTCACAATCGGCTCTCTGCGTGGATTGCCGTCTATCCAGTCCCGGTAAACTACAATCTCAATTGTATAGCCCGACTTCATAACATTAGGCCCCGGATCTTTGTCGCCTCTCGCAGGCTCCGAATCTTTCAAGTCTGTCGGAGGCTCCGATTTCTTCAATTCTGCCAACTTGAATTCGTAGACACTTTTGACTACAACGCTCGTGACCTTTTCCCTGGGTGGTAAGCGAGGAGCAACGCCTGGGTAGGGAAGTCCCAACAAGTCTTTCCTAGTCATCGTCTTACTAGTGACCGAGCATTCAACTATGGAGAGCAGCGATTCCGGGATTGTTGAAATAGAGCCATCCGTGATAATATCGACAGTCCAGTCCAAGCCACTAAGAGCGTGTGATTAGTATCCCGCAACTGAGTGATTGTGGTTTGAATGTACTTCTCTACATCAAGCATTGTGACTTCAGCACGCTTGTTTCTTCTATTGTTGTAAAAGAGCTTAGTAGTACCCATTTGGTATTCACCCGCGTCCGCATAGTCTATCATGGATTCCAGGCGAAGATCTTCGGCGTCCTTGGGAGTAATGAAGATGACTTGGCTATGACTTGGCCGAATGGCCTTCAAGTCTGGAATACGTGACTGTGTTGGGCAGAAACGCTCCGGCATATTTAAGATCTTTTCAATCATGGCGGTGGCAATCGCGGGGTCCATCCTTTCAGCAATTAGTCTTTATTCAAATTTATCAATGGATAAGTGCAATTTAGGACTTACATTCGGTCAAACGAAGCTGACATGCGGGGGTTTTGCATCATCGTCTTGAACTTCTTGAAGTCACACTCGGAGTTCATAAAGTCTTTCCTAGTTTCCTCGATAATGACGCGTCCAAAATGGAGTCTCATGCGCATCCAGCCCCTGAGTGAAGCAAGCCCTTCCGTGTGCTTAGCTAAATGTGCTTTAAATTTCTGCACGTTCTCGTCGACCATGCCAAGGTACTTAGAACTCCACTCCTCCTTCTCTTGGTCCGAAAGGACATCGCCATACAACTCAATGCTTGTAACACTGTTGAATAACGGATCAGTATAGGAATAATTCGTGGAACAATCAATCAATTATACTTACACTAGTTTGCCGAGCTTTGGCTCAAACCATGTCGACTTCGGATGGATTATGGATCTCATTATCTCTGGCTTTGGTGGAACAATGAGATAAAGTGGCGTCGCAACTAGGTATCTCAGAGTCAGCGATAGCTTTGATTGTGCCAGAATTATCAGAACATTTACGTACGGACTGACTCTGCGTTGTAGTCTCGTACAGCCTGGCGAATCAACTTGATTCCAGCGACGATATCTTGTTCCGAGTTATGAGTTGACGCTGAGTTTACGATCAAAGAGGATCTTTGCTCATCCCAATGAATGTGGATCCGGAGCGCAATTCGAATGTTGTCAAGCTTCTCGAGCTTCAAGCCCAGGATTTTTCTAGGGTGAGACTCCGAATCCTTATTGAATGGCCAAAGATAGAATCCCTTTGATGGTTTAGTCTATTGTGATACTTTAAGGAAGTAAAGCAATGCTTACCGTGGCTGGAAATGTGTCGTCGGCACCAGGAATACTGAGGTACTTGCTGATCTCGGCCTGTTTTTCCTGCTCCAGAGCATTCGCAGCTACCATCCTATTCTTCATGAGCGGAGCAGGAGTTGCCCACGGATCTTCCCTAGGTGCGGACGGGCGATGTTGAGCTGGGCGATAATAGCCATTCTGGAATGGTTGGTGAGGTTGTCGTCCACTACATTGACGTTGCAACGCGGTGCGAATCTCAACGGAGCTAGAAGTGCTTCTGCTATTACTGTTGTTACTACGAGTGGTACTTCTCAGTTGAGCTCTACCAATAGGCTGTGGCAGGCTCGGTCCCACAGCAACCGTTTCGTCTAGACGCACAGCAGCGTTGACTGCAATTGCGATGGCTGGGAGTTGAGGTGTTGCGGCAACAGATGTCGCTGTGATCGAAGACTCCTCATCCCATTCTTGTTTGATTAGCTTAGACCCTAAGCTATGATTTGATTTGGAGTACTTACGTCGAGCATTAGCCCGCTCGAAGTCCTTGACAGGAGGCTTCATTGCGGTCTGTTATTGTGGTGGAGTTTCTGAATGCTTCACTTGTGATGGAAGAATAAGATGTTAGAGAGGGGGTTGCAGTAGTTGGAAGGCTGAGAGGTGGAGATGAAGAGATGTAGGTTAAGTAGGTTGAGTTTAATGGTGAAATAGGAAGGCTATGCGAATTGAAGTTGCTTTGCTAGTAAATAAGGAAAGCACGCTAGTTCTTGCTTAAGATGAATTGACGATACAGTCTCTTGGTTTGTACATTGGCTAAAACCACGTCTTGAATGAAAGACTGGAATATCTCGTCATATTGAGAGGACTTGATACTCAATAATACAATTTGTATAGGTCAAGGGTAGATCTGGTGGTTTACACATATTTTACAGGCATCTTCAAAGAAGACACAACTACCAGTTTACCTGTCAGTAACCAACTCACGACAATCAGAACACCGAATAAATGTTGAACCACACGAAGGCAAGGGTTTCACAAATATAGAGACCTCTTTACTAACTATACAAAGCCCCTTAATTAACCAAAATTAAACGAGAGTCTAAAACGCATCTTTGGACGCGTCGCGTTTTTCCAAATTGCCCCACTTTAATGCAAGCACTCTGGGCAGAACATATGCATTTTGTCTAAAGTAACGACCAAAATGCCGCATAAGACCACGAGTCCTTCGAGTCAACAGCAGCATAAGGCTAAAGCCCAACGTGCCAGACGACATCTAGCTGGCACAGCTTTGCCACGAGATGACTCCGACGATGAGCTTGGACATGACGATGAGCCTTGGGAATGGATCTTAGAAGATGCAGTTGGTGACATTTCAAAGAAGGACATTGAGGATGCCGAAAACTTGCCTGCAGGTGGGCGAAAGTCTCGAGCGGCTCGCAATGCCTCGAAACCCCAGAAGGGAAGGATAGTCGGAGCGAGAATGGGTAAATTTGAGTGCAAAATCGGCGATTGCGTGCTGCTTAAGGCAGACAACAACCAGGTTTGGGTGGGGATTATATCCAGTTTCTCGGAAGAGGATGAGATGGGAGCAACAGTAATGTGTAAGACCAATGCCTCTTTACTTTCTGCAGATTCTGAACAGGACAGGGTTTCATTCTGAAAAAGAGATCAAGGAGACACAAAAGAAAAGATCAGATTTTCTGCCAGTAAATTATTCATCATCTCAACGTCCATTCCCAATCGCTGACCGGCATTTTAGAATGAGCTCTATATTTCCCCTGCCTGGGATTTCAACCCACTGGAATCAATCAACGGCAAAGCTATAGTCATGTCAGAAGATGTTTTCAACGCAAGATATCCAAATGGCAGGGTCCCACGAAAGTCGAAAGATTACGGAAAGGTCTTCATCTGCCGCCGTGGCTGTAATGCAAGGACTGCAACATACACGAAAGAGTTTATATGGGAAGACATCTTCAGCGGTACTGAGGACGACGTGGCCCGTTTAACTGAACGCCTGAAGCGTGAAACTACAGCGACTAGAAAGAGAAGTGCTACCAAGTCCCTGAAAAGAGATGACGAGTTTGAAGAATCCGAAGTCGAAGAGGAAGAGCTGGAGACCCCTAGGAAGAGGCAGAAATTCTCAACAGTATCAACTCCCAGAAAACCACGAACTCCTTCCAAATTGCTTACACCAAGTCACAAAAGGTAAGTCATAGTTTGATCTTATTGGACGACTGCTAAGTCTATTAAAGGGTGATTGTAAAGAAGCCTCTCGAATTTACACCTCTTGGAACCCGGATCCTAGCCCCTGATCACGTATTTTCTTCACCATTTCAAACAGCCCGCTCGAGACTTCACGTCTCAGCAGTCCCTACCACTCTCCCTTGCCGTGAAGACGAATTTGCATCTGTATACTCCCATCTCGAAGCAGCCATATCAGACGGCTCTGGGGCTTGCATCTATATATCGGGAACCCCTGGAACTGGCAAGACAGCAACTGTTCGGGAAGTGGTTGCACAGCTCAATGCCTCTGTTTTAGAAGATGAGCTCGATGATTTCATATTTGTGGAAATTAATGGCATGAAAGTAACGGACCCGCATCAATCATATTCTTTACTTTGGGAGGCACTGAAAGGAGACCGTATCAGCCCTTCCCACGCGTTAGATCTCTTGGAGCGCGAATTCAATCATCCAACCCCTCGAAGAGTGCCTTGTGTTGTTTTGATGGATGAACTTGATCAGCTTGTGACCAAAAATCAAAGTGTTATGTACAATTTTTTCAACTGGCCAGGTCTCAGGCACAGTAAATTGATCGTCCTGGCTGTAGCAAATACGATGGATCTTCCAGAGCGGACGCTAAGCAATAAGATTAGCAGTAGATTGGGTAAGAACTCGTTCTTCATTATGATGAATACGCTGCTGACTCTTGTCAGGTCTCACACGAATCACATTTCCAGGATATACTCATGAACAACTCATGAAAATTATCCAATCTCGACTGGAAGGAGTACCAGGAAACATCGTTGAATCAGACGCTGTTCAATTCGCCAGTAGAAAAGTCGCAGCCGTTAGTGGAGATGCCCGACGAGCACTCGATATCTGTAGGCGAGCAGTTGAGCTTGCAGAAGCAGACGTATTAGAATCAGGAGCTGCTCCTGGGACACCAAGTAAGAGCTTGGCAAATTGTGGTAAGACATCAACACCTTCAAAGTCCCTTGGAAAGGTCACAATTGCAACTATAAAACGAGCCATCAACGAAGCGACAACAAGTCCTTTACAGCAACATCTTCGGGGCTTGCCGCTGTCATCAAAACTCCTGTTAGCCGCTTTGCTGGCTAAAACTCGGCGGACGGGTATATCAGAAAGTATTCTTGGTGAGGTTATCGATGAAGCCAAGCGAATGGCTAAGTTGGATACAGGAAGCAATTTGATGGAGTTTTTGATGAAAGATGATCTTGATTCTGCGAAGGGGAACCGTATGCAGCTAGCTGCTCGACAAGCACTGAAAGCACCTAGAATTCTATCTATGGGCTCATCAGCAATTGACCTCATGGAAGCAGGCATTATAGGCTTGGAAGCAAGAAAAGCTGACCGTACGGGGAAGATCAGATTAAGTATTGGGGAGGAAGATGTAAAGCTAGCTTTCAAGGATGATCCAGAGGTTAAGGGTCTTGGATTCTAGAGACAGATATATGAGAATCAAAAGAATATTCCTTTTTGGTGATATCAAGGTATTAACTAAGCTCGAGACGCCATTCTCCCCACCCATGCCTACTAATTACATCGTCTCAAACCTCTTGAGACTTCAAAACTTTTGCCTGCCAAGAGTCGGCTTCCA
>Ga0182030_10010417_pt1 | contig 18887 bp, 13 predicted proteins | sample 812S3MmetaG_FD_121299 | JGI IMG/M metagenome (GOLD analysis project Ga0182030, IMG submission 121299) | Permafrost microbial communities from Stordalen Mire, Sweden - 812S3M metaG (Illumina Assembly) | ecosystem: Environmental > Terrestrial > Soil > Wetlands > Permafrost | place: Sweden...
TGGCCGGAAAGGCAGAGCCTTTCCGCACAGCGGAGCGGCAGAGCCGCGTGAACTACTCAGGACGTTCGCTAATTTAGACAGCCTTGCCCCCTACCCCCTGCGCAACTGAGGAGGGGAGCATTTTCAGAAGCCGAACTGCCATCCTGCGTCCCGCCTCACCCCTGCGCCCTGACTGCTTTTATCCTGTACCACATTATTGGATGACCCAAGTAAGTCATCCCCAAATTTGGAATAATAAATGCTATAATTTACAGTGGTCACGAATCTCTGCGGAAAATTCCTCCCTGCCCCCTGGTCCGCGATCGGAAATCATAAGGAGTTTTGATAAATGGAGAAAGATCAAGATGTTACCCGCCGCGAATTTTTGAAAACGGCCGCCACAGTTGCTGCGGCCACATCCATTACCGGTCTTGGCGCCCCTGGAATTCTCAACGCCCAAAACGTCGGCAATCCTGTGCGGTATGGATTCGTCGGCACAGGCACAGAGGGCTGCACGCTGCTCAAATTTCTGGCGACCATCCCGGAGGGGCGTTGCATCGCCACTTGCGACATCTATCCCCCCAACCTCAAGAAGGGGGTTGAGACCATCGGCTCAAATCCCGATACCTATGTCGAATACCACAAGATGCTGGAAAGAAAAGACATGGATGCGGTGCTCATCGCCACCCCGCTGAACCTGCACACGCAAATGGTGGTGGACGCCCTCAGCGCCGGCAAGCATGTCTTTGTCGAGAAGACGATGTACTTCAAGGAAGACGAAGGCGACATCATCCACAAGGCGATGGCCGAGCATCCCAAGCAGGTGTTGCAAGTGGGATTGCAGCGGCGGTCGAGCATGCTTTACCAAGTAGCCATCGAGATGATCCGCAAGGGGGCGCTCGGCAAGGTCATGATGGTGGTCGCGCAATGGCATTCGCACACCAACTGGCGAAGGCCTGTCCCCGACCCTAAACTCGAGCGGCTGCTGAATTGGCGGATGTACAGGGAATACTCCGGCGGCCCACTGGCCGAGTTAGGGTCTCACCAAATCGACGTGGCCAATTGGGTGTTTGACTCCGACCCCATTTCCGTGATGGCTACGGGTGGAATCGATTACTGGAAAGATGGCCGCGAAACCTATGACAACGTGCAGACCCTCTTCGAGTATCCCGGCGGAAGGAAACTGGTTTGGACATCCATACTCTGCAACGCTCATGGAAAGTTCGAAGAACACATCTTGGGCGACCAAGGAACGCTGGTCATCACGCTGGGAAAGGGTATGTACTACCGGGAACCGGTGGCCAAGGTTTCCGCCCCCGGCGCCAAGGAAAACTGGTGGGCGGGCGCGACGGTCAGCAACCAGGCGGCGCAAGATGGCATTCCCATCTTTCCTGAACAAGGGGCATTGAGCCAACTCGGCTTCATGGACCGTGAGATGCGCTACGCCAAACACTGGCTGGCTTCGATGGGCATCTATAATTACGAGGAGCCCCACGACCCCTGGTGGAGCGAACTGCAAAACTTCATGCTCAGTGTCAGCGAGGGCAAGCCGATCATCGTACCCTTCCCCATCGGCGTGGCCGACGCCCAGGGCGTCATTTATGGGAACCGCTCAGTGGAGACAGGGCAGAAAATCTACTGGCCTGGGGCGGAGCCGCAGAAGGAAACCAAGAAGGGGAGCCGGGCGGCGTAAGATCAGGTTCTGGGTTCCAGGGGCTGGGGGGCTAGGGCCCGCTCTGAAAATGGGTAAAGTTTAAATTGCAAAGGGTAGAGGATAAGTGCCGCGGGAGGTATTTTATCCTTTACCCTTCCCTGTTTCCAACCCCCCAGCACTTGGCACCTGACGCTTGGCGCCTAACTTGCCGCTAACCTCAATTTCCATGAAGACGATGAGACAGCTACTCCTCGCCGTGCTGCTGGCCTTTTTGGCCGGCGTGGCGCGCGCGGCGGATGCCCCCGTGCGCTACGAGGCTTCACATCAAGCCATGGGGACGACCTACTTCGTCGTCGCCTACGGCCATGACCAGACTTTCCTTTCGGAGGTTGTGGGAGAAGTTTTTGATCTGATCGACCAACTCGATGAGCAGATGAGCAATTACAAGCCGGAAAGCGAACTCTCCGCCATCAATCGCGACGCCGCACAGCGCGAGGTGACGGTATCGCCCCAGCTTTTCGGGCTGATTCAGTATTCACTGCGCGCCAGCCAGGAATCCGGCGGCGACTTTGACATCACCGTGGGCCCGCTGATGAAGCTTTGGGGATTCTTCCGCGGCCAGGGGCACTTGCCCAGCGCTCCGGAAATCGCGGCGGTGCAAAAACGTATTGGGTATCAGCACGTGCATCTGGATGCCGCGCACCGCACCATTCGCTTTGACGTGACCGGAATGGAACTTGACCTGGGGGGCATTGCCAAAGGCTACGCGGTAGACCAGGCGGCGCAGATCATGCGCTCCGATGGCGTCACCGCAGCTTTGATTTCCAGCGGAACCAGCAGCATTTACGCGCTGGGATCGCCGCCGGGCGAGCACGGGTGGAAGGTCACCGTGCGTGATCCTTTCCACGAGGACAAGCCGGCGGATGTTTTTCGCCTTCAGAACTTCGCCCTGTCCACTTCCGGAAGCTATGAGAAATTCTTCAAGATTAATGGCAAAATTTATTGCCACATCATGGACCCGCACACGGGCTGGCCCGTGCAGAACATGCTCTCCACAGTGGGGGCCGTCCCCACCGGCATCGAGACCGAAGCACTGACCAAGATCTTCTTCGTGGGCGGCGTGGAGAAGTCACGCCATTACCTTGCCACCCACCCGAACGCCATCGGAATTTTCTATCAGCCAGGCGACAAGGCCCAAACTTTTAAGCGCACCGTCCTGCGGTCGCAATCCTTCCAAATCCCTCCCGACAGCATCGCCGAACTCGAACCGTAGGGACCGGAAATCGGATGGCCGGACCTACACGGCGGCTCGCTAGCGCCTATTTCACCAAACAGGTCTGGAAAGGCGGGGCTGAACAGGCTGCGGATAAACCCGTCGGCATTGTCAGTATCAACGCCACCCCTTAATTGCTTTGGCAGCAGCACCCCTGAATTCCTGTTCAGCACCACCCCGGCGCTCGGCGCGCCACCCCTCCTCATCTGATGAGGGGAGCGTTTTCAACAACTCCCCTCCTGACTCAGGAGGGGTGGCGCCTTGAGCGCCGGGGTGGTTGTCCGCGGTGTGGGATTTTTCCGCAACCTGTAAAGCCCTGCCGTTCCGATCGCTTCATCCCCCCATGGCGAGAAATGCAGGCTAGAACGTCAGATGTTGCGCGCCCGCGTGCAGCGCGGTGGTCTTGCCTTGCCAGAGGAACGCTCCGGTGAGTCCCGCCGGCAGCGTCACATCCGCTTTCAAATGATCGCCATCTCTGCTGTATGCAACCGTGATGTCACCTCGCGGGTGAGGCAGCGTGGCGTTCAACCGCTGGAGGGACCCAAGGTGGGGTTGGATGGTGACTCGGCTGAAACCCGGCGCGGCCGATTCAATTCCTGCCACGGTCGCCAGCAGATCGAAGTTCGGATGTGCGCTCCAGGCGTGGCAATCCGAACGCCCCGGTTCCGGCATTTCCGCCCAGGTTGTCAGCCCCAGCGCGAGCATATGCCGCCAGGGATCCAGTTGCGCCAGGTACTCATCCGCAAGGCCCGCTTTCTTCATGGCGCGGAAGAGGTAAAAGCGGAAGTAGAAGGTTGCCGGCGTCAGGCTCGAGTCGGCCAGCACCGCCTTGATCACTCGCTGCTGGTCATCCGCGGGGATGGAGTCCGTGAGCACGGCCAGGATATTCGCTTGCTGGCTGAAGGTTTTGTGCTCCGGCGTGTCTGCCACCAGTCTGCGCGCGGGGTCCCAGCACAACTTGTAAACTGCGGCGGCAATTTTGGCGGCCAGCGCCCGGTCACGCGCGGCCAGCTCCTTGCTGCCGTAAGCTTCTTCCAGGTCGCCCGCCGCGCTCAGGCCCGCGGCAAATTGCAGGCTTAACATCGACGATTGTCCGTCCTTATCCTCGGGCGGACGCCCGTCGTCGAACTCCTTCGGCCAATCAACGAAATTCCACCACTTGAGCCGCCCCAGCATTCCCGAGGGCCTCATGCCACGCTCGAACCAACCCAGCACGTCACGCATGCCGGGCAGGTAGTTGCGCAAAAAATCCACGTCGCCGCGGTACCACCATAGATCGTGCATCATGCCAATCCAGAAAAGCGAGAACTCCGGAATGTACTGGGGAGTGGAAGTGGGGTAGCGGCTTTGCGTCAGACCTTCCGGCGTGCGGGACTCGTCAAGCGACTCGACGGCATTCTTCACCAAGCGGTCGTCGCCGGTCATGTAAAGAGAGATGAGGGCCTGAATACGCGTGTCGCCGGCATATTGGAGCTGTTCATAATAGGGGCAATCCACATAGGTCTCATGCGCGCACAACCGCGCTGTTCGCCAGCCTACCTCCAAGATTTTCGCAAGTTCCGGGTCGTCACTCTTAAAGCTGGCACGCATCTGAAAAGGATAGGCGGTGAAGCGCGACCGCAAATCTTCGATCACCAGCGCTTCCGCGCCGGTCTCTGCGTCCAGTTGCAAGTAACGGAAGGTTCGCCACCAGAGCGGCCGGAAAAGGCGGTGCTGGCCGCCGTCAGGTTGGAAGCGGTCGGTGATGCCGCGCATTTCCTTGCCCTCGGTTTCATTGCGGTTGCCCTTCTCATGCCCCTGCCAAAGCCCTTCCGCGTATGTCAAGGTCAGGTTTGAGCCGCGCCCTCCGCTGGTCACAAGTTCGGGATAGCCCGTGGTCAAATAGCTTTGATCGAAGAGCAGCGTGACGTGGGAATTTGCCGGAAGGGTCAGAGGCGCCGTGCCTTGTAAGAATTCCGGTGAGGCCTCCACTCCGCTCGAGCGAACCACACGCGCGAGCCTTTCCAGCTTGTCTTCCATGAGGGGAATGGTGCGCGGGGTCAGCATCCACGATGAATTGTAATAAATGCGAATGGAACGTGTGTCGCCGTGCGCGATGGGCACAGCCGCAACCCAGGCGGAATCGTCATACGCCGGGGTCTCCCATCCCCATGGATATTGGGCAGCATCAACCTGCTCGCCCGCACCGACCGCCAGATACCCGCCAATCTTCTCCTCGCTCAACGGGATCAAACTGACCGCCCGGCTCTTGTACACTTTCCAGGAATCGTCGGTGTTCACAATCTCTTCCGCGGCCGTGTCGCCTTGAACGATCAGGGCCGTTTCGCTCGTGACCTGCGCCAAGGGAGCCAGCGCGGCGAAATTCCATACTACTGCCGCCAGCAAGTTTCGTCCGGCGACGAGGTAGGGGGCAAGATCCAGCGTCTCGTAGCGCCAGTAGTTCAGGTCCCCGCGCGCCGGCCCTGCCAGCACTCGCCGGCCGTTCACAAACAACTCATAGCGATTGTCGCCGCTCACGTGAATAACGAAGTGCTGAGGGACGGCGTCGAGGGTAATCGTCTTGCGGAAATGGAAAACGCCGAACTCGCGCCGCGGCCCCTCCGGATGCCTGATCCACGAAGCTTTCCAGGCGTGGTGAACCAGGTCCAGTCCCGTGGTCTGCGAGGTGGATACGGAGCAGGGTAGAAGACAGAAGGGGAGCGTTAAGGCGATGTGCAGAAGTCTGGTTTGAAAGCGCATGAGTGATCGGGCTCCTTTGGAATCGCAAACAATCCGGAATTTGCCTTGCCGGCATTCCACTTGACCGCTAAACGTACACCTGACCGCCCTGGAATGCAATTGGCTGTCCGGGTAGTGGTGTCATTTGCTGTGGCACGGCCATCTTGGCCGTGACCTTTCACGGGCGGGACGCCCGTGCCACTTCCCAATGACACCACTACCGGCTGTCCGGTTTTCAGACCGGAAGTTTCCGCAGGGCTAGCGACGTGGCCAGCAGTGGGGCGGACCACATAGCCCCTGCCTTCCGGCAGCGTCCACCGGTGGTGAGAACTCCGGGCAAGCCCCATTGCTGTTCATTTAAGCTGACGATTCCCGATATTCGACCCCCTCCGCAACCAGCGGCTATATCCCACCTTTTCATCAACTTATCGGGATAGCGTGGGCGGTGCGAAACCCTCCCCATACAAGCTGTTTATTTTCTGTAACTTATCGGCCTAGCATGGATTGGGTGGGAACTTTCGTGATTTCGGGGGTCAAAAATCAATCTATCTCGTGCGTTTTCAATAACTCATCGGCCTTTTGATGTAACTCGTTTGTTTTCATAAACTCATCGGCCTGACGAGGTTAGACGAATTCACGCTGGTTTGTTTTCAATAGCATTCCGGCTTTGAACGTAAACTTTTTTTATTTTGCGTGGCCAGTTCTCCGCTTTCGCTCTCACTCAGCCTAACGTCCCCATTTTCAGTAACTTGATGTTTTGCGTCCGCCATTTGAATTCTCCCAACTATTCGCTAACCTGCTGTTTCTTCATAAACTTATCGGCTTCGGAAGGGGCTTCCGCCAATTTCCCCCCTCGAGGGGCATCAGTTCCAAGCCCCAAAGTCGCGCTTGATCCCAGCTCAGGCCATCGGCCTCGGTCAAGGCTCGCACCCATTTCCACATTTCCAGCCCCAGCGGATTTCCGGGCGTTGCGGAGGTTGGCCGCAAGGCCAACAGGAGCCGGAGTGGCAGACTTATCGAGCGGCATGGCAACACCCACGTTCGAACTCCTTTACACTATATACCGCAACGGCACTATTGTCAACTGCAAAAACAAGGCTAAGAGCCTAGTTCCCCTCCCCCATCAGAACCGCGAAATTTCCTCCACCGTGCCCGCGTCGAGCCGGGTCAATATTTCCGCCAACAGATCGACCGCGCCGTCGAAGTCGTGGCGGTCAATCACACTTGTGTGCGCGTGAGTGTAGCGTGTAGGCACCGTGAGCAGAATCGCCGGCCGGCCCGTCCCATAGCGTTGGATCTCGCTGCCATCCTCACCATACCCACCCGACAAGACCTCGGTTTGCAAGGGAATCTGTTGGTCCCCGGCCACGCGCAGAAAGAACTCAACCAGCTTGCGGTTCGGGATCATCGAACTATCAAACAGGAAGATGGCCGGGCCGCCGCCCAGACGTTCCTGCGCCCGATCGGGACTAACACCGGGGACGTCGCCGGCGATGCCGGGCTCAAGTGCGATCCCCAAGTCCGGCTTCACCGTTTCCACCGCCACGTGTGCGCCCCGCATGATATTTTCTTCCTGGGTGGTGGCCACGAAATAAATCGAGTTGGGCGGCCTGGCGCCGCGGGCTTTCAGCTTGCGCAGCGCTTCGATCATCACCAGAAGGCCCACGCGATCGTCCCAGGCTTTGGCGGCGTAGCGTTGGTGCGCCATCACCGTGAAGGGACTGATGGGAGCAATGAAATCGCCGGGGCGAATGCCTAGCTGCTGGGCTTCCTCTTTCGATGTCGCCCCCACATCGAGCACAATCTCATCGCGAGGCACGCCCCGGGCACGCTCTTCCACCGGCCACACATGCACGTCGCGCGCGCCCGTAAGGGCATTGACTGGCCCTTTGTTGGTGAGGATGACCCAGCGCTTGTCGATCAGCCACGGGTCGGGGTAACCCAGGGTCTTGAAGGCAATGAAACCGTCGGGCCGGATGTACTGCACCATAAGACCCAACTCGTCCATATGAGCATCCACCATAATGCGGGGGCGATCGGACGCACCGCGGACCACCCCGATGACCGAGCCCATGCCATCGATGGAAATTTCCGCGCCGGCGGAACGAAGATCGCGAACCACCAGTTCGCGCACCGCCCCCTCGTCGCCAGTCGGCCCCGGCGCATGCGTGTACTCTTCCATCAACTGCACCACCCGGTCTTCCCTGCCCCCGCCTTGGGCCGGCAGGCCGAGCGTGGCGCTTATCGTCAAAACCCATACGCCGGCAAGAATCATCACCCCTCGCATTACGCACCTCCGCTGGACGAGGAGTCTAATTCATAACGGCGGGCCGGGTCTAAGGGTTTTATGGCGCCGCCACCCGCGCAGCGGAGGACGTGATAAAATTTGGTGTTGAGGCGGCCTGGTGATGGTTTCCATTGCGCGCAAGAACCTTTTTCACGACAAGACTCGGTTTGCGATTGCCCTGGCCGGAATTTCTTTCGCCGTGGTGCTGATCACGGTGCAACTGGGGGTTTACCTGGCTTTCCGCTCCAACGTGAGTGTGCTTATCGACCACACCGAGGCGGATATCTGGATTACCGCCCACGGCCTGGAGAATTTTGATTTCGGCCGCCCCTTCAGCGAAAAGAAATTGTACGAGGTTGAGGAGGTGCCAGGCGTCGCTTGGGCGGACAAATACATGCTGGCTTTCGGTTATTGGAAGACGCCCAGCGGCAGCCAGGAAACGGTGCAAATGGTGGGTTTCGATCCCGAGACCATGGTGGGCGCGCCCTGGGACGTGGTAAAGGGCAACCCCCAGGACGTGAAGTATTTCAACTCGATATTCTACGACGAAGCGGAGACTAACCGCCTCGGCAATCTGCCCGTCGGCGCCGAAACCGAAATCAACAGCCATCGCGTGCGCGTGGCCGGCATTGTGCGCGGCGCGCGCTCGTTCATCCAAAGTCCATACATCTTTACTTCTTACAAGAATGCGCTGGCGCTCTCCTTTATCGCCAAGGGAAATACCGTCTACGTGCTGGTAAAAGTGGCGCCCGGTTATTCCGTGAAGGAAGTCCAACAACGCATCCGGCAGACGGTTAAGGATGTGGACGTCTACACTTCGCCGGAGTTCAGCAAGAAGACGCAAGACTACTGGATGATCAATACCGGCACGGGTGTGGCGCTGCTGGCCGTGGCCTTGATGGGTGTGGTGATTGGAACCGTGATTGTGGCGAACACCATCTACACTTCCACCACCGAGCACCTGAAGGAGTTTGGGACACTGAAAGCCATCGGGGCCTCCAATTGGGACCTTTACGCCATCATTATTGAACAAGCCTTGATCAATTCGGTGATCGGATTTGCCGTGGGGATGGCGGTAAGCTACGTGGTGATTCAAGCGATGAAGCACGGGCACCTTCCCATCCTTCTGCCGCCGCCGGTACTGGCGGGGATTTTCATACTCACGGTAATGATGTGTTTGTGGTCTTCCGTGCTGTCGATCTCCAAAGTGACGCGGATCGATCCGGCGATGGTGTTTAAGAGTTAGCTGACAGCTTACAGCTAACAGCTTACAGCCAACAGCTCACAGCTTACGGCTAACAGTTTCCAGCCCTCTCCCTTGGGGAGAGGGGGGACCGCAAGGCGGGGGGTGAGGGGTTATTTCCTCCCGTGCATCGCCGCCCTCCGAGCTGATGGATTTGACGGTGCACAGCGACGAGGAGGCAAGGAGCGTAAAGAATGTAGAGAGCAGGGACCCCTCACCCTCCCTCCTCCGTCAGGCACCCTCTCCCCAAGGGAGAGGGTTGTGATCGCTTGAACGGGCGGCCTGTGCCGAAACGAAAAGCAATGACCTCCGCCGCAACTCAGACCGTCCTCCGCCTCGACCACGTCAGCAAAACCTATGGCGATGGCGAGTCCTCTGTGGAAGCCGTGCATGACGTATCGATGGACCTCGAGGCGGGGAAATTTACTTTCCTGATGGGTCCCTCGGGCAGCGGAAAAACCACCCTGCTGATGCTGATGGGATGTCTGCTGCGGCCGACCTCCGGATCGGTACATATCTTCGATGAAGAGGTCAGCTCGCTGGCCGAATCGCGCCTGCCGCGCGTGCGCCGCAACCGAATTGGGTACATATTCCAAGGGTTCAACCTATTTCCCGCACTCACAGCGGTGGAGAATGTGGAAGCGACTCTTAACCTGAAAGGGTACCGGGGCGAAGAAGGGCGGGCGGAGGCTCGCAATCTGCTGGCGCGGGTCGGCTTGACCAAAAGGGCGCACCACCTGCCGGAAGACCTGAGCGGCGGAGAAAAGCAGCGCGTGGCGGTGGCGCGAGCGCTGGCCGGTAACCCGCCCATCATTCTCGCCGATGAGCCGACGGGTATGCTCGACTCCAAAACCGGTCGGCTGATTTCCGAGATTCTTCGCGCCCTCGCGCACGAGGAAGGGCGATTGGTATTCATGGTGAGCCACGATTCCCGGATCATCGAACTGGCCGACCAGATTTTTCACATTGAAGACGGAGTGCTGGAAGGTAGACGGTAGACAGTAGACGGGTGTGGTAGCCACGGTCAGTGGTTTTCTGACCGTGGGTTCTTCCTGATGATGGCACTGCCCCTGTCGGCTGCCATTGGGATATTGGGCATGAGAAAAGCTCACGGTCAGAACGGCACTGACCGTGGCTACCATCTACTAGCCTCCTGCTGCTGACTGCTTGCTGCCTTCTGCCTACTCTTATGACAAAGCCCCATCGGAATATTTACATGTTCGCTATGCTGGGCGCCGTTTTGGCGGCGCCTCTGGTCTTGTTCCTGCGCTCGCTTGCGCATAATCCTTCGGGCTTCACCCACCAGGCTATTGTCGCTCGCGGCAAAATTGATTCGCACATTGCGGCGCGCGGACGCGTGGAAGGCGCAACCTCGCAGGAGATCAAACTGGCGTCGCGCGTGGTGGGCCGGCTAAAGGAAGTTCCGGTAAACGACGGCGACCTCCTGCGCAAAGGGCAAATTGTGGCGGTGCTGGAAAACAACGATTTGCAGGCGCAAGTGGACCAGTCGCGCGCTAACGTCATGCACGCTCAGGCGGTGCTGGAAAAAGTCCAAAACGGGGCGAGGTCGGAGGAGCGCGCCGCCTCGCGCGCCGCCAAGGACGAGGCCCAAGCGGCCGCCGACAATGCGCGCCAAAATTACCAGCGCTCGCAAAAACTCTTTTCGGAAGGCGGCATTATTTCGCAATCGGTTCTGGACCAGGCGGAGCGCGACGCGAAGATGGCGCAGGCGCGGCTGGAATCGGCGGGCCAGAACTACAAGCTGGTAGTGGCGCCGCCGCGCTCGGAGGATGTGGCTGCCGCCCAGGCGGAACTCGCGCTGGCCCGCGCGCAGCTTGCCCAGGCGCAGGACAATTACGATAACACCTTCGTCCACTCGCCCGTCGATGGCGTGGTGGTAAAACGCTACATGAATCCGGGTGAGTCTATTTCCTATGAATCGCTCTATCAACCTATCGTCTCCGTCTCCGACACCACGCACCTGATGGTGCGCACGGAGATTGATGAGACCGACGTCGGCAAGGTTCGCATCGGCCAGCGCGCGGAAATTCGCTGTGACGCCTTTCGCGGGCAAACTTTCTACGGCCACGTGGTGCGCATCAGCGGCGGTCTGGGCCCGAAAAAAATACAAACCGATAATCCCACGGAAAAAATCGATATGGACGTGCTCGAAGGTTTTGTGGAAGTCGATCCTGGCGCGCCGTTGCGGGTCGGGTTGAGGGTAGACGTATACATTGAACTCGCGCGCAAGGATAACGTGCTGGTGATCCCTGTGCGGGCCGTTGAGTATCCGGAAAGCGTCGCCACGGTGCGAGTCAAAACCTCCACGGGCGTGCAGCCCCGGAGAGTTCAGTTGGGGGCGCAGGATGGTCTTAACGTCGAAGTCGCGGAAGGGCTGCGTGAGGGTGATATAGTCGTTTATTAGGTAGCGTCGGGCTTCCGCCCGGCACGTGCCGCCCTAGGGGGCGGCGCTACGTTCAATCCACCGGGAGGCAAAATGAAAATCGAATTGCTGGAAAAAGAACAGGCGGCGGAATCTATACGTCCCATTTACGAAGGCATGGAAAAGAAGTCCGGACGCGTCATCAACATGTATAAGGTTATGGCGCACAAGCCCAACGTTTTGGGGCCCTTTCTGGAATTCTACAAGCAGGTTTGGGCGCCAGGAGCGCTCGACCCGAAAATCAAGGAGCTTGCTTACCTGCGCACTTCCATCATGAACGGATGCACCTATTGCAGCCGCGCCCACACCGCTTCAGCCAAAAGGCGGGGCGTCACGGATGAGCAGGTGCAAGCCTTGAAGGAACCCGGCGGGTCCAGCCGCGATGTTTTCACGGAGGAAGAGCGCGCGGTAATCCAGTTTGCCGAGCAGCTCACGGCATGGCCCGCCGCAATTCAGGCCGCCGACCTGGAAACGCTGGGCAAGTTCTTCAATACCGAACAAATCGAGGAGTTGGTGCTCACCATCGCCACCGCCAACCTTACCAATCGCTTTAACGAAGGGATGAAAACGCCGGTGGATGTGTAGGGGAAGGTGACGGGGCATTCAGAGACAGATAAGCCGTGGACTCCCGGAAGATCTACGCTTTTGGCGAGAAATCTTGACGTCGGGTGAGTTCGCGGGCGGCGACTACCAGATCCCGAAAGATGCGCGCCTCGAAAGGAGATTGAGCTCCGGTTTGTTTTTGTAATTTAGGCAAGAGTTCTTTCAGACGAAGGTAGGTTTCTTCCATTTCCGGCGCCGCAGGTTGAGATTTGAGCCTCACGAAGGCATTGCACAGTTGGGTGAATACACCGCGGACCGTGCCTTGGTGGACATAAATATCCGTGCCGCTTAGGTCGCTTATAGATTTTTCAGCTCGCCTCGGCATCGCTTCAAAGACAAACCAAGTGTGTTCCCGGGGTCTGGGCTTTTGCCATGCGACCGCGAGCCCCAACTCGAACGGCATGTTAAATCGAGGGGTTCTCGGGGAGTGACGGTCAAGTTCCACTCGAGAGAGGTCATGAAGGGAGTAGGGACAGCTTCGAATCAAGGAGAGGATTCGGTCCAAGCGCCTCTCACCACCCGGGATTTCCAGCGTGGCGCGTGGAACCAAACTGAAGGAACTGACTCCGGCAATATAAGCCAAGTACAATTCACGAAAAGCGGAGTCATAAGGGACGTTGAGGAATACGCTGGGCCGTCGGCCGGGCAAGCGATCAATTACCCCGGCCGTTTCGTGGCCTTGCGCTCTTTTGCCCGTTACGCGATCGCCGTTTGGAAACACTGCGGGCGCGGTCCGCGCTGGGGAGCGCATCAACCATGCGCTGAATTTCCTTTACGCGCTTCAGTGAAACACCCATAATCCGCGCAACGGTCGCCACGGACGGAATCGGTGTGTCGATTACAACTGCCATCAGCGTGCCCCCCCTATGATTCCAGGTTACAACTTCCGACATCCGATGACAAGGAATTCAGCACAGGGCTCCGTCAAAGTCCTATGGGCTTCGAAAGGACCCCTCACCTCCCATCCTCCGTCGGGTACCCTCTCCCCTGGGAGAGGGGGGACCGCAAGGCGGGGGGTGAGGGGTTTCTTCGCGGGTGACGTACTTATGGCTCTGGAGGTAGGCGGCACCCACGGCTTTGATGGAGCCCTGGAATTCAGCACTGCTTCCCCTGCGACTGGCGGGTAAACACGCGATTGGAGAGGTTATCCTTCAGCAGCGTCCAGAAAGAAGCATCGAGGTAGGAGCGAATGGAAACGTAGCACCCGCCGCATTCGTTGTTGGGCACCCATTCCTTAAGGATTTCCTGGTGCGAGGCATAGGTATTCTCGAACATCGAGCACGCGCGCAGGCCGCCGGTGGGTGTGACCACCATGAAGCGCTGGCCCGCCTTGCAGCCGGGAATGGTCCCGTGGAGGAAGAAATTGTATATGCCGGAAATAGTCCAGGGAGAATTGGCGATGCGGCCGTTATGGACTTTGAGGGTGAGCAGGTCATCCAGGGTATGGCGCAGCAAGGCCAGGTCTTCCGGCGAGTGGATGTAGTGGTCCATACTATGGGTGCGCAGCGGCGTGTAGGCGCTGTAGGAGATGCTGACGCCCCACTGCTTGGCGCGCTCGTAAATGTCGCATAGCGAGGGCAGATTCTCGCGCGTGATGGCCGTGTTAAGGGCCACATCATCGAACCCGTGCGCGGCAAGCTTGGGCACCAGTTTCGAGAGGTGCGCATAGAGTCCGGGCAACCGGCGGAAGCCATCGTGGCGTTCATCGGGAAAATCCATCGAAATGGAAAACTGGTTCACGCCCAGCGCCCGCAAGGCGAGATACTTTTCCTCCGTGAACAACCGCCCATTCGTCACCAGGATGGTGTAGGGCAAGCCGCTCGGTTCCTTCACCGCGCGCACAATATCTTCCAGGTCGCGGCGCAGCAGGGGCTCCCCGCCGGACAATTGCACCGCCATGGGCTTGAACTTCGCGCCTAAGCGCCCATAATCGGCCGGGCGCAGCAGGCCCGCAGGCTCCGGTTTGATGCCACCTTTATCACAGTGCAAACAATCCGCAATGCAGGAATGCGTGAGCTCGAAGGAAATCACCAGCGGGCGGGTGGTTAGGAAACTCCACGTCCCGCGGGAGATCATGCGGGCGGCGTGGTTAAAAGAAATGGCTTTCACACTTTACTCCCCGAAATGAATTTTGCGGACTGGAGTTCTTCGAGATTTAGACATCGACAGATGTGTAGCCCACCCTGGCAGAGCCAAAGCGTTGCGAGGTTCCTAGGACAGCCAGCATACTCTTCCCTGGGGTCGTAAACAAGGGTAACCTATTGCAATGGAACAATTTGTCCGATATTTCAGATGCTATCCATTTTTGGCTTCCTTCCGCCTGTACCCAGAAACGCGGCCATTTCACGACCACCCCACCCGAGAGCCTGGATTTCTCACCACGCGTCTGGAAGGGCGCGGCTTCACGGGCGCTGAGGAAAAGCCCTCCAGCTCGGACGACAACCCCGGCGCCCGGGGCGCCACCCCTCCTCAACTGAGGAGGGGAGTTCCCTCATAACTCCCCTCCAGATTCAGGAGGGGTGACGCGTCGAGCGCCGGGGTGGTGCAGAACAGGTGTTCAGGGATGGTGCCGGCAAGGCGATGAAGGAGGGGTGTTGCTACTGACGGAACCATTGATTTTTTCCGTAGCCTGTAAAGGCCCAAAAAGTGCATTTCGAGTTTGATTTTTAGCAGTTCGAACAATGGTACTTGTTTGTTTACGATCTATCTTTTACCTTTAACCCATGTAGTTCTCTCGGCTTAGGCCAGCGGAACCTGACTAATTGGCAGACCGGACCCGCAGCGAGTCCGATGCCGGAGGGACGAGTTGAAGGGAAAAAGAACAATTTGTCCTCCGACGGTCCTCGGGATGAAGCGATGAACTTGGCCCAGCGGCGAAAACTTCGATTCGTGAATACGCGCCTGCGTGAGTGGCGGATGATCGCCAAGGGGCTTGTCTCGAAGCGGCACCCGGTCTTGGCGCACTTGATTCCCATCCGCCGATGCAATCTTTCCTGCACTTATTGTAACGAGTTTGACACTTCCTCCAAGCCCGTCGCGCTGGAAGAAATGCTCCACCGCGTCGATCTTCTGGCCGCGCTTGGCACCACGGTCGTCACCATCAGTGGAGGCGAGCCGCTGCTGCACCCCCATTTGGAAGAAATTGTCCGGCGCATTCGCCACCACGGCATTCTGGCGGGCATGATTACCAACGGCTACCTGCTGACGCCGCAACGCATCGAGCACCTGAACCGCGCGGGTCTGGACCATTTGCAGATTTCCATCGACAACGTCCACCCCGACGAGGTTTCCAAGAAAAGCCTGAAGGTGCTCGATCGCAAGCTCCAGATGCTCTCGCACTATGCGATTTTCCAGGTGAATATCAATTCGGTGCTGGGCAGCCCGGTGCGGCATCCCGCGGATGCGCTCACGGTGGCGGCTCGCGCCCTGGAACTGGGCTTCACGAGCACGGTCGGCATTCTGCACGATCACGACGGCCAGCTTCAGCCCCTGGGTGAGCATCAGCAGGAACTTTTCGCGCGGATCATGCAGATGGGCAAGCGCTCTTACGCGCGCTTCAATCGGTTTCAGAAAAACATTTCACTGGGCATCGCGAACGACTGGCGATGCCGCGCCGGCAGCCGGTACCTCTACATTTGCGAAGATGGCTTGGTGCACTATTGCTCACAGCAACGCGGCTTTCCGGCGATCCCTCTGGAGAAATACACGCCGGACCACCTTGCCCACGAGTACCATACCCAAAAATCCTGCGCGCCGCATTGCACCGTTTCTTGCGTGCAGCAAGTCGCGATGATCGACAACTGGCGCTCGCCCCAAACCCGCCCCGCTTTTGTCCCCGTCGAAAATCTTCTCCCCTTCCCGAATTCGCTCAGCGAGGGGTAAGGATCGAGGATTTAGGATTCGGTCTGGCGCCGCGCTTAGCTTGGATTTCTCACCACGCTTGGACGCCGCCGGAAGGGCGGGGCTCCACAGGCTGCGGAAAAACGCGTTGGCGCTGCAATTATCAACAACACCCATTCATTCCCTTGTCAGCACCACCCCGGCGTCCGGCGCGCCACCGCTCCTCAACTGAGGAGGGGAGCATTTCCAATAACTCCCCTCCTGATTCAGGAGGGGTGGCGCCCTAAGCGCCGGGGTAGTCGTCCACTGGGGGGGGCCGGAACCTCTGTAACGCCCCGCCCTTCCGCAAACCCCTTAACGGCGTCCATGCTTGGTGATAAAAATACACGTTCGTGGTACTTCGCGCGTCCACTGCAATCTTAAAACTCTCCTACGGAGGGCACGAAGGGCCTCCGCTGCCTCTAGGTTGAAGCCGTTTTCGGCACGCAGACGGGGGTGGGTTCGAGGGAGCTTTTCCCTTACGCGGTGGCAATGAGGGCGGCTTCTTCCAGACCCATTTCTTTGATGGAGAATTCCCGCATCTTGTATTTCTGGGTCTTGCCATTGTTGGTGACGGGGAAGGCATCGACGAACTTGACGAAGCGGGGGATTTTGAAATGGGCGATGCGGCCTTGGCAGAACTCCCGGATTGACTCCGTGCTCGCGGTGGCCCCGGGCTTGAGCTTGACCCAGGCCATGACCTGCTCGCCATATTTGCGGTCGGGAATGCCGATCACCTGCACTTCGCTGATTGCCGGGTGGGTATAGAGGAATTCCTCGATGTCCCGCGGATAGATATTCTCGCCGCCGCGAATAATCAGGTCTTTGGAGCGTCCCGTGATCTTGCAATAATCATTCTCGTTCATGGTGGCGAGATCGCCGGAATGCAGCCAGCCGGCGGCGTCGAGGGTCTGGCGGGTAGCCTCCGGATTCCGGTAGTAGCCTTTCATGACGGCGTACCCCCGCGCACACAGCTCGCCGGGGGTTCCGCGCGGAACAATGCGGCCCGTACGCGTGTCGATAATCTTGATTTCCGTGTGCGCCATGGGCTTGCCCACCGTGGTAACCCGCAGTTCCAGAGGGTCGTCGGGAGTAGTCTGGGTTATGCCCGGGGAGGTTTCGGTAAGGCCGTAGACGATGGTGAGTTCCGTGCAATGCATTTCGCGCACCACGCGGCGCATGACGTCGATGGGGCAAGGCGAGCCTGCCATGATGCCTGTGCGCAACGAGGTAAGGTCGAACTCGCGGAAGCGCGGATGCTCCAGTTCGGCGATGAACATGGTGGGCACGCCGTGCACGGCCGTGCAACCCTCCCCGGCGATGGCTTGGAGCGTGGCCAGCGCGTCAAAGTGTTCCGCCGGAATCACCATCGCCGCGCCGTGCCCCACGCACACCATATTGCCCAACACCATGCCGAAGCAGTGATAGAAGGGCACCGGGATGCACAGCTTATCCTGGCACGTGAACCGCATGCCCTGGCCAATCAGCAGGCCGTTGTTCACGATATTGTGATGGCTCAGCAGCGCGCCTTTGGGCGTGCCGGTGGTGCCCGAGGTGTACTGAATGTTGATCGGGTCGTCAAATTCCAGTGTCGCGGCACGGGCCCGCAAGCCGTCGGCGGGAACGCTCTCACCCATTTGCAGCAGATTATTCCAGGGGATCATGCTGGGGGGCGCCGGGTGGCCCATGAAGACCAGGTTGCGCAAGTGAGGCAGCTTGGCCGATTGCAGTGCCCCCGGAACACTGTGGACGGCCTCGGGACAGATTTCGAATAGGATGGAAAGATAGTCACGCCCGCGGAAGCCCGGCGTTAAGAAAAGGGTTGAACATGCGGACTGCTGAAGAGCGTGCTCAAACTCCACCGTGCCGTAAGCGGGGTTGAGGGTGACCAGGATGGCGCCGATTTTGGCTACCGCGAATTGCGCAATCACCCACTCGGCGCAGTTGGTGGACCAGATTCCCACCCGCTCGCCCTTTTGAATCCCCAAACGCAGAAGTCCCCTCGCAGCGCGCTCGACCTCGCGCAGGAATTGGGAATACGTGTAACGTTTATTCTGGTGGCAAGCGATCAGGGCCGGGCGCTCAGGGTAGCGATTAGCGGTGCGGTCCAACAATTCGCCGACCGTGAGGCCCACCAGCGGCGAAAGGCCTATGCCGTGGCTGTAACTCAGATTTTCCACCTGTTCCTGCTCATGGCTCATTCGCGCCCCCGTGATGGATCCTGCCGCCGGAAGGGCAAGACGCGTTAGTATCCGGGGCAAAAGGGGAGATGTCAAGCCCCTATACGCGGCGCCGTTACTCGGTTGCTCCCCCCCAGGATTTCCCAATCCCCCTTGGTTGATATGCGGTTCTCGCGTAGAAAACCGTGTTCGCCGATTTGACGTAGGCAGCCCCTAACCTGGATTTCTCACCATGCTTGGAAGCTCTTAAGGGCTGCCGGAAGGGTGGGGCTCTACAGGCTGCGGTAAAACTCGGCGGCACTGTCATTCTGAGGAGCCCCCCGCGACGAAAAATCTCGCATTGCCTTGAAAACACTCAGAGCGAGATCCTTCGCTGCGCTCAGGATGACAGCATTGTAGGGTTTTTCCCCAGCCTGTTTAGCCCCGCTGTTCCAGATCCGTGGTGAGAAATCCGGGCCAGGAAGATAAAGCCGCCGCGTCCGCCGCCATCAAGGAATTCCTACGTGACGCATTTCCAGTCCTCCGCGAGGAGGCCGTAGACCTCGATATCCAGGAAGCGGTCGTCGAACGCCTGGGCCTGGCGCATCACGCCTTCTTTTGCGAAACCAAGCCTTTTGGGGACCGCACA
>Ga0182030_10010418_pt1 | contig 18886 bp, 10 predicted proteins | sample 812S3MmetaG_FD_121299 | JGI IMG/M metagenome (GOLD analysis project Ga0182030, IMG submission 121299) | Permafrost microbial communities from Stordalen Mire, Sweden - 812S3M metaG (Illumina Assembly) | ecosystem: Environmental > Terrestrial > Soil > Wetlands > Permafrost | place: Sweden...
GTACCTACTTCGCATTAAAACTGCACGCGTACGGAAAGTTCCATCGATCTAGGCCCGCCGGAGCGGTAGAGCTGGTTCACACCGCCGCCGAACGACTGGTTCATCATTTGCGTGGCCACGCCAAAGTTCGGGCTGGACATGTTACCGCCTTCGAGCGGAGACGGGTTGGCAAAGTTCGGATGGTTGAATATGTTGTAACCCTGCGCGGCAACGCTGAGCTGAAGCCCTTTGGTGATCGGAATGGTGCGGCGGAGGGATAGATCGAGCTGCCCGAATGAAAATCCACGCAGCGCGTTGCGGCCGAGATCTCCCTGGGCATAGCCGCTGGGCAGGGAGAATGCGGCCTTGTTCACACGGCGGCCCCCGGGCTCCTTGGGATCGGCGATCCAGATCGCCTGACCGTAAACGACGTTGGGCCGCACCTGCGCGAACAGGCCCTGGGTCGTGTTGCTGGTGGTGCTGCAGGTGGAGCTGGAACTGCTGGTGGTGCTGCTGGTGCACTGACTAACACCCTGGATATCGAAGGGGAGAGCGCTGCGCGCAGCCGCGACAAAGTCCAGGTTCCAGTGCTGGAGCAGATAGAAGAGAGGTCCTTTGACGGACGGCAGCTTGATAGAACCCGAAAGACTCATGTTATGACGGACGTCGTAGTCCGACGAACCTCGTTCGCCGCCTCCGAACAAACTGGCGAAGCCGCCGCCAAAGCCCGCATCGGTGGACGAGCTGTCGATGGAGTGAGACCAGCCGTAACTCAATTGTGTCTGGAAATGGCTGCTGAAGCGCTTGCGAAACTGGACCTGCATGCCGTTGTAGCTGGATTCAGCTCCGTTGCTGACCTCCCGAAGAATCTGGTAGGCGCTGGAAAACGATGGCTGGGTAGCCGTTCGCATCAGGTTGCGGCCCCTGGTGGCGGAGGCGCCCACAATCAACGTCTGCCCCGGGCCAAAGTTCTTCTCCCAAGTGCCATTCACCTGGTACACGACAGGCGAAGTCAGGTCTGGGCCGCCGGTTGTGATTTGCCCGTAGGGGCGAGTGGGCGGCAGACCCGGCGCGACGAGGTCGGCCGCGGACCACGGAAAATTCACCTCGGAAAAGGTCCGCACGTTCGAGTAAGGGGCGCCCATGAACGCCGAATCGACAACGCCGTAGCCCAAGTCGTAAAACACGCCTATGCCCGCGCGGAGCACCATTTCCCGTCCGGGAGTGTCATCCGAGAGATAGGCAACGCCGAATCGCGGTGCCACATCGAACCAGCGGGTAGGATATATCGGTTCGTTCTGGGTAACTCCGGCGATGTTGGAGTCGGACAACGCGAAAGGCTTGGGTCCCTGGCGGGTGGTGGGGGCCGGATTCAAGTCCCATCGCAGGCCGTAAGTGATGGTGGTCCGCTCGGTGAGCCTCCACGTATCCTGGCCGTAGGCCGAAAGGTTGGTGTAGGTTGGGTAAACGGTGCCGACATTGGATGAGACCTGCCCATTCAATGCGACACCAGTCAAGAGCGAATAGCCGTAGCCGGTAACGCCATCAAAGGAGACGCTCGTGCTGTAGGGGGTCCGTTGGGACGTCTGCAACTGTTCGCGGTAGTCCACGCCGGCTTTCAGGTGGTGCTTTTCACGAACGGTAGTCGTGAAGCTATCCACCACATTCACCTGCTGCTGGCGGTTGGCAGAGTGGCCTCCATAAGAATAGCCCGCCACTCCGAGAACACTCAAACTGAAGGAACCGTTGGAGCTATCGATACCGCTGGGGAATACCTCGGAATCCGTGAGGGGCACGGCCCCTCCGTAGCTGTCCATGGTGGAGTAGCCGCTCGCCTTGGAATCCGAGTAATTCACCCGCACCTCGTTGATGGAACTATCGTCGAATACATGAGTTATTCCGGTGGTGACAAGTTGTGAGCGGGAAGACTGGTTCTGGATGATATTCGGAGTAGACATTTGGGATCCGCGCTGCACGGAATTAGAGGGCGTGAGGCTATAGCGTGCGAACAGGGTGGTGTTGGGACTGAGCGTATGATCGATCCGGATGCTGGAGGCACTGCTGTTGGAGGGATTGGAGAGCACGGCACGGTACTCGGCGGTGTCGCTGCCCAGTTCGGCGCCATTGGGATAAGGGAATGCATTCAGGTAGGGCAGGAGTGCGGCGGTGGCCGCCTTGCGGGCGGCCAGGTCGGGCACATCGGCGACAACCGTCTGCGGCGACTGAAGTTTCAGTTTTTCGAAGGAGACGAAGAAGTACGTCTTATTCCTGATGACGGGCCCGCCAAAAACCCCGCCTGGACGGTCCTGGCGTTCCCTCGCTTTCGGGTAACCACGGGAGTCAGCAAACCAGTCGTTGGCATCGAATTCGTCGCTGCGCTTGTAGTAATACAGCGTGCCATGAAAGTTGTTACCGCCGTTGCGGCTGGTCATCACCACCTGTGCACCCGGCGAGCGGCCAAATTCCGGCGCCATGGACGAGGTCTGCACTTTCATCTCTTGCAGGGCGTCGATCGAGATCAATCCGGTTGAGGAACCGGCGCCGGGAGTCGGGCCGCCGCCTCCTCCCGGTCCGCCGGGACCTCCGCCAGGGCCGCCGCCGGGGGGGCCTGAATTCGCGCTGACGCCGTCGAGCGTGTAATAGTTCGTGTTGGAGCGCAGTCCATTGGCGTTAAAACCGCCGTCTCCCTTGCCGCCCGCGGCAGTGGTAATGCCAGGCGCCATGGCAATGAGCGACTCGGCGTTGCGCCCGTTGGCCGGAAGGTTTTGAAGATACTGCTGGTCCAGGGCGATGCCTTGCGTGGTGTCGTTTGAAACCGGCTGGGCGGCCGACGTCACGAGCACGGTAGTTCCCGCCGCTGCCATGAGTTTGAGGGCGGCTTGTATGGTTTGGCGGTCGCGGACCTGCAGCACTAAATGGGCGACGTGGAATTTTTCAAAACCTGCGCTTTCGGCATCGAGCGAGTAATCGCCCGGTGGAAGCAGGTTAAAGGCGACAAAACCGCTCTCGTTCGTCTCCCCCTTGATCACCGTCCCTTTGTCGGAATTTGTCAGTGTCACTTTGGCGCCGGGTATCATCGCGACACTCGGATCGACAACTGTGACGGTCAGAGTGGCAGCTTCTTGCGCGAAGGCGGCGGACCAGCTGAGGAACAAACCTATAGCCGCGATCAGTCTGAATACCACTTAGGAGTACCCCCTAATTGCAGGTTCCAGCACCCAAAACAGGAGTTGAAGACCCGATGCGAGAATGCAAGAATCCATTTCGGTTCGGAATTGAAGTGGACGGCGCGCCCGTTTTTCCGGAGTACGGCGCGTCACAATTCTCCACAATTCTTCCGGGTAGTGGAGACCGGCCTTAATCAGAGCTCAAGCTTGCCGCGATAAACCATCTTTCTGAGCGAAAATGAGACGCGAAGGAGGAGAAAGCCCATTTGGCTGGCGAAGGTGACGACTCCGTCGGAAGATTCAAGAGGTTGTTGGCCTATTGGGAAGGCGATCATGATTCGGGGCTCAAAATCGGATTCCGTCCATTCGGTGTGGTCGGCGGGAATGGGAGACTTGCCCGGCCTTTGCAGTGAGCTGGACTGCAACATCTGCCGGGCGAGCGCGTCTCTGTCCTTTGACTGTGCGCCGCCGACCATGGCGGCCATGAATGCGATGGGCATCCGGCTAACGCTCAACACATAGTGCCCCGCGGCGTAGGGAGGAACCGATGTGATATTCCGCGCCAGACGGACTGGAAGCCCCGACTCCCAACGCACCAAAACTGTAAACTCGGTTAAGGTTCGCTTGTCGCGAATACCCTCGGCGGCGTCCACGGGCTTTCCATTCTTTTCAAGGGAGCGAAGCCAAGCGGGGCTCAATTCCGGGTTTACGCCCTTGACCCAGGAAGATCTGCCGAGGATGGCTTGGATGTCCTCGGGGGTCCATTCCTCCGGGTGTGTAGTCATCCATGCGTCGGCGGCGCGTCCGGTTGTGGGAAAGAGAGTCAATACGCCTGAGCAGGCGCACAGAAAACGTCTTCGGGTATCGAACATTGCATGATGGACGGATACGGTAGAGGGAGTGGTGCGCCTTGTCACAAATCTTCACAATTCTGTTTCCGCACCACGTTGGAAGCAGCGGCGTGGAGTCAAGCGGGCCGTTGAGGCGGCGGCGTGGGACCCTCCGGGGCGTCGCCATGCCGGGGGCGCCGGGGCAACTGAATGGTTACGCACAGCCCGGGCGCGCAATTATGTGCTTGGATGGTCCCGTGATGCAGGGCAATGGCTCGTTGGGCAATGGCAAGTCCCAAGCCCACCCCGCGGGTTGTTCGACCGCCTCCGGCGTCCACCCGGCAGAACGGCCGGAAGATCCCGGCCAGAGCGGGATCGGGGACTCCGGGTCCCCAATCGCGAATGGCAATGGTCGCGAAGCGGTCATCGCCCTGGCTGGAAATGTCGATGCGGGTGCCTTCCGGAGTGTGTTGCACGGCGTTGCGGAGCACGTTCTCAATGGCGCGACTTAGAAGGTCGACATCGGCGATAAGGGTGCCTGCCTGGGACAGGAAAAGTCGAATCTCGCAACGGCGGTCGAGGGCTTCGATGGCGCAGTGATCGGCAATCTCCGTCAAGAGCATTTCGAGATCGAGAGTTTCCCATTGCAGCGCGGTGGGGTCGACTTCGGCACGCGCGACCTCAAGCAACTCATCTACCAGGTGGTTGACGCGGCCGGCCTCGACTTCGACGCGATCCAACGCGCCGGAGGCGCCTCGCCTAGCTGCGGGAATCGCCAGCAGCAATCGTGTCAACGGAGCACGCAACTCGTGAGCCATGTCGGCGCAGAGGCTCTGGTGAGACGAGACTAGCGATTCGATCCGTTCCGCCATCTGGTTGAACGCCCGAGCCAGCCTCCCGATGGAATCTCCAGAGTCCGGGTTCATTCGCACCGCTAGTTCGCCCGAACCAAAATGGTTCACGACCGTTTCGATCTTTCGCATCCGCCATGTCACGTACGCGCCGACCGTGCAACACAAAACCGAGACGAATGGCAGAACCCACAATATCGGGCCGAGAGGGATGGCAGGAGGGCGCGCCGGGGGCTCGGCCACGCACGAGTAGGCCCCACTTTTCACGGTCACGGCGGGTTGGCCGGCACGGGCAGAGAGCGGGTCGGGTAGCGCGCCGGGTAGCGCGCCGGAGGCCAGTGCAGACAGGTGTTGTCCGGTCACCAAATCGACTCCGGTGGAATCCAGAAGATGCACACGAATGCCGGGCCCGATTTCCGCCCCTCTCAAGATCAGGCGTAGCGGCTCCAGTCCTCCTCGCTCATAAGCCCCGCGAGCTGCAGAGCAAACGTCGCCGATGTGGCTGCGAATCAAACCAAACATCAACACAGCATTGACCGCGATCAGGCCGATGCTGGCGCACAAGAACAGGGCGAGCAGAACCCAGAGACTGAAGATGCGGCGCAGAGCGTTCGTCGGATGTGCAATCCAGGCCATCATGTTTGAACCTTGCTCGCCTGATAACAGAGCTGATAACCGGTGCCCCTGACGCTCAAGATCAGGCCGCGGCCCTCGCCCATCTTGCGGCGAATGCGGCTTATGTGAGTATCAATCGACCGGTCGAATGCCGAAGCGGGACGATTGTAAAGATGGAGACTCAGTTGATCGCGCGACACGACCTGTCCGCTCGAACGAAGCAACTGTTCCAGAACTTCGCACTCCATGGCGGTGAGATCGAGCTGCCTGCCCCGATAGAAAGCATTCCGAGTGCCCGGCCAGAGCGTCACGTCGCCGGCCTGCAGCACCTTTGGCGAGCCGGCGGAGGCGGGCGCCGACCGGCGCAGGATGGCGCGCACACGAGCCAGCAACTCTTCCGGATAAAACGGCTTCGCAAGATAATCGTCGGCGCCCAAGTCGAAACCCATCACGCGGTCGAATCGTCCGGTCTTGGCCGTCAACATCATGACCGGCACGCGGGATTGGCGGCGAAGCTGCCGCAAGACATCGAAGCCGTTCTGTCCGGGCAGCATCACGTCTAAGATCAGAAGGCTGTAAAACTCGCTATGCATCCGGGAGATGCCGCGCGCGCCATCCACTTCAAAATCCACTGTGAAGCCCGACTCCTGAAGGTAGTCTCGCAGCATGGAGCAAAGCTCCGGGTCGTCGTCCACCACCAATAGTCTCATCGCCAATCGCAAGGAGGTCTATTCAAGGTCTGGCTCTCCTTCCTCCGCTGCCCACGCTGACGCCGCGAAGCGCCCCAAGTCCCGCATCGCGTCACGCACGGAATAGCGGCAAGTATGTCGGACGGCCTTCCAGGTTTTGGCGTTGCAGATCCAGGCCAGTCGAATTGTTAAGAAATGTGACGCTCCCGCGGACGGAAGCGGTTTCCCCCACGGACACGACCAATATGGTTCCCTGGGGCAACCACTTGGGCGACCATGGCGTTTGTGGCCGCACTCCGGTGACGCTCAGGCAGGGGGCGCGTGCTTGATATGACGGAACGAAGATCGCCTGTTTCTTCCTGACGTACCCGTTGGAATTCAGGAGTAAGCCAGAAACCGTCGTACAGCGTCGCTCGTCCCGCCTCAGACAAGGGGAGGGGATGCCGTCGGCAGATGGCGGCGGCAGGCAGGTCTACTTGGTTCGCTTTAGCTTGAGCGGACCGACTGGCCCACCACCCGGTCCGCCGTCCATCTTGATGTTTAACGTCATTTCGTCGCCGTTGACCGAGCCCTCATGCACGATCTTCATGTCGCCGCCGCCGCCTTCGAAGCTCAGGGTGAACGAAATCTTGTCGCCTTCCACTTTGCCGTCTTTGATCTGTAAGGGCTGTCCGCCCGGCCCATCCGCAGTCCCGGTCAACCTCGTGCCGTCCTGCTTGAAGGTGAACGTGATCGACATGCCCCCGCCGTCAGGGCCGCCCATCTCACCGCTCCATTTTCCGGTAACATCCACGGCGAGGGCAAGGCCGGTTGTGAGCGCGAACAGAATAGCGAATCTGATTATTATCGATCTTTTCACGAGAAAGAAGGCCTCCCCGTTCACGATATCACCGCATTTTCAATGAGACTGTTAAGTTATGTAAAAGACAGCGGCTATCCTGCCAGTTCAAACTGAGATGGGTTTGCCCGACGAATTCGGATCGAGCACGTGCTGTCCAAAACGTTGCCATCGAGCAGAGTGGCATGCTCGCAGGGTCGGGGACCACGCCGTGATGTCGTCAGTCCTGTTCTCCATCGTGCGCCGGATTCGCTGTGGTTGCTGGGGCGTGGTCACTGGCGCCTTGTATTCCATTTGTATTCCATTAACAGCCGATTGTGGCAAAACTCAAAAACTCCAAGGTGTCTGATGTGTCAGGATCAGCCACTATGGCTTTCTTTGTTGTCGATATCATAGTGACCCGCTACCTTCTAAGCTGAGGGTCGCTGGTTCGAGTCCAGCCGCGCCTACCATGTTTTCAATAGCTTACGAATGGGCGACGTTTTTGGGAGCCGATTGGAATACATAGTAATCCTTCGCAGCCTTGATATTGAAAACAAATCGGTTACAGGCGCCCACAACCGGTAACGGGGTACAGACTCATCGGATCGGTTCGGTTCCCTCGCTCAGGATCGCCAGAAAGGCGTCGTAAACGAACAGCCGGTGGCGCTGCCGCCCGGTGATTTCGCGCAGCATGCCCAACTGCTGCATGTGCTCCAGCGATTTCGCTACGGTCGGCGTGGAGAGGCCGATGCTGGCGGCAGCGGCCGGAATCGACACGATCGGATTGCACCGGAGGATTCGGCGGGAGTGGCGGCGGCACAAACGCTCTGACGCTTTCCTCGCCGTAGGTCTTAACGATGTAGCTGCCCAGTCGCGGTTTTTTGTCCTTGGCGGCAGACACAAAATCCTTTCGTTAGATCCGTCCTTACGAAAGGACACGCCATTTTCGTTTCGTTAGCCAGACCTTGGCCCTACGAGGCCGACCCGCGCGTGTATCCTAAACTGCACCTGTTCAATGCGCCCGACACCCAGCACCAGGAAGCCGGCACCGGCCAGGGCGATGATGGCGGCAACCAGGAAGGCGAGGTAGAACTCGCCGGTGCGATCGACGATCCAGCCGGTCACCAGCGGTGCGGCAACGCCCGCCAGGTTGGCGAACCCGTTCTGCAGGCCGGTCCACTTTCCGGCCGCCAGCGGTCCGGCCAGCGTCTGGGTCATGGCGAAGATGGTGGGCGTGTAGATGCCGAAGGCGACGCAGGCGAGGAAGAGCAGCGCCATGGCGGTCCGCTCGTCGCGCACCAGGACCACCGGCAGGATAATGGTGGAAAGCGCGAGCCCAGTGCCGGCGAAGGTCTTGCGTACCAGGGTCGGGGTGGCGCCGCGCAGGATCCACCGGTCCGCCAGCCAGCCGCCGGTGAGGGAAACAACTCCGATGAGGAAGAAGGAGAAAGAGCCGAAGAAGGCCATCTTGTCCTTGGGGAAATGGCGTTCCTTTTCCAGATAGCCGGGCAGCCAGGTGATCAGAAAATACCAGAAGTAATTGGAACAGAACTGGCCCAGCGCGGTACACCAGGCGGAGCGCTGGCGCAGGATGTCGGCGACCGTGGGCACCTCGCCAGGCTCCTTGCGGGCGGCGACGCTTGGGTCGCGCGGCATCCAGCGGTACCACGGCAGCAGCCAGATCATGCCGGCAACACCGAGCACGATGAAGAAAGGACGCCACCCGTAACGCAGCATGAGCAGACCGCCCAGCAGCGTGCCCAAGGCGGGGCCGGCCTTGGTGGCGGCATCGATCAGAGCGTTGGCGAAGCCCCGGTGGTGCTCGGGAAAATGATTCACCAGGATGCGGGCGTACGCGGGGTAAGCCACGGATTCGCCGATGCCGAGAAGCAGACGGAGCCCGAAAATCACGGCGAAGGTGCGAGCCACTCCGGTGAACATCGTGGCCAGAGACCAGACAAACAGGCCTGCGCTGAGGACCCAGCAGACGTTGAATCGGTCCGCCAGCCAGCCGGCGATGGAGAGGAGCTGAAACGACGCGTAGGTAAGGAAGAATGCGGACAACAGCAGCCCGAGTTGATAGTTGGTGAGGTCGAGGTCGCGCTGAATATCGGTGGCGCCCACCGAAAGGTTACTGCGGTCCACCAAACAGATGAAGCTGCAAGCGACAAGAAGGGACAGGATCCGCCACTCGCCGGCGGACCAGGCAGCCCGCACCCCTGGCGGCGTAGTCACGCCATCACCGTAACACAGTGTCGCGGCGGCAACGAAGGACGCTCAGGCGGGGCCGGGCGTGGGTGACCGAGGCGTCACAAGACGGGATTGGACCTGGAGTCGGACGCTAAAACCGCTTCAGCCCGCGCAACAGGCTGTCCGTCGTCCCGCCCGACCGGAAAGCTACCGAGTGGACCGGCTTCCAATCCTGGTCCATGGTGCCCACATACAGCACGCTCTTGCGGTCGGCGCCCATCAGGATCACCGTCAGCTTGCGGTCCGGATAATCCAACGCCTCGTACTGCATCGCCCCCTCTTCGCTTTGCCAGTGGTCGCTCGCCGGCTCTCCCAGCTTTCCCACTACCCCCGTGCGGTCGTCCCGCGCGGTCAGCCCCATGTAGGTCTGATCCTTGGCCGTAAACACCACCCGCTGCCGCGACAGGCTCACCGCCACGATGTACAGCAGAATCGCTACCGTCACCGCGGCGCCAATCAGCTTGAAGATGCGCTTGTCCTGCGGAGACGCCATCCTGATGCCGACGATCAGCCCCGGCTCCGGCCGTTCCTTCCCGCTCGCCGCCGCGTGGCCGCCCGCCGCCACCGGCATCTCAATCACCCGCCGCTGGAGCGGCACCACCATTCCGCCCTTGTATTCCAGCTCGCATTTCAGCCCCACGATCAGCACCGGGTCGTCCACCCGCGACACTTCGCCGATGTACCGCCGCGAAAGCCAGATCTCCGCTCCGCTCTTGCAGTTCACTACCTGGATCTCGCTCCAACTCGCCTTCCGGTACAACCATTCGTTGTGTTCCGCCCCGATAATCGGCGGGTAGAAGGAGAACGGACGAGCGATCAGATGGTCCAATTGCGGCGGAATGGGGGGAGACGCCATGTCGATTGTCCGGTATCCGCTTCCAGTTTAACCCCACACTAACTTGTGGGGCTTGGCAAGCTGCGCGCGACCCGGAGGGTGCGCGCGTTAACCGGCGCTCCCGCGTCTATCCGAGAACGCCGCGGACGGCCGCGATCAACTGTTCCGGAGCCACCGGCTTGGCCAGGGTGGAATTGGCCCCCAACCGCTTCGCCACCTCCAGGAACCCGCCGCCGAAGGCGCCCGACATCGCGATGATCTTCAGATCCGGCAGTTCTTTGTGCATGCTCCGGATGATCTCGATGCCTTCCTTCTCCGGCATGACCAGGTCCGTCACAACCAGATCGAAGCGCTGCGCGCGCACCATTTTCAGCGCCTGGCCGCCGTCTTCCGCCACCAGTACCGTGTAGCCGGCGTCGGCCAGCGCCTTTTGCAGAAAGGTGCGCACCCCACGCTCGTCGTCCACCACCAGTATTCTGGCCGCCGCCGGGGGCGGAGCGGGCCCCAGCGCCTCGCGCACTTTTTCCGCCAGCGCTTCCGGGGTAAATGGCTTGGCGATGTAGAGCAGGCCCGGGTCAAGCAGGCCGCGGTCTGTCACCATGTCTTCGTCATACCCCGACATGTACAGTACTTTCATCAAGGGGCGCGCCGCTTTGAGGTGTTCCGCCATCTCCCGCCCCGTCATGCCGGGCATGACCACGTCCGTGAGCAGCAGGTGAATTGTTCCCGCGTAGGTCCGTGCCAACTCCAGGGCTTCATCGCCGTGCGCCGCCTCCAGAATCCGGTAACCCCGGTGGCGAAGCATCCGCACGGCCAATTTGCGAACCGAGTCCTGGTCTTCCACCACCAAGACCGTCTCCGTACCGCCAGGGTCGCCGGACGCACCCGCCGTTCCCCGGTCGTCTGGGATGGCGGCTTCGCTGCGCGGCAGATGAATCAGGAAGGTGGTGCCGCGGTCCGGTTCGCTCTGGAACGAAATCGCCCCCCTGGCCTGCTGGACGATTCCGTGGACGGTGGCCAGCCCCAGGCCGGTACCCGCCCCCTTATCCTTGGTGGTGAAGAAGGGATCGAAGATGTGTTCCCGGGCTTCGGCTTTGATGCCGATTCCGGTATCCTCAACCGAGAGCAATACGTAATGTCCGGGCGCCATGCCTGGGTGCCGGGCCGGGTCGTTTTCCGCCACCTCCACATCGCTCGTGGCGATGGTGAGCCTGCCGCCGAGCGGCATGGCGTCACGCGCGTTCACCACCAGATTCAACAACACCTGGTGCATCTGTCCGGGGTCGGCCAGAACCCTTCCCAACGGCGTGGCGAACCGTGTTTCCAGCTCGATGTCCTCTCCCGCCAGGCGCTGGACCATATTCAAGTCCTCGCCGATCAACTCATTCAGGTCCAGTAGTTGAGGTTGCACGATCTGCTTGCGGCTGAACGCCAGCAGTTGCCCGGTCAGGTTCGCCGCGCGCTCGCCTGCCTTGCGAATTTCGGCGATCGGTTCGCGTAGTGGGTCTTCTTCTCTCAACTCGCCGAGCAGCATGTCGCCGTAACCGTTGATCACCGTCAACAGGTTATTGAAATCGTGGGCAATGCCGCCCGCCAGCCGGCCCAGACCCTCCAGCTTTTGCGCCTGACGCAATTCTTCGTCCACGGTACGCCGCGCCGTGACGTCCTGAATGGTGCCGGTCATGACCCGGGGCGCGCCGGCGGTATCGCGAACCACGGCGCCGCGTCCATGCACCCACCGAACCTGCCCGTCGGCCGGACGCACGATCCGGTACTCGCGGTCAAACGGTTTCCTTTGCCGTAAGACTTCGTTGGCGAAGTGGTCCATCATCCCTTCGCGGTGTTCCGGATGGATGAGCGCCTGCCAGCCTTCGACGGTCTTCGGGTAGTCCACCCCGATGCCGAAGATCTCGTCCAAAGTCTCGGAACTGGTCCAGATCCCCGTCGCGCAATCCAGCACATAGCTGCCAATCCGGGAGACTCGCTGCGATTCGTTCAGCCAGTGCTCGCTGTCGCGCAGCGCCTTTTCGGCGCGCTTGCGGTCCGTGATGTCGAGGGCGCAGATCAAAGCCTCCTTGACGCCGGAGAGCCCCAGAGGAGCGGTAAATGCCAGGAAGCATCGCTCCTCGGGCCCCTCGCTCCCGCGGACCGGCAGCCAGGCCTCGACGTTGTCGTGCCGCACATGGTTGCGGACGGAATCAAAAACCGCCAGCCGCAGCGGACATGTGCCGCAGGTAGGTCCGTGGCCGCAGCCTTTGGGGTCCTTCAGGGAGTTGAGGCAACCAAGGGAGCCGCCGGGACGGAGTCCGAGCATCTCCGCTTCCGGCCAGCCGGCGAATCGGGCGGCCGTCTCGTTCACCTTGCGCACACGGAGATCTTCATCCACCACCAGGAATATCATCGGGGCGTGGGCGTGAATGGCGGAAAGTTCCGCGTGCGCCAGGCGCAATTTCTCCTCGGCGCGTTTGCGCCCGGTGATCTCCTGAACCACCACGTGAACGCCGACCACCCCGCTACCGGCGGTCCTCAGGGGGTAGTAACTGGCTTGCCAGTCACACGGGACGCCCGGTTGGGCCGGCGTGGTCCCATGGATTTCGACATTGACGGCGGGCTCGCCTGTGTCGAGCACTCCCCGGAACAGCGGCTCCAATGTAGGCGCCAGATCCGGTAGGATTTCCCGATAAGTGCGGCCAATGAGCTCGGCTACCGGCAAGCCGTTGATTTCGGCAAGGCGCCGGTTGACGCGCACGTACCGCCCGAAGGCGTCGAATACCGCGAGTCCGACGGGCGCATCCGCATAGAGGCTCTCGAGCTCCGCCACGTAGCGTCCGAGCACCGCTTCGCTCTCCAGCAGTTTGGCCAGCGCCAGTTTGCGGCCGGTCACGTCACGGAACCAGATGGAGAGGCCGCCCCATGCCGCCGGCGATACGCGAACCTCCAGCCAGAGCGCCAGGCGGTGGTAGTATTCGAACGCCCCCGGAACGCGCTCCGCCATGACGCGCCGGCTCTCGCGTTCCAGTTCGCCTTCGCCCAAACCGGATGACGATTCCCATGGAGCCGTGCCCAGAACCTCGGCCTTCGGCTTGCCGCACAGGCGTTCCGCGGCGGAATTCAGAAAGAGGATGCGAAACGCCGAATCGCAGGCGACGAATCCATCGGCCGCGTCTTCCAGAACTCCCAGCGCCCCGGTGAAGCCGTCACCTCGCAGATCGATCATCGCGTCGGGAGTATCCATTGGGACCCAAAAACCTAATCAGACTACTATTCTAGTGGCCAAATCAATCGGGGCTCTAAACTATTTCCGCCCCAGCAGGCGCAGTCTCACGCTGAACGCCCGGGCCTGCCCGCGACCGTAAGTCAGAAACTGCGGAGAGCCCTGAATGTTGTTTACCACGTTGGCGTTCAGGCTGCCCGTCAGGTTGTTGTACCCGAATCGCCACGCCCACAAATAGTGCAGCGCGCGGAATTGCCGTTCCAGGTGCAGGTTGACGTTGAAGTAATCCGGGTAGCGCCGCCCGTTGGGAGCGCCCACCAGGAAACCCTCCTCGTCCACCACGCTGAAGGGGAAGCCCGTGCGGTATTCCACCAGGTACGCCGCCGTGGTATTGCGCAGCAGGAATTCGAGGCGCCCCGGCAGCGCCCGTTTGGGCATCGGCACCCATCCCCACATGTGCACCCGGTTAGGCGTGTCCCAGGCGAATGGCCCCGGCATCTGCGGCGCGAATACGGGGTTTTCCAGGCTGTAATCCACCGCCGCGTTGCTGCGCGTGCTCGACCGCGTGTACCCCAGAAACCACTCGAATTTTCCCGCAAACGTGCGCCTCACCGCGAAATCCACCGCGTCGTAGCGTTCGTGCCGCGAATTGCGCAACTGGAACACCGCGCCCTGATAGAACATCGGTCCGCTTTGCGGCGAGGGCGTCTCGAACACGAAGCCGTTCTCGCCACCGCGCCACGTATAGCTCGCCTTCCCGTAGAAATCGAACGGCAGTTTGCGCTCCACGGTGACGTTGGCCGTCTGGTATTTTGGCGTCGAAAGCGTTCGATTGTTCACCAAGAAGGATGTCGGCACCGGACCCTGTACCGTCCCGTCCGGCAGGTAGAAAGTCGAATAGCTCGTCATTCCCTGGTCGCGAGCCAGTGTACCCAGGCTGATGGCGTCGTAGTAGACGCCCCATCCCGCCGAGATTTTGGCGCCGCGCAACCTCTTTGGCGCCCACGCCACGGCCAGGCGCGGCGCCACTTCCAGATCGCGCACCACCTCGTTCCATTCCGTGCGCACGCCGGCCTGCAGCGACAACCCTTCCAACGGCGCCCAGTGATCATGCACATATGCCGCCGCCTCCAGGTTCTTGCGCTGCTGGAACGGATTCCCCGCGAACGTCACCATGCGGGCCACCGAACCATCGTTCAGCAGCACCTCGTAATCGTGCAGTTCCACCTGCTGATGGAAGCTCTCCCGCTCCACATCCGTGCCGAACTTCAGGTGATGGTCGCCATGCAGATGCACCGTCGGCAGAAACAGGTTGGCCGTGGCCTGCTGCCGGTACCAGTGACGATTCACGCCGCTGAAGTAATTGCCGAGGTTGCCCGTCGGCGTGATCTCATAGATCAAATCGCCGCGCGGCGGATTGGCCAGCCGCCCGCGCGTATCGGCGAACCCGATATCGAGCAGCGCTCCGCCGAAGTAATGCTGGTCGCGAATCGTGCTCATGTACGTGGCCTGCCTGATGTTGGTCGTGGTCTCCACCGGATTCAGGATGCTCAACCCGTAACGGTTGGTGTCGCTCCGGTTATACAGAAAGCTCGCCGTCAGAATATTGGCCGGCGTGATGTTCACCTGGAAGCGCGAAAGATCGCTGACGGTGAGGCTGTTGGTGCGGTTCTGCCCGTTGGGCAGCCCGCGGATGGTGTCCACGCTATAGAACGCGTCGAGGCCGTTGTGAAACCAGGCGCGCCCCTTGACGATCGGGCCGGAAAACTCCAGCCGTGGCGTCCATTTATTAAGGTACCAGCCGCCGTCGTTGGCCACCCCGGGAATGAAGTTGGTGCCCCCGAATCGCCAGCGGTCGTCGCCCATCTTGGTCTTCAGATCGAGCACGCCCGCCGAGCCTCGCCCATTATCCGCCGCAAACCGGCTGTTCTCCAGGTCCATCGATTGGATGCTGTCGATGTTGACCCGCGTCTCCAGCCGTCCCGTAACCGGGTCCGAGATGTTGAACCCGTCCAGCGTATAGTTGGCCTGGTCGGTGTCGCCGCCGTTGAAGTGGACCCTCCCCGCGCTATCCGCCACCACGCCATCGAGCAGCGGCAGCGCGTTGCGATAGTCCTGCGGCGCCGGGTACGGCACAGCCTGAATCTCGTTATTGGCCAGTTCCTTGCGCTCCGAGGTCTGCTGCGGATCGATGGCCGGCGGCGAGTAGGTCACATCGATCTTATCGGCGAATTCCTGCAGGTGGTTCAGGCGGATGGTCAACTGTTGGGGGCCTGCCTCGAAGGCCTGCCGGGGGCTGGTAAAGACGAAGAACCCGAGCCGCTCAGCGCGCACGGTGTACTCTCCCTCCGCCGGCAGGCTGGCCCGGAAGTTCCCGGCCTGATCGGACGAGACGGCGACGATCCCGCCATTTGCCGCCCGCCACTCCACCCGCGCCCCGCCCACCGCCGCGCCGTTCTCATCCACCACGCGGCCGGCGATCGCCACCTGCGCCCGCAAGGCGGCGCACGCCATGCACGCGGCAATCAGAATACGCGCAATGTGACCGCTGGGCGCCATACGGGAAGGCAGACTTCTCCATGTCCAGGATACACCCGGCACAGGCGGCGCCTGCCCCATTAAAAAAGGGGAGCCCGAAGGCTCCCCGTATTTCAAACCGCTCCCGGAAGTTCTTAGAAGATAAACTTCGCCGAGATGGTGATGCTGCGTGGATTGCTGGAGAACACCTGCGACGCCTCGTGGAACACCGACGAGGATGGAATGGTGAAGTTGTGCACCGCGGTGCTGGTGAATCCGATGGGAGCCACGTCGCTGATGTTGCCGCCGATGTACTGCGAGTGGTTGAGGATGTTGAAGAAGCGTCCGGCGAACTGGACCCTCCTGCCCTTTTCGCCGAACGAGATGCTCTTGGCGATGGTGGCGTCGATGTCGTCGGTCGGGTTCATGCGCTCGGTGTTGCGGCCCGCGGTGGAAAGGGTGCCCTTGGGAGCCGTCACGTAACCGGCAGCCGGGTTGTTCATCAGGAAGGCCACGGTGTCGCCGGCGCTATTCTTCAGAGCCGTGGTACCGCTGCCGATCAGGGGATTGCCGCCGGCGATGAGCGCGCCGCGGTCGCCGCCCGAATCGCCGTTCAGGTTGGAATCGAGGCCGCTCTGCACGGTGAACCAGGTACCCGTCTGGTAGGTGTAAATGGGCGCGACTTCCCAGTTGCCGAGCACGTTCCTCAGCGCCCAGTTCTTGGAAGTCTTGTACCACGGAGCGTCGTACATAACCTGATAGGTCAGGCGGTGACGGTGATCGAGGGCCGAACTGGCGCGGTCGGCGCTCAGATCGCGGATGTTCTGCGGACGGCGCGGCGTGGTGTAGGTGCTGAACACTTCGGCCGTGGAGTCGTCGATGTTGTGGCTGAAGGTGTAAGCGGCCATGAACTGCAGGCCGTTATGGAAGCGGCGCGTCATCTGGTTGGCCCAACCGTGATAGGTGGAGTTGCCCCAGGGCTGGTAGCTGGTGATGATCCCCGTAAATCCGGCGGCCAGATAAGCCGGATCCACATCCCCACCAGCGTTGTATTGGTTGGTAAGAGTGGTCAGGTTGCTGGTCAGCCCGTTCAACGTGGCCTGGCTCGGGGCCGCGGCGTAAATCGGCAGCGCATTGGCGCCATTCACTACCGGCACGCGGTTCAACTGCGCCTGCACCGGCAGGTGAATGCCGCGCGTGCCCAGGTAGCGGCTTTCGAAGGTGTAGTCCTCATGGAACACGTGCTGAATGCCGATGTTCCATTGCAGTGATTGCGGACGAGTCTGGTTGGGAATGTACCCGCCCGTGCCCGCACGCGCCTGGGCCTGGGTCAAAGCGGCCGCCGAAGCGTTCGGCGGAATGCCGCCGCCAGCCATGAAACCTTGTCCGGCGTTACCCGTATCGTCCACCGTGGTGGTGAACTGCGGAGGCAGGCTGAGCAAACCGAAGTTGTCTACCAGCACGTCGAAGCTGCGGCCAAAACCGGCGCGGATGGAGGTCTTGCCGCTGGTGCCCGGCGAATACGCCAGGCCGACGCGGGGCATCCAGGCCGTCGTCATCGCCGTCGGCTTCTGGAATACGATCAGCCCCGGGACGTTGGAAATGGCGTTGACCGTCTGTAGCGTCTCGCTGTAAGGCACCGTCTGATATTCGTAGCGCAAGCCCACGTTGACTGTCAGGTGGGACGTGGCCTTCCAGCTATCGTTGAAGTACATACCGGTGAAGATGCGGTCGCCGTAGTACCGGGCGCCGCCCAGCGAGCGCTGCGCGATGTAGTCCGGGACATAGTCGTACAGGTAGTCGGAGAGGTAGCTCCATTCGTAGTCGCCGCGCGAGCGCTGCGTGAAGTCCTGCGGAGAAATCTGCTTCCATCCGTCAAATCCCATCTTCAGACTGTGCTTGCCCTTGGTCCAGCTAATGTTATCGGTCAACTGGTACTGGTTCTGGATGCCGCCCTGTGGCGCGTTGCCGTCGGGACCGAGTTGCGCGTTCAAATCGAAAATGTTGACGTTGGGGAATTGATCCAATCCCGGCCATTTTTGATTGCCAACCTGGTACTCGTTGTAGTAACGGTTGAAACCCAGGCGGAATTCGTTGGTCACCGTGGGCGAGAAGGTGTGGAACTCGGTGAGGGTCGCCAGATAGGCGTTGGCAGGCACCGTCTGGAAGAATACCGGCAGCGCAGCCGCGGTGTCGATGAAGCCGGACCGGTTCAGGATGAAACGCACGCGCAGGCTATCCTTGTCGGAGATGTTCATATCGAAAGCGCCCACGCCGTTTTCGTTGTTGGTATAGGCAGGCGCGTTGAAGCTGATCTGGCCGATCTGGACGGATTGCGCCGCGGCGGTCTGCGCGGCGGTCCAGCCCGAGGCCTGATTGGCCGGACCGACCAGCGGATAGGCGCCGTTGGGTGTGGTTGCCGGTGGAGCTGCCGTGGGCGCGGTGCCCAGGTACAGCTTCAACTGGCTGAGGTTCGTCTGGTTGATTCCGGAGAGCCCGCTGAGCGTTGACCAGCCGGCCGAGGTGGGCGCAAACAGGGCGCCGGGGGTTGAACTGGTGCCGATCGGATTGTATTCATACAGGCCATAAAAGAAGATCTTGTTCTTCTTAATCGGGCCGCCCACCGATCCGCCGAAGCGGTTGTTGTCGTAGCGCGGGTGCAGTTCGTCGCCATTGAGGGCCGACTGGTTGTCGGCGGCGTTGAGGTTGCGGTTCTGCAAGTATTCGTGGGCCTCACCGTGCAGTTCGTTGCCGCCGCTCTTCACCACCTGGTTGAACTGGCCGCCCGAAGAGTGGCCGAATTCCGGCGAGATCTGGTTCTGCTGCAAGCTGAATTCCGCCACCGCGTCGTTGGGGACGGTGACCAGCGGACCGGTTACGCTGCCGCTGTTGTTATCGATGCCTTCGATCGTGAAATTGTTGTTGCGCGGACGCTGTCCGCCCACCGACGGGCCCGATCCCAGGCCCACCGCGCCGCTCGAACTCACGCCGGCGTCCAACAGCGAAAGGTTGATCACGCCGCTGCCGCTGGAGGCAGTCGGCAGGTCCGCCATGGAAGTGGCCGAAAACGAAGTTTGCACGCTCGCCGTGGTGGTATCGATGGCGGCCGCCGCGGCCGA
>Ga0182030_10010419_pt1 | contig 18882 bp, 13 predicted proteins | sample 812S3MmetaG_FD_121299 | JGI IMG/M metagenome (GOLD analysis project Ga0182030, IMG submission 121299) | Permafrost microbial communities from Stordalen Mire, Sweden - 812S3M metaG (Illumina Assembly) | ecosystem: Environmental > Terrestrial > Soil > Wetlands > Permafrost | place: Sweden...
AGCCTGCGATCAAGAGTCCAGAGGGCTGAGTGGGTTAGCAGCGCCGACTCAATAGTGGCGGCCATAGTTTCTCCACTGATGCGTGTCATCCCAGGCGCTATCCCAGCTCTATGTCACTCGGAGTCAAAACTTGGTCGCTGATCCCGGTGCTTCTTGTGGCTCGCTTACTTTTCGGACAAACTGACACCTCAAATGATATGAAACATGGGATAGTAACCGGAACTGTGGTCGAGAACAAGTCCGGCGCGCCACTAAGGAAAGCGGTCGTAATCATCCGGCACGAGCAGGAAGAAGGCACCGGCACGAGCACGGATGCGTTAGGTAAATTCACACTCCGCGATATTGATCCTGGGACTTACCAGGTGACGGTCGAGCGCGACGGGTATGTGGCAACGCGCGAGAGCGAACGCAGGGTATTGGTTGTGAAAGCCGGAGAAACCAACTCTGACGTAAATGGGTCGCCGGGATACGTTGCCGCCACCAACGACCTTGGGGAATACCGCGCATCTGGTATTGCGCCGGGAGAATACAAGATCGCTGTTTCCTATGAGCGGGAGCGCGGCCAGAGGCAAGTGCGCATGCAGCGGCCTGCCGGCGCCGATGGCCGCGTTGTCACAGATGCATATCCAGTCACTTACTACCCTGTCACGGTGAATGTGACGCCGAGGTTAGAGACCCATGGCATCGACGTTCAAATGATCCGCACTCATGCGGTAAGGGTGCGCGGCCACGTCACGGGGCTGTCCGGATCAATGGGTGTCCTGACGATCCAGGCAATTGGCGGGCCGGCTACATCTCTGCGCACCAGTATGGTGAAGACCGCGGAGGGAGAATTTGAATTCCCAGAGGTGCTTCCGGGGAAGTACATGTTGAACGCCATTGGCGTCATGTTGGGTGCGGAAAACAGGCTCACTGCGAGCCGCACGCTTGATGTGGGAGATACAGACCTCGACGATGTCCAAATCACCGTGAGTCCATCCCAAACCATCGCCGGCCGCTTCATCACTCCGGAGGGTCGCAAACTGCCGGCAGGCGTCATCGTCGCGCTTGGGTGCCGTACACCGGGCGATAATATGCAGGCTGGCGGCTTCGCACAAGTCCTCCCGGACGCTACGTTCAACATCAAAAACGTCTCCGCGGGCGACTACGACCTCTTGATCAAGTCGAACGCCGCCTCCGACGACCTATATATCGGCTCCATTCGTATGGGAAACACGGACGCACTCGCGGACGGCGTGCATGTGGAAGGCTCGCCGGAGCTGCTTGAAATCGTTCTGAATGCGAACGGCGGGACGGCCGCTTGTAGCGTGAAAGACGATCAAGGTTCGATCGTTCCCGGATCCCACGTGGTGCTGGTGCCAGATGGGGCCAGGAAGCGCCAGTTCGCGCTTTACGCCGATTGCAAAGCCGATGCCGAAGGAACCTGCAAGGTTACGGGCACCGCGCCGGGCGACTACCACTTATACGCATTCCCCGGAGATGCGGAGGTCGATTTCCTTCGCGATCCTGACTTCTTCAAACCCTTCGAGGATCATGGAAAGAGCGCCAGCTTCGCTGAAGGGCAAGAGCAGCAGGTCGAACTTCAGCCTGTGCCGAGTGAGTAGTTACCGCTGCAAAGTGAAGATGACATCAATCTCCGTGATCACTTCCACCGGCTCCCCATTCAGCAGCAGGGGCCGATAGCGCCACGTCTGAACCGCCTCCATCGCCGCGCCCACCAATAGCGCCGGCCCACTTACCAGGTGCAGGTTCTCAATCTTCCCCTCGCGGCTGATGATCGCTTGTAGCTTCACTGTACCTTCGGAACGGGAGACGGCAGCGAGGCGCGGGTAAGCCGGCTTTGGTCCATAGATCAATTGCGACTCCGCGATTGTGCTGGTTAGCCGAACCGGCGCTGGCTTCACGAGAGGCGCCGGCCGCGTCGGCGGAACGACACGAATCTCACCGCCCGGCATAGAAAAGGGGATGCCCTCATACCCGGCTGAGTTCGTCGTCAGAGGGCCGGGAGGGCCCATTTCCTCAAGAGCAACACTGAGGGATCTCCCGGTGCTGACGGGCTGCGCCAATGGAAACGAGAACGCCTTCGGCCCACTATTTTGTCTCGGTTTCGGCGGCGTGGCATTGTCCGGCGGAGGCGTTCTCTGCGCCGGAGGCAATACGACGAATTCCTTCATCTGCCCCAGGGGTTCGACCCGTAGCAGCGGCAGCAACCCCAACCCCGTTACCAGGGCGGTTTGGGCAAGCACAGCGAGGGCGATGGTCTGCTCACGCCTCGTTTTCTGCGTGGCGGTAAATGTCTGTTCGAACATGGCGAGTGCTTCTTTCTCGCCACAAAAGAGAGGGCCGGCCGCGCTCGATTGTGCGCGTTTTTGGTTTCACTGCGGTAGACACCATTCAGCGCCCAGTTGTTCCGAGTTCCACGCTACGATTCGGAGAGCGACTTCCCTCTCCCGAAAACGGCGACGGCGAACAGGGCGGCCGCCATCACCAGGTAGAGCGCGGCGAATTGCAGGGTGTTACTCCCGTTGGCGCTCCCGGTGAAATCCAGGCCACGCGTATGGTTCATTGGGCCCACGTACCACGGCACCGTAAAGACTGCTTCAAATGCACGGCTCGATCGCGTCCAGACTCCTAGAGCCAGCACGATGGAAACTGATGCCACAAGCTGTGGGGCGAACAAGCAATGAGATGCCGGGTTCCGTAGCGCACTTCGCGAACGACCATCGCGGACCAGATCAGGACCGGCCAAATCCAGGCGATTGCCAGCAACGGGCCGCGAGCGACCGCTAGCGGAGCGGCCAGTTGTGCGACCACCAGCCATGCGATGCCCTGCCATCGCAGCCCAGGAACCACTTTGAGCGACGCATCGTTTATCCCCAGAGAGAAGGATTCCGAATAGTCGGGGATCGCGCGTTGCGCCGCCGGCTTCAGACTGTTCATAACGGTCTGGAAGCCCATCGGGTCTATTTGCGCGACTTTCGTGACGGCTGGCAGAGACACCAGAAAGGCGAAGAGGAAAAACCACGTCACGTTACCAAAGCTACCCCTCAAGCCGGGTAGCATTTCAAACGCGGCGGCGCACGCCGCGGTAAGGGCGAGCATGGGCGCAGCCAATAGGAGAAATGGAGAAAGCAACTGCCAAAGATTCACGTGCGGCTCTTCGCCCGCAAGCCAGAACATCACCACCGCGCCAACGGCCAGTACGCCGAGTTGAGTCAACAGGACGGCCATGTTACTGATCCACTTGCCGCACGCATAAGTGATCCTGGACATCGGACTCGCCGCCAGAATTTGCCCTACGCCCGTGGCTCTGTCGCGCTCCACGGAATTCTTGACCACATAGTCTCCCGCGAGCGAAATGAAGCATCCGGCGATCAGCGCGACAGACGTGCCAATCCACGCCGGACTATAGAGTCCGCGCGAATTGCTGACTCGCATCGCGACGGCGCCGTTGCCCGCGCCGTATCCAAGAAAGATGGAGAACAGGAAGGTGATGAGGAAGCTATAGCGTCGAACGCGGTCTTGAAAGTCGGCGAGCGCAATCGCAATTACTGGAGAGCCCACAGGTACGCGTCCTCCAGCGTGGGTTCCACGTTTACCGCACTGAACTCAGGCGACTCCGCGGCAATCACACGCGCATGCACGCCATCCACGCGGTGCGCCGTGCTGCTCACAAGAAAGCGATCGCGCAAGGCGCGCAGTTCACCGCTTGGAACCAATACCTCCCAGACACGCCGCGCGACGGACCGCAGCAAACCCTCAGGCGTATCGCAAGCCAATAAATGGCCGGCCTTCATGATGGCGATCCGCGAAGCCACGGCTTCGATATCCGAAACAATATGGGTGGAGAGGATCACGATCCGATTGCCCGCCAGTTCCGACAATAAGTTGCGGAAGCGCAGCCTTTCCTCCGGATCGAGCCCCGCGGTTGGTTCATCCACAATCAATAGCTGCGGGTCGTTCAACAGAGCCTGGGCAATTCCCACACGCTGCCGCATGCCGCCCGAGTAACCGCCGAGCGGACGGCGGGCAGCGTCCGTCAGATTCACCAGGTCGAGAAGTTCATCAATTCTGCGGCGGGGATTCCGCAAGCCTTTTGCGGCCGCCAGGTACTCCAGAAACTCGATTGCGTTCAAATTTGGATACACGCCGAAATCCTGCGGCAGGTACCCCAGCACGGCCCGCAGTCCGTCAGGCGCTCTACCGGTGTCCGCGCCATCCCACAGCATGCGGCCCGCGGTGGCGCGGGTAACGGTGGCGAGGATTCGCATCAACGTCGACTTGCCAGCTCCGTTTGGCCCCAGTAACCCCAGTACGCCCGGTCCGGTTTCCAGGCTGAAGTCCTGCAATCCCCAGAAATCAGTTCGGTATTTCTTGCCAAGCCCCTCAACGGTTAGGTGCACAGGTCAAGTTTACGCAGCGCGAAGGCGTAAGGTTCCGCGATCCTTATACTGAAGTCTGGGCCTCTTACCACATGCTCCGCGTTACCCCCGATGGCCTCTACTGTAAAGCAGGGGACTTTTACATTGACCCGTGGTGTCCGGTAGATCGAGCTGTCATCACCCACGCCCATTCCGACCACGCGCACGCTGGCTGCCAGCGCTATCTCTGTTCCGAGGATTGCGCCGGTGTTCTGCGCGCCCGCATGGGCCCCGGCGCAGCGATCCAAAGCGCCGCGTGGGCCGCGCCGATTTCATTTCAAGGCGTCACAGTTTCACTGCATCCCGCCGGGCACATCCTGGGCAGCGCGCAAATCCGGGTGGAACACAAGGGCGAAGTCTGGGTAGTTTCGGGCGATTATAAGCTGGAGCCCGACCCCACGTGCCGTCCTTTCGAGCCGGTCCGCTGCCACACGTTCATCACGGAATCCACCTTTGGGCTGCCGATCTACCGCTGGCGTGCGCAACCCGAATCCTTCGCCGAAATCAATGCCTGGTGGCGAGCGAATCAGAAAATGGGACGCGCCAGTGCCCTGTTCGCGTACTCACTCGGCAAAGCACAGCGCCTTATCGCCGGACTCGACCCAACGATTGGTCCCATCCTCTGCCACGGAGCCGTGGAGAATCTCAACCGCGTTTACCGCGAGAGCGGCGTCGCGCTTCCACCCACACAGTACACCGGCGACGTTGCGAAAGCGTTTGACTGGTCCCGCGCCATCATCATCGCTCCGCCGAGTGCCAATGGAAGCTCTTACCTGCGGAAGTTCGGTCCTGTTTCCACCGGCTTTGCATCGGGTTGGATGCGCATCCGCGGCACGCGCCGCCGCCGCTCCATCGACCACGGCTTCGTCCTGTCGGACCACGCCGATTGGCCTGGCCTGCTCTCCGCCATCGATGCCACGGGCGCATCCTGCGTGATGGCGACGCACGGTTACCGCGCCCCATTGGTTCGCTGGCTTACCGAGCATGGACTCGAAGCGATGGCGCTCGAAACCCGCTTCGAAGGCGAACGCGATGAATCCGGCGATACTGAGATGGTGGCGGAATGAAGCGCTTCGCCGACCTTTACACCGCGCTCGATGAGACCACCAAGACCAGCGCGAAGGTGGAAGCCATCGCCGCCTATCTTGCCTCGTCGCCGCCTGAGGATGCGGTCTGGGCCATCAACTTCCTCATCGGCCGCCGCCCGAAACGGCTGATCGAAATACGCAAGCTCCGCGCGTGGGCCATCGAAGAAGCTGGAGTTCCGGATTGGCTTTTCGATGAATCCTATCAGGCCGTGGGAGACCTGGCGGAACTGATCGCGCTGCTGCTGCCGGCGCCGACGGCGACCACCGGCCTGCCGCTGCATTACTGGGTGGAAGAACGGCTGCTGCCGTTGCGCGGCCAGGATGACGCGCGCCGGCGGGAATCCCTCATCGGAGCGTGGCGCGAAATGGACGAGCGCCAACGCTTTGTCTGGAATAAGCTGATCACCGGAGCGTTTCGCGTGGGCGTTTCGCAAAGCCTGGTGGTGCGCGCGGTGGCGCAAGTGAGCGGCATCGATGCCAACGTGATTTCCCACAGGGTGATGGGCGATTGGGCGCCCACACCGGATTTCTACGCGCAATTGACGGGCGCCGATTCGAGCGATGCCGACATCAGCCGGCCGTATCCTTTCTGCCTTGCCTATCCCATTGAAGGCGACATCCGCCAACTGGAGAACCCAGGCGACTGGCAGGTGGAATGGAAGTGGGATGGCATCCGGTCTCAACTGATCCGCCGCCGCTGGCATACGTTCCTGTGGTCGCGGGGAGAAGAACTGATTACGGAACGTTTCCCGGAACTGGAAGCACTGGGTTCGCTGCTTCCGGAGGGCACGGTGATTGACGGGGAAATTCTCGCCTGGAAGGACGCCGCTCCCATGCCCTTCGCGCAGATGCAGCGGCGCATCGGCCGCAAGGCGCTTTCCGAAAAGATGCTGCGCGATGTGCCCGCGGCCATTGTTGCCTATGACCTGCTGGAAGATGGCGGCCATGATATTCGCGAATCGCCTTTGGAAACGCGCCGCGCGCGCCTGGCCGAAATCGTTCGCTCCGCGTCGCAATCCGGTCACCTGATTCTGTCGCCGGCCGTCGAGGCCGCTAGCTGGGAGGATTTGGAAGCCTTGCGCCGGACTTCGCGCGAGCGCGGGGTTGAGGGGTTCATGCTGAAGCGATTCGGATCGCCATACCGCGTCGGCAGACGCCGCGGCGACTGGTGGAAATGGAAGGTCGAACCTTATTCCGTGGACGCCGTGTTGCTCTACGCCCAACCCGGCAGCGGCAAGCGCGCGTCTCTGTTTACGGACTATACCTTCGCCATCTGGGACAAAGACGAACTGGTTCCGTTTGCGAAAGCCTACTCCGGTCTCAGTGACGAAGAGATCCGCAAAGTGGACGCTTTCGTCCGCCGCAACACCATCGAGAAGTTCGGGCCTGTGCGTTCGGTAAAGCCGGAACTCGTCTTTGAAATCGCGTTCGAAGGCATTCAGAAAAGCCCGCGGCACCGCAGCGGAATCGCCGTGCGCTTTCCCCGGATGGCTCGTTGGAGAACCGACAAACGAGCGGCGGACGCCGACACAATCGACACCGTTAAGGCGCTGATCGGCAGTTGAGTTATGCCCCGCTGGCGATATAGCTCTGTAACTGCTCGATGGTCTTTTCGTGCGAAGTGATGACCCATTTCACAAGGTCGCCAATCGAGATCATGCCCGCCACTTTCCCGCCATCCACCACGGGAAGATGGCGTACGCGATTCCGGGTCATCATCCGCATGGCTTCGTCCACCGAGCAATTTGGACTCACGATCATGGCCTCCGCCATGATCTCTATTACGTGCGTTTCCTTCGAGGAGCGGCCCATCAGCATGATCTTGCGGGCGTACTCGCGTTCCGAGAGAATGCCCGCGATTTGATCGCCCTCCATCACCAGCAAGGCCCCCACTTCCTTGTCGGCCATCAGCTCGAGCGCCTCATAAACGGTGGCGCTGGGAGAGATCGACCAAACCTGGCCGCCTTTCCCCTTCAAGATTCCAGAAACCGGATCTACCACTTGCATCGCTTCCCTCCATGCCGGATTTAATCGAGCATGGGCGAAAGTATATTCCGGAACGGGTTTGAGTACAAGGGTTCAATCAAGGCAATTTTGCCTTATGAAACGGCCGATTTGACACTCATTCGAACAACTGACGGATCTGTTCCAATGGTTCCCACGAGCCGCTCGAGGTATTGCGGATGGCTTACCTCGGCCAGCGTTGCCAGAGCCGCGGCCAACTTTACCGGCCAGCCTTCATCGGTGGCGTCCTGCGGCGCGTCCTGCAAAGCTTTCACGTGGCGCGTCCAAAGCAGAATATCCTGCGCCTGCTTCGCCCGCAAGCGACCGCGATACCAGTCGCTGGCCAATAGCGACTCCCTCGTGAACATCTCACGGAAGGCCGCGTCGTTCTCGCGCATGCCTTCGTACTGCCCATGCGCCATGATGTGCAGCAGCGCCTTTACGGGAGGGCATGCCGCATGAATACTGCCGTCCTCGAAGTAATTCATCGCCACCGTGCGCTGCGCTTCCACGATCGCGTCCACCCCGGTTGCGAATACCTCCGGATCCTGCTTTTCCGGACGCAAAAGTTCCTCCGGAAAAACGGCGGCCGGCATCTCGAAGATTCGTCCCAGAAAGCGGTCCACGAAGGAAGCGGTGATGCGGTAACCCAGCCGGCTCGCACGAACCGTGCGCCCTTCAAAATCAAAATCCTCCACCTTTTCCAGGTACCCATGGGAGATCAGAAACGAAGCATCGCGCTCGGCCACGCGCATGCGGCACCACAGTTCCGGCACCAGCATGCTGTTGTCGTGATCCACGCGGTACTTGGGACCAACATAGCCCGCCGCCGTGGTGAAGCCTTCGCAGCCCGTTAAGATCGCTGAAGCCAATGCGTTGTTGACGTCGATCACGGGCGGCATGGCATTGAAGGGTCCCTTCGTCAGCGCGCCTTCGCTGCCGAACCCCGTGGTTGAGGGCGACTTGCCGGTGAGGCTGCAGATAAAGTCCATGAACAGTTCGGGCAGTTGCTGGAAATGGATGGGGTTATAGACGGCCAGCGGGGGAATGCCCGCCTTCGTGTCCGGTGGATTGTTACGGCGCCCCGGCAGCACCGCGTTTACAGGGAAGAACGCCGGCCGATCGGACGGGATTTCACGCGCCAGCCGGGTCCCCATCTCGGCGAGATGAACGTGCCGTGGATTTACGAGATCCAATCGCCTTTGCAGGTACCGTGGATTCTTGGATGGACCGCCATCCACAATGCGGGGATGCGCCGAGGAAACCGCGAACTCCGGTTCTTTTTTCGCGAGGAAGCTTTCGAGTAACTGCTTCATGGGCGCAGTGTACTTATCGAACTCGACGATGTTATCGACGATCGATTGCACGTCTTCCGCCGTCAGCGGCTCGAAGTTCGAAATAAACACGCCCGTGGAAGCGATGTCCGCTTCCGCGTCCTTGTCGAAGCCTCGATGGATGGCGTCGTCGGGCCGCTGGAACAGAAGCTGCTCGCAGTTCGCCACTAACTTGACGCTCATGTTGTGATACTCGGGATCAAGATTCGTCAGGCTGGCGGCGGGAAGAACCACCGACACCGTGATGTCGTCTTCCACCTGGACCTTGTCAGCGGGGTTGAAATCCGGCCGCAACTTATAAATGCGCCATGAGCCATCCGGATCGTAGCCCATGCGGAGGTAGTTTCCCAGGAGCTTTTGCTTTTCAAACTTCAGCTCATGTCCCAGCAGTCCGTTGATGCGGTCAACACTGAAATGCTCGCGCCAGCTCTCGCCCCATTCCTGGAGGTAATAGCGCTTCACGGCGATCAATAACTGGCGCACGGTATGAGGGACGGTGGCCAGCCACGCGTTGTGTTCGGCGGTGTAATCCGGAGAAGGCGTCATCAGCTTGATGACTGAGCCCAGCGAGCGTTCCGGACTCAGAATCGACCGTTTCGCGCGGTTCTCCGAAACGGGCCGCACGTAAACCGGGGAGAAATCTTTCTTCAGAATCTCCTCAACCTGATCCATGTCCTTGAAATAATCGGTGACAAAGATCGGCCCGCGCAGAATGATACTGCCGATTGACTTCGAGATTTCCGACTTACCGCCGCCGGATACTGTAGATGGTTTATGGCAAAGAATTCCATCGGCGCGAGAGGCGATCAAGCGCCACGCCGTGCCGTCGGTCTGTTTCTCGATCCGGATCTTTGTTCCCCAGGGGAGCACGTATGTCTCCGCCGCGCGAAGCTTCAGTTGATGCCATTCGCCACCGGGGCGCTGCCATTTCACGGAGGAGTCGCGCACGCGAAACTCGGCGTTCTCGGGGACGTACAGAACGTCTGGATATTGCCGGTCGCGCGCGAAGCCTTCGGGATGAATCTCTACCCGGTCTCCCAGCCATGCCATCGCTTCCTGGAACTTCACGGGCCTGGTGAGAACGGTGCGGCCGGCAAAGAACTGACGCCCGAGTACATAGGCGGGAAACGCGATTGCGCCACCCGCGTGCTCTTCCTCGCACGATCCATATAAGTTGGCCGCGAAACTGATCTGTGTCTTGATTTCTTTCTTGCAGTAGCCGAAGTAACTGTCCGCGATGATGGTTACGATGACGCCGCCATGATCTCGGCAGGTGAGCTTAAAGGCGCTCCCGCCGTTATACTTTTCGTCTTCCTCACGCCAGCACATGCCATCCCGCCGTTGACGCTCAGTGGCATCTTCGAAGCGTGGCAGGCCCAGGTCTTTCTTTTTTGCGCCAACCAGGTGTGGCGCGAGGATGATGCAGCCGGTGTTTCCGGTCCAGTGCGACCCATCGAGGCCCGCGTCATTCTCAGGCAGATCCGGATCGCCGCCGTTTCCGAAGATCCCTTCCACGAAGTCGAGGTTACTGACCATGCTGGCCGGCGCGAAGAACCTGGTCTCCATCGACTTAGCCGCTTCCGACGCCGTCGCGGGACAGACCAACGGCCGCAGCAGCAGACTGACGAACAGCCGGACCTGCTCCGGCTGAGTTGCGGTAAAGGGCAGCGTCAGCGCGTCCGCGGGCGGGTGAAAAGCGGCGGCCAGCAGGTTCGCGAAAACGATCTTGGGCGCGGCGATCTTATCGGCCGGAATGGGAAATCCGCCTTCGACGATATGAAAGATTCCCTTGGTCGTGCGGCGGTCGCTGCGGGGATTGTGAAGCACTCCCTGGTAGACCCGATACGACTCCAAATAGGGGGAAGAGATCCGGTCGCGGTCCGGCGGAAGAGACATGGCCCGAGCCATTCCGGGCCGGTCCAACACGAAAGTCTTCGCGGGTAAACGCGGCGCGCCTCCGGCGTTTTGCAGATAGCGGTCCAGGAAGGCCTGTATCCGGGCGTCCGCGGGACACAGGCGGTCTCCCAGCAGTTGACCTTTCTGGTAATAGTTCCTCAACAGCGGGCCGGCGATATCCAGAAAATCCGGATCGGCTGTGATTCGACTGGTGGGCTGGCCCAGAGCGGCCAGCTTCAAATTGATGTACCGGACTAACTCTTCATCCTGTTTCGTCATGCCATATAGCTCGATGTTCCGCCCGCTGCGGGAACATAGCATTTTAGCGTATAGTCCATCACCATGCGGTTGGCATTGAACCTCCAGCCCAGAGTGCGAATGGTGCGCTTCATGCGCTTGAGCCAGCCGCGCGGCAGGCCATCGCGGTCACGCAGGTAGTAGAGCGGAATCACTTCCTCGCGCAGCACCCGGTAGAGATCTTCGCCATCCCGCGAGTCGTGTACGTCCATATTGGTGTGCGTGCGTCCCGTGCCGATGGCAAAGCCGTTGAGGCCATCGTAGGCTTCGGCCCACCATCCATCCAATACCGACAGATTCAGTCCGCCATTGAGAACCACCTTCTGGCCGCTGGTTCCGGAGGCTTCCAAAGGCCGCCTTGGATTGTTCAGCCACACGTCGACGCCCATGACAAAGTGGCGGCCCACATCGATGTCGTAGTCTTCCACAAAGACGAACTTATTGGCAAAGACGCTATCCCGCATCAACTCCGCGATCTGCTGTAACACCCGTTTGCCGGGTTCATCGCGCGGATGAGCTTTGCCGGCGAAGACAAACTGGACGGGGCGCTTGGGGTCATTCACCATGGCACCCAATTTCTCGATATCCCTCAGAATCAGGTTGGCCCTCTTGTAGGTGGCGAAGCGCCGCGCGAAGCCAATGGTCAATGCGTCGGGGCTGAGCACGCGATCGAATGATTGCAGAGTCTCCGCGGATTCATTGCGCCGTTCCGCCTGTTCGCGCGCGCGCCGCCGCACAAAATCGAGGAGCCACGATTTCAGACTCAAGTGGGTTTCCCAAAGCTCCGCGTCATCCACGCCTTCGATGCGCTCCCAGATATTCGCCTCGCCGCTATGTTCGGCCCAACCCGGGCCGAGATGCCGGTCATAAAGGCGGAACATCTGCGGGGCCAGCCAGGATGGGACGTGCACGCCATTGGTGATATGTCCGATGGGCACGGCGTCCTCCGACTTACCCGGATACAGACCGCGCCACATCTCGCGCGACACTTCGCCGTGCAGCGCCGAAACGGCGTTGGTGCGTCTGGCGAGCTTTAGACCGAGCACAGTCATGCAGAACTCTTCGTAGTGGTTGCCGCCATTCTCGCGGCCGAGTTCCATCAGCCGGTATTGCGAGAGACCCATCGAATCCGCGAGGGGACCAAGATGCTCTTCAATGAGCGCGGCGCTAAACCGGTCGTGCCCCGCCGGCACGGGGGTGTGGGTTGTAAAGGCGACTTGCCGGGATACCCTGGGTACCGTCTCGTCGAAGCCCGTACCTTCATCCTGCATGCGCTGGCGAATCGCTTCCAGCACGGCAAATCCGCTGTGGCCTTCGTTGAGATGCAGAACAGCGGGAGTAATTCCCATTGCTCTCAGAGCGCGGAAGCCGCCTACTCCCAGTAGTAACTCCTGACGGATACGCACGCGGCCATCGCCGCCGTACAACCGGGAAGTCAATTCGCGATCCTCCGGCGCATTGCCTTCGACATTGGAATCGAGCAGGAGTAAGTCGCAGCGGCCCACTTTCATGCGCCACACTTTCGCCCCGATCACTCCGCCGCGTGTTTCAATCTGCACGGTTACGGGCTGCCCGTTCTGGCCGATCGCGGGCTCCATGGGGAGTTGGTTGATGTCGGTCTGCAGGTACTCTTCCTGTTGCCAGCCGCTGCGATCCAACCGCTGCCGGAAATAACCTTGTCCGTAGAACAGGCCCACACCCACTAAAGGAATATCGAGATCCGATGCGCTTTTGATGTGATCCCCGGAGAGAATGCCGAGGCCGCCGGAATAGATCGGCACCGATTCATGCATCCCGAATTCAGCGGAGAAATAAGCCACGGGATGCGGCCGCAGCACTCCGGCATGTGTCGCCCCCCAGGTGCGGTCGGACTTCAGATATTCCTGCTGCCGCCGGTATGCGTAGTTGATCCGGCTGTGCAGCACCAACTCGCCGGCGCGCTTCTCGATGCCTTCGAGGGTCATCTTGCTCAAGAGAGCGATCGGATTGTGGCTCAGCTTGCGCCAGCCAACCGGGTCGAGGTCGCGGAACAGGCTGGTGGTGTCGTGATCCCAACTCCACCACAGATTGCGCGCCAAAGCCCAGAGTTTCTCCTGCGTGGGCGCGATGAAACGGTCGAGCGTGCGCGCCTCGCTCACCACCGGCGCCACTTGAGCCGCGGCCTCCACCAGAGTTTGGACCTCGTCCTCCGAAAACACCCTCGGGTCGTGCGTTTGAATCACCAGCACGCCCTGCAGAACGCCGCGATCGAGCAGGGGCACGCCCAGGAAAGATTGGAATGCGTCTTCGCCCGCTTCGCGAAAGTATTTGAAACGCGAGTGATTCTTAACCTGTTCCACAGCCACCGGGCGCACTTGCTCGGCTACCAGGCCTGCCAGCCCTTCATGCAGCGCGAGCCGCACTGTTCCGACGGATTCGCGCCGAAGCCCGACGGTCGCGGCGAGCACCAGATGAGCCCGGTCCGGTTCCAGAAGATAAGCGGAGCAGACTTCAGTTCCGAAGCGGCGTGCGATGAGCGCGACCACCTTCATCAGCGTCTCCGCCGGTTTCCCATTCTGCTCGGCCAGGCGGCCGATCTCTTCAATGGTCAATACTTCCCGCGCAAGCGCGGGTGCGGGTTCACTCATATCGAAGTCTCCTGTGGAACGGATGAGGTGTTCTCGCGGCGTGGCGGGGGAAGGCTACGGGCCTTCTCATCAGTATAGAGCCGCGGGGACGGGCCAGCCTCTTTGATACAGTCTCGGTTGATGAACAGACGGCATTTCCTCGGCGCATCGGTCGCCGGACTCTCGCTTCTTGACCAGCTTTTGGATGCGCAACCCGCCGCTGGAAGTTTGCGGCAGGTTTTTCCGCTGAACCACGACTGGGGGTTTGGCGGGAAGAACGGCGACACTTTTGAGCAGGTGACGCTGCCTCACACCAATGCCGTCCTGCCGTGGCATAGCTTCGACGAAACCACTTACCAATACAAATCTCTTTATAATCGCGGCTTCCGCCTTCCGCCCAACCTGAAGGGCAAGCGCATCTTCGTCGATTTTGAAGGCGCAATGACTGCATCCACCGTATCCATCAACGGCCATAAGTTCGATGAGTACAAGGGCGGATACACGCCGTTCTCGTTTGAACTGACGCCGCATCTCAACTGGTCCGGGAATAACGTGCTCGCCGTTGCGCTGGATTCCACCGAGCGTGCCGATATTCCTCCGTTCGGCGGAAATATCGACTATCTCACCTTCGGCGGCATCTACCGGGAAGTTTCACTTCGCGCCGTACCGGATGTTTACATTGAGAACGTGTACGCCCAGCCGGTGGAAGTGTTGACCGCCAATCGCCGTGTGGATGTACACATCCACCTCAGCAAGGATGGTGCGATCAGCTCGCCATCCGTCTCAATAGAATTACGCGATGGTTCCAATGTCATCTCCCGAACCCACCAGGCTCTGGCTGCTTCGCAAAATCCTTTAATTGTTTCGCTGACCAATCTGGGTAACGTAGAACTCTGGAACCTGCGCAAACCGAAGCTCTACGATGTCGTCGTGCGTCTTGAATCCGCGGGCCAGGCTGTTGACGAATACCAGACGCGCACCGGATTCCGCCAAGCGGAGTTCACGGACAAAGGCTTCTACCTGAACGGCGAACACGTCAAGTTGAGGGGGCTCAACCGCCATCAGACGTTTCCGTATGTCGGCGGCGCAATGCCGTGGCGCGCGCAAAAGCGGGATGCGCAGATCCTGAGAGCGGCGCATATCAATCTGGTGCGCACTTCACATTATCCACAGTCGCGGCATTTCCTTGATGCGTGCGACGAAATTGGCCTGATGGTGCTGGAAGAGATTCCGGGCTGGCAGCATATTGGCGAGAACGCGTGGCAGGATATTTCGGTACGCAACGTCGGCGAGATGATTCGGCGGGATTGGAATCATCCGTCCATTATTCTTTGGGGCGTGCGGATCAACGAATCGCAGGATAACCACGATTTCTACACGCGTACGAATCAAGTGGCTCACGAGCTCGATCCGGCGCGCGCCACCGGCGGAATCCGCTATCTTTACAACTCGGAGTTTCTGGAAGACGTTTTCACGATGAATGACTTTGGCTTTCCACTACAGAAGCCGAATCACCCTCGCTATCTCAATACGGAATTTGTGGGTCACACTTACTCCACCAAGCGCTTCGACCAGGTGGAGCGCGTGGCAGAGCATACCCTGCGCCACGCCCGCATTCATAACCAGCTTGCTTCCGACGACCAGTACGCAGGCGGCATCGGCTGGTGCGCATTCGATTACAACACGCATAAGAACTTCGGCTCCGGCGACCATATCTGTTACCACGGCGTGTTCGATATTTTCCGTATTCCGAAAGCCGCGGCGGGTTTCTATAAGTCGCAGTGCGAGCCCGACGAGGAAGTTGTTCTGGAGCCGGCGTTCGACTGGTCTTCCGGCGATCATTCCGGCGCCGGCGGACCCGGCGTGGTACCCGTTTGTTCGAACTGCGATCACCTGAAGGTCTATTATGACGGAAAATTGAAGCTGGAAGTTGAGCCGGACCGGGAGCAATTTGCGCATCTGGCGCATCCGCCCTTCCTGCTGAAGCTGGACGACCTTCCGCTTGACCCGTGGGGAGATCTGCGGATCGACGGCTTTATCAAGGGCGAGAAGGTGATCTCGCGCACCCTTTCCGGCGCGGGTACAGACACTGAATTGCTCGTGGAGCCGGACGACCTTGCGCTGGTGGGCGACGGCATGGATGTAACGCGTGTGCTGCTCCGCGTGGCCGACAAGTTCGGCAACACGCAGCAATTCGGCAGTGGTTCGGTGGCGCTTTCGCTGGAGGGCCCCGGCGAAATCATTGGAGAGAACCCGTTCGGCCTCGCCGGGGGCGCGGGCGGGATCTGGATCAAGACGAAGCTGGGTTCGGGAACCATTCGACTGACCGCCAAACATCAGTATCTGGGGCAGAAACAAATTGCCATCGCGGTGAGTTCAGCGCCACTTGAGCAGCTTAGTCTGCCCGTTTAAATCCTGGTTTCCGCCGATGGCATGCAGGGTGATCCGGGCGTCTGCCGCGTCGAACTCGAATTCCAACCACCCGATGGGTTGATCGTCGTCGAAGTTATACCCCACGGCGGGCTGATTCACCAGATGCAAGCCATCCTCCACTCCGTAGTGATAAGCGTGGGAGTGTCCATAGAACACGGCTTTTACCTGCCGGCGCGGCGTCACGATCTTCAAGAAACGGTCCGCATCAAGGAGCGAACTATCGGAATCATCCAGCGTATGGTGCACGAAAACCAGCGTGGGCTTGTCCGCGTGCAGGTCGAGGAATTTCGTCAGCCAGTCCCGCTGGGCTTTGCCCAGCAAGCCCGCGCCTTGATTGGTGAGATAGAGCGAATCCAGCACGACGATTTGGAACGGTGGGGCTTCAAATGTGGAAACCCACTTACCGGCAACTACATTTTTCGCGCCCAGAGCGGCAATCGCGTTGATCCGGTCATCATGATTGCCGAGTGAGAGAGCCAGCGGCGCGGCGGCTATGAGGGGCCGTGTCAGCTCCATGAATCGCTGGTAATCGGCCGTTTGGCCGAGGCGCAGCGCGAGGTCGCCGTTAATCACCTGCTGGTTCCAACGAGACGCGGTCACCTGCCCGACCACCGTTTTCAAGTTCCGGGCGGGAAAGAAGCCGCGATTGGCGAACTCCGGGTCCTGGGAAACGTGGGTGTCAGAGAGCAGCGACCACCGCAGGCGCTCCGGTTTCGCAGGAAGAGTTTTCGCCAGCAGGCCGGCCGCACCTGCCGCGCAAAGGAACTTGCGTCGATCGATCAGAATTGGCATGCAACACTTTAGTTTAGGCAAACACATCGAATGCATTACCGACGACTCGCCTCTTTTCTGCTGGGTGCGTGGCTGGCCGCCAGCGTGCTGCTGGATTTCTGCGTCATCCAGAATTTCCGCGCCGTGGACCGTTTTCTGGATGCGCCGGGACCGGGCGCCGCGCAACAAGTACAAACCATGGGCGGCAAGACCGAAGCGCGGAACTTTCTGCGGCGTGAAACGGCGGAACTGAACGCGTTCCTGTTTGAGCAGTGGGAGATCGCTCAGTTGGTTCTGGGCATCGCGATACTCGGCGTCTTCATCTTCGGCGGTGGGGAAGTTCCGCGCGTGGCGTTCTCCCTCACCATTTTGATGCTCGGGATTGTGTCGGTCGCACGGTTCTATTTGACCCCTGAGATTACGCGGCTGGGACGCCTTCCTATTGACGCGCACTTCTGGATGCTGCACGGTATTTCATCCGGCCTTGAGCTCTTCAAACTGGCGCTGGGATTGATTGCCGCCGGCACTCTGCTGGTGCGCCATAACGACCGGAAGCGGTTCGTGAGAGAGCACGAGAAGACCACGCGATTGGCGACCCCGGCCGCTTGAGGAAAAACGACTTTGGATAAACGCAGAATGTGCCCGCAGTGCCGGGCTTTCATCACCACCAGCGACCGGGTATGCCCGTATTGCAATGAGAAGGTAGCGCCGCGCATTGTGGACGAGCGCAACCCGAGCCCGATCATGGGCCTGATTCCCTCCGCTAAGTTCACCACGTCGGTGATCGTGCTGATCAACATCGCCATTTACATCGCGTGCCAGATCAATGGCCGCCTGGTGGAAGCGGGCTATAAGAATTCCTACGATATCTTTATCGGGCACGAATGGTGGCGACTGGTGACTGCCGGGTTCCTCCACGGCGGCCTGCTCCACATCGGAATGAATATGTGGGTGCTGAACGACCTCGGCGGAGAAGTGGAGCGCACTTACGGGACGGCGCGCTTTCTGGTGATTTACTTTGTGGCGACGGTCTGCGGTTTTCTCTTCAGCGCGTATATGTCGATGACCCCATCGCTTGGGGCATCGGCCGGAATTCTGGGACTGATCGGCGCGATGATCGCGTTTGGCGTGCGCAATCGAACGAACGTAGGCAAGCAGATCCGCTCGTTTTATATCCGGTGGGCCATCTATGGAATTGCTCTGGGGTTACTGCCGGGTTTCTCGATCGATAACTGGGCCCACCTTGGCGGATTGGCCTCAGGCTTTGGCGTGGCCTACGCCGCCGGAACGCCGGTTCACGCGAGCCGCATCGGTGAGCAGTTCTGGAAGGCGCTGGCAACCGTCGCGGTTCTGCTGACCGCCGTCAGCTTCTGGCAGATGTATATGCAGTTCACTGCCCAGGCTCCGCCGGTTGCGATCTCGCCTGTCTGATGCTTTGGGCTGTTTCGGAAGCGCGCTGGAACTCCTCTTCGAGGGCGCGCGAGCGCAAATTTTCCCGCAGGTACTCCAGTTTCTGGATGTAAGCCGTGAGCGCTTCCGAAATCGCGCCTGAGTTGGTCATCAGGATGTCTCGCCAGATGTCGTAAGAGCTCATGGCTAACCGGGTGGCGCCCACAAGTCCCGGCCCCGCGAGTAGCTCCTCATCATCGGCCAGCAGTGACGCCAGCGCCGTTGATGCAAGCTGCGGCAGATGCGAGCTGAGCGCGACCATGCGGTCGTGTTCTTCCGCTCCAACCACCACTTCGCGCGCGCCGAACCGCCGGATCCAATCTCGAAATGCGCGTGCCGCCGGTGTCTCCAGATCAGCCGGATCCGCCGGCGTCAAGCAGTATTGGGCATTGCGGAAAAGGTCAGCACCGGCATTTGCCACGCCGCGCGATTCTTTTCCGGCCATGGGGTGTCCGCCCAGAAACGCGCAGCGCCGAAGATGCCTGCGCGCCGTCTCGACAATCAGATGCTTCGTGCTGCCGGCGTCGGTGACAAGCGCATCAGGCCGCACCATGGGGTCCAACTCGCGCAGCACCGAGAGAAT
>Ga0182030_10010420_pt1 | contig 18881 bp, 16 predicted proteins | sample 812S3MmetaG_FD_121299 | JGI IMG/M metagenome (GOLD analysis project Ga0182030, IMG submission 121299) | Permafrost microbial communities from Stordalen Mire, Sweden - 812S3M metaG (Illumina Assembly) | ecosystem: Environmental > Terrestrial > Soil > Wetlands > Permafrost | place: Sweden...
ACCGAGACGGATTGGGAGCGCGATCCGCTTCTGAACGATCCGCAGGTCCAGGCGGCGCTGGTGGAGGATATGCGATGAGCCGCATATTGATTCTTGTCCTCTTTTGCGGTGCGATGGTGAGTCTGGCATTCGCGCAGCAGTCTGCGCCCACGGGGGAGCCGACTGCGCCTCCCTCTCCGGAAACGGCAGCGCCCGTTCCGGAGGAAATCACTCCTCCCGGCCAAACGCCCGCACCCGGTGCGGTGGGCCAGGCGCCGGCCGTTGTCCTGGACGCCCAGGAGGCGCGCGAACTGCCGCTCGATTCAGAACCCTTCGACGTGCGCGTGCATCGCCGTGTCATGGAGTACGGACAACGTCACCAACAGCGCGAGCTCCGCATGTCCTCGTACGACAACGTGAGTGGGGCGGACCCCGGACTTGAGCGCTTTGCCGACCCGCGCAAAGTGCAAGTGGAGCTGAGCGATGAACTCGATCGCGAGCAGACCAGCGCGGAGCTTGGCGCTGATTACGCGGAACAGGCGCACGACGTACAGAGCAAGGCGCAGGCGCTCGAGGAATTCATTGCCAAACGGCGGCTGAAGCTCGGCGAGTTAAGCAAACAGGATGGCTCCTCACGCCGTCCGGACCTCGAAGTGGCGTTAGCCAATCTCGCCCGCCAGCCCTCTTCGCCGGAGACGCTGGCGGCCATGCGCGAAATCGATCGGCGGCTGTCGGAAACGGATCGCAACGAAAAAGACCTGCCGGTCCAACTATCGCAGAACCAGCAGGAGACTGCGGACGCGGCGGAAGAGTTCACCAAGCTCCAGGCCCTTCAGCAAGCTTACGAGAAGGAGGCCAAGGCCTTCACCGCGGATGCGCTCTCCGCCCGCCAGAACCGCTTGCGCCTGGCGAACAAACTGGAATACTTCGTCGTCCGCGCCCAGGCGGAAGATACGCTGGAGCAGGGGCGGAAATCGCTGGAGGCCGTGGAGCACCTCTCGCCCAGCTCCCAAGTTGAAAACCTGCTCCGCGACCCGGGGGCGACCGCCAAATCAGACTCCCACTTCGAACAGATGCGAGACTGCATCAACAAATCAGGCGATGTGAAAGGTTGTCGCCAAGCAACGCACCAGGAGTGACCTATGCGCGCAATGCAGTTAAAACAAAATATCTATTCTCTCGCCTCGCAAAGCCTTTATCGCTTGGCCGCTGCCACCGCTCTGCTGCTCGCGCTTGCCCCCATGGCGCGCGCGCAGAGCGTCGATTTCGATCCGGCGGCACTCGGCAAACAGCGCTCCGCGATTCTCCTGAAGGCCACCCACGCGCCGATCGCTGACCTGGAAAACGATGTGAATCATCTGGCCGTGCTGTCTGAGACGTGCCGGGCCGAATCTGGCGCCAAAGCCTGCGGGCTGTCGGACAAACCCCTCGAGTCAAGCAAACTGGACGACCGCTATGCCTATTACGTCAGGAGGCCGGTGGAAGCACACGCGAGCGGGCGGCAAGCCAAAATCGACAGACACAACTGGGAAGTGCCGGCCTCTGCCTCCCGATGAGCTGGTGAAGGCAACATCCTGTACAGTGACAAGAAGGGGATGACTCGCGTGAAGATCATCACGGCTGCCCTGTGTCTGTTCACATCGTGCGTGGGATGGGCATCTCTGGGAGCCGCCACTCTGCTAGGGGCGCCTCAGCAAGGATCAAGTGCCGGCCCCTCCGTGTCCCCCAGGCCATCCAAGACAACGAAGCCCAGCGGTCACAAAGCCACCAAGCCCGCCGCGCACAGGACAACGAAGGCCGCCGGGCATAGGGCAGCGAAGCCCACCTGGCATTCCGGGCCCGCGGCTTCGCCGCTCGAGACGGAGATTGTGCCTTCGCGCCTTCCTGCCGCCCCGCCCCGAGTGTCAACCTCACCGGGATCTTATGCAAAACGAAAAGAGTCGGCGGCGGTGAGCCCGCACGTCACGCCTGCTACGCGTTCGGTTCACGCCACGACAGGCCCACCACCGGCTGCGGTGGAGCAAGCGTCCAAGGCAAAGGCAGATCAGCCTGAAACCTCAAACTCCCCTGATCCTGAGGCCGAGCGCATCCAGGATGAGTTCACGCGCCTGCGCCAGGATGCCGCGGCGCGGCGTGCCTTCTACGACGACCTGCTGGGCACGGTGGAGCGAGTGCGCGCCGGCATGCGGGAAGGGAACTCGCCGGAAGAAGAGCCTGTCTCGTTCCAACCCACCGCACGTCCGTCCCCCAAGACCTCCGTTGAACCTGATAGCCCGCCGCACTTGCCGGAATTTAACGCGCCACCGGCGCCCCCTCCGGCGAAACCTGCCGCGCCGCAATCATCTCTGGGACCCAATGGCAACCGCATTGATCGAGTTGCCTACCAGCGCGTTGTGCGCTGGGCAAAGACGAATGGCACGCCCGTGCAACTGGCCCTCGGCGTGGCCTGGATGGAGTCACATCTGAACGCGAATCCCCCCCGCGGGTCCGCCGGCGAAGTAGGGATGTTCCAGATTATGCCGGATCGCTGCCGCCTGGAAGGCTGGCCCCCCCAGCGCCTGAGCGAGCCGGAATTCAATGCCTGGATGGGAACGATGCTTTTGGCGCGCTACTACCAGGAAGAGGGGAGCGTGGAACGCGCCGCTGAGAAGTACGTCGCGGGCCCCGGGGTCTTCAATAAGCTGTATTCCAAGGATATGTGGGCCTACATTAATTGGTATGCGACGACGGTGGATAGTTATGCCAGCTACTTTTCCCGCATCCAAATCTGAGAGCTGGGCGGACGCCATCACCCTTCGACCCGCCGGCGAACCGGATCTCGATGGCATGGGTGTTCCCCGCTTTGCCTTGCTCGAAACGCGTGGGCCTGATCCCTGGGTGCTCCTTCTGTCCACGGTTATTCTGACCGCTATGGTTTCTCTGTCGCTTATGCTGGGGCGCATTCCGAGCGTGACTCGCGTACCGCGCGCGGAGACCGTCACCCTGCTTGCGATACCCCCCGGACTGCGCACGCTGCCTGAGATTTCAACAATGAAGAATTCCGGCGAAAGTTCAACACTTCTTCTGGCGGCGGCCGAACCGGTCACGGCCGAACCTTCCTCGTCAGCGACGGCGAAGTCTCCGTCCGCGCCACCCAAGGCCAAACCGCCCATTCCGGACTCAATTGCCGCCGAGCCCATTCCGACTGAATTCGTGGAGAAGCCCACGCCCATTCCCATTCCGCCGGAACGCGTCGCGGCTCCAATCGCTCCGGCTGCGCCGGTTGCTGCCATGGAAGCGCCTAAGCCAACTCCCGGGCCTGTTCCACTGGGCTCCGGCAAGGATGCTGCCGGGCACGACGATAAGCCGGCGCCGGACATTCCCGGCCCATCCCGCGCTAGTGCTCCGGACGTCCCCAAGCGCGGCCCGGTATCGTTGGGAGGCTTGCCGCTTTCACAATTGATTGCGGACCAGGCTGGGCTCGCTGCCGGTCTGGCCGCACTGCCATCGGCCGAGCGACTCAGCTTGCCGCGCGTTTCCATCCGCGTCAACGCGGAATGGCTCGAGGCACTGCCCAAGACGCAGGAGCGCCTCTACTTCGCCATCACGCCGCCGGAGGCTGATGGTGAGGTCCTCGCCTACGTCCCGTACACGCATAGCTTCAACCTGGAACGTCCGGAACGGCCGCTATGGCAGATTCACGATGGCGAGCGGGTGCCCGCACTCGCGGAACTACGCGCTGCCGCCGGACGATGGCTCGGTGTTTCCCCCACACTTGTGGGCCTCTACACGTGGCACCCACCGGTGCTCGAGAACGCGCTGCGAATGTTTGTGCTGGAACGAATGCAGGAATTGCACGTGAATTTGGGCCCGCGCGATTGGGTAACCGTGCGGCTCGCCTCGGGCTCCGAGGGCACGGTAATGAACCTGGAGCCCCTTCGCGGGGATGTGTCGCCGTGAAAAGCCCGCGTCCCATTTTGGGATCAGTGAGTGAAAGAATAGGAGAGGAACAAATATGCGAAAGCTGATGAGTATCGTTCTCTGGTTGACCTTCGCCGGGACAGCGCTCGGGACCGGGCAAAGCAAAGAAGCCAGGCGGCTGGAATCCGCAGCTTTTGCTGTGGATGAGATCATGCACACGCCCGAGCAGGGCATTCCCCGGGGTCTGCTCAATAAAGCCGTCTGCGTGGGCGTCATCCCTTCCGAGCTGCGGTTTGCGTTTGGCTTTGGCGGCAGCTACGGGCGTGGCGCGCTGGCGTGCCGGAAGGGCGGTGACGGCCCCTGGGGAGCGCCGTCAATGTTCACCATGTTTGGGGCGAATTTCGGATTCCAAATCGGCGGCAAGTCCAGCGACATTGTCTTTATTGTGATGAATACGGGCGGTGTGCGGAAGTTGTTGCAGAGCAATGTCAAGCTGGGCGTGGACGCCTCCGCGGCGGCGGGTCCGGTGGGGCGCACCGCGGAGGGTGCGACGGACGTTCAAATGCATGCTGAGATTCTCAGTTACTCACGTTCACGGGGGCTTTTCGCCGGGGTTTCACTTGCCGGCGCGTTGCTCAAAACCGACTACGGCGCCAACTTCCAGCTCTACCGGCACGTCTATGAGCCCAGGGAAATTCTGATCGACGGCCTTGCGCCCCCTCCCGCCGAGGCGAAGAAGCTGGACGACATCCTGGCGCAATATTCACCCCAGGGTGGCCAGCCCTTCCCCAAGGTATAGCAATCGGATTCTCTCACGCATTACAGGGAGGTTTCGGGTACAGCGGCGCGGGACATAAGAATAATCAGAACGGCCTTCCCACGGCGTGGCGGAAGTCCCGCCCTCGAGTTTCTTCATTTCCTGTTCAGCACCACCCCGACGCCTATGGCGCCCCCCCCTCCTCATCTGAGGGGGGGAGCTCTTCGGCAATATCGCTAATTATGATACAGAGTTAATGCTTTCCAGGTGGAGAATGCCGGTTGCGCGGTCGTAGTTTCCGGACACCGTGACTTTCTGGCCCGCGTACTCCCGGACTTTGTCCTGGCTATCCAGCCGGAAGATTGTCTTGTCATCGGTATTGTATAAAACGAATTCCGCGCCGGCCTTGACGCAGTTAAGCGTGCACTCCACCACGTCTTTGGCGTGTATATTTGCCATCATCTTGCCGTGCGAGCCCGCTGCCGCGCACCTGCTATCCCAGATATCGCCTCGGATTGTCATCGGTTGCAGGTCGTCCTTGGGCGTAGCGATACCTTCCGATTTGCCCATTCTCCCGGGGGGAACCGCGGCGACGATAAGGATGACGAGAAGGGTGGTCAGACCGAGGGCCAACTTTTGCATGCGTTCCTCCGCGCGCTCGAGATCAGGGGGTAGCTCAGAGTTTGTTCCATCCAACCTCTGCGGCTCTTCTTCCCATGATTGTTCACTATACCATTCACAAACGGCGTTGACAGCTAACTTGGCAATTCAGTCTACCTCGCAGCCATACATGGCGACTGGCGGTAGTTCCTGACCAGCGAAAAACCTTAACTGCTCAGGGCGGAGATAACTCCGCTTGACAAGTATAGACCGGAATTGGCCTTTTGACGTTTCGACACCTGAGAGTATATTCCCGGTCGGCGGCGCTCAGGGCACGAGGACGGCCGCGCCTTCGAACCGGCCGGCGCGGAGGTCGGCGAGGGCTTGGTTGGCCTGGTTGAGCGGATAGGGTGTGGTATGGGTGACGATGCCGACCTCCGGCGCCAGGCCCAAAAAATCCAGTCCATCCTGTCGCGTTAGATTGGCGACCGACAGGATCTGCCTCTCTTCCCATAGTAGCCGATAGGGAAAACTTGGAATGTCGCTCATATGGATGCCCGCGCAAACCACGCGACCTCCCTTGCGCACCGCTTTCAGCGCCAGGGGCACGAGATCGCCAATGGTGGCAAAGATGATGGCAGCATCAAGCGGTTCCGGCGGCATCTCATCTGATGCGCCCGCCCACGTCGCGCCCAGGCGCCGGGCGAAGTCCTGAGTGGTAACATCTCCCGGCCGTGTGAAGGCAAACACCGAGCGCCCCTGCCACTTGGCGACCTGCGCAATGATGTGGGCCGCCGCGCCAAAGCCGTAGAGCCCCAGCTTTTTGCCCGCGCCGGCAATTCCGAGGGAGCGCCAGCCGATCAAGCCAGCGCAGAGCAAAGGGGCGAGCCCCACGTCGTCGCCGGCCTCGCCGAGCGGGAACGCATAGCGGGCATCGGCGATGGTCGCCGTGGCGAAGCCGCCGTCGCGTGTATACCCGGTGAAGAGCGGGTGATTGCAGAGATTTTCCCGGCCGTCCAGGCAATAGGGGCAATCGCCGTCGGTGTGCCCGAGCCATGGTACCCCGACGCGCTCACCCACGCGCAAGCCCTCTACACCTGCCCCGATCGTATCAATCCGGCCGACGATCTCATGGCCAGGGATGATCGGTACCTGCGGATCGGGCAGTTCGCCATCGACGACATGGAGGTCCGTGCGGCAGACCCCGCAGGCGGCCACCTTGATTCGAATCTCGCCCGGTCCGGGTTGCCGGTCGGCGAGTTCTGTCCATTCAAGAGGAGTGCCAAGCTTCTTGAGTACCATGCCATGCATAGCATTCTCCGGTTCCGCGGGATTTCCATTTTAGGGCGTCGTGACCAATGGCAGTTCGATGAAGCTTGCGTGGTCAGGCGCGTGGTAAATCCGCTGCGTAGCCTTTTGATAATCGCCCGGCTTGGCCCAAAAGATATTGGGCACAAAGGTCTGCGGATTGCGGTCGTAGAGAGGGAACCAACTCGACTGGACCTGCACCATAATCCGGTGGCCCGGCAGGAAGACGTGGTTCGCCGTGGGAAGGGCGAAGCGGTAGAGCAGGGGTTCGCCGGCGGCAATGGGTTTGGCTATTTCCAGACTCTGGCGATAGCGGCCGCGGAAGATATCGGCCGAGATCATCAGTTGATAGCCGCCCAGTTTCGGCTGGCCCGCTACCTCGTCAGGATAAACATCGATTACCTTCACCACCCAATCGGAATCCGTGCCGCTGGTAGAGGCGACCAAATTCGCCACCGGCTGCCCGCTGATCTTCACCGGCGCGGCGAAAACGTCGGAGACGAACGCCGCCACGTCCGGGCGGCCCGACGCCTCGCGTTGGTCTTCCACCAGCCAATGGGGCCAAGGGTGTTCCTCGTCGTAGCCCATCGGCCGAATGGGCCGCGCGATGTAGGGCACGGGTTTGGCGGGGTCTGAAACAAATTCGTCGAACGCCGTCTCGTTTGGCTTGGGGGCCGCATAGCTCAGCCTCAGACCGGCCGTGAGATAGAGCGGCGTCGGGCGAATCGTGCAGTCGCTCGCGCAGCCCGCCGGCCAGTGCGACAGGCGTCGCCAGGTATTCGTTCCGGTTTCATAGATAACGACGGGTGGGATGCCGGCCTCCGGCGCGTCATCCTTGAGGTAGTGGTCGAGGAAGGGCCGCAGGATCTCGCGGCGGAAGTAGAGCCCGGTATCGCTCGCGAACCGCAAGGGGCCGAGCGTACTTCCATCGTCGATCTCCTGGCCGTGATTCCACGGGCCCATTACCAGGAAGACCGTGTCGTTGTGGGTGTCCTTGGGCTTGATCGCTTTGTAGACGGCGATGGCGCCATAAATATCCTCCTGGTCCCAGAGGCTGGCCACGAGCATCACCGGCACTTTCAGCGGCTCACCCGCCAGCAACTGGTCCACGGCCTGATCGCGCCAGAAGGCGTCGTAGCTGGGGTGCTCCAAAATCTTGCGCCAGAAGCCCACCTGTTCCAGTCCGCGGCGTCGCCCGAGCTCCCCCGCCGATCCGGCCTGCATGTACATGTCATAGTCATCGAAGTGACTCGTCCACCACTTCACGTCCGAGGAGCGCGTGGCTTCCTGGTCGTAGATATAAGGCATATTCTGCTGGCGGAAGGCGCCATAGTGAAACCAGTCGTCGCCCATCCAGCCGTCGACCATGGGGTTCATGGGCACGGATACTTTGAGCGCCGGGTGAGGGTTAACAAGCGCCATCAGGGGCAGAAACCCATCGTAGGAAATGCCCAGGATGCCGACTTTGCCGTTCGATTCGGGAACGTTGATCACCAGCCAGTCGATGGTGTCGTAGGTGTCGGTGGCGTGATCCACCGGGGTAGGATTCTGCGGCCCGTGCACGGGGCGGTTCATCACGTAGTCGCCCTCGGAGCCGTATTTGCCCCGAACATCCTGCACCGCGCGGATGTAGCCACCTTCCACGATGACCTCGGTGGCATTGTCGTAGCCGCTCAGGATGGGGCCCAGGTGAGCGCTTTCTGCGTGGCCGACGAGGGTCTTCGCGCTGTAGGGCGTGCGCGTCAGCAGGATCGGCGCGCGCTTGGCGCCCTGCGGCACAAGTATGATGGTGTGCAGCTTCACCCCGTCACGCATGGGGATCATCACCTCGCGCTTGATGTAGTCGAAACCGTCCGAGACGGGCTCAAACCTGGCTGGAGTTTCGCTCGGCAGGGCGGGGTACTGGGGCTCGGCCGCAGTGGTCTGAGCCGCCGAGGGAACCACGCACCAAAGGGCCCCAAACATCGCCGTGAGCAATGTCAATAGACGAATACGGTCCATCGGCTTCATGAGAGTTCCCCCGGCGGCGTCATCAGCTCCTCCGTGGATTCGCACTTTCTGGTATGCCAATGTTGTCCCTCCGTTACTGACGTTGTGAATGCCAGGCAGCGCAGTGCCCGTGTGCAGACAGCATAACTCATGATGGGGATGTTTTGGATAAAACTGGTTCTGGGCAGCCCACGACTAGACCGGATTTCGCACCAGGATTTTGGCAGGGCAGGGCATTACAGCCTGCGGAAAAACCCCCACCGCGGACAACCACCCCGGCGCTCGGCGCGCCACCCCTCCTGAATCAGGAGGGGAGTTTTTAAAACGCTCCCCTCCTCAATGGATGAATAATTTCCTCCAACCTCTTATGTGAACAGAATTGGGGCTAACTTTTTGTTGTCAATTGGGGACGAACCGCAGATCTCCCGAACAGGTCGGCGCTATTTATAGCAATTTTCGGTCAAAAGTAGAGTCTTAAAGCGGAGCTGGCCGCAAGCAAAACGCGACTCTCTGTATCCACTGCGCTTCTCAAGCCTTAACACAGAGCACACTGAGCATCTCAGTGACCTCCGTGTTGGGTCTTTTCGGGCCACAGAGGACGCAGAGACAGTATCGCGGACTGAATAAATAGCCACCGTGCACGTCTTTGGCGGGGAAGACACGATGTGTAACATTCGATGGGTACCACTCAACTACTGCGTTGTTACCTGGTTGAATCCCAAACCCTGAAGCATGCTGGAAACTGTGTTGCGGGCGTTCTGGTCGGCCTCCTTCAAAATGCCATCCTGCAATGCCGACTGCTGAAGCTGGCGCTCGCCTTCCTGCCGCACTTCCGTCTCCAAATTGGGATCGGCAGAAGAGAAAAGACCTGTGTCACGCGAGTAAACGCGAGTTTGTGCATTATCAACGCGCGTGCTGAAGACTTCGGCGGGCGGCAGGCGGATAGAGATGTCGCGCCCGCGCACGGCAACGTCGCCGGGTTGAACTTTTGCCAGGTTAACGCCCGCGATGACCTCGCCATGCACGAGGAGGAGAAGGCGATCGCCAACCAGGAGTTTGGGCAGGTAGGGATTGTCAGTACCTCCGCTGATAATTTTGTCCATCGTGTAGCTGACGGTCTCAAGCCGCTGTAGTTGCTGGATCTGTCGAACCACGGTGGGCTGATCCACATTGATCTGAGTGCGACCGCCCCGGAGAATCGCCATGAGCTGGAGAAGGCCCGTTCCCGTGGCGAGCCGGACGGCGGTCCCGGCAAGAACAATCGTGAGCACCACACCGGCAAGAATTCCCAGTACCCAGAACAACAGGGAATTCGTCCGACGCGGTGATTGGTTTGTGTTTGGCATTTCTATTATGACCAAATCCAGACTACCCAGAATAGACCCTAGCAGGGTTCCATCCCGGGTGAAAGCCAGGATCTTGGATTTGGCTTTCTAACAGCCCTTACTGTACACCTAGCCCGGATTTCTCACCAGGCTGAAACGCTCTTGGCGGCTGCCGGAAGGGCGCGGCTTCACGGGCTGCAGAAAAAAACCTCAATACTGCCATCCTGAGCGCTTTTGAGTTTTTCGGCCGCCTGTTCAGCTCCGCCCTTCCAAAATCGTAGTGAGCAATGCGGGCTAGGCAAGCGGTTCGCACTCACAGTTTTTGATAGGGGTAAAGTTTGCTGCACCACTACCAATTTTCTCAATTCTTGCAGTGTTCATGCCGGGGTGAGAAATCGGGTTAGTCGCCCGGCAATCCGGGATTGAGAAAAACCTTACCCGCTTCCACTTTCACCGGATAGGTTCTTAGGTCCACGCAGGCCGGCGCTCCTTGGGCCCGGCCAGTCGTGAAGTCAAATCGCCCGTTGTGCTTCGGACACTCAATGATGTGATCCATGACGAAGCCACCCGCAAGATGCACCTCGGCGTGCGTGCACAGGCCGTCGGTGGCGTAATATCTATCGTCGGCCGTGCGGTAGATCGCAAAGGTGCGAGCGTCGAGATCGAAGCGGATCAGATCTTCCTTCTCGATGTCGCCGGTGGCGCAGACTTCAATCCAGGGGTCGGTCATGGGGTGATTCCGCTATGCCGGCTCCAGCGCGGCTACAGGCTGGGCGGTGGCAGGCAATTGACGTCGGACGAAATACGTCGGCTCTTTCACCTGCCTCAGAGTGGTGGGGATGATTTCCCGGTAGGCTTCCCATAGCCCGTTATAGGGCTTCGGCATGTCCGCTTTCAGTTCCTGATGCAGCTTGCCCAGGGCGTGGTAGGGCACCATCGGGAACATGTGGTGTTCGACGTGGTAATTCATTTCCCAGTAGAGAAAGCGGAAGATGGGGTTCATGTACACGGTCCGGCAGTTGAGGCGGTGGTCGAGAACGTCTTCGGCCAAGCCCGCGTGCTGGGTTAACCCAAAGATGATCATCAGCCATGCGCCATAGATTACAGGCAGACCAATGTACATCAGAGGCAGGATACTGTGGATGACAATTGCCCAGGTGATGGCCGCGGCGTAAATCAGGATGTAGATGCGCGCGTTCCGATAGACCTTGTGGCGTTCCTCATGGGGGATGTAGGTTTCCTCCGCCGGAGCAAGCCGTCCGAAGCAGTGCCGCACCATTTTGCCGAATTCCTTGGGCACCCGCTGGAGACTGAAAAAGCTCAGCGCAAGCGCCAGCAGATCCGGCGGGCGGGGTACGGCGATTTCCGGGTCGCGGCCGACGATGATGGTATCCGTGTGGTGCCGGGTGTGACTCCATCGCCACGGCACGGATTCACGAAACACCATGAAGGAGGCTATTTCATAAAGGGCATCATCCATCCACACCGTCTTAAAAGCGGTCCGATGCCCGGCCTCGTGCCACCGAGAATCGGACGACGAACCGTAAACCACGCCGTAAACAATGAAACAGGGAACCGTCCACCAGGTACCCCACGTCAGGTAACCGAGCGTGCCCGAGATAATGAGCAAAGCAGCCCAGATCAATGTGTCGCGGATCGCCGGTCCGTCCCGCCGCTGCATCAGTTCTTTCAAATGTTGGCGCGAGATTTTGCAGGAATACCACTCGGCATTGGCCAACCCTCGCTCCTCGGCAAGTCTGGTGTCGCGCCCGATGAGACTGTAATCACGTTGGGTAATTTCAACTGGCAAATTGTTTCCCTCTTTGGCTACCGGGAGGCAACACTCTGTTTTCAGCGGACAATTTAATCTGAATGGCACATCCTCGTTGAGTGAGCTGACTGCTTAAAGCTAGTATCAGATGGCCGACTGTTTGGTCCCATCGCTATTCGGAGCTGCCAGCCCCCCTATTCCATCTTACCTCACGGCGACATTTATAGCACAAAATCCTCGGCAGCGCGAACGGGCGTGGCGCGATGGCGTAGCGCACAATCAGCCATTCGCAAACCGCTACCCGATGGTAAGCCGATGACCCTCGGACCAGTCACGCCCTCTCTGCGGGTTCACGCTGATACCCGGCATCGTGACGCCGCCCTGTCCCGCATGTCCCCACCCGGCGGTAACAGCGAAGTGCTTCGCTCCATCCAGAATCGTCATTTGTGGCAAGGTAAAGGTGGCGATCTTCTGAAGGGGCGGTTCGCGAACCGCCCCTACGGCGGTTTCCGTGCCCAGCAACGCGGCAATCTGCCTGCCCAGCGCCGCCGAGGCGAGCAATGCTTCCTTCCCGACGGCGACAGACCCGGCGCATTCTGGAAACAGGCGTGAGAAAGGCCCCCGGTCAAAACTGCATTGACGTGGCTTCCAGCTTCGTTCAAGAGATTCGAGAGCACGGGATAGGGTGCGGCTGAAGAAAGCCGCGCCGCGGCGGCAGAATCCGGCCCATGGCGAAAGAAGCTGTGAAAAATTGCGATCTTTACCGCGGAGGCGCTGAGACGCAGAGAAAAGGCCGTTTATTTTCAAATCTCTGCGCCTCAGGTCCTCGACGGTTAAAAGGATCTCCGGCGATTTTTTCACACCCTATCCCGCCGCAGGCCACATTCTGTCGGACGGTTCTTCAATCGACCTAAAGATAGGACAGATTGCGCCTCGACCGGATCAGAATTTCGGTTCCTTTGCTCGTCGTTTGCCCAGCAGAGAATCTGCTCTTCGATACTTCGCGGGACAGCATACCCATTCGTCGGTATGACAAATACCAAGTTGTAGTGATAGGCATGGCCCTCTCCCCTGGCATCTCTATGAATGGACCAGCAATCCGGTGTTCTATGCTGCCGTGATGTTGGCGAGGAAGTCTGCAAAAAGGGAGGGTACATGAACACACAACGATTCAAAGGACGCTTCGGGGGAATAGCTGTCGCAGCGGCTTTAGGACTGGTGGTTGCAGCCGGCTTCGGAGTCGCGCGCCTTCGAGGCGACATGCAAACGGCCAATCAGCCTGCATCACTGAAGCTTGCCGACCCGAACGAAGGTCCAAGCAAGAATAGTTTCGCACCGATCGTCAAGAAAGTGCTGCCGGAAGTAGTGAATATCTCGACTTCCAAAGTGGTCAAAACCCCGGTGGACTCTTCCGGGCAATTGCCCCCGGGAATGCAGATGGACCCGTTTTTCCGGCAGTTCTTTGGAGATCATTCCGGCCGTCAATTCAACCACCCGCAGGAGGACCGTGAGCGGAGCCTGGGTTCCGGCGTAATCGTCAGCCCTGAGGGTTATATCCTAACCAACAACCACGTTGTGGAGGGAGCAACCGAGATTCAGGTCACCACCTCCGACAAACACGAGTATAAAGCTCGCATCGTCGGCACGGACCCCAAGACGGATATTGCCGTGCTCAAGATAGACGCAACCGACCTGCCGGCGATTACCATTGGTGACTCATCCAAGATGCAAGTGGGAGACATAGTCTTGGCAATTGGCGACCCGTTCGGTGTCGGAGAAACCGTAACCTCGGGGATCGTGAGCGCCAAGGGGCGAGCCAACCTGGGCATCGAAGATTACGAAGATTTTATTCAAACCGATGCACCGATTAATCCCGGCAACTCGGGTGGAGCACTGGTCAATGACCGCGGCGAATTGATCGGCATCAATACCGCGATTCTATCTCACGGGTCCGGCGGGAGCCAGGGCGTTGGGTTCGCCGTCCCTGCCAACCTGGCCCGAAACGTCATGGATCAGATCGTAAGAAATGGCAAGGTGACCCGCGCCTACATTGGAGTCTCCATACAGGAAGTAAGTCCGGAACTGGCCAAGGCGTTCGGAGAGGCTGAACCCCGCGGTGCTCTGGTGGGTGATGTCAGCTCCGGGAGTCCGGCGGAAAAAAGCGGCCTGCAAAAGGGAGACATCATTGTGGAATTGAACGGCAAACCGATAGCGGACAGCAACCAATTGCGCATGAGCATTTCCATGATGGCCCCCGATGCTACCGTGAACTTGAAGGTATTGCGCAGCGGGAGTGAGCGTGACATGGCGGTGAAGTTGGGGGTGCTGCCCACCGATAAAGAGCGGGCTAGCGTTGAGACCCCCAGTCCCGAAGGAGCTCTGGAAGGAGTTTCCGTAGGGAACGTTACCGATGAGGCAGTTCAGCAGTTGGGATTGCCCGCCAATACCAAGGGCGTCGTCGTGACCGAAATCAATCCCTCAAGCCCCGTGGCCGACTCGGGTTTGCGGCAGGGTGATGTAATCCAGGAAGTCAATCACCAGGCGGTCACAAACGTTACCGACTTCGATCGAGCCGTTCGCAAGGCGGGAAAGGATCCGCTTTTGCTGGTGAATCGCCAGGGGAACACTCTGTTCATAGCCGCGTAACTGGCGCCAGATGGGGAGCAGGGGAGAGCGGGTGCTCTTCCCTGTCCGTTGGTGGGGTACGGCTTACCGTACCTGCCTTCGTTTTTGTCGCGCGACCGAAGCAAGAGGGTACGGCAAGCCGCACCCATACAATTCTAAGAAATGATTCCCTTGCGCACCGCATACAAGATCAGTTCGGGCACGCCTTTAAGATCCAGCTTCTGCATAATCTTTGCCCGGTGCGTTTCCACGGTATAAACACTGAGATTCAAGAGGCTGGCAACCTCCTTGTTGGATTTGCCTTCCGCGACGAGCTGAAGTACCTCGCGCTCCCGCGGACTCAGCAGGTCATAGGAATCTTCTGCCCCGCTTCGCTGCAACTTTCTCATGTAGTCCTGAAGCAGAACCTTGCTCACCGCGGGACTGAAAAATGATTTCCCCTCGACCACCGCGTGAATGGCCTGTACAAGATCGGTGGTGGCGGAGTCCTTCAGCAAGTAAGCGCGCGCTCCGGCGCCGAGCGCCCGCAGCACGTAGCCTTCATCGGAGTGCATGCTCAGCATCACCACCGCAGCGTCCGGGCGAATCTCCCTGATCTGACGCGCGGCTTCAATTCCGTTTAAGTTTGGCATTCCGATATCCATGACCACAACATCCGGCTTCAAGGTCTTGGCCAAATCCACCGCTTGCCGACCATCATCGGCTTCGCCGACAACGCTTAAGTCGGGCTGTTGGTCAACCACCAGTCGGAGGCCGGCCCGGATCAGCTTGTGGTCATCGGCGAGCAAAACTCGAATCAGATTCATGGTCGTTGGTGATTAAACGTGAGGTCGTGGAAACTCCGCCTTCAACGTTGTGCCGCTCCCGGGCTTCGAGTCAATGGTGAAAATTCCTCCCAGGCGCCGCACCCGCTCTTCCATTCCCAAAATGCCAAGGCCGCGAACCCTACGCGGATCGAAGCCGCGCCCGTCATCGGAAACAGAGACCAGAATCTTGTCAGCCGTTGGTTCGATGTTGACCTTGGCGTTTTTGGCTGAGCTGTGACGCGCAGCGTTGTTGAGCGCTTCCTGAACTATTCGGTAAATGCAGATTTTGTATTCCTCTGGAATCTCTTCCGCACTGTCGGAGGATTGAACTTCCACTTCCATTTCACTGCGGCGCGAGACCTCCCGGCCTTGCCACTCCAGAGCTGCCGTCAAGCCGAGATCATCCAGCATGGAAGGCCGCAGAAGCAGGGCGATATTGCGCACGGTTTCGACCGTCGTCTCGGCGACCGATTTAATCTTGTCCACATGATCCTTAATCTGTGCATTGTCAGAAGGGACCGATGCCGCTAGTCTTCCGACCTCTACCAACAACGCCCCCAAGGACTGGCCGACCTCATCATGAAGTTCGCGCGAGATCGACCGCCGCTCGGTTTCCTGGGCATCGACGAGCTGCGCCGACAAGTCTTCCAGCTCGGCGCGGCTATGGGCAAGTTCCCGATACCGCCGCTGACCCTCCTCTCCCAGACGAAGAAGGTAAAGAATACTGGCGAAAGATAAAACCAGTCCGGCGGTAAGAGCGATCGCCAGCATTTTTGTTTGCCGCGCTTGTAAGCTGGCAAAATCTGCAAACATCTCGCGGTCTGTCGCGCCCAATTGATGCCTGTTCCAAAGTGCGATTTTTTCCGATGTTTCGTTGATACGCGAACGTTGCGGAAGAACTTCTTCGTTCAGGAAACGCCAAGCCTGTCTATGTCGCTCTTCTCGACTCCACGACAGGACTGGATTCAACATGCCCTGTTGCTCGATGAACAACTGTTGGAGACTCTCCACCAACGCCCGCTCTTCTGGCTGACAATTTTCGGGATACTTGCTTACCGTCGAGTTGATTTCTGCCGTGAGCCGTGAGAATTCCGCGGCTGTGAGTCCGTCAGCCTGCGGGTCTTGGCTCAGGAGATATTCCTGTATCCGATCATTGTAAATATAGATCGACGATGATAGGACCAAGAGCGGCTGGGTGTGGGCAAGAAAGGATTGCCGAATCTCTTCCTCCTGCGTGTGCATCTGGCGAGCGAGACGAAGGGCGTCCAGGCCCGCGATGACCATCAAGGCCAATAACCCGCCGAAGCTGACCAGCAAGGTCAGGCGCAGCTTCTTTGACGGCCAAGCCCCTTCACTGTTCAGGACATGCTCCCTCACTTTTGAAAACACCTCCCTCTCGCCGCTCGACTTCGTCTATTTCGCATACCTCCGGAAGAAGGAGTCGGCGTTCCATTGCGGGCGCTTATCGCCGTCGGCCATCGCCTCCGCGAGCCGCAGAACGATCTTGTTGTACTTGGCGGCTGCCGCCAGGTCCACGGGCTGCTGGACATCGTCCGAAGGCGCGTGATAGCGATTCGTGATCCACTGCTTGACGGCAGCCTCCTCCGGCGAGCCTTTCTTGTACCCGAATGAGAAGAAGATGGAAGGAATGCCTTTCTTGATAAAGCTGTACTGATCGCTGCGGATGAAGGCGTTGCGCTCGGGTGCGGGGTCGGGCTGCACCTCAACCCCCTCCGCCGCCGCCACGTTTCTCAGAAGCGGCCCCAGGTCAGACTCCTCGATCCCACGGACGATCAATCGTTGCAAGGGGAAGATGGGAAGGAACATGTCAATATTCAAGTCGCCGATGATCTGTGGGAGGGGAACGGTGGGGTGTACGGTGTAGTATCGCGAGCCGAGAAGTCCCGCCTCCTCCCCCGTCACCACCAAGAAGAGCAACGACCGGCGCGGTTTGGCGCCGGACTCATGCAGTGCGTCAGCAACGTCGATGAGTGCCGCCACGCCCGCGGCGTTATCCATGGCGCCGTTGTAAATCCGGTCGCCGTTGATGGGTTCGCCGACACCTAGATGGTCCACGTGCGCGGAGATGACCACGTATTCCTTCTTGAGCGCTGGGTCAGACCCCGGAAGAATCCCCACAATGTTCTGTGAGGTGACCTCCTCTTGCGTGTACTTCGCGTGCTCATCGAGCGAAACTGCCAGGGGGAAGTGCGGCAAAGGGTCGCCATGCTGTGCGATCTCTACCAATTCCGCAAAGGTGTGCCCGGAACCGGCAAACAACTTTTCCGCCTCAGCGGGATTAAAGCCAATCCCCAGTTGATCCCCTGGCAATTCATCCATCGCCGGATCGGCCAGCCGCATGGTGGGCTGAAACCTCAGCACCATGGCGCGCGACCAGGGGATATCCATTTGATGTGGATTGTATATAGAAATGATGCCAATGGCGCCGGCGCGGTGCAGCGCGCGCCAGCGTTCGCCTGCGGACTGTGCGTGGGCACGCAGCGCGTTGGGAATTGAGGAGGGCCCGCCCGTAATGTACACAGCGATCTTGCCGCGGATATCCTGGTCCGCGAAATCATCGTAGTTCAGCTCTGGGACGCTTAAGCCAAAACCCACGAATGCCAGTGCCGCATGGAGGGACGGCGAGGGAGGCACGGCGGCGCGGATGATGGCGTCTTCACCGAGGCGGAGGGGTTCGCTTTTGCCTCCTCTCACCAGGGCCACGCTTGATTCCTTCTCCACGATCGTGCAGGAGTAGAATTTGACGGGCTGAATGTAGCCCTGTGTCCCGGCCGGCGTGAGGCCGTCCTGCTTGAAATGCGCGGCCACGAATTCGGCGGCGACGCGATGGCCCGCGCTGCCCGTCCGGCGTCCCTCCAGCTTGTCGCTGGCCAGGTACTCGACGTACGACCACCATCGTTTGCCCGCCCCTTCGTCGGCAGAAGTGGTAAGCGTAGAAAACACCATGAGCACCAGCAAACACCGTCGCAACATGGATATTCTCCTTGGGGGCTCTGCCTGCGCAGGCCCGTTTAACCACGCCGGCCAAGCCTGAAGCCCTGGCAGTACATTAGATTTCCATTCTAGCGTCGAGATGTAGGTAGTGTACACCGAGCCGTCAATTTCCCCCATCGCTTGGCGCTCGCGGGGGCTTGGTGCCGACCTGCGGCGGCCTTAACAGGCTGCGGAAAAACCCTACAGTGCTGTCATCCTGAGCGCAGCGAGGGATCCCGCTCCGAGTATTTTCAAGGCAATGCAAGATTCTTCGTCGCCATTGCTCTTCTGCAGAAACTCGACGCGTAAGTCCTTGGAATTCAGCAGGTGTAGCGCGGACCTGTTTTTTCGGTCCGCGGCTCGAGCCCGATGAACAAGCAAAAGCCGCGGACCTAGAGAACAGGTCCGCGCTACCCTTCCTCGGCCCGAGTTTCTGCCCATCCTGGGCAGCCGCAAGGCTGTCAATGCTCAGAATGACAGTGCCGGCGAGTTTTTCCGCAGCCTGCTAAACCAAGGCGCTGGCGTTCTTCTGCACTTTATTGAACGCCTCCAGGACATCGTCTACATCGCTCTTTTCGCCAATGAGCATGTTCTGCGCAAGGTAAAGCCCGGTCTCACACAACTTGTCATTTTGCGGAAGGTTATTATTTTGGCGATAATTGTTGAGGCGCTCCTTGGTGAACACGGTTTGGAAACTACGCAGGTTGAGGCTCTGCTCGAGGAAGGGTTCCTTGTTGAGGGGAGGGTAGCCGTTGACCGCTATAACACCCTCGGCCTCCAATGCTCTGACTACCTTCGAGCGTGGCACGTCCTTAAAATGCTCCTGG
>Ga0182030_10010421_pt1 | contig 18880 bp, 18 predicted proteins | sample 812S3MmetaG_FD_121299 | JGI IMG/M metagenome (GOLD analysis project Ga0182030, IMG submission 121299) | Permafrost microbial communities from Stordalen Mire, Sweden - 812S3M metaG (Illumina Assembly) | ecosystem: Environmental > Terrestrial > Soil > Wetlands > Permafrost | place: Sweden...
AGCTTGGCAGGTTCCGGCGATAGCCAGTTGGCGAAATGCCGGTCGCCTGCTTGAAGGCGGCTGAGAAGTGGCTGAGACTCGCATAGCCGAGTTCGATGGCAATGCTCGTTAGACTGCGACGGTTGTCGGCCAGAAGCTGTCGTGCCTGCTGCAACCGCCTATCACGCGTCCAGCGGTGAGGAGACAATCCTGTTGACTGCTTGAATGCGCGGCAGAAATGCCAAGGCGATAGGCCCGCCTCCTGTGCAAGGGTCGCGAGCAGGACAGGGTTTACACCGCCTGAGTTTGCGACACTACACGCATAATGCAAGCATCTGGAACGCAATGGTGTTCCGCGAAGGGCGGACTAGAGCCGATAATTCGGCCGCATCGAGCGACGAGCGAACCTCAAGTTCCTGATGCTTCCCTTCATACGAAAACTCCTGTCGAGATTTCTGGAGCGCCCAAACGCAGAGGTAGCACCGTCTGCGGACGTCGCTCTAGGCCTGGAACCAGGGTTAAGTATGTGCAATGAAACTTAGTGCTGTGAACGAAGACCGGTAGCGTCGGAATCTACCTAGCGGATATTCGGCCAGCCATTTTCGGAACGACTGGAAGAGAGCGATTTACCGGGTCGGGTAACGAACGCTACATCGGATTGCGGGTTTCCGAATTCCTAAACCAGCCGCGCCGAAGATTTGCCCGGTGATTCCTACTCAAGACGGGAAGCGAGATAACGCACGATCCCAGTAGGTATTTTCCGAGCCTTATACCAGCACCCCCAGTCAGCAATATCTACTGTACACAGTTGCCGCTCGGGCAGCCGCCGGTAAATCAGCGCTTCAGCGGAGGTCTTGCCAAATGCGACTTGCGACCAGCTATTCAGTGATTACAGCCACACTCGGCGTCGCCTTGATGTTACCGGGCGCCGCCTTCGCCGCAGAACCGACCGCACTCCAGAAAGCCGAATTATACCAGCTGAGGCCGCAAGTGCGCAGTCAGGTCGAGGGCCGAATGACCGGCCAGCAGAGCGTTCGGGGAATTCTAGAGACGATGTTGCTGAACAACACGTCCCTGTTGTTCGCGACCAATCGGGTTGTCGCCATCGACTTCGACAAAGGCGTGGAGGTCGTCGAAGGGAAAAACGGTGAGATCAAGGCTTTCCCGTTCGATATTGAGACCCTGGAAGGCAAGAGCTGATGCTTTTGAACTCAGCATTGGTGGAGACGGATAACCTCCGCCAAATGCCGACGGCTAAGAAGAAACAACCGACACCGTCGTTCAAAGGAAAGCGAACACTATGCAACCTTTGCCGTTCCTGGCTCTAGTCGGAGCAACTCTGTCGATCGGATGTCTCGGCGCCCAAGCTGCTTCGCCATCATGGACGCCCCAATCCGACGCGGTGGCCTATGGCAAAAGCAAAATCTCCCTTATTCAGGCGATCGCCGTCGCCGAGCGGAATACGGGAGGACACGCGGTCCATGCCGATTTTCAAGTTCAACGCGGCAAAGGCATCTTCGAGGTGGAAACGCTGGCCAACAAGAAACTGACTATCGTCATTGTCGACGCGGAGTCCGACCAGGTCAGCGAATCTTCGTTGGCCGGGACGATGGACGCGATGAGCGCAGATCAGAGCAGTGCGATTACCCAAATTGGGAGCAAGAAACTGAATCTCGAAAGCGCAGCAGCCCAAGGCGACGAAATGGGCGATTGGGCCGTCGATGCGGGAGTTGGGATTGCAACCGGCAAACCTGCCTACCGGGTGGATGTGCTAAAGGACGGCAAAATAAGAACCGTGATGATTGCTCCCTCTTCGGGTAAAACCCCGCCTCCCGATGGAGGCAGCCGATAGCGATCTCAGTCACTGCGACTGTCAGCTTGTTGCTCCGATCAACGGGTTACAAAATTAGCTCGTCTGCGATGCTCACGATGGAATCACGGCGTGGCTATCTGGCGCCTGCCGCGATCGAACTGCCAACCGTCTCAGCAAGGTCACTATGAAATGAAAAGAATCGAAGACAGGGAAATGGAAGCACATCGGGAAACGATGACCGCTGACGCAATGAAGCTAGTGGAAAAATATCGGGCAATATTCGATTGGGAGGTTCCCGATATCGATCAAACTGTTGCAGATAAGATTATCCTGGACGAATTGCGTAAGGCCTTGGACAAAATTCAGAATTCCATTCTGGCTCAAGACAAAACTCGGTCTTCATAACGATAAACTCCGAGACTCGATCTCTTTGAGTTCCGTCGTCGATCTGGAAAGATTAAGCCAGAAGATATGGACTTGAGAGATGGCGTGAAATCTCATCAGCCCCCGAGCTCGAACTGAGCTGAGCCTCTAAACAAGCCGCCACTTCCCAAACCGGGTCTCTCCTCACGAATCGCTTGCATCGATCCCACCGGATGTCGTTGGCCTAATTTGAGCTCCTGAGAAGCTGTGCCGCATAAAAAACTAACCCGGTAATGAGGAAGCCAAGCAAAGGCCAGGGCCAATAAGACTTGGGGAATGACAACCATGATGCGAACATCTGCCATGGTTCCCACAAGGAAAACGAAGGTAGGTCAATGAAGCCAAGTAGCAAGCCTAAAAATGCGCCCCGTGCTGCTTCCTTCTTATACCCATCTCTCATGCCTCGTTGGACCGGTCAGACTTTAGCTTAGCCCACTGTCCAAAAAACCGAAGCCGCCGCAACTCAGGTTGGACGTTCCAGTGTGGACGACCCAATCCACAAATCCGTAGCGCGGTTGCACCCCATCGAGCGGCATCACCCCTCTCCACGTCCCGGCAGGGACGTCTTAGCGCGTCCAAGAATGGACGCTAACGGGTAGCCGCTTTAGACGACTAAGCTCCGCGTAGTCGACTGGTCGTCTTGTTCGGTAAGACCAATGGGCCAGTCAAACGCTTGGCCGGTTTTCAGCATCGCACGCATGATCACGGCAAGCTTTCGAGCGACGGCGGCGCGCTTGAAGCCAACCTTTTCTCTCAGCTTCACTCCCCATCTGCGTAGGCCGCTGTCGGCGCTTGTGCGTGTCAGGGTCACGGTGAACGCGGTCGCACCCGGGCCGATCCGAACGCGGGCCATCGACGAAATGCCGAAGAACGTTATCGACAGCATCATCGCCGATATTCCCATGGGCCGGATCGGCCAACCGGAAGATGTTGCCAACGCCATCCTGTTCTTTGCCAGCAGCCAAAGCGACTATATTACCGGTCAGACGCTACTCGTGAACGGCGGTCATTAGATGCTGTGAGGATGGAGCCGTACCGCTTCAGCTTGGCAGGTTCCGGCGATAGCCAGTTGGCGAAATGCCGGTCGCCTGCTTGAAGGCGGCTGAGAAGTGGCTGAGACTCGCATAGCCGAGTTCGACGGCGATGCTCGTTAAGCTGCGACGGTTGTCGGCCAGAAGTTGCCGTGCCTGCTCCAACCGCCTGTCACGCATCCACCGATGTGGAGACATACCCGTAGACTGCTTGTAGGCCCGACAGAAGTGCCAGGGCGATAGGCCCGCCTCTTGTGCAAGGGTCGCGAGCGGGACGCTTTCGTCCAGCGTGGCCAACATCGTTTCCTGCGCGCACCGCAGTTGCCGTGGTGTGAGCCCGCCCCGAATTGCCGATCTTGGTGTCGGGACTGTGGAATATCTCGCGAAGAGATGGTGGGTCATCGCCAACCCCAGGCTTTCCATGAATTGGCGCCCACCGGGTAAGCCTGCCTGCAACTCCTCGCGCACACAGGCAATCAGAAAGGTGAGTTGAAGGTCGATTGGATCGATCTGGGGAACCAGCTCGCGGCGGGCAAAGAGGTCTGGGTCAATGCCCGGCAATCGGTCAGGCTTCAAATGAATGACCGTGCAATCGATGTCTGAAATCCGTAACGCCATAATACTCGCCGGAGGAGTGACAAACAGTCCGCCTCGACCGAACGTATGAATGACACTCGCGCGATCGAAATTGGCTGTCGCCTTTCCGCTATGAAGAAAGGCGACGCAGATGTCGTCCAAGGCGAATTCGGATAATCCGCGATCGCCGCTCACTTTGTAGGCCTCGGCGACTATCCCCGGAGATCCGATGGTTTCGGTTGAGAAGGTCGGGCGGATTCGCTCTTCAATGTCGTTCAAGCACCCAACCATCCGAATCTGAGAAGTGCCCAGATCGCCGCCGGACGCGATTTTGGCCGAAGGGCCGCTAGACATTCGGGTTACCGCTAGAAATGGAAAGCAATTCCAGATTGCCTAGCTAGAAGGCAGTTACAAGCATCGTCAAGGGGAAATTCACGTTTTCCGCAGTGGTTTATAAAGCTGAGCAATACTCCGAAAGCGTTAGCGGCGATTTTCGCTATCAATATACGATGCCGAAAGACATAATAAATAAAATTTATCGCATGTTTTATTTCTCCGCGCGTTGGATCCGTATGAGGACTTCTAATGTCCAACATTGATCCGGTCGGCGACACAGCTATCGACAATCCTGGGATTGATCAGCCGACAGTCAGCGATGACGCTATCCTGCGGTTTATGGATATTGAGCTCGATTGGCGTGGTCACCGGGTTCGTCGCGGTCGCCGACTCCTTCAGCTGTCGACCCTAGACGTTCGGCTGCTCAGATTTCTGATGCTCTCGCCCGGCGAGGTTTTTACGCGCGATGAGATCCTCCGGAGGGTCTGGCCGCAGGGTGTGTATGTCTGCGATCGAACCGTCGATGTCCATATGGCGGCCCTCCGCAAGGCGCTTCACGATCCTCACCTACCCGATCCGGTTCGTACAGTGCGCGGTCGGGGCTATTCACTCGATTGCATCGAGTGGGCAAATCATGTCGAAGCAGTTGGGGCTGAAGTTCCAGGCTAGGGCAAATTACGTTCAATTCTCCGATTTCGGCGCGAAGCGGCTGGGATGTATTTCCGGCCGACAGTTTCGTTTTTGATCGGGCTGAGCCCGGCCGCCTCGATCTCCCGACCGCGTGAATATCCGATTTAGATCTCGGGGTACTCCCGCTGGGCGAATGGCCAGACGAGAGGTCTCAACATAGGCATGCCTGCAAACCGTCGTTGACCGGCATAAAGGAATCCGGCCATGCGGTGGAAACTCGGCGTGTCTCGCGGATGGGTGACCGCCGCCGGCGCCTAGTCCTTATCAGCTTACCGGAACGCCCAAGCGCAAACGCCGGACGATATCGTCCTGCGTCTAGGCCTCGATAATCACCTTGAGGGCGCGCGTATCGGCCGCATGTCCGAAGGTTTCGTAAGCCTTGAGAATATCGGCGAACTTGAAGCGGTGGGTAATGAGAAGCTTGGGGTCGATCTTGTGAGCCGCCACAACATTCAGCAGCATCGGTGTGCTCACAGTGTCGACCAACCGCGTGGTAATCGTAATGTTCCGATCCCACAGATTCTCCAAATGGAGATCGACCTTGACGCCATGCACGCCGACATTGGCGATGGTGCCCCCAGGAGCGATGATCTTCTCGCACAGCTCGAATGTGGCCGGAATGCCGACGGCCTCGATCGCTGTGTCCACACCGCGCCCTCCGGTCAATTTCATGACCGCCTCAGCCGCCTTGCCGTCCGCGCTGTTCACCGTCCGCGTAGCGCCAAAGCGCTTTGCGGTCTCCAGTCGATTGTCGTCGAGATCGACCATGATGATCTCGGCAGGCGAGAAGAACTGGGCCGTCAGCAGCGCCGCCAAGCCTATGGGACCTGAACCGACGATCGCCACGATGTTTCCGGGCTGAACTTTGCCGTTCAAAACCCCGCACTCGAACCCGGTCGGGAGAATGTCGCTCAACATCACCAGCGCCTCCTCGTCCGCGCCGTCCAGGATCGGATAGAGGCTGGTATCGGCATGGGGAATGCGGACGAACTCGGCTTGCGTGCCGTCGATGGTGTTGCCGAGAATCCAGCCGCCGGTCGTGCAATGGGAATACATCTGTCTGCGGCAATAGTCGCATTTACCGCAGGCGCTGACACAGGAAATAAGGACCTTGTCCCCCGGCTTGAATGTCGTAACCGCGGGTCCGACCTGATCGATAACGCCGATGCCCTCATGCCCGAGAATGCGGCCCGGCTGACAACTCGGCAGATCGCCTTTGAGAATATGCAGATCAGTGCCGCAAATCGTCGTCTTTACGATTCTGACGATCGCATCGGTCGATTCTGTGATGACCGGCTTGGGATGATCCTCAAAGGCTTTCTTGCCCGGACCATGATAAACGAGGGCTTTCATTGCGGATTTCCCAGTTGCGGATATGAGGCGAAAACAGTGCAGAAATCACAATGGCAGCGAGCAAAATATTTCGCTCTGCATTGTTTTCGGTTGCATAATCGACTTCACGGTATGTGGTCAGCCGACCCCGCGTTAGACTCGGAAACTACTCAGTGCCCGACCTGAAAAGTCAGTTCCAACTCGCTCGCGCTTCACTTTTCCAACCGCGCAATTGTCAGGAGACCTACGGGCTTTACCTTCAGGTGCACCGCTCCGAACCGGCTACGCAATCTGGAAGCGGCGAAACAGGAAAAGCTTCACCACGTCCAAGCTCATGGCAAATATGATCGCTGCGATGAAAAGGCCCGCCAGAACGGCAAATGGCAGTGACGCCATCAAAATGCCTTTCGTCGCCAAAATGCCGATGAGCGTCAGGTCGACAATCGACGAGGCCACCAGCCAGGGCCCCGGTCGGGAACTCCAGAGGTGTCTGCGTTCTCGCGCCACGTAGAAGACCGCCTGGCCGCTGAACACCAGCGTCACCACCGTAAAGCTGCGCAAGGCGGCGATATCTAGACCCAGAGCGTATTTTCCGGTGGCAAGGCACGAGACGCAAAAGATCAGATCGAACAGACCCATGATGATGCCGGCCATGGTCAAATTGCCCAATCGCCAGACATTCGGCCTTGGTGAGGGACGGACATTGTCGGTCGACGACGACATCGCAAGAAAGTCGCCGGTAACCATCATCAGGACCATCAGCAAAGGCGTCAGAATGGCCTGGCCGGTCATAATCAGACCGACGGCCAGGAATAGAACTTGGACCACCTTATGGACGATCGACCTCAAAGTATAAGTCAGTATCCTCTGGAAAGTTGTTCGTCCTTCTTTGACCGAAGCAACGATTCCGCTGAGACCCGGCTCAGTCAGCACGATACCGGCCGCCGATTTGGCGACATCGGTTGCCGTCGACACAGCGATGCCCATCTGCGCCTGGCGCAATGCCGGCGCATCGTTGGCGCCATCGCCACACATGCCGACAACATGTCCGTCTCCCTGCAGGGCTTTGACAAGGCGGTATTTGTCTTCAGGTAGGACGCCGGCGAAGATAGCGTACTGGTCTGCCTTAATGTCGTCAGGCAACGGCGTCGTTGTCCAGGCCGCTCCGGAAATTCCGATCGAAGCGGCCACGACTTTCGCGGTTATCTCGGCGTCGCCGGTCACCATGATGGTGCGAACGCCCAAACCCTTCAATTCCGCGACCAGCGCCGTGGAATCCTCACGCGGCGGGTCGCTGAGCGCGATGAGCCCGACCAAATGCAACTGCTTCGCAGGCCCCGAGGCGACAGCTAGAACCCTGAATCCTTTGGCTTGAAGATCACCCACCATAGCCGATGCCGCCGGGGGAATTTCAGCCAAACCGCGGACCACAGCGAACGCGCCCTTCACAACATGTTCAAGCCTGCCGTCCGCTAAGCGTACCGTCGCCTCCGACAGTTTCGCCGCAGGGTCGAACGGGACGAATGCGACGAGTACGGCGCCATCGGACTTGGCTTGGGCAGCCGACGCCGCACGTATAGCGACGTCCACCGGATCCTGTCCTCCATCGGAACTTGCCAGTGCTGCAAGTGCCAGAACATGAGCCTCATCGAATGTCGGCATCGGACGCACGGACATCACCGCCAATGCGTTGCGTGTCAACGTTCCGGTCTTGTCCGCGCATAGTATGTCGATGCCCGCCGCTTCATCGACCGCCGAAAGACTGGTAGGCAATACCCCCTGACGCGCCAGGGCGCGCGCGCCGACAGCCGCCGCGAGCGTAAACATCGACGGCAGGGCAACCGGTATCGCCGACAGTACCGCAACCAGGATGAGCGGAATAATGTCGGCGCGCGGCATGGGCGACAACAGAGCGTAGATCGCCAGAAGAACTGTAACTGCGCCGTTAAACAGCGCCAGGTTGCGAACGACCCCAAAAATGGTCTTCTGCTGGGCGCTTTCCACCTTAGCGCTGCGGACGAGCTCCGCCGTGCGCCCGAACTTGGTGCGCTCCCCGGTCGCGATAACTCTGGCTACGGCTTCGCCCCGCCGGACAAGTGCGCCCGCGTAGCTATCGGTCCCTGCCCCGGCTTCGACCGGAAGTGACTCCCCTGTCAGCATCGATTGATCGATAAGGATCGAGCCGCTTATCAGTTGCATATCCGCGGCGACGACAGACCCGAGCGACAGCTTCACCACATCGCCGACGACCAGGCTGTCAGCGGGCACCGACATCCAATTGCCGTCGCGCCTTACGGATGCAATCAGCGCGAGACGCGATTTCAGCGCGTCGAGCGTCGCTTGCGCGCGGCCTTCCTGAAAAAATCCTAGAGCCGAATTGAAGACCAGTAGAAACGCGATGAGTCCCGCCTCGGCATATTCCCCCAGAAAGAGCTGGAGAAGAATTGCGGCTTCGAGCATCCAGGGCACCGGCGCCCAAAATTTGCCGATGGCGCGGCGCATCGGATGCTGGGCGACGTCGGCGATGGCGTTGGGCCCATCCTGACCGAGGAGCCGGCGTGCCTGCGAACGCGTCAAGCCAAGTCCCGGGTCCGGCTGACGATTTATTGGTCCAGATTTCACCGATTAAGACACGAATGGAATAATTTCGAGGACCGTCCGCTCACGCCGCGCTATGGCCGTCCATAAGGTCGATGGTGTTCGCAATCGCTAATTTGGTAGTCCCCTGCGCCCATCAGCGTCGCATTTATGACGCTGATGGGCTAGGGTATCTTTTCGGTGCACGGTGGCGTTTCAACGGTCATTCGGATTTGCGCGTTAGCTGAGCGCGCAACCAAGCAAAATCGCGATGATGTTGCCGGCCGGCGCCCGATAATGCCCCGTGTGACCGGTATTCGGTTACCGGATTCCGATGCTGAGGCCCGGCACACTAATGCCGACAGAGGGCCCATAAACTACCGGCGGCGGATAGCCGTACGGATCGCCATAGACTACCGGAGGTGCGGGGTAATAGCCGCCGCTCCAACCGTAATTCCCGCCCCCGCCGCGATGGCCGCCACCGCGGTGGCCGCCGCCGCCGCGATGGCCTGCGGCCATTGCCTCGCCCGAGAATGCCCCGAGCAAGAGAAAGGCAGATACTGCCAGCCCAATTGCACGCCGCGCGGACAGGGCGCGTTTCGATGTCGTATCGACGATGCAGGTCATGAAAGACCTCCTTTTATGAACATAAAGTGACGCAAAAGGGGACACGCATTAGGCGTGCGACGGACCGTGCTCCCGGCCGAAGCTCTGGAAGACATGATCGGCAATCTTTTTCTGAGCGTCGGGCATCGCCGCATAGAGCGTCTCAAACGACGAGATCAGGTTCTTCAAACCCTCGAAATGCGCGTGGGCGAATTTCTCATAGGTCTTCAGATCTTCGAGCGCCGTCATGCTGCCAGGCGGCGTTTCGGTTTTCTCGGCGGACAGTTTTTCCATCTTTCCGGCGTTTTCACGCATGGTTTGCGCAACGGCGCCCCAATTGGTTTCTTCGTCGGGCGTAATCTGCAGTGCGGCATGTAGACTGGCGATGCGCTGCTCTACCGTTTCCGCCTTCATTTCAGCCGTCTGGTGACGTGGTGCGTGCGCCGGTTCGTCGGCGCGGGCTGTGGAAAGCGGGCTGATGAGCATCGCGGTACCGATGAGCGCGGTGACAGCAACCGAGCGCAGAAACGGCGTCGACGCTTTGGAGAAATATGACATGGATTTATCCTTTCGGGTTTCTAATGAACGCGTAGTGATATCGGCGGTCTGCCGCCCGTAAACGGTCACTGCAGTGACACGCGGCCGATCAAATCTGTTCCCGTCGTCGGCCTTCGGAATCTACTCACGAATGCCATTCAGCTGACCGGCGCTGTCGCCGGTCAGGGTAGTAGTCGAGGCATAGGCCGTGGCCGCCATGGGGCGCCTAAGCTTCCAACGCCATGTCTAGGGACATGCATGCGATGGAAACGTGGGGCGCATTTGCGGGGGTCTTAGTGAATCGCGATGTCGACGACGCGGTTCGTTTCCGAGGCAACATCGTTACCTGTTGTCACCCGTTCCAGGGTATCGCCGGTCCAGCGTGTGTCCAACCGGTTGGCTGCAACATTGCCGTTATAGACCAGAGCGTCACGCACAGCGTCGGCGCGGTGATGCGACAAATGCATGTTGTAATTATTGCTTCCGACCGTATCGGTCTTGCCGATAATCGTTGCGACCGCCCCAGGGTTTTGCGCTAGGTAGGCCGCTACGTCGGCGACGACCTTCTGTCCATCGGCATTGATCGCGACGGCGTTCGTGTCGAAGTTTACGTGATACCAGATGGAGTTGGGGCCGGGCGAGATCGGCGGCGGGTTTGACGCAACAATGTGCGGCGGAGGCGGGTTTGGAGCGCAAGCGCTGAGAAGAGAAATGGCGCCGAGCGCCGCAATCTGGGGCCAAGATACTTTGCGTCGTAACATGTGTGTCTCCATCCGATTAGGCCTTGGGGCTGCGCCACTACCGCCGCTGAGCGTCAAAGTGGCTGTTGAGCCAAGTTAGGCGTCGGCAATCAGGCGACGATAGACTCGGAAACTACTCAGCCGACCGGGCCGAAATTCGACGTTGGTCGAATGGCGGCCCGGGAGGCGAGTCCTTCACGCGATTTCGGCAGTCGGGTGCGATTTACCGTAATGCTCGACGTGATGCATCGCAGCTTCGTCACCGTGAAACACAGAATGGTGGGCATGACGATGGGCCATTTGCGCCTCATGAACGGCGAGTTCTTCTTCATGTTCTTCGAGATGCCGGGCTGCCTGCGCATGATGGCGGGCCGCCTGATCGTTATGATCTGCGGCAGCGGCGTGGTGGCCAGCAGCGCTCATGGCAGGCTGAACCTCCCCCGCGCTGTCGGCCGGCTTCAGAGGAAATCGCGGCACAGATTCCGGCGCTTTGGACAGTGCCTGAGGGGCATGCTCGGCATAATATCTGGCCGCTTCGCTACCGCGTCCGATCGCCCGCAGCGCATGGCCATGCGCGAGCAACGCCTGATGCGCCGCATGGGCATAGTCCCCGCCGATTTCATAGTGTTTGGATGCCTGGCGGTGAAATTGCGCCGCCTGCTGATGATGAAATGCGGCAGAGGCATGATGCTCCACAGCTGAATGATTTGTCGTCATGATTGCTCCGCTCCGGATAAGCCCGAACCGAAAGCTTAGCCATCCGCTGCCGGGTGCGTCAGGGACGGAAACTACTCACGCCGAATCGAACGGCGTACCTGTCCGATCTTGAGCGGGAGCGGCCATCGCTAAGGTGCGTGCAATCGACCGCGCAAGTTGTGTCTCGTTAAAAGGCTTTTCAAGCACTTCCGAGCCCTGGCTGAGCTTTTGAACGGTGGCCATATCGCCACTCACGAAGATATGAGGGATGTCGCCGTTGCGCTGAATTTCCTTAACCGCAGATATGCCGCTTCCTTCACGCAGGTTGGCATCGACGATCATGAGGCCGGGCCTGAAGCGCGCCGCCGCCGCCACCGCTTCTGTCTCAGTAGCCGCGATGTCGCAAACCTCGTATCCCATCCCTTCGATCACCTCGGCGAGAAGCAGGGCGATAATCGCCTCGTCTTCAATTATCAAAACGCTAATTGACGGCATCGAATTGTCCCGCCTGTAAATCGGCGATGCAAATGGCCCGATGCGGTCGCAGTGCGGCCGCCGGACGGCGGATGGGGAACATATTGGCAGTTCGCGGTTTCATAACCCGGACCATACTCTCAAGGACATTCAACAGCAGGGTCGGAAAATACTCACTCTGCCCAAACCCGGGCCGGGAGGGGTTTCGTTCGGCCTTCACGCTCGCAACGACCGTTGATTCATGGCAAACACGGTGGCGTTGTGTGCTAGTATATTGGCTTTGGAACACCTTATGGCGTGCAATTTTATTTAACGTGAAATCACTGGGAAAGCACCCCTTTGGGATGCATAACGTGAAAGCTGATCACATAGATGCAAGAGCGACCCAGGCAGAAAGTTAAGACCGACCGGCATTTACTGGTGAACGGCAGCATATCCGCGCGCGAATTTCCCGGCGCCGTCGGACAATTTCCGGTGGTCGGGATCGGCGCATCGGCAGGCGGTCTCGTCGCCTGCTCAAAGCTGGTAAGCGCGCTGCCGGCCGGCATCGGCATGGCTTTCATTCTGGTTCAGCACCTCGACCCCACACACGAAAGCTTTATGGTGGATCTGCTTGCCGAACATACGGCAATGAAGGTGCAGCAGGCGACGGATGGTTTGCCTGTCGAACCCGAGAATCTCTACATCATTCCGCCGGGTACCTATCTTTCGATCCGTGAGCATAGGCTGCGCCTGACGCCGCCAGAGGCGCCCCACGGCGCACGCCTGCCTTTCGATTTCCTGCTCAAATCCCTGGCTGAGTCTTACGGACCGTACGCCGTCTGCGTAGTTCTCTCAGGTACCGGAGCGGATGGCAGTCTGGGCCTGAAGTCGATCAAGGAAAAACACGGCCTGGTCATCGCTCAGGACCCCAACGAGGCCGAATACGAGGGCATGCCGCAAAGCGCGATTTCTACGGGGTCCGTCGATTTCGTTCTTCCGGTCGCGAAAATTCCGGCGGCGCTCATCGACTTTCGGCAGCGCCTGAATGAGCTTGGCGCAAGCGAAGTTGCGATGCCGGACAAGAACGGCGGCGATTGCCTGACCGAGATTATCGAACTTCTGCGCAACAAAACCGCCCACGACTTTACACTTTATAAGTCAGGAACTCTGCATCGCCGGATCGAGCGCCGCATGGGTTTGTCCAAGGTCGCGCTCAACAGCATGGAACGCTATCTGCAAATTCTGAAGGAGAATCCTGTCGAACTCGATCTTCTGTCCAAAGATCTCCTGATCAATGTCACCAGCTTTTTCCGCGATCCGAAGGTATTTGATTTTCTTGCCGAGAAGATCATTCCCGGTCTGGTCAGAAACAGAACCTCCGATCAGTCGCTGCGCATCTGGATCGCAGGTTGCAGTACCGGCGAAGAGACCTATTCCCTCACTATGCTGTTCCGCGAGGCGATCACCGAGGCCAAATCCAACATTAAGCTGCAAGTGTTCGCGTCCGACGTGGATGCCGACGCCGTCGCCGACGCAAGGGAGGGACTCTATCCGGAGTCGATCGCCGAAGACGTCTCACGGGCGCGGCTGGAACGCTTCTTCATCAAGGAAGAGCATAAATTCAAAGTATCGCCGGAATTGCGCGGGTCGGTTGTCTTCACCGTTCAGGACGTTCTTGCGGATGCGCCCTTCTCACGCCTCGACATGGTCTCATGCCGTAACCTTCTGATCTATTTGCGGCCCGAAGCACAGGCCAAAGTCATATCGATATTCCATTTCGCACTGCGCGAAGACGGAATACTCCTTCTCGGCAATGCCGAAACAGTGGGCAATCCAGATGCCAGGTTTGCCGTCATCTCAAAGCCCGAGCGGATTTATCGCCATATGGGGCGCAGCAGGCCAGGCGAAATCGGCTTCTCTCTGGGGGACGGCGTGCGGGTCGTGTCGCGTCCAGGCCAAGGACCGGCTCTCTCGCGCCAGGCCGCCCTGGCCGAACTCTGCCGCAGGCAGGTGCTCGAGAATCATGCGCCGGCTGCGGTCCTGATCAACCAGAAGCATGAAAGTCTTTTTTCTCTGGGTCCGACCGACCGCTATCTGCGCGTCCCACCCGGAAGCCCCAGCAACGATCTTCTCGCCATGGCGCGCGACGGCATGCGGACAAAGCTGCGCGCGGCGGTTCAACAAGCGCTTCAAGACAACAAACGCACGGTCGTTCCGGGCGGCAGGACAAACCACGACGGGGCCAAGGGTACATTCAGTATCGACATTCAGCCGGTCATGAACGACGGCGAGCAGCTTCTGCTGGTCTGTTTCGTAGACGAACCGGCGCGTGAACCCGAGCCAAGCCATCCGACATCGCCGCGCGACGTTACACGCGTTGCGGAACTCGAGCGCGAACTCGATGCCACCAAGACAGAACTGCGGAGCGCCATTCGGAATCTTGAAATTTCCAGCGAAGAACAGACCGCATTCAACGAAGAAGCACTGTCGGTCAACGAGGAATTTCAATCGACCAATGAGGAACTGCTGACCTCAAAAGAGGAACTGCAGTCGCTGAACGAAGAGCTGACAGCGCTGAACAGTCAACTTCAGGAGACGCTGGACCGGCAACGCATAACCGCCAACGATCTTCAGAACATCCTGTACAGCACCGATATCGCGACAATCTTCCTCGATACCGACCTGAAAATTCGTTTCTTCACGCCGGCGACCAAGTCGCTGTTCGCCGTCATCCCGGGCGATATCGGGCGGCCGCTTGCCGATCTGAACTCGCTGGCCGCCGACAGCATGCTTCTCAGCGACGCGCTAACAATGCTGAAAGCCCACGCGCCGATCGAGCGCGAGATCGAAGGGCAAAACGGCGCCTGGTATGTCCGCCGAATACTGCCCTATCTGACCGACGATAAGGGCATCGAAGGCGTCGTCATCACCTTTACCGATATCACCGAACGCAAACAGGCGGCCAAGGCGCTGGAAGCTGCTAAGCACCTGGCCGAACTCGCCAATGTGCAGAAATCGCGCTTTCTCGCCGCGGCAAGCCACGACCTGCGCCAACCGCTGCAGACCATGACTCTGTTGCAGGGCCTTCTGGCGCGCAGGGTCCAGGGCGAGTCCGAGCAGAAACTCGTCGGGCTGCTGGAGCAGACATTGGGCGCGATGGCAGGCATGCTGAACACGCTTCTGGACATCAATCAGATCGACGCCGGCACCGTTCAACCACAGATCGTCAGCTTCCCGATCGCCGATCAGCTTGAGCGGCTATGTGACGAGTTCACATACCACGCACAGGCCAAGAACCTGTCGCTGCGTATGGTCCCCTGCAATCTCTTTATTCGCAGCGACCAACGGTTGCTGGAGCAAATGATCCGCAACCTGCTGTCGAACGCGTTGAAATACACCTTGCACGGCAAGGTACTGCTCGGCTGCCGGCGACAAGGCGACATGCTGCGCATCGAGGTCTGGGATACAGGCATCGGTATCCCGGATTCCGAGTTTCAGGCAATCTTCGAGGAATACCACCAGATCGACAACGCCGCGCGTGAAAGAAGCCGGGGCCTGGGCCTGGGCCTCTCAATCGTTCAGCGCCTGGGCAAACTCTTGGGACATCGCGTTCATGTTCGCTCGCATGCAGGAAAAGGCTCGGTCTTCTCGATTGATGTTCCTCTCGCTGGTCCGGTCAAAACTGGGCTGCCGATAGCACTTTCCAATCTGAGCGAGCGCCCGCTCGAACACACCGGAAAACGTACCGGTCTGATCCTGGTCGTCGATGACGATCCCGAGGTCCGTGAGCTGGTCTCGCTGGTATTAAAGGACGAAGGTCATGAGATTGCGGTTGCGGCAGACGGCGCCGCCGCACTCAGCCTGCTGACGCGCCGGAAGATCCGGCCGGACCTTATCCTTGCCGATTTCAATCTGCCGAACGACATGGATGGGCTTCAACTCGCCCGAAAGGTGCAGCAGACGCAGGGCCGCGCAATTCCGGTCATTATTTTAACCGGCGACATCTCAACCAATGCCCTGCGTGAGATCACAGCCGACCATTGCCGGCAGCTGAATAAGCCGGTGAAGTTGGAGAAACTAACAGAAGCCGTGCAGCAACTGCTTCCCCAAGGGCGCAGAAATGTTGAACATTCTGCAGAGCCACTCGATGCTGCCGGCCCCATCATCTATGTCGTCGATGATGACACCCATCTCCGAAACAGTATCCGCGCTGTTCTTGAAGACTCCGGCCGCGTGGTCAAGGATTACGCGACCTGCGAGGGGTTTCTAGAAGCCTATCAACCAGGCGAAGCGGCATGTCTGCTTGTCGACGCCTATCTTCCGGGGATGACCGGACTGGAGTTGCTGAAGCAACTAAGCGACTCGGGAAATCGATTGCCCGCAATCATGATCACCGGGAACAGCGACGTGCATATGGCAGTCGAGGCCATGAAGGCAGGCGCTTCGGATTTCATCGAAAAGCCGATCTCCGGCCCCGAATTGCTAGCGGGAATCGATTTCGCTCTCGAACATGCCCGGGATTCTCACAAGCTGGTCGCCTGGAAAGAGAGTGCCGTTACTCATCTTGCCGGACTGACGTCGCGCCAACGCCAGGTCATGGACATGGTCCTGGCCGGTCACCCCAGCAAGAATATCGCCGCCGATCTCGGCATCAGCCAGCGCACGGTCGAAAACCACCGGGCGTCGATCATGAAGAAGTCCGGATCCAAATCTCTGCCCGCCCTGGCGCGGCTGGCGCTCGCGGCAGCGTGGAGCGCGGACGACACGAGCGCCTGACCCCAATCGGGATGCGTTAGCCCAGACTAGGTAGATTCCGACCCTTTCGCTATAATCCGGACGGTCACTATCCTGCTCCTCAAACTCAGGAGATCAGGAAATGATGAAATTTATGTTTGCGAGCATGGCGACGCTCGCAATGATGACGGGCGGCGCGTTCGCCCAGAGCAGCTCATCGGATACGACGACGACCCAGTCGACGACTGTGCCGCCCGTCGGAACCTACAGCGCGACCAAGTCCCAGAAGACGATCGACAGCGGCGGGACCGAAACGGACAAAAGCCGTAGCTATTCCAGCGGCGCCGGCGGCACAACCTCCAGTTCCAACGCGCAGATCACAGCACCCGACGGCTCAAAGCTGAGCAAGTCTCATGAGGAGCGGTCGGCAGGTCCGCCGAGCGACGTTACAACAACCAACCGATCGACCACGACAACGACTGGTCAATAGTCACGAAACTCGCCCCCGCCGCGCCGGATTGCGCGTGGGGGCGCCGTTTCGATGCACCGCATCGGTTGACGAATCCGGAACGCGATTACTTCCAGGCCAATCAGAAATTGGAGCCGACGAATGACCCTCAGCAAACCCTATATTCAATTATTGGCCGCCGTTGCTTTGCTTAGCGCAACCGCCCTGGCAGCTGGTTGCGGCAGTCCCGACAAGACGACGCAGACGACGACCGAACGGACCACGACAGTTCCGGCACCGCCTATGTCGTCTTCGACCACCACGACGACTACCCAGAATAGCGGCCACTGACACCGCGGGTTGGATTGATTGATGCCCTAACGGGGGGAGATCGAATGTGCTGATCCAAGATATGACGCGCGAGATGAGTCTGTCTCTGATTGAAAGCTCCCGCTATGGCAGAATCGCTTGCGCCAAGGAGGGGCAGCCGTATGTGACGCCTTTGTCCTACGCTTACTCCACCGGATATCTGTACTGCTTTTCGACAGTGGGGACGAGGATCGAATGGATGCGGGTCAATCCTCTGGTCTGCGTGGAAATTGAAGATCTGGTCAGTCTTGAAGAATGGCGGACAGTCGTTATCTTCGGCCTCTATCACGAACTGACCGATACGCCCGAATTCTATGAAGAACGGCGAAGAGCATACGATCTTCTTGCTGTCGGCGCCGACTGGTGGAACCCCGGTTACGCCAAAACGGTCCGTCACGGTGCCGAGCGCCCCCTTGAACCGGTCTATTTTCGCATCGCAATCAACGAGATTAGCGGTCACCAGGGGATTCCCGACACCCAGCCGAAAGAGACGATTGCCGATTAGACACACAAACCGCCGAGTGCCGGCTCAAGGCTTTGCCCAATCAACTGCGGCATCGACGGAAATATTTTTGACCATGTCGCGTCCAAAACCGAAGAAGTTCCGATGACCGTAATTTTAATTGTCGAAGACGAGCGTTTCATACGTGAAATGGCTGGATGGGTAATCGAGGATATGGGGCACAACACGCTTCATGCCGGCAATTTCGCCGACGCGATCTCGCATTTGGGCGCGCCCGGGCAGATCGATGGGCTTTTTGTCGACATCCGCCTCCATGCGCTGACGCTCGGTGGATATGAGGTTGCAAATAAGGCGATCTCGCTTCGGCCGGGTCTGCGAGTTCTCTACACGTCCGGAACACCGCTCAGTCCCGATATGACGGAATTATTCGTCGAGGGCGGTCGGTTCCTGCAGAAGCCATATACCCCGGATCAACTTGAGTTCTGCATCGGCGAACTTCTGAACTGATCCCCGGCAAGCCCAGAGTTATCGGTTCGGCACCCCGCGCACAATCTTAGAGTTAGGATACCCCATCGCAACTTCAAAGACTGAGACTGGAGTGAAGAACCGGTCAGCTCGGCCCGCAAAGGCTCCCGGCGAAGCAGCGCATGGCCAGACGGAAGAGTCGATCGTCGAAGCCGGCGCGCTGCAGAGTGCGATTTTCAACAGCGCCAATTTTTCCAGCATCGCCACCGACGCCAAGGGCGTCATCCAGATTTTCAATGTCGGCGCCGAGCGGATGCTGGGCTACACAGCCGCGGAAGTGATGAATACCATCACCCCGGCTGATATTTCCGATCCGCAGGAGCTTATCGCACGGGCACAGGCGCTCAGCGCCGAGCTCGCGACAGATATCACCCCGGGTTTCGAGGCTCTGGTCTTCAAGGCCTCGCGCGGGATCGAAGACATTTATGAGCTGACCTATATCCGTAAGGACGGAACCCGCTTTCCCGCAGTCGTCTCGGTCACCGCGCTGCGCGATGCGCAGGGGACTATTATCGGCTATCTGCTGATCGGCACCGACAATACCGCGCG
>Ga0182030_10010422_pt1 | contig 18879 bp, 19 predicted proteins | sample 812S3MmetaG_FD_121299 | JGI IMG/M metagenome (GOLD analysis project Ga0182030, IMG submission 121299) | Permafrost microbial communities from Stordalen Mire, Sweden - 812S3M metaG (Illumina Assembly) | ecosystem: Environmental > Terrestrial > Soil > Wetlands > Permafrost | place: Sweden...
CGACAGCTTCGTTATCGTGTGTGGACTTCGCTAGCGCTTCCTCTCCCTTCATGAAGGTATCATCGCTCGTTATCGAACTCCCATTCGACCTCCTTCTCATATGTTGCATCATCGCGTCTCTTCCATCGTTGAACATCTTGCAAACCCAGAATCAAGGACTTCAGGCCATGTTGTCGTTCCCAATCTCACGCCGCGCCAGCCCCAATAACGAAAGCCACTCGCAGATCTCAGTCAGATGTGGCGTTTCCAGCCGCACGTCGTCTCACCTGAGCTGAAACATAGCCCAACCGCTTAGCATACGAATGTCACTGACTGAATTTTATGGTTTTGGGGACTTTGGAAAGCGTTTGGTGTGATTTCAGGGAAGGTGGAGCTTTCTTGCAGGTGGCCCTTGACGTTATTTTGGTGCATTTGGTCACGTGGAGACTGGAAATAGGGGGTTCACGGAAACTAACTTCATTGAGTGAGCTTGACGACGACATGCATGCAGCCCCTTATTGCCTGTCATTGATAGACATAATCCAAAACCTCGATCGATGCCTGCCTTAAATATCGGTCTCACGATAATGCCTGCTTCATCTAAGTCCCTACTCCCAGTATGATTCATCATTCATTCATTCCTCTTCTCCGTCCAAGAGCTCCCGAATCCCATCATACCAAGTGTCTATCTCTCCATTCCCCCGGCAACCGATTGATATTTCAGGACCAAAAAGGAAGATCTCAGCATTATCATTAGGAATGCGGGGCCGCCGGGCGTAATAAACGACGTCGAATCTTTGTTTGATGACCGGCACAAGCCATTGGGTGACAGTTCGGATACTGCCCATAATCTTTATACCTAGCAGCGAAATGGTGAACGAGGTCTGCAGAGTCTTGATCAGTAACGCTAACATGAAAAATTTGTCGCAGATGCCGTGACTCTCATACCAAGGGGAACCTGTTTGAAACTCAGACTTACATGCTTTGACTTTTCGATCTCGAGTTGAAGTTTCTCCTTCTTCGAAGCTGCCTCAGTGATCAATTGCAAAAATACCTCTTCAACGTCAAATCTGAATTCGTTGTCTGTGATTTCCGCCGACTTAAGCCCGTTATCTACCTCAAGCAGATGAAGATCGTAACCCTGCACACAACTTAATTCTCCGAGAACAAGATGGAACTGCTTGAGACGAGGACAGAGTTTGCGCGCAATAGCCAGCATCGATTGCTCTTCATTTTCCAATCGTTCTTCCTCTCCTAAGCCTAGGTTCTCGACCTTGCTCAGATCAATCAAACATCCAGCGGCCTCGATAACCTGCAGGTCTGCAATACCTAAGACTATGGTATCGCGACACAAGTCGAGGTGCGGCAGACGGCACATAACGTTGTCGGGTTCGTAGCAAGATTTGACTTCGATCCTGGTGTAGTTTTCCTGGAATACTTCGTATGATTCACGGCATGCAAGCATGTGTGTTGGATAACGCTCGTGATTATCCCGGTCTTTTTGAATACCACAGTCAACTTCTGTATCGCCGACGGGTCTAGCGTATAACTGAACCGTTTGAGGATCGGGGAGTGCTTCTTTCCAGATCTGGAGGCGAAGTTCGACGGGGAGCTTAGGAAAGACAGTGAATTTGCTCAATGTGGAGGACCATGCAATACATTCGACGGCGCGGGTCGAGTCAAACTTCTGTCCAGATGACAGAACTGCGTTCGGGGAGAGCTGCCAGTAGTCTATCCGCAGGTTAGTCAGTGGTTGATTTGCAAATTGAATCCCGATTGTTCTTACCAGTATTGTACACTGAAAACTTGGGGTCCTCCTTCAACTTCGCAAGGGCATCTTCGGTTAATGGTTGTAAGTCGCTCATTATGCTTGATGTCACCGTACAAGTGCAAGGCGCAAGGCGGGCTATCCCTCGTTGGAGGTTGAAATGCGAAATGTGCAATGCAATAGGAACAAAATAGTAAGAACGCGACTCTCGCCAAGAAAATATGTCCCCTTTTTCGATAGTTAGCGAGCGATTCACCATGATAGTAAGGTAGCTATCAATCGCGTCCAATATCTGGATTGTCCTCGGATAAAACGACTAAACTGTTACCTAGACAAGTCGAGTGTAGAACGTATTTGGTATACAATGGCTATAAGATATTCAAATAATAGAACGAAGTGATGCAGCAGAAAATAGGCTGATCTGTTAGGCTGCTTGATGGACTACTCAAAATATTGAAATACCAAGTAAAACTCATGGTAGATGGTGAAACTTGACCATTCATTTTAAAATTCTAATATCCTAGCCTTACACGTTTACATTCCATTTTGCTCTTTAAACTTATCCCAGCTCTCATTGAGTGTACTGAAAACCGTGGCTGCGATGAGTTTGACCTCCGTGCTTGCATCTTGTGGAAGCTGTAGGCAGTTAGCAAGGGAGCTCAACATGTACGCTAATTAGAGTGGATAAAAATATACCTTATCGGGATGGCACCGTCCAATTGCCTTCATATAGTTTATCTTTACCTTCCCGTTCGTGATCAATTCATGCATGCCAACCTTCTTCCAATTGCTACCTTCCCACATGACCATATCCAAACTGCCGATCAATGCTCGCAAGTTATCCCTCTTCCCATCTCTCCAATTGCTAATCTTGGCGTCGACTTTATCAGCCAAGGCAAACTTTTCATCGTCTGCTTTCTCTGCTGCTTTATTAGCTTTCCTCAACCTCTCTACGGCAGCGGAGTCCGGGGCTGCAGGCCCAAGATCAGAAAGTGCGGATGTTCGAAGCTTAGGTTTGGGTTTTGGTGTAAGAGTGCGAGGCATAGCAGCAGGTTTGGGAGCTAAGGCTTTCTCGCAACGCGTTCGACCTTGAAGAGCGGTTGCGCCGCCGACATTGCTTTCGACGCATTGTTTCCAGACGTCTCCTGCTTCCCGCCATTTCTCCATTTGTTCTAACGCTTCTGCTTTTCGCATTAATGCTTTACCCCAAAACTCTTTCATCTCTTTCTTTCCACAACCTTCCCCGGGTCCAAGATCTATGGCTTCGTCGTCGCCTCTTGATGGCCCAATGAGATTCAAGGCGTTGTCTGCATCTGAGACTGCTTCACGGGGAACACCGGTCTTCAAGGAAGTAAGTGCGCGGTTGCATAGAAGGATAATGGTTATCGGGTGAGATTGCGGAAGTGAGGAAAGTGACGAGGTATAGGACTGATGAGCCGATGCGTAGTCGCCTCGCTTGAAATGGTTTGTTCCAGCGAGACGATGTTGATTTGAGGATTGAAGCACTATTGAGGAGAGCGGCGGGATATTTCGAGGCGGAGCCTTAGGTCGGGTCGGTATTGGAGTCGATGATTTTGATGAAATGGGAGTAGTACGCTGTGAGGGTCGAGGCGTTTGGACAGGTGTAGGGCGAGATGGTCGGTTCGCCTGGGAGGATGAAGAGAAGAGGTCTTGTTCGGGGACTGCTTGGGGTTGAGGAGTAAGTTTTTTTCGTCGGGCAGGACTGATATATGCTTGAGCTGATTGTTCTTCAATAGCCTGTTTACTAATTTTGGATTTTGGATCTGCGGGAACACTGGTCTGCCATCTGGGTGTGGAGGATGGCCTTTCTGGCGGAGGTCTGGGCAATGCAGGAGATTGCTCACGTGAAGAGCTTGAGCTAGCTGGAAATCGGTTTTCAGAAGCTTTTGTTTTCCTTGGTGGAGGTCGACCGCCTCCCTCCAACATTAGAGCTTCGTCTGTGACATCAGGTGTTACTTGTTGCCGCCGAGATCGCGAATCCGAAGCAGGTCTTCTTTCAGCCTCCTCCCTCTCAGCGGCTTCCCGCATCCATTTCGGTTGGCTCGGATCAGATTCTTGCTGGAATTCAGCTACAGCTTTCTGAACCTTCTTCTGTGATGTCTTCCATAATGAGTTTGCTGTCTTAAATAGATTACTGCCCACAGTAGCTGCCGCCTTAGAAAGGTCTGTCTCCCCCCTCGCTGGCGATCGACTGTCATCTCTTCGAGGCTGTAAAGGATCCTGCCCTTCTTCCCGCATCCATGGTGGATTGTTCCCCCGCCTTTGCGGCTCTCGTGATATCTCCCTCCTGTCTCCATTTGACGGCGTATTGGTTCTGCTTCCACCTTGTTGCTTTTGTTTCGCCTGCCGATGTGCGTTATTAAGAATCCATCCCACTGCGGCTTGAATGTCGAGACCAGAGCCGCTTTCGGTCAGAGCCCGCCGTGACTGTTCCGCTGAGAATCCCATATCCACTAGTTCGGCCACTGCTTTATCCCAAGGATCATCGGATTCCTGTTGTGACACTGGCAGGGGAGTTGGTTCCCGCTCCGGCGGACTCGGCCGTCTAACTTCCTCCACGGGTTTTCCAAGGTCTCCTAGAAAATCATCGTCATCTGCAGGAGGTATGGGTGCGGGAGCAGCACTTGGAGCTTTCATTGTTCCTAGCCCGAATGGATCGTCATCGTCGCCAAAATCTGCGCCTCCCAGCGACCCTTGTTGTTCCCATGCTTGTGGGCTGCTTAAATCAACCTTGTTCGTCCCAAAGCCTGGGGTATTCGTCCTAGAACTGGAAACTGAAGGAGGGGGGTAATAACTTGATTTATCAACCTTGGTATCCGCATCGAACGCCGCAAATAGGTCATCATCCGCACCATTTGCCGGTGCACCACCATTCGCAGGGGGAGATGCTGTGCGTGCAAAGGTCGTTGACAACAGCGTGGTTGCTGAAGAAGCGCTTTGAGGCGTCAATGTGGGCGTGGCAGCTTGTTTCTTGTTCCCCAAGCCATCCCAGAACTGCGAGCCTCCAAATTGCGCATCGTATAACCTCCTCCTCTCCTCCTCCTTCTGCCTCCTCTCCGCTTGTAATTTCTCATGTTGTTCTTGTAGGGTCAACGTGGACTTTTTGGTGGAACCGAAGGACACGAGATTCGAAAAGCTATCTGGGGTCGAGGATTTTGGAGGCGCGAATGCGGAGGTTTTAGGTAAGCCAGAGCCTTGGTTGGATAAAGGTGTATTGCGTCCTGAATTCTGCGGAGGTGGTGTAGGGCGCAACGTGGGATAGTAATTGCCAGTGCCAGCCGGAGCTTTGTTAATTGTTGCGCTTGAGCTCGCAGACCAATCGAGGCCATTCAGATCATCCATTTTGGGGATTTTGAGGACTTTGATGAGGGCATTTAATGTTTTGGATAGGTGTCATTAATTTATAAGGATCGAAAGGAGCTTATATAAGGAATTGAGGTGGATCGTGAGCTTGCTCCTATCTGGAACAGATGTTTGTGGAATTGTGTTACTGGTCTCTACTCGCTGCCGTATTCTGAACGGCGCTCGAGGTCGTTAGCGATTTGTAAATGCGGACTTTCAACCAGCGCTGTTAAGACTCTCTTACAGTCCCTATAATGTCAGCAAGTGTTGTTCACTTGTAGGAGCTGTTTCGCTGAGCAGTGAAGGCAACTCAGCCACATGTAATCATACAATAGGACCAGCTGAGTAGCTTTTTGGATTTTCTATGTATTCTGATGCGTTGATTCGGCACCATATTTTGTTTCTCATCACCCTACCAACTATGCCATTCTGAAATCGCCAAACTCCATGCGCTGGCTATTACTTACTGATTTCTTCGGCAGTTCGCTTGCTATTCCCTCGTTCTACTAGGATGAAAGCTATAAGTAGCAAGAGGCTTGGTCTTCGCGTCATCCCTAGTATGCGGCTTATGTGTAGCTGGGTTGTGCTGCTGGCCTCTTTGTTCGGTAATCTGAGCCCGAGTTGCAGGAAGAGGTTATGGCGCGGGTGCGAGAGAAGTCAGTGCAGGGACTGGCGTCGGCGCTGCTGGGGGTAGTTAGTCGATGCTCATCCCACTACGGGAAAAGGCATACCAATAACGAATTATTCAGGCTTGAACTTCCAGGCTTCAACCAAGTAGCCCTTGGTCAGATGCTGTGCGCATCTCAAGAATACGCCAGTGCCAGTGTAGGCAAGGTTCTGAATTGGGGCGATCCGAACAAATGCCCCATCTCTCCGAGTCCAAAATTCCGTGTCGCCGATCCATCGTCTGAGTTTAGGCGTGCCGAAGCTCTTAGGGAAATCATACTCGATAACTTTGAGGATAATCATAGTGCGGCGGGTGTCTTGGGAAAGGTTATTGTGCATCGCAGTTCTTCTAGGGAGGGGCAATGCACCTGTGACGCTGATGAAAGCCCGGATGGTCGCGAGATCAGCCGTGTGGTTGGGATTGCTTGCCGCTGAGGTTCTATTTATGGGCACTTCTTGTTGTTGGCCGCAGCAGAGCACGGTGCTTGCTGGAGGTGTCGACATTGCGGAAGACACTGTGTAATAGTTGTTAGATTTCCGGGAAACAGAAAAAAGTGCAGCTTCGTGGGTCGTGCCGGTTAACAGGAGCCTTGCTGTGCATTCTTATATATTGGAAGGATAAGCTTTCATTCCATACCTATCTGTAACATCCGCGATGAGGTCCGCGGCGAGATAATATGATATACCCTTCGTTAGCGTTGCGACGAGGCCTGCGAGGAGGTGAATCATGTGTTCATTCAGAAACCCCCAGCTTATTGGCCGCAAGAGGAAAAGAGCCCCCAGAACGTATGCAGAAGAAGCTCCTATGATGGTACTATGGCAAGGAAGACTGGGATTTGACTAGATGTCCCTTAACATAGTGGACAAGGACTAGAGATAGGGTGAATGAGATTCTCAGCTATACCTAGATATAAACTTCCGGTGGAAACGCTACCATGACGTTCTCATGGAATACATTTGATGCTTCATCGGCAAGTGTCCACGACAGGCCTTTCAGCTCAGTGGTGTTTAATCGTCCCTTCCAGAGTCGCACAATAAGGCCAGTTGCGCGGTGGCATTTTCTGCATATTCTGTACATTTCTCTCCCCTTCTTTCACTAATGCTTATACGAAAAGCACTCCATCGAGTACAGACCGCTCGGCCACATCAACTTCAATTTTTCCCTTTACAGTCTGCTGGAATCTGAGAAGGATCCTATTAATTCCTGAGTGGGATTCTTTGATTCCTATTTGCCTTTATTCTAGACATGCTTGCTGTTTTTATTGTTTTTGTGCTTAAATTTGCAAGTAATGCCAGCTACCACTCATGAATGCCCTTAAACTTGTTTCTATTTTTCTTTTGCTTCCGCCCCCCTTTTGAGCCAGGGTTTATGTATAAATAGACCGAAATCACCACATCTTTTAATAAGCAGCTCATTCAGACTTAACTTCCTCATTGTAGCTCACTCAGACTCAACTTCTTGCAATAATATTTTGACATAGAATTATCACGTGCTATTTTCATGTCAAGAAACCCTTTTCATCGCTTTATGGCACATCGAGGATTAAATGCATTTCCTTGAATATGCATTTCCTGAGCTAGTGATAACCAGGGCGCGGAATCTATTGAAAGCCGGTATCGGGTAAAAGAGCGAAGTTCATGCCAAGTCACTCCATGCCGCACCAATTACGGAGTAAGCACTATTATTTGCCTAGCTTCTATTGTATCCACTCTTCTGCCTTGAATTAGCGCAATGAACCGGGTTGACATTGATTTTTGATCTGATAAGTGAGTCATTATTTGCCAAGCATTCTTATCTGATGATCTTCTGGACGGAGTAAAGCACGGAGTTGGAATATACAGGGGACTTGAACGCGACTTCGTCCCTTTAAAAGGAGCGTGCCTCCCATCTCTCCTGAAACACTTGACTCTACTCTTCAGTGCTTTTTGCCCTAGGCTCGTATTCTCAATTGTCAGTGTATCTCCATACGCTTTGGCAAAATAAGCAGATGTCACGTGCCCATACAATCACAGCTATATTGCGACTTCCTCTCAATTAGGTTGTCGTTTCTCCACGATGAATCAAACTATCTGTGTGGAAGACTATTCAATTGGACCGCAAACCCCATTGCATTGCCGTGGTGGGCTCGATCTTACTCTTGTTTTTGAAGAGAGCATCCTTAGCCTCCTACCAGCATCGTTAATGATCACTACCTCGATTACTCGGCTTATCGTTCTCAACAAAAATCGTCTGGTCGTGCCAGGGAAATCATTCTATGATACTAAAGCAGTGAGTACCCAGGTGACCATATATCAAGAGAGATGACTTACAGCACTTAACTAGCTACATCTCACAGTTCTTGTCGTCTTGCGTTTCGTGCTCCTCTTGCTATGGTCTATCCGCCCTCCTATACGGACATCGACTTCCATCGCAGCTGCGACCGTGTTCCTCGTGGAATCATTTGCATTCGTGGCCCTCTCTAAGTCCGAGCATGTCCGGTCCGTTCGGCCGAGCTCCTTGCTCAACCTCTATTACCTTTTCTCTCTCGGCCTAGATTTTATCCGTATAAGGACTCTTATTAAAATACATTTCGACCCATTGATTGTGTCTCTTTGCGCGGCTGATATGGCTATCAAAATAAGCTTACTGTTCCTGGAAGCCCGAAACAAGAGAGCCTATTTTTCTGATGCGGACTCAGCACGTCCCCCGCAAGAGATCAGTGGAATTTTAAATCGAAGCGTATTTTGGTGGTTGAATTCTTTATTTTTGCGAGGTCGAGTTTCTTCCAACAGCCGTGAGACAACTCACTAATATGTTACAGGCTATCGTGAGATTTTGACCCTGGACGACCTCTTCCCGCTTGATGATGAATTGTCCTCTGAAGACACCTTCGCAAAGTTTGAAACAAAATGGACCAGAACGTCCAACATCTTAAGCTACAGGCTCGGTAAGGCGATCGTGCTATGCTTACATAGCCTTTTTCTCGCCCCCGTGGTTCCTAACCTTCTGGTAATGTCTCTCACCTTGGCACAACCATTTCTGGTGACAGCTCTCCTCAATTTCATCTCTTCTTCAGACTCTAGAGAGCTTGGATACCTGATTGTGGCTGGCTATGCGATGGTGTTTATCCTCAAATCCATCTGTACCGCCTTCTACACCCATCAGCTTGACAGATTTGTCACAATGCTTCGAGGGTGCCTGGTGAACATCATATATAACCAGACTCTCAAGCTTGACATGAGAGAAGTCGCTGGCGGAGAAAGTCTCACACTTATGAGTGCAGACGTCGAACATGTTGTGAAAGGATTTGGACTCTTACACGAAGCCGCTTCCAACGCTGTAATGACAATTGTAGCACTGGGTCTCCTTTATAGGCAATTGGGGTTGACGTGAGATTTCTATTTCTACCATTCACGTTCAGCGACTAACCAATACAGATTTCTAGCTCCTCTTATTTTCTCTGCGATGTTGTCATACCTATCAGGATTAGGGTCCGGACCATATATCCGAAGACAGAAGCTCTGGCTCGAGGCCACTGAGCAGCGGGTCGGGTTCACCGCGTCAGTCATCTCATCGATGAAAGGTGTTAAGGTTCTAGGCCTCGTAGAGATTATTTACTCACGGATTTGCTCTTTAAGATATAAGGAAGTGGAACAAGCAAAGAAAGTACGTATCTTCTATGCTATATTTACCTTATTACAGACTTTGAGCTTAAGTGGAACACGCTGGATCACATATACGGTCTTCGGGATTGTCACACTTCTTAGCTCTTCCTCCTCTGGTCTCAATACCAGCGTTCTCTTTACCTCCCTGACTATTCTCAATATATTTATGGAGAGACTGGAGACTTTCCTACGACAAATGCCATCGATCGCCAGCGCTTTTGGCTGCCTTCGTCGAATTGAGAACTTCCTGCTGTTAGAAACCAAAAGAGATAATCGAATTTTGGAGAATGCCGAGCGCCTGGTACATGAAGCGTCAGGCAGCTACGCGCTTGGACAACTCAGAAATCATACCCTTCATGACACTACCATCAGCATGAAAGAATTGAGCATAGGCTGGACAAGAGAACATGTTGCCTTACAAGGAATAAGCTTAGAGATTCCACGAGGGAGTTTCACCATGATTATTGGACCGTAAGCTTCCCTCTCTACGGACTTGATGTACAATCACTGATTATGTCAGGGTGGGGAGCGGCAAATCGACTTTGATGCATGCATTACTGGGAGAGACAATTACCCACAAAGGATTTCTCAGTGTGGCATTGACTGATTCGATTGCATTTTGCTCCCAAACACCGTGGCTTCTCAACAAATCTATTCAACAAAATATCCTGGGAACTTCTATGTTTGATGGTCCATGGTATGCCGAAGTCCTAAAATCCTGTGCTCTGCTTGAGGACCTTAGGAACTACCCTGCCGGAGATCGCACTCTTGTAGGATCTAAAGGAATTACTTTGAGTGGAGGACAAAAGCAGCGTATTGTATGTTGTACTCGGATTGAATGGCATACCCGCTAACGCTCTTCAGGCATTAGCAAGAGCTGTTTATTCTAGAAAGCCTATTGTGATTCTAGACGATGTATTCAGTGGACTCGACCCGGTGACAGAAGACATTATATTCCGCAGCCTCTTCGGGAGCGATGGGCTGCTAAGACGTCAATTTCAAACGGTCATCTTGGCCACGCATGCCGTTCACCTTCTCTCAAAAGCGGATATGGTAATTCTGCTCGGGAACAACGGTGATATTTCTTATCAAGGAAATTATTCAAGCTTTCCCACGGAGCTGATATCCATGAATGATTTCTCCAATTCAATTAACTCCGCCCACCTGGACAAAGGCGTGATGATTGAGCGTGTTGACCCTGTTGACAGTGAGGAATTTGTTCCAAGGTTCCACTCGTTGGTCACAGAGATTGACGATGCTGTGGCGCTTGATATTGCGAGACAGACGGGCGATTCTACAGTATACAAATATTACTTTAAAACGATGGGCCGCAACCATGTGATTCTGTTCACGATTCTTGGCGCGATCTGCATGGGATTTACTCCTGCTCAGAGTAAGTACCCCAAGCGCCTATCCTAATCACCGAACTTGCTAACTGACTCTATTAGCCCTCTGGTTAAATGCCTGGTCAAATAATACAGAGAACAGCAAGACTGGACTCTTCATCGGCGTTTATAGCACATTTTTTGTTGGAGAGATTGTCTTGACTGCCATCTGGATATGGTATTTGCAATGATCGATTGTCAAGCTATTCTCTCTAATGTGTCTCATCTAGGCATGTTCTTATATTCCCGCTCTCTGCATCTTCCATAAGATTGCATAACATTCAACTTGATGCCTTGATGAGGTAAATCTTTCTGATTCCTCAAGAATATTGGGGCTGACTCTGGACTTTAGCGCAACTATGGCTTTCTTCAGTGCTACGGATACAGGCGTAACCACAAATCGGTATTTTACTCATCCTCGTGTAAAACCTCGAGCTAACAATCCGCCTTAGATTCAGCCAAGATATCATGCTCATTGACAGCGAGCTCCCATTAGCTATGATCGACTTCGTCGAATGTGAAGATTCAACCTTACATCACTACTACCAATATGCTGATGAGTTTAGATGTTTACAACTGCCTTTATAAGATGGTTCTAATCGGCATTGCCACCGCATACATCGTTCCCGTATTCCCATTCATGCTCCTTGCCTTCTGGCTAACCCAGAGATTTTACCTGCGTACTTCTCGACAAGTTCGATTCCTCGACCTTGAAACGAAGTCACCACTCTATACACATTTTATCGAGACACTTGCTGGCCTTGCCACTATCCGCGCATTTGGATGGGAGGCAGACTTTGAGCGTCAAAATCGTGCCTTTCTCCAAGACTCACAACGACCATTTTTTATACTTGCTACCATTCAGCGGTGGCTGACTTTAGTTCTCGACCTTATCGTTTCTGCCCTTGCCATTGTTTTGGCTGTGATGGCTGTTGAGTTACGAGATTCGATTAACCCTGGGCTCTTGGGCTTGGCTTTGGTCAACGTGGTGAGTAATACAGTACCCCGAACATATCACTGTCTCGCTAACTAAAACACAGATGGCTCTAGGTCTTTCCCTGAAATCCTTGGTGTCATTTTGGACGTTGCTCGAGACTTCTATTGGGGCAGTCTCTCGAATCAAGTCATTCTCGCAGGACACACCATCTGAAGATCCCCACCACCTTAGCAAAGCGGACAAAGAATGGTTGCACTCTGGGAGAATAGAATTCAAAAACATCTCCGCTAGTCACAATCCCGAGTCTGCTCCCGTTCTTCGAGATATCAATGTATCTATTGCTCCTGGAGAACACATCGGGATATGTGGTCGCAGCGGAAGGTACCTTTCCCCCTCAATCTTGTAACATAAATGCTGACACATTCTAGTGGCAAGAGTTCTCTTCTCAGTGTTCTCCTCCAAATCATGTCCATTACAAACGGCTCAGTGCTCATCGACTCCCTCGACATCTCGACTATCTCCATCAACCAAGTACGCGGAAGTCTCAACACTTTATCCCAAGACTCATTTTTTCTACCCGGCACCATTCGAGATAATCTCGTCACCGCCTTCTCGCCGTCTGAAACGGATGAGCGCCTTCAATCCGTTCTGCTACGTGCGGGACTCTGGAACAAAGTTCTGAAAATCGGAGGACTGGATGCGGCGCTTGATGCCGGAGATTTCAGTCATGGCGAAAGACAGCTTTTTTGTCTTGCAAGGGCAATGTTGAACCCAAGTAAGATTTTATTGCTTGATGAGTTTACTAGCAAGTATGCATCCATATTCTACTCTTCTGTTCTCAGACCTCGTTGAAATCATCATGTCAATACTAAACTATTTTTCCAGTGTTGATATCGAGACGGATCGAGCGATGCAGAAGATCATCCGCGAAGATTTCAAGAACAGGACTATTATTACGGTAGCTCATAGATTGGAAACGATTATGGATTTCGATCGCATTGTGGTGCTGGATCAGGGATGTATTGTTGAGCAAGGACCGCCGGGCCAGTTGTTGGAAGCGAATTCGGCGTTCAGGGCTTTGTGGAATGTGTATAAGAGTGAGAGAGTTGCTAGTGCGATGAATGAATAAAGGTTTTCATGCGGTTATTTATATAATAGGTAATCGTCAGAAATTATTATAAGACTAATCATTAAGCTTGTGCATCTTGGGAGAAAACCTCAAAGGATAGACTGGTGGGGTGATAGTAATCGTAAAAAGCTTGAGCGTTCAGCTACAGAAGCAATTGGTGTTTAAATACAGCTATTGACTCTGTTAGAGAAGAGCATGCCAAACTCTCCTCATTGCGTCCGCTTCACCGCGAATTCCAGCATCCTGATCCCAGGTTCCATCCATGCCGCATCTTTAGAGTCCCGTCCCATATCTTCAAAAGTTCGCAACCAAGCTTGAGTCTCCCATCTCGTTCCCATCTCGCTTCCAACCTGGTTCCATAACTTCTCAAAAGACTCAGGGTTGTGTCGCCACACCGGGACCCCAATCGCCTTGAGCGTGACCTCTTGAGCATTGGGATTCCCCATTTGATTACCTACGACCATCGAGCCTGGCTTGGTAAAAGTGGCAAGTACTTTGCACGCGTTGACCTGCACATCCCAGTCCCATTGATGAATAACCTGTAGGACGGAGACGATATCCACCTTTCCTTTCAATGACGAAAGTGTAGAGTCTGACGCAGACAAGATGTTGGCCTCGATGAAATGAGCATGGAATTTGTCTTGGTCGCGGAACATCTCATATCCCACGTTCCAGTGACTGGCGATGTCTACTCCGTAGAGGTTCGACGACGGTGCGCCATCGTAAGCTAGGCGACGCAGATCATGGCCGATGAAACACCCGACATCCATTAAGGTCTCGCGGGCTTTCACGCGTTGCAAGATCTCAGGGTATACAGGCAATCTGCATAGCTGAGGGGTGAGCCACGCCCCAACTCCAGTGCAAGGGTACGCACGGATCTCCCAAGCTAGGTAGCGCTGGCTATTGGGTCAGCTTCCCAGAGCCTTCCACGATCTTGAGACAGAAAATTCACGATTCTATGGACGTGCTCGGATTGTTGCTCTGGTGGTATATGGCTGTACTTTTCGAGCAGCTGCCGAGTATGAGCAGCGCAAGTCAGTTCATTGCACTCGCTGTGGAAATATTGCCCGATGGATGGCGCTCTAGCTTCTTAGGCCTACCTCTGGAACCAGCTTTTTGTCAATATTGGGGTGGTAGAATGGGTATTTGGCCCTATCAACGGATTTTGCATATGAGGGCTCTGAGAATTCGGAGTTGTCCTGAGACGACATGATGCACGACTTTCGAGGGTATTGACAGAGGACACTTGGATGTAGGTTGAAGCAGATGATTTAAATACTTGCTGGCGAAGACTTTGCGCCCAATGGCAGAGTCGACATGATCTATCTTACTTTCATGCTTACCGCCTCGCCGTCGTCGCTAAGGTACGTTTCACGTCAAAGATGGGACATCGGAATTGGGCGCCAATTATATTATCACTTGCGTAAGATGCGTATACCATCCTGCAAAAATTACCTCACGTCAGATTCTTATACTTTGAATATATCGGTAGTTGTCAGGAAAGCTTGGCTGTGTTTCGCTTGTTCCATTTCCTTGTCACGGTCTGCGTATTACCTCCCGATGTGGAAATAAGTCCAATAATCGTTTGATATACTACTCAATCAACATCAGTATCAATGTTGGCCATAGGAAGCGCATCTTATCAAGGCCCACTGGGCGAAAGGATATATGGGATTGACCTTCCAACTATAGTCCAGTAGGTAGCTCAACGCCGCAAAAAACATGGCTCGCTGCGAGATGTAGTGGTGCTACTGTAAAAAGTCTCCTTCTTCTGTATATATTGGCAGCACTGGATTCAACATTAGTGTCTTCTTTCTGTAGGCTAGGTGGTGATTATCTTACGTCTCTCAACGGCGGCATATGGTAAGCCACCAGCTGTATCTTAACTTAGCATTTTTCTAGCTGTATTCCCGAAGAGCTAGGAGATGGGATCCATCTACAAATACGCACTATTTCTAGGATCTGGGAATCTAAAATATCTGTGAAGAAAGGATTGTGGACTCCTTCCTTCTTTTCCTGGATACTCTCAATGCTTGGAGTTCCACTCGTTCCCCTTGCGACGAGTGTACTTCGCTCTTTGTCAATGAGATCTGAAATTGAAGGATGTGACTTGAGTCCACTGTCGTAGGTCTGAATAGATCTCGTCAATGAATAAATTCTCTCTTCGAGTTCCAAGTGAGAATGATACTTATAGTCATTTCTGCTCGAGGGATTTTTTCCTTCTGATCATCTTTCTCATCCTCGGTAACTTGGAACTCAGTCCACAATTTTTGCCAGTGAAATAGTCTTTATAAGACTAGATGGCGGAGAAAAGTGCGCAGATATTTCCCACCCCCAAAAGACCATTGGCATCGTCTTCCTCAAACTTTTGCTTCTTGCCCTCTGCAACTCGACTATGCTATTGAGCTCTTTCAGTTCCGCAGCGTCAGCCAGGACTTTCCACTTCTTATCTCTTTTATTCCCATAGTAAAACTTGTAATTAAATTTCTCGCGATCAGTAGTCCTGTCCATCAGGTCGAGGGATGTCATAACATCTACACACGTCAGGTTGGATGGTCTAGGGGCAATGGTGAGAACCCCACTTACGATACGCTTTGTTTACCTGTAGTATTTCGGTCACTCGCTAGTTGAGAACCTCTGAGAAATTAATTCTTGGGTATCCTTAATTATCTGAGTCAATTTCTACGCATCGCTTTTCGTCATTGTAATGCCTTTGTTCAAGGCTTTTTGGGACTTGGTAGAGTTTCTCGGCCGAGCCATCAACGGGTAAGCGCTCGTGTAAGAGAAATTCTCCTATCTGAAGACCAGACCTCCTTACGACCCGAGCGTTGCTTCTAGACGTTGTGATAAAAGCGGGCCGAGAGAGTCTAACCAGAAAATCGGGAAAACAAAGCTGATAAAGCTATCGCGACAAGGAAAACAAATTAATCGTAATTAGTAGAAAGCCATTAATTAGACTTGGGAACAGCCAGTCCCACAAATGGTAAGATTAGGTAATTCGCCTGATGCTTCGCGTACAGCCCTGCCCTTCAAAGATCTTCGTCGTTGTTGTGAGTCAGTGAACTGCACCATCTCAGTAGTCTAGCACTATATGAATTTGGGTTTTTGCCATCGCCATCGTCATCGTCAGCTTCTTTCCTCCAGCACCTTTTTCTTCTGGTCAAATATCCTTTTCTTGATCGATGATCTTCCAAGGTTTCACTTTCTTTATCCACCCATCAACAAGGATTTTTCGGTACCTGCATATCGGGCAGTCAAGAACCCTGTTCAATATCATCTTTTCTTAGACAAAAGTCCGGAATACCATCACCTTGACTAGGAATCCTGCATAGAAACCCACAGGCGGAATTCCCCCGGTACTGTTCCCGATTCACGTTGCCACCAAAGAAGGCACGGAGTTGACCTTCCATGATTCTCTAGTCCCGGGAAACCTGCAAACCCCTGAATCATACATCAAGCCCAAGGTTTTGGGAAAACAGAGGAAGATCAGACGGAAAAAAAATCCCCCTTCGTTTCCTCTTGCTAGATCCTCTTGCTAGAACACCAACCATTCATTTCACAATTCCAACATTCTCGTTCTCGAGTCGTTGTAAGGTGACCGACAACAGTTACGAGTCAACTGAGACATTGCAATCGAATCGGAATCGTCCCTCAATCCGCTGTCAAAGTCAAATTGGCCACTCACCAATCGGTTGGAGCCGGTGTTCAGTGTCCCGCATCATCGAGCATCACTACAGCGCACTGAAGAAAACATCCCACGTACGATAAGGACGCGTTCCCACTCTATTTACACCTCCAAAACTCCGCAAAAGATCATCATTCACATCCTGTTCGTCGAAAAAGTTGCGACAATGGGTATCTTCACCCGGAAAGACAAAACTGCAGCGAGTGTGACCTCCGGCAAGAACTCCTCGCTCGCCGAAACGCTCTCCATCGGCCAATCCTCCACCTCGTCCCTCAAATCCCCCACCACGCCCGGCTATCCCAAAACCATGCCGCTCCCTACGATTCCCAAAATCGAGCTCCCGAAAGCCCCTGATCCGAGTGTCGATCCGGCCGGCTATTTGAGAAGCATTGGCGCGGTGCGAGAACGATGCGCATTGGTTATGAAGAAGGCACACAGGAATGAATTGAAGCATTTCGAGGTCGATATGGGCAAATTCGCAGATACGACAAGCTTCGTGGTGTCCATTATCAAGGTATGTTGCTTGTCTGGGGCTCAATTGAAGGAAGAACTAACGTGGGAGAAAAGCGCGACTTTGCCCCCGATTACGCGTCGATTCCTCCCCATGGGCGATGGCAGCATTTCAATGTCGGCGGACGAGATCGAATAGCTGTTTTATTGTCGAGTTGGGGCCAGAGTGTTGATTCTTCGGAGCGGTGTCGTCGATTGTTGGATTTGTTCCTCGTCTCGGTTTTGCTGGATGCGGGGGCGGGGAATACCTGGTCATATAAGAGTAAGGAGAATGGAAGGACCTATCGCAGATCGGAGGGATTGGCAATTGCGAGTCTGGAGATGTTTAAGGCGGGGTTGTTTAGCAGTAATGAGACTCAGCCATGTCAGGTTGATGCGGATGGACTGAGGAAGTTGACTGTAGAGTTGATGGCAGAGGGCTTGCAGGTCTCAGAAAACAACCCGATTGCGGGATTGGAGGGCCGGACGGGCTTATTGATACGTTTGGCGGATGCGCTGGATAACCAGCAGCTTTTTGGCGCTGATGCCAGACCGGGGAACATGCTAGGTATGTTTTCCGTCTCTACTTTATTAATTTGGAAATGCTAATATACTACTCTCTGCTCTAGACTACCTCCTATCCCATCCGCGAACCCTCGCCTCTTCAATACCGATAGTTCCCCTCCCGGTCCTCTGGTCCGTCCTGATCGACGGTCTAGCACCCATCTGGCCCGCCTCTCGCACTACAATTGACAATACCTCACTCGGTGACGCATGGCCACTGTCAACTCTCCAAGCGACCCTCCTCCCGACCTCCCAGCCCTGGGAAGGTATAGTTCCTTTCCACAAACTCACGCAGTGGCTCTGCTACTCTTTGATGCAGCCTATGACTAAACTCATGAACATTCATTTTGCAGGCGCGGACCTGATGACCGGGCTCCCAGAATACCGAAATGGTGGTTTATTCATAGACACTGGAGTACTGATACTGAAGGAAGAGGAGACGAAGAGGGGATTGGAGGAGTTTCATAGGAATAGTGAGAGGGAAGGGAAGAAGAGCTTGGAGGTTGTGCCGATGTTTAAACCGGATGATGATGTGGTTGTGGAGTGGAGGGCTGTTACTGTGGGGTTTCTGGACTTGTTATTAGACGAGGTCAACAAGACTTTGGGATTACAAGGTCCAGAGCGGTTGTCATTGCCACAGATGCTGGAGGCTGGGAGTTGGAAGGTATGTTCTATTCCTTCCTAGTGAGAGCGATGCTGATCATATATATAGGGAGGACGAGAAATGGCCGAGATTTCGAGACCAAACACTCAATGTCCACCGATTGCTATTCTCTCGGATGGGACGGTCTTTTAATCTAATATTCCAAGACACCACTTCCACTTAAGAATCACTTAGCTACACTCCATCTTTGCCGAACGACAGGACTCTTCGGTCTTTATGGACGGACTTTTCAACAAGTTTAAATATTAATAGAACGAAGCATATGGTACTAAGGGTGGCTGTTTAGATGAAACTCGTTTTCATCACTACACGAATCTAAAAACTTTCATAAATACTGGCTGCGAAACACAATGGGAGGAACACTGCTCAGTTAGCTAGATACCCTTAGTCTTTGAGACTGACGAATGTAATGACTTGCTCTCATCAACGCTGTTTATGTTCAAAAACGCTTCGCCTAAGAGGTCCTGCGGCAAGTGCAGGTCATCCAACCTATCCAACCTCCACGCCCTCGAACAAGCGCATTTATCTCCCTGCTGGCACCACCAACCTACTCGAACCAGTCTGTTCCTCTTCTTCATCCTCGCCTCCCATCATCTCCATCACCC
>Ga0182030_10010423_pt1 | contig 18878 bp, 14 predicted proteins | sample 812S3MmetaG_FD_121299 | JGI IMG/M metagenome (GOLD analysis project Ga0182030, IMG submission 121299) | Permafrost microbial communities from Stordalen Mire, Sweden - 812S3M metaG (Illumina Assembly) | ecosystem: Environmental > Terrestrial > Soil > Wetlands > Permafrost | place: Sweden...
CGCGGATCCGGATCACGTCGGCGGAAATAACGCGCTGGCGAAAGTATCGGGCGGCATTGTGCGCGGCGCGCTGGGCGGGAAGCCCGCCGGTGAACCGCTGATGATCCTATCGCACGAAACGGTGCTGGAACGCATGAGCGCTCCCAGCGGCCAGCAAGCGGTCTATCCTTTGGAAGCGTGGCCGACGGACGTTTTCACGCGCGGCAAGGACGTCTTTTTCAACGGCGGATCTGTTCGCATTCTTCACCAACCGGGCGCGCATAGCGCAGGCGACAGCTTCGTGCACCTGCGCCGGTCGGACGTGATCGCGGCGGGCGAGATTTTCAGTACCGTGAATTTTCCGAAAATCGATTTGGCGCACGGTGGCCACATTCAGGGAGTTGTCGAAAGCTTGAACCGGTTGCTGGATCTTGCGGTGCCGGGCGAAATGGAACAGGGCGGCACGATGATTGTTCCGGCTTATGGACGCCTTTCGGATGCAGCGGACGTGGAGTTTTATCGCGAGATGGTACAGATTGTACGCGATCGCATTCAGGACGGCGTAAAGAACGGCATGACGCTCGCGCAGGTGAAAGCCGCTCGGCCCGCGCTGGAATACGAGAAGCGCTATTCGCAGCCGGATTGGACCACGGACATGTTCGTCGAGGCCGTGTACAACGATCTTTCGCAAGCGGCGAAGTCGAAAGCGGCGGGGAAGAAATAGTAATGACGATGATCCCGCGCACGCGTCGAGTGTTTCTTTCTAGCGCAATCGTTCTGGCTGTCGCTTTCGGTATTGTGCAGCGCGTGAATGCGCAAGGGGCGCAGCAGAAACAAGAGATCAAACCGGAGGACACTTTACAGCTGCAGGCGCAGACGCCCAAGTCGCAGCAAACCGCCAAGACGGGCAAGGCCGGCGCGCCCTTCGATCTCACGGGATATTGGGTCGCCGTGATTGACGAGGACTGGCGCTGGCGCATGATCGTTCCCGACAAAGGGGATTTTTCAGGAGTGCCGTTGAATCTGGAAGGCCGCCGCGCCGCCGATTTGTGGAATCCCGCGAACGACGAAAAATCGGGCGAGCAGTGCCGAGCGTACGGCGCTCCATCGTTGATGCGCTTGCCCACGCGTTTGCATGTTACGTGGGTGGACGATAGCACGCTCAAGATCGAAACCGATTATGGCATGCAGACGCGCCTGCTGCATTTCAACGAAACTCCCGCGGCGGGCGAGCGCAGCTGGCAAGGTTTGTCGCTGGCGACGTGGGAAGTGGGAACGGGTCCGATTCGCAAAGATCGTCCGACAGGGCCGCGCGATTTAAAAGTGACCACGACAAATCTGCGCGCCGGTTATCTGCGCCGGAATGGAATTCCGTACAGTGAAAACGCTCAGCTCACGGAATATTTCGATCTGCTTCCCAAGCAGGCGAATGGGGATGAGTGGCTGATCGTCAATTCGCTGGTCGTGGATCCGCTGTATCTCACGGAGCGGTTCATCGTGAGTTCGAATTTTAAGCGAGAGGCCGACGGAGCCAAGTGGCATCCCGCGCCGTGCTCGTCGCGGTAAGCAAGGGTTGCGGCGCGTAGTTCGCGCTACCATGTGGATCATGCTCGATCGCCGAAAGTTTCTAACGGCTGCGGCCGCGGTAATGGTGACGTCCGAAACGCGACCGGCCGTCGCGCAGCAAGCGGCATCCGGGAGAGCTCGAATGAAACCAGAACTTGCCGCAGTCGAAGCACTCGTCTTCGATACCTTCGGAACGGTTGTGGACTGGCGCAGTTCCGTGATCGCCGAGGGCCAGTCGTGGGGCAACGCCAAAGGATTACAGATCGACTGGGCAAAGTTCGCCGACCGCTGGCGTCTGGGATATGCGCCTGCGATGAACAAAGTCCGCAAGGGCGAAATCCCGTGGACCAAACTAGACGATCTCCACCGGATGATCCTCGATGATCTGCTCCGGGAATTCAAGATCGAAGGGCTCACGGAAGAAGAAAAAGTTTCCTGGTCGCACGTTTGGCGCCGTCTCAAGCCGTGGCCGGATTCGGTCGCCGGGCTCACGCGTCTCAAGAAGAAGTTCACGATCGCGCCCCTTTCCAACGGCAATATCGCCTTGATGGCGAGCCTCGCCAAGTTCGGCGGATTGCCCTGGGATGCCATTCTGGGCTCAGAGCTGGTTCGGCACTACAAGCCGGATCGCGAGGTGTACGTCTCTGCCTACGAACTACTCGATCTGAAGCCGCAGGAAGTGATGATGTGCGCGGCCCATGCCGGCGATTTGCGGGCCGCCAGTGGCAACGGCCTCCGCACGGGATTCATCCATCGCCCTAACGAATTCGGCCTGCCGGGTGCATTGGGCGCGGCCGGCGTAGCGGATCATGCAAACTCGGGAGATTTTGACATTGTCTCGGAGAGCATCATCGACCTGGCGCAACAGATGGGCGCGTAGCAGACGCGCCGCTTACGGCTTGGGATCGTAGAATGTATCGCCTTCGGTCTGCCCCAGCACCAGTTGCTTCACCTTGCCGTTCGCGTCCAGGCGAAATTCCGCGTAGGAGCCGGTGGATTCAAACTTCGTCTCCGACTGCGGAATCATCGGAAGAGCGTTCAAGTAGAGCAATCCATTGTTCAGGGTCACTTTTTGGGTCATGCCCATAAAGGCAGCCACGGTCCGCGATCCGCTGGCGTATTCGTAGCGTCCCACGTACTTCTGGAGCGTGGCCTGGCTCAGATTGATCCCCTCGTTCTGCGCGGCGATCATGTGAGACTTATCCCGGTCGGATTCATTGCACACATTTTCAAGCATGTCTGTATCCCCGGCCCAGTGCGCCGTGAGCGAGAGGGTTAGCGGCTTGTCCAATGTCTCAGGATCGTCGTAGGTGATCTGATACTGAATGCGCCCAAAGTCGGGGCGGAGGAATCGTTCCGTGACGCGCAAACTTTCCGAATGAGGATGACCGGCGCGATCGAGCCAGGTGCGATCGTTGTAGCCTGCCGATTCCATCAAGAGCGTGTCGCCCTCCCAATGGCCGATCGAATAACCCGTCCAGGTCGGGTTTGGATCTTTCGGCAGTTTGCGCCCGTCCATGTGCACTTGTCGATAGCGCCCCATGCCTCCTTCGTGCAGGATCGCCACCAGCGTGGGCGTCTGGATGAGACGGTATGTGCCGTTGACCATTTCCGAAGGACCGCCGGGCAGGCAGTTCGTGACAGGATCGTCGCGCCGGAAATCCCGGACGCGCTTCAGGAACAGAGCCTCCGCCTCGGGGCGGAAAATACTCTCCTCCTTTAAATCCTGGATCACATCAAAACGGTAAGCCGTGACTTCGGGCTGCCAGATCCCAGACAGATCAGGTTTGCCGTCGGAGGTGCGCGGCGTGGGAGCTTTGAGGTTCGGCTTTCCGTCAGCCGTGCGAGGAACTCCTGGTGTACGCCAGTCAAACCATTGGGCGCTTAAAGGAATCGCGAGGAGGAATAACGCCGAGGTGACAGTGATCGTTTTCATGAAGACTCCTCTTTTTTAATACCCGGCGCGAAGTATCAGCAACCTTATAGACTCAGCAACAGCAAAATATATTCGGCAGCCGGCAAACCGAAGTCAAGCCGACCGCTTTGGTCGAAGCGGGGGTTCCACGCAGAGGGAAAGGCGCTATCCTCTGCAGGCCGACTGGAAGTCGTTCTACGCGCCGCTCCCGATGATCGTATCGCGCTTCAAGATTTTCTTGGGATCCACATTCTTGTCGGTAATCACGTCGAAGAAAGGCGACATCATCTCTTCCCACGTCATATCGCCATAATGGACGGTCTGATTTGGATCCGGATTGTATTTGTTATTTTCGGAATTGTCGTAATGCGCATAGACGATCAGCTTCGTCCCCTTCGGCACTTTGACGGGTTCCACGTTATATCCCAGCTGCCAGTTGAAATCGTAATTCGGGACGCTTAAGACAACCCGCTCTTCGCCATTCGGGAAGATCAGTATGTATTTCATATCTTTCCCTCGCAGATGCATGTGTGGCATCATCCAGACCAATTCCACGTCCTCCATGAACTCGGTCTGAGCGACAGGACTCTCCCAGTTCGCGGCATGCGGCGGAATCGAGAAACTTTGCGCGTCCTGGGGCGAGGAAATCAGGAGGGACAAATAGTGCCGGCTCGGTCCCTCTTTCGCAATGGTCATTCCGAGTTCGGGGGTGTCGACGACCTCCTTCCCCTTCGGAGTGTAGTGAAGCCGGAATATGAAGTCGGTGTTTGCGGGAATTAATTTGCCGGCTCCGAAAATGCGGTAATCCTCGGCTTCATTGCCGGGCACGTAGCAGATCTCGCTGCCGGACGCATTTTCCCAAGCGGGGTTCCGAGGCGCTTTTTCCCCTTTGGCTCGCGGCAACTCCAGGCCCTGCGCATCGCGCGGTTTGTCGACCCACAATGGAACGTTGTATTTGATTTCGGGCGTATGGGGAACAAAGTGGACACATATGTGATGAGAGATATCTCTGTGATCCGGTTTTAATTCCATGGAGGTGATCCACGTATCTTTTGTGAAGCCACTCGGAACAACGATGTCGGTCCATTCGATCACGTTGTTCTTGGGCGCCGCGGGAACAGTGTATGTTGGGCCTCGCACAATCACATCCGGCTTGATCAGCCACCCATTTTCAGGCCACTGAATGGGAGCCGGAGCGTCTTTGGGATTCCCTTCTGGTGCATCACCGTCGACCCAGCTTGCGATCGTCTCAATTTCGCTCTGCTGCAGAGAGCTGTCATTCAGAATATGACTCTGCGTCGCCCTCCTATCGGCGAACCACGGCGGCATCTTCCTGGCGAGCACCGCCGCTTTCATCGCTTTCGCCCACGGACGCGCCGTCTGGTAAGAAAGAAAAGACATCGGAGCGACCTGCCCGGGCCGATGACACGTCTGACAGTGCTGTTGCAGAATCGGAAGTACGTCTCGATGGAAGGTCACGGGCGGAGGCCCGGCGGCGACCGCGAGATCGCCGAAAGCACTTCCATAAACGAGCACCCTCAAGACAAGAGAAAGCCCGCGCTGGGCTTTCTCTACCTTTGAATGATTCATGGCCTCAACCTCCTTCATCGACCGCACTGCGTTGCTCTTCCACATCAGGGCGGAAGAGCGGGCCGGGCTAACTTAAAGGTGTCAGCGTCTAGAACACGTACTTCAACGCAAACTGAAGGATCCTCTCAGCGCCACTCAAAGAGCCGCCTCCCGTAGCGGATGACGTAATTTTGCCGAATGTGGATGTACTGGAATAGACGACGCCGGGGTTCCCGAACCGCTCGCTGTTGGTCACGTTAAACGCTTCCCCGCGGACTTCCAGATGTTGCGATTCCGTAATCCGGAATTGGCGGGATATCGCCTGGTCCCATTCCCAGAATCCCGGACCGACGATATCGGCCACACCCATATTTCCCAAGGTGCCTGTGGCGGGAAGGGCGAATGCGGCAGGGTTGAGCCACGAGACGCAGGGTGCGGGCGAACAACTGGAGCCCTGGCTTGTCGAGTTGAGGCTCGGCAGCACCTGTTCGGGCCGCTGCGGTACCGGGAAGGTCCCGGAGGCAAGGAAGATTCCGTTCAGGGCTACATCAGAACCGGTGCTCGGCGTGAGGTGAGCGCCGCTGCGCAGCGTGACGATGGAGGAGAACGTCCAGCCGGTTGCGATCCGCCGCGCCCAATCATTCGAGAATTTCGGCGTTCTGGCCACGATCGTGAGATTGGCCACGTGCCGGTAGTCGACGATGGAGTTGTTGCCATTTCCCAGTGAACTGCCGGTGCAGTCGCCGGAATCCAGGTTCCGATCCGCAGGTCCACCATTTTGACCGGGAACATGCTGGTAGGATGCCGCGTAACTCTGGAAGGTCGCCGTGGAAAGTCCAAGGCAGTGGGACCATGTGTAGTTGCCCTGAATGTTGACGCCGCCTTTGCGGTAGGTGGCGCTCGTGAGGAGGCCATTGTAACTCAGCGTGCCCCCGTCGTCGATCTCGGTAATCGATCCCAGCGTATTCCCGTTCGGAGCGTTGGGATTCAGGAGTCCCAATATACGCCGTTGGCCGGTGTTGGAAGTGGTGGAGCAGGCCCCTGCCGCCGTGAGGCCGTACTGGCCCGCTGCGCAGGTCCCGGGGATGTAGAGCGCCGGATTCAGTTCGAGGCCATCCCAAGTGTGGATCATGTGCGTACCGATGTACGTCGCCGCGAGGAAGAAGCTCTGCGTGACCTGGCGCTGGAGGCCAAGATTCCACTGATACTGCTCGGGAGTCTGGATATTCGGCTTCATGACGATGTAGTTCTGATACGGGACGGTCGGCCAGGTCGAGACGCCTTGCGCATATGTATAGGGGAACGGATTGACGCCGTTTGTGGCCGGATTGTTCCACGGATTAGCAAATGAGACACCATTCACCGTGTCTGACAGGCGGTAGGGCGACGCCGAAGATAAATTCTCAAAAATGTTCTGCGGGACAAAATCGTAGGCGATTCCTGCTCCCAGGCGAATCGCGGTTTTTCCGTCGCCGAACGGGTCGTAGGCGAGTCCTAGACGCGGCGCGAAGTGGTCCAGTTTGGAGCCGATACCGGAGTTGCCGATGTAACCCTGATCGCCGTACAGCAGGATTCCGGGAGGCGCCGAGGGAAGGACCGTGCTCCGGACACCGGAAAGAAAATTAGACTCGCTGAACTGCAGACCGTCGTGATTGATCAACTGCAACGGCAGGTAGGGGTCCCAGCGAACGCCCGCATTCACCGTCAGGCGTTTCGAGAGTTTCCACGTGTCCCCAATATAAAGGCCCAGGAAGTTCTGTCTACTGTAGTCCGGGTTAGGAGGAGACTCTTTGAAGATCTGCGCGCTGCCTTCCAGGAAAGAAGCGAGATTGGCAAAAGTAAATTGTCCGGCGGCGTAAGCGTAGGAGTTTTCGATGAGGATGCCGCGGAAGTAACTCACGCCGAAGGCAACTTGGTGGGCCCCATGGATCCACGTAACGTCGTTGTTGAAGCCGAAGTTATCCTCGTGATCCTGGGTGATCGCCTGATTGGCGCCATCGATCGTGAATCCGCCGCTCACAATCAGATTGAAATAGTTCGCAATCCCATCGGGGGCCGCATTGATGCCGAGGCCTGAGTAGGACACCCCCGACGGTACGATCGACGGGTAGTGATTGGCACCCACGCGGTTGCCGAATACGCGGAAGGAGTTCACCAGATTCGCGTTGATGATGTAGGTATCGCCGAACACGAGCGAGTTAAACATGTCGTTGATGCCGACCGAGCCCGTGTTCAAAATGTTATTGGGATCCAGAGTATGCGGATCTTCCTTCTTGTCCGTATTGTTGATATATCGAGCGAATACGCTTTGCTTGTCGCTGATCTGATAGTCGACGCGCCCGACGGCTTGGCCGACGTTTTCGTGTACGGGCACTCCAAAGTAGGTCAGACCGCAGGCATTGGTAGAGGCGGGCAGGTACTTGGAGAGCTTCACGGCAATCGGGTCCAGCACAGGAAGCTGATTATTTACCAAGCCCGCGACGGTGCCGCACTTGTTGGCGATGTAGGCCGTGAAATCGCCGGTCTCCATGGCGGGCGTCGGAACAAAGGCTTGCGTGTCGCTCGGCGTCTGCCGGGTCATGGTGGCTTGGTAGCCGACAAAGAAGAACAGTTTGTCTTTTTTGATTGGTCCTCCGATCACGCCGCCAAACTGATTCCGCTTCAGCCCGTCTTTCGCCGTGGAGAAGAAGTCCGTTCCATTCAGCGCGGAATTGCGCAGGAACTCAAAAGCATCGCCATGAAATGTGTTGGTCCCCGACCGCGTTACGGAAGATACCGTGGCACCAGAGTGCCCCCCCGAAGTGGCGTCCTGCGCGCTGGTGGTAAGCTTGAACTCCTGCAGCGCCTCGGGGAACGGAAGGGGCATACCGTTGCCTACGTAGGTATCCAGATGGGTCGCGCCGTCGAGCAGATACTGAACGCTATAGGCGGTTCCTCCGGCGACGGAGATCAATACGCCTGTATTCATGCCGTAAGTCGGGCTAGTCGCGGTTTGTACAGCCCCGCCCGAGAGCGTCACCAGATCGGTCACATTGCGTCCGTTGAGAGGCAGTTCGAGAACCCGCGTGGACTCGATCACGTTTCCGACGCCTTGCGTTGTGGTTTCCACCTGCGTCGTGTTGGCCTCCACGTTCACAGTCTCGGCAATCGCGCCGACCTTGAGCGAGACGGCAATGGCGGGATCACTCCCGACTTGCAGCACAAGGCCGGATGCGCTGAAAGACGCAAAACCGTCTTTCGTTGCGTCCACTCGGTATGGACCTAGTGGGAGATTGGAGATGATAAATGCGCCGTCCGACTCACTCGTTGTCTGGCGGATCACGCCCGTTTCGGTCTGCGTGACCTTAACCGTCGCGCCCGCTATGGACGCACCGCTCGAGTCTTGAACGGTTCCGTGCATCTGAGCCGTGGCCTGCCCCCACATCACGGCAGGAATCATCAAAGCACAAAAATACAGCAGCAGCGATTTTTTCATAACCCCTCTCTATAGCGAGCCCCTTCCGCGAACCGATCACTTCACAAAAAGCAATTGGTCTGTCAACTACGGAACTGCACGCGTCTCCGGTAGCAGGCTGATAAACCCCATGGACACCGGGTGAAAGTTATCACAACGACCGGAAGGAGTCAATGATTTTGTCTTTCCGTTCAATTAGATGAACGTCTGAATTATGTGAGCCCAAAAGTGACGGCAATAGAGGAATTCTGGTGTAGAATTGGGATCGTCAAAAACACAATGAGAAATGGCTTGCGACTTTCGACAATTACAGTGATACGCGCGGCGCTGGCCGCCGTCTTGTTGACCGGAATTCCTCTTGCCGCTCAAACGGCGTATCGAGCGCCCCGGACCGGCAACGGTAAAGCAGACCTGAACGGAATCTGGCAAGCTCTCAATACTGCGGATTGGGATCTGGAAGGTCATGCGGCTGCCGTGGGACCCGTGCCCGTTCTGGGCGCTGTTTTTGCAAAACCGCCAGGACTCAGTGTTGTGGATGGCGGAACAATCCCTTACCTGCCGGAAGCGCTGAAGAAAAAGAAAGAGAACGAGATGAACTGGGTGAAGCTGGATCCGGAGGTCAAGTGTTTTTTGCCGGGCGTCCCGCGCGCCACGTACCTGCCTTATCCGCTTCAAATTGTCCAAGGCGCGGACAACATTGTGATCGCCTACGAATATCAGAATGCCATTCGCGTCATCAATATGAAGGCGCCGACCAAGGCGCCTGCAGACACATGGATGGGCTGGTCCAACGGACACTGGGAAGGCGATACCTTGGTGGTCGATGTGACCAGCCAAAACGACAATACCTGGTTCGATCACTCCGGGAACTTTCATAGCGACGCGTTGCACGTGGTAGAACGCTACACTCCACGCAGCGCCGACACCTTGAACTACGAAGCGACGATCGAGGATCCCAAGACCTTCTCGAAGCCGTGGAAGATCAGCATGCCGCTCTATCGGCGGGTTGAGAAAGACGCGCGGCTGTTGGAATATCGCTGCCCCGAAATGGCCGAAGAGCTATTGTGGGGGCACATGGCCAAAAAGACAGTCGATCAGCAGCCCGGCAAGTAAATCAGATACAGGAGTCCGTTCATGCATCATCGCAAAATTGTTTTTTCCTGCGTATTCGCTGCTTCCGCGGCGATTCTGCTCGTCGCGCAAGTGCCCGCCGTCGGCCAACAGACGGCACCCGCAAAAAAAGCCTGGACTCCGGGCCGCACGCCGGATGGCGATCCCGACATCGCCGGAGTTTATGATGCTCGGACTGCAACTCCCGTCGAAAGGCCCAAGGAACTCGGGGCCAAGGAATTCTATACCGATCAGGAGTTCAAAGAGGTCAGCGATCGATTGCATCGCAAAGATCCTACCGCGCCGGGAGCCAGCGCAGGAGTTTTTGGCGAGGGCGGAGGGGATAACCGCCGCGTGCAATACGATAAGGACGTTTTCGGCTTCGACGTATTCCTCTCCAATTACGTCGCCACGAAACGAACTTCGCTGGTGGTGGGCCCGGAAGGGAAAATCCCTCCGATGCTGCCAGAAGCAAGAGAAAGGAACGCCACGCGCAACGCCTACAACAGGGCGCACGAAACCGATCGAGTGCAGAATCAGAATCTGGAAACGCGTTGCATTCTATCGAATCGTCAATTGATTCCGCTGTTTCCCATTGAGGACAGCAACACCCATCTTCAGATTGTTCAAGGGAAGGGATACGTTGCCATATACCAGGAACTGAATCATGACGTGCGCGTGATCCCCACCGACGGACGTCCGCACCTGGCGAAAGAAATCCGCCAGTATCAAGGCGATTCGGTCGGCCACTGGGAGGGCAATACTTTGGTGGTCGATACCACGAATTTCACCGACCAGACGGCGTTCCGCGGTTCCTCAGAGAATATGCACTTGGTGGAGCGCTACACAAAGGTTTCTCCCGATATGCTGCTCTACCGCTTCACGGTGGAAGATCCGAAAACATGGGATAAGCCGTGGACTGTGGAAGTCCCCTGGATGACCGCCAAAGGGCCGCTTTACGAATACGCCTGCACCGAAGGCAACGAATCGCTGGGCCTCATCCTGGGAGCCGCGCGAGTGAAGGAAGCGGAGGCCGCGAAATCAGCGAAGTAAGTTTATAGTGCAATGCGCCTTAGGCTCATCGCCGGGGTGCCTTGCAGTGAAAGGAACAAACATGAAAAGACTAGCATTCTTAATCGTTAGTGGGATCGCCCTGCTCATGGTCGGTGTGCCTGCTTGGGCGCATCACGGATTTGCGGCGGAATTCGACGCGGACAAACCGCTCAAGATGAAGGGAACCGTTGTGAAATGGGACTTGATCAACCCCCATTCGTGGCTCGAGATCGCCGTCAAAGACGACGACGGCAAGGTTGCGAATTGGCGCTTCGAAGGCCCGCCGCCGAATACCTTATTCCGTCTTGGCGTCACCAAGGATTCTTTGCCGCCCGGCACGGAAGTCATGGTCGAGGGCTATGCGGCCAAAGACGGCTCGAATCGGGCATCCGGCAAGAACGTCACGTTCGCCGATGGCCGAAAGCTGATCCTCGGCGTGGCGGGCGGAGCCGAAGGCCGGCCTGACAAATAGTACGACTTTCCGCAGTAGTGCCACGCTTTGAATCGAAGATTGCTTCTTGCCCTGTGCCCCTGTTTCGCCATCGTTTCGCGGAACAGGGGTGTAGTTTTTGTTTCGCAGAGATGTTGTTCTATAAAGTAATTTGTCGAAGGAAAAGACTATGAATTGCAAACTTACCGTGGTCGCGTTCGCCGTGGCGGGACTGGCTGGCGTCCCCGTTGCGATGGCTCAGCAGGCCGCACCAAAACCGCTTTTGTCAGAGGAAGCATTCAAGAATATTCAGGTATTGAAAGGCATCCCCGTCGATGATTTCATGCAGACCATGGGCTTGATGTCGGCGGCTCTGCAATTTGATTGTGCCGATTGCCACGTCGCGGCAGGAACCCAGAAAGTGGATTGGGCAGCGGACACTCCGCGAAAGAGACGCGCGCGCCTGATGGTGACGATGGTTACCAACATCAACAAAAACAATTTCGGCGGACAACAATTGGTGACGTGCTTCAGCTGTCATCACAATCGGGATAGACCGCTGACGACGCCCACGATGGACATCATCTACGGTACGCCGCAGGTGGACCCGGATGACGTCATCGCGAAGATTGAGGGCATGCCGAATCCACCAGGGATTCTGGATCGATACATCCAGGCACTGGGCGGAGCCGAACGCCTGGCCGCACTGAAGAGCCTTGACGCGACAGGGACCGCCGTCGGATTCGGTGGACTGGGTGGGGATGGTGCTGTTGAAATTGCCGCCGAGGCTCCCGATAAGCGCGCGATGATCATCGTGTTCAAAAAAGACACCGGGCGAGGAGACGAGATCCGCAGCTTTGACGGACGGGTCGGCTGGGTCCGCACGCCCCTGAACGTTTTGGGCGAATTCCAACTCTCGGGTGGCGACTTAGACGGAGCCCGGTTCGACGCTCAATTTTCTTTCCCGGGGCAGATCAAGACGCTTCTCACGAACTGGAGAACCGGGCCGCCGATGTCCATCGGCGATCCTCCCAATCCGCAAGGAGCGGACGCGGCGGCGGTGCCGCAAACCCACGTTGTCGATCCTGTGCAGGGGACCGGTCCACGCAATCTTCTCGTCACGCTTTATTTCGACAAACAGACAGGCCTGCTGCTGCGCGAACTACGCTACGGAGGCTCGCCTATCGGCCGCGTGCCCACGCAGATCGACTATTCCGACTATCGCGACGTGAACGGCATCAAGTTCCCGTTCCGGATCACCTACGCATGGCTCGACGGGCGTAACACGATCGTGCTGAACGATATTAAGACGAACGTTCCGATCGATCCGCGCAAGTTTGGCAGACCAGCTCCTGTCACGGGGAATTAGGGCGGAAACGAGAGGCTACACGTCGCGGAAACGCGGAGAGTTCCGCAGAGCCAAGAGAGATCTCTATCTCTCCGCTTGTTCAACATATGGAACACAAGAGGTCGGTCAGCGCAACAATTCAAAGCAATTACTAAAGAAGCATTGACACGATAAAGGGCATTCGGTAGAATCCCGGCTGATGAAACACACAGCGATTCCTTCTCGTCTCCCACGGCAAAGTCGTGCGGTCCGCGCGCTTTTGGTTTTCTCTTGCCTGCTCGCGATGTTGGCGCTTGCAAGCATTCCGATGATGGCTCACCACGGAACGGCGGCGTCCTACGATCCGGACACTTTCGTTACCAAGAAAGGTATTGTTACAGAGTTCGTCTGGGCCAATCCTCACAGCCAGGTTCACTGGGATGTGAAGGAGGCGGATGGCACGGTCGTGAACTGGGGCGGAGAACTCCACAGCATCGCCCAGCTCATCAAGAACGGTTGGAACAAAAATCTGATCAAGGTGGGCGATGAAATCACGGTCACGGGGCACGCCTCGCGCGCCGGTGCGCCATACATGGTTGTGACGTCGCTGAAGCTGGCGAACGGTAAAGACTATTACCGCGATAACACGGGCTCGGAAGGCGGTAATTGATGCGCCTTAGACTCTTCGTAGTGACCATGGCCGCTGGCGCGGTGCTGGCGCAAGGTCAGGTGAAGTCGGAGCCGCGTCCCGGTGTTACGCCTGCTGCTGGGCGGGGCGGTGTGCGCGTGATCCCGCCGGAGCCGTGTGTCAATCAATGGACGGTTCCCGGGGCATGCGACATCGGACGAGTAGATCCCCACGACTTAAGCGGCGTTTGGACGCGCGCAACGGGTAGCGGCAGTCTGGGCAACGACGTCAAGATGACTCCGGCCGGCGAAGCGAAATTCATGGCGAATAAGCCGTCGTTCGGCCCGCGAATGGTTCCACCTGCTCTGGGGAACGATCCGATGGGGCATTGCGATCCTCTCGGACTTGTACGCAACATAATACTCGAAGTGGCGGGACGCTCCTTTGAGTTCGCGCAAATGAATGATCGCGTGATCCAGTTCTTCGAATGGGCGCATCAATATCGCACCATCTGGTTGGATGGCAGGGCGTTCCCGAAAGACCCGGAATTGCGCTGGAACGGCTATTCGGTGGGCAAGTGGGAAGGCAACACGTTTGTTGTGGATACGATGGGCTTTGATCCGCGGACGTGGTTGGATAACCTGGGGCACCCCCACACCGAAAACATGCGGGTGCAGGAGCGTTACACCAGAACCGACCGTAATACGCTGACCATGACGTTCACGATTACCGACCCGGCGTATTATCCCGAGCCTTACGTCAGCGGCGTCAAGACACTTCGGCTGAATCCGGAAAAAACGGAAGAAGACAAGATCGAAACGTTCTGCGTGCCTTCCGAGGAAGAAAACTTCAATCAGAACATCCGCAATCCAGCCGCAGGTTTACCCAAGAAATAACCGGGACGAATCGTCGAATAGGCGGGGGAGGATTCGCGTGAATCCTCCCCCGTTTTAAACAAGCTGTCTTCAAGGCTTCCAGAGCTCCTCCTGCGGTTGTTAAGCGTTACCGTTCCAAAGGGGGATTTCGTCACCACAATGGATCACGATCCCTTGGGCAAGAACTGGTACGTCCGGGGCACCGACGACGGGACTGGAAACTCGAAACTGTGGGATCAGAGCTAATGTTCCTGCAATCAAGAGGTGAATTATGAAGGCACGTGCAGTTTTAGTCACTCTTATGGCGGTCACGGCGCTCGCCAGCGGTCGGTACGCCCTGGCACAAAGAAGCCTCCACCGCAGCCAGCCGCTGCTTCCAGGAAGGATTAGCTCGGCGGTCTTCATCCGCGCAGGACTCCCTCCCGAGGAATCGGCAAAGACTGCGTTAAGCGCCGCGCTGGGCGGCCTTCGGCATCCACAATGGATTGATATCCCCACTGGGACAACCACCGTACGGTCATTTGTCGTCTTTCCCGTACGCGAAGACAAGCAGGCTCCGGTAATGGTCGTCACCGCCAATAACCAGGGGATGAGCGATTGGCTGCGAGCCGTGGGCGATGACGCGGCCTCGAACGGTTTCATCGCCGTGGTTCCGGATCTCTTAACAGGTATGGGTCCGAATGGCGGAGGCACAAACTCTTTCGCCAGTTCCCAGTCCATCGTGCAGACCCTGGAAAGGCGGCAGGCTGAGATCGCACAGCGCACCGCGACGATAAGGGCCTATGCCGTTACCTTGCCGGGCTCCAACGGAAAAGCGGCCGAGGCGCATTTTAACTTCTCCGAAGATCACAGCCGCATAGAGACCACGGTGATCGGGCCGCAGCCTCACACAACAAGTTTCGATCTTACCGACCACGCATGGCACCAGGCTACTGCAGTGCTGTCCGCTCGGCTCGACACGAAGAAGATACTTGTAGCGTTTCAAACCGCGGCTGCCGGCCGAGGTGCCGGCGATGGGCTCGGCGGCATGCGTAGCAAACGGCCGGATCTGCCCGCGAACTTCCTGATGGCGGCCAAGACCGTCGCGCAGTCGCCGCGAAAAGGTGAGTGGCTCGGTATTCCGATGGCGAGCGGCACCAAGCTGCATACCTGGATTTCGTATCCACAGAATATGGCGAAAGCTCCGGTGGTTCTGGTGTTCCAGCCCGGTCCCGGCATGGACATGGGAGAGCCCATCACACCCGGAGGCGGTGCAAACTGGCTGCGCGCGATTGCGGATCAATTGGCAGCTGAGGGATTCATCGCGGTCCTGCCCGATTTAACTTCGGGTCTCGGCCCCAACGGCGGCAACTACGACTCCTTCCAATTTCCCGACGATTCGGGAGCGGCACTGAACAAGATCCCCCATTCGGAGGTGCTCAATCGGATTCGCGTGGCTCGCGACTACGGGCTCAAGCTTCCGATGGCGAATGGGAAACTCGGCGTCATCGGGTTCTGCAACGGAGGCGCTTTGTCTTGGGAATCGGCTGCTGAGATCGAAGGCGTGAACGCGTCGGTAGTCTTCTATGGAGGGCCTCCCAAAGAGGACGTGATGGCCCGGATCAAAGTTCCTGTGTCCGCCTACTACGGCGCCGACGACCTGGGGCTGGCGCCTACCATCGAGCCCTCCACCGCTGCCATGAAGCGCCTGAACAAACAGTTCGATGTGCACGTGTATCAGGACGCGACACACGTTTTTCTCTATCGTCAGGATCTGGGGAAGAACACCGCGGCTACGGAGGACGCATGGCCCAAGGCGATGGCGTTTTTTAAGAGATACCTGACGATGGCGAACTAAAATGATGTTTCGAAACGTGAAAGGTTCTATGCCCCGTAAATCGTCTTTAACAATCATGATTTGGGCGGCGGGCTTCACTCTGCTGCTCGTCAAATCCGCTGTAGCGCAACAGACGCCTACGGAAAGCACGGCCACGGCAATCCCTGGAGTGATCGCCGACGGAGCGAAAGTGCAGCTCGTGTGGTCTGGATTCGAAAGCGCCGATGGGATCGTCGGTGCACCCGACGGTAGCCTGTTGTTCGCGCAGCAGGTTTCCAGCCACATCACCAAGATCGATAAAGACGGGAAGATTTCCAGCTACTTGGAAGATACAAATGGCGCCGGCGCTCTGGCGATCGACTACAAAGGCAACCTCGTCGACGTGGAGCGGATGAAGCAGCAGGTCCGGATTCTGGCTCCCAATCGAAAGCTCCTGGCAGACGGCTTCGAAGGGAAACCGCTTGTTGCATTACGCGATCTGTGCGTCGACAAGCAGGGCGGCGTTTATATCACCGACGGCACAACGCCCAAACTTTCCGGCGTCTATTACATCAACTCTGCCGGAGCTATGAGGGAGATCGCGAACGATATCGAACTGGCGAATGGCATTCTCCTGAGTCCCGATGAGAAGACACTCTACATCAGCAATACGCCATCGGAGTTTCTTCTGGCATACGACGTCGGCCCCAATGGGATTATCAGCAATCGCCGAAACTTCGCCCGCTTAGAAGGCGACACGCACAATGGTGGCGATGGATTGGCCATCGATTCTGCTGGCCGGCTTTACGTAGCCACGAACAATAACAAACCCCTTGGCATCCAGGTATTCTCGCCACAGGGACAATACCTGGGCACGATTCCGACGCCGCGTCCCACCACCAGCGTCGCTTTTGCGGGGCCGGACAAGAAAACACTTTTCATTGTGGGTCGAGGGGCCGACGGTTCCGGCAACCAGCAATGGGCGCGCTCGATCTACAAAGTGTCGATGGTCGCTCAGGGTTACTTGGGCCGCGCAAAATAGCACTTCTTGCCCCTGAACAGGCCTCATTTCGTGTGCAATAGGCTGAACATCCGCTTACGGCGCCGGTTGTTTTGTGGAATCCTGGCTGCACTATACTCAATTGCGGATTCTCTCGTGGAGGCACCATGAAATTCAGCGCAAAACGACTTAACTCTGGGATCGTCGCTGCCGGTCTATTACTTACCGTCGGCCATCCGCAGAAAGCTTCGGCCCAGCCCGCGCAGGTGGGACCGGTAACCCAGGTCCAAGGAGCCGGAAACGTTCTCCATCTCATCGGCGATCTGGAAAAGAACTTGGCGTTTTACCGCGACACTCTCGGGCTGACCATGAACCGCGGGCCACGCGGACCGGCCGATAATCCCACCGCCTATATCAAGTTGCTGCCCATTATTGGACCTATGTATCTCGCGTCCGACAACGCGATGTATCGCTCGGCCGAAATGGCTCTCGCCACTAAAGAAGTTCACCTGGAGCAGGAGGACTTCAAGGACGTCGGCACGAAGAACATCCGCCGCAAGCTCACCGATCCCGGCGCCACGCTCATGACCCTCACAGTGCGTGATCTGGACGCGCAAGTCGCGAAGCTGGTGGCCGCGCACGCCGATATCGTCACTCCCGGCGGAAAGCCGATGAACGTAAAAACGGCGAGCGGGATGCAGCGGCAGATTGTGGTGAAAGATCCCGATGGCTATTTCCTGCTCCTGGCGCAAGCCAGCGACGCTGACAAGGCATCGGCGCCCGGCGGAGGATCGCCCAATGTTACGGACATGAAGATGACGCTCACAGTGGAAGATCTGAATTACACACTGCATTTTTATCGCGATCAACTCGGCTTCCAGCCGGGCGCGCCAACCAACTTCGGAAGCGGCGGTCTGGACGTGGCGGGATTAAAAGGCGCGCAGTATAGGACCACCGAATCGGTGATTCCTGGAACGCAAATGCACCTGGACTTCGTGGAGTTCAAAGGCGTCCAGCAAAAAATGTACCACCCGACCATTCACGATGTGGGCGCAACTTTGTTTCGGCTCGGCGTACCCGATGTGAACGTGCTCACCCAGAACCTGCGCAACGCGGGTATTCCGGTTGTGTCCACCACGGGGCAGCCGACCGGGATGTTCATCATGGCGCAAGCGCCTGACGATACGTTTATTCAGTTCTACAAGACGCGCTAAGCGCGCTGGGCTGGGGTTCGCTCACCGCGTGTACTGATTCATGAAAGCGATCGCGCGCGGCCAGGAGTCGTTGAGTGCCGCAGCGTTGGCGGCGATCTCCTGGAACATCACGAAGGTATGCGTGGCTTTCGGATACACGTGCGGCTCGTAGTACTTGCCGAGCTTCTTCATCGCGGCAATGGTCGGCTCCACGGTGCTGGTCACGCGCGCGTCATTCTCGCCGTAGAAACCAATCACCGGAGCTTTGATGTTCGCCATCTGCGCTTCAGTCGGCGGAGTGCCGTAGAACACCACCGCCGCATTCAGCTCGGGAACCTCCGCCGCAAACCGGAAACTACTGCCGCCCCCGGCGCAAAAACCGATCGTCGCGCTCTTGCCGCTGGCGCGCGGCAGCTTCATCGCATAATCCCATGCGATTTTGAAACGGCGTTGGGTTTCATCGGCAGTGATCTTCGCGGTAGCTTTCATCGCGTCGTCCACATATTGGAAGGAATCGCGATTGCCCCCGTTCGGACCGGCCCCAGACCAGATATCGGGCGTCACGGCGATGAATCCCTGCATGGCGAGTTGATCGGCGATGGCCAGCAACCACTCATCCGCGCCGCTGGCGTGCTGCATGACGATCGCAACCGGCGCTTTTTCGGTCCCCGATGGATATTCGATCCAGGTGTGCAGCTTCACGTCGTTGGCGCCGGGGCCCGTCGGAATATCCACCCAACCCTTCTGCTGTTTCGAATTCGCCAGCGTAGATTGTGCGGTGAAATAGCTGGCGGGCAAACTTGCCGGCTTTGCACTGATCGCTCCTGGCGAGGATCGTCCGGCGGCACTTTGCGCCATCAGCATCGCGATATGCGCGGAATGATCTTCTGGAGCATCACCGTTGCTTCCGGCAACGGGATGATTGTTCGTTTCCCGATTCAGGAAAGCCACGGTTTTCGGCCACGCGGCAAATGTGAAGCTCTC
>Ga0182030_10010424_pt1 | contig 18878 bp, 18 predicted proteins | sample 812S3MmetaG_FD_121299 | JGI IMG/M metagenome (GOLD analysis project Ga0182030, IMG submission 121299) | Permafrost microbial communities from Stordalen Mire, Sweden - 812S3M metaG (Illumina Assembly) | ecosystem: Environmental > Terrestrial > Soil > Wetlands > Permafrost | place: Sweden...
GAACTCCATGCGGCCCTGCATCCACGCAACGATGCGGTCGTCTTTGAGGCGGTCGACCGCCGCGCCGAGGGTTTCGGGAACCGTGGCGAGCAGGCGGAAACGCAGCTTGCAGTTTTCGAGCACCCGCTTGACCTCGGAGGCGTTGAAGGAAGAACCGATGCAGTAGCCGCCGAGGTCGATGCGGTGCTTCTGGCCGAGCACATGATTCCAGACATTGAGTGCGGCGCCCAGCGCCGTGCCCGCATTACCCGCAGCAGGCTGCGCGAAGACGCCTTTGAAGCGGCCCGAGGTTTCGAGCGCGGAAACCATGAGAGCGTTCCAGGCCACGCCACCGCCGAGGCAGACGTTTTCAGCGTCGCCCGCGAGGCGCAGCACGTATTCTTCGAGAGCCTTCTGCATGCTGGCCGCGATATCGGCGCGCTGCTTCGGCATGAGCTCAGCGGCACTACCGATGCCCATTTGCTCGAAGAAAAGCGCGCTGAACCGACCGGATTCGAAGTACAAAGGATCGATGGTCGTGTTGTGAACAATCCTGCGAAAGACGTCGAGGTAGCTGGGCTCGCCCGTTGCAGAGAGCCATTGCACGCGGTGTTCGTCGGCGCGCGATTGAAAGCCGAGCAGCTCGGTGACGCGGCCGTAAAGTTCGCCGATCGAATGGGGGTAAAGGATCTCCTCTTCCAGCGTGAGCCCGTTCCCTTCCCCTCGCCATTTGCTGCCACAGCGCAGATCGCCCTCGCGGTCCAGCGTGATGACGGTGGCGTTGTCGAACGGTGAAGGCAGGTAGGCCGCAGCCGCGTGGGCGGCGTGGTGATCGATGGTGACAAGGCGTGCTTTAGTGAATGCCCGCAGAGCAGTCGGGAGCGCCGAGCCGCCGGGGAAGGGACGCGCAATGGCGACGTAATCGACATCGGAAGGACCGATCTGCGCGATACCGAGACACGTGGCAATGGCTTTATCCGGCATACGGCCGGGCTCTTTGCGGCGGACCAGCTTGGCTTCTTCGACTGCCGCGGCGACCCGGCCGTCCTGAATGATTGCGGCGGCTGCATCGCCGAGGACGCCGCCAATGCCGAGAATGTTCAATTGGCCTTCCCGCGTTTTTCGATTTTCGCCCACGTGTCCTTCAGCGCCACGGTGCGATTGAAAACACGCTCGTCGGCCGTGGAGTCGGGATCGAGACAGAAGTAGCCGAGACGCTCGAACTGAATGCGGTCGGTGAGCGAGACGCGACCGAGTGCCGGTTCGAGCCTGCACCCCCCGAGCACTTCGAGAGAACCGGGATTGAGCTCGTCGTTCTCGCCGGGGTCTTCGTGAGTGAAGAGCGTTTCATAGAGGCGGACTTCGGCGTCGATGGCGTGGGCGGCCGAAACCCAGTGGATGGTCGATTTCACTTTGCGGCCGTCGGGAGCATTGCCGCCGCGCGTGGCGGGGTCGTAGGTGCAGTGAATCTCGACGACATTGCCGGCGGCATCTTTGACCACGCCGGTGCAAGTGACGAAGTAGGCGTAACGCAGCCGGACTTCGCGGCCGGGCGAAAGTCGATAGTACTGCTTCGGCGGATCTTCCCGGAAATCGTCCTGCTCGATGTAGAGAACGCGCGAGAACGGAACTTTGCGCGTGCCCGCGGAAGCGTCTTCGGGATTGTTGACGGCTTCCATCTCTTCAGTCTGACCTTCGGGGTAATTATCGATGACGACGCGCAGGGGCCGCAGTACAGCCATCATACGCAGTGCGCGTTTGTTGAGATCTTCGCGGACGTGGTGTTCGAGCAAACGCAGTTCGACGGTGCCGGTGGTCTTCGAGACACCGAGCGCACCGCAGAAGCTGCGAATCGCTTCGGGGGTGTAGCCGCGGCGGCGCATGCCGGAAAGGGTGGGCATGCGGGGATCGTCCCAGCCGCGCACGTGGCCGTTTTCGACGAGAGCGAGCAGCCTGCGCTTGCTCATCATCGTGTAAGTAATGTTGAGGCGGTCGAACTCGATCTGCTGCGGATGATAGATGCCGAGCTGCTCGACGTACCAGTCGTAAAGGGGGCGGTGATCTTCGAATTCGAGCGTACAGATGGAGTGCGTAATACCTTCGATGGAATCCGACTGGCCGTGCGCGAAGTCGTACATCGGGTAGATGGACCACGCGCTGCCGGTACGGTGATGTTCGGCATGCAGGATGCGGTACATCACGGGATCGCGCAGGTTGAGATTCGGCGAGGCCATGTCAATCTTCGCGCGCAGAGTGCGTGAGCCGTCGGGGAATTCGCCTCGGCGCATGCGGTCGAGGAGATCGAGATTCTCTTCGACGGAACGATTTCGGTACGGGCTCTCTTTGCCGGGTTCAGTCAGCGTGCCGCGATATTCGCGAACCTGATCGGCGGTGAGATCGCAGACGTAGGCCTTTCCCGCGCGGATCAGCTGCTGTGCCCACGCGTAGAGCTGCGGGAAGTAGTCGGAGGCATAGAACAAACGGTCCTGCCAGTCGAAGCCAAGCCAGCGGACGTTGGCCTGGATCGAATCGACGTACTCCTGTTCTTCCTTTTCGGGATTGGTGTCGTCGAAGCGCAGGTTGGTTTTGCCGCCGAACTCCGCGGCGAGGCCGAAGTTGAGGCAGATGGATTTGGCGTGTCCGATGTGCAGATAACCGTTCGGCTCCGGAGGGAAGCGCGTATGCACGCGTCCGCCGTATTTGTTCGTTTTGAGATCTTCGATGACGATCTCGCGAACGAAGTTGGTGCGAGGCGAAGCTGCCTCGGGGTTCAGGTCGTTCATTTGAGTTTGGCAAGGGCGAGATCGATTCGCGTGAGGCAAAGCTCGCGCCCGATAACTTCCAGAGTACCGAACAGAGGGGGCGCATCTTTGCGGCCGCAGACGGCGGCGCGAATCGGCTCGAACATCTGGCCGGCTTTGATGCCCAGAGAAGCCGCGGCGGCGCGGAGGGCGGAATCGAGGCCGTCGTGCGAAAAGTCGGCCGATACCAGCGTTTCTTTGGCCGTTTCGAGAACGCGCCGGGCGAGGGCGGGATCGCCTTTCTTCGGCACAAGCAGCGCGGCATCGTAGTCGTCGAGCGCCGGCGACCAAAGATAGCGGAAGTCGAGCGCGTCTTTGAGCAGGCGGATGCGCTCGTGGATGAGCGTGACAATCTGCAGGATTTTGGCCTCACTCAGCTTCCATCCGTCGGCTTCGATAACCGGCTGAAGCTTCCCGGCGAGCGCGGCGGGCGCGAGCGTGCGGATATGCTCGGCGTTCAGCCAGACAGCTTTCGGATCAAACGGATCTTCCTCGGTGAAGTTGACGACGGCGTTGCTGCGGTTGACGCCTTCGAGTGTGAAGGCGCCGACGAGTTCCTCGCGCGTCATCTGCTCGCGGTCGTTCTTGGGCGACCAGCCGAGGAGGCAGAGGAAATTGACATAGGCTTCGGGAAGAAATCCGCCATCGCGCCAGGTGGTGACGGAAACGACGGGGCCGTGACGGCGCTTGGAAAGCTTGCTGCCGTCGGGGGCGATGAGCAGCGGGAGATGCGCGAATTCGGGCATCGAGAGGCCGGCAGCGCGGAAGATCAGGACGTGCTTGAAGGTATTGGTAAGGTGATCCTGGCCGCGAATGATGTGGGTGATGTGAAGATCGACGTCGTCGGCGCAGGAGGCGAGATGGTAAGTGGGCGTACCGTCGCTGCGCAGGAGCGCGAAGTCCTCGATGTCGTCGGCCATTTTGGATTGATCGCCGTAGACAAGGTCACGGAAGGCGACAGCTTCGCCGGTGCCGCGCGGCACACGGAAACGCAGGACGAATTTTTCGCCGAGGGCGGCGCGGTGGTCGCTCTCTTCGCGCGACAGTTCGCGCTGGCCGGGGTTGAAGAGCCAGGCGGCGGTGTGGGCTTTTTCCGCTTCTTCTGTGGAAGCCGGGGTGAAGTCACGATAGGCGAGGCCGCGCTCAAAGATCGCGTGCGCGAGCGATTTGTGCAGCGCGAGGCGCTCGGACTGGCGATACTGCTCGTCCCAGTCGAGCCCGAGCCAGGCGAGGCCGTCGAAGATGGAGCGGAGCGATTCCTCGGTGTTGCGCTCAATGTCGGTGTCGTCGATGCGCAGGATCATGGTGCCCGCGTTGTGGCGGGCGTAGAGCCAGTTGAAGATGAAAGTTCGCGCGCTGCCGATGTGGAGATAGCCCGTCGGCGAGGGGGCGAATCGAACGCGGATCATTTATTGATGTAGACCTGTATTGGTGAAGACCTGTATTTTTTCAGCCCTGGTTTTTTTGTAAGGCTGGAAATTCGAGTATAGCGACGAGGGATGGACCTCCATCGTACGGGGGCGTTCCAGGTACAGGGCGTTCTCGCACCGTGGTGGCGAGTGCCTCCGCAACCGGTTAAGAGCGGGCTCGTCCACGAGAACGGAGGAACCTTTGTACACACCACCCCGATACACAGCGAAGGTGATTTTCGCCACAGGTTGTCTGGCTCTGTGGTTGGTTAGTTGTGGTCCGACCCGGGTGGGCGTTGCCGTCGGCGGGCCGCCCATATGTCCCTATGGCTATTACGAGCAACCCCCGTACGCCTGCGCTCCGGACGGCTATTACGGACCGGAGTGGTTTGCGGGCGGGGTGTTCATTGGCGCGGGACCCTGGTATCACGGGCGAGGGCGGTTTTACGGCCACGTCGATCATGCGCTCGATGTACGCGAAGGTTATCGCGGACCGACACCGGCCCGGGGGGAGGCGCCGCAGCCCAATCGGGCGGCATTCCGGGGAATGGCGATGCACGACCCGCGCGGCCGGGAAGCGTCGGCCAATCGCCGGTAGGAGCGCCAGGCGTCTTCAGAAGGGCGCGGTCTGCGTGGCATCAAGGTCGAAACAACCTCGTCCCGCCGGATGATTCCAAAAGCTGGCCGCGTCCGTGGATGCAGCGCTGAAGTCTGCGCAGAGCCGGTATTTCGTGCCGCCGGTCAGCCTGTATTCGTAAGGCGCCTTCGTGGCAGGGTCACCGGTACCTTGAGTGCCGAGACTCTGTCGAATCAGCGGCTCAGTGAGTGAAGCCGGTGCGGCGCCATGCAGCGCACGGTATTGGAACAGGGCGCGAGCGATCTGTCGCAGATCGTTGACGCGGCGTTGGTCGGCTTCGATCTGACGCTGTATCCCAGGGGTTCCGGCCACCAGAAGGGCCATACAGAATACAAATATCGCCGCGACTGAAGCGCCGGCGGCGAACAAAAAATCGCGTGAAACCCCCGGCGGCACTTCACTGGTCTTCGGAGCGCGCAGCGACGCGGTGTAATAGGAAAAGATCGCGCCCGTGATGGCGAATACAACAAAGCTCTTCAGCACGAAACGAAGCGTCAGTTCGCCGGTGAGGAAATAGTCGAGGAACCAGATGAGATCGCCGATCATGCTGCCCGCAGTCAGCAGCAGCGCGATCCAAGTCAGCCATTTGCGTACACCGGATTCCAGGCGCTCCGGCTCGGCGCGCGTCTCGCGCACGATGCGGCGCATCACCAGCACATAGATCGGGAACGCCACAGCCAGGCTTGCCATCCGCCATGTCAGCGACGACCGAAGCGCGATCGCATTCCCGGACGCGACCGGGTCTGGCAACCAGTGGTTGATCAGGTCGAACAGCAGCGAACCTATGGCGCAGGCCCAGGTGGTGAGAGTCGCGAAAGCCAGCAGGTAGAGAAAAGCGTCGCGAGAGGACTCGCCGCGGCCGACGCGTGCGGGGACTTCAACTCCGGTGGCTCGCGCCCAGTAATCCCCGAGTGCGGCGTAGACCTGAGAGACTGGCCAGCCTCTTCTGGACAGCAGGGCGGCCAGCCCTTCGTCGGAGGCTCCTTTGGCTTTTGCGGCTTCAATAAATCCCTGCAATTGCTGGTCGGATGTGGTCATGCTCGTAGAAAGAGCACGCGCCCGGCCGCGTTGGCCTATGGCAAAAGCGAGACTTAGCCCCCGGCCGAAAAGCCCGGGATACAAGCAATGGCGGAGTTTGTACAGGCAATGTCAGGTTGGAGGCCGGCGGGGGTGGCGGTTGCGGAACATCACGAAACCGTAGAGGGCGAGAAAGAGAGCGACCGCGCCGGCACCGAACATCCAGCCGTGAGTTTTCAGAAAGCTCGTCGATTCGCGGCCGAGTGTGACGCCAAGCCAGGCCAGGCCGAAGTAGCGGAAGACGCGGGCGGTCAGAATTACCAAGAGGAACTCGACGAGCGATGTGCCGAGAACGCCGGCACTGATGACAAAGAGCTTCAGCGGCATCGGAATCGGCATCAGCGCGGGAACGAGGACTGTGATCATTCCGTAACGCGAAAACCATTCGCGGAATCTGGCGGCGCGTCCCTCGGAGGCGGCCTTATCCATAAAGCCGCGGCCTCCGCGACGGGCCGCGGAAAAGAGGATGACGTTACCGATGGTAGAGCCGGCCACGGCCAGGGCCGCGCAGAGCCATGCGATCGAAGGACGCTCGACAGCGATCAGTACCAGAAATGCATCAAAGACGCCGGCCACGGGCACGCCGGAGGAATCGAGGATGGAGAGAAGAAGAATCCCGGCGGGCCCCCACGTGATGAGGACGTCGGTCAGATGGTGAAGCAAAAATTATGTTAGCGCGGAAGGGGAAAATGAGTTATGTGGCATGACAAAGAATTCCGGTATCTGAAAGTCGGTCGCCTGAGTGTCGGAGCAAATGCATGGGGAGCCGCGGCCATCGGCGCGCTGGCGGTGGGGGCTTTCGCGGTGGGCGCGGTGGCGATAGGGAGTCTCGCGATTGGCAGGCTCGCGGTGGGCAAGGCGAGGCTGAAATCAGTGCGGATCGAAGATCTCACGGTGGACCGCGTCACGGTGATGGAGTCGCTGAGTGTTCCGCAGTTAAGCGTACAGGCTGCGAAAGAAATCAGCGCTGCGGCGTCTGAGTAACGGGCTTCTGCATCTCGATCGCAAGTTCGCGGTAGTTGCCCTGCATCTCCCACGTGCCGGTGTAGCCGACCGGCAGTACAAGAAAATCGCCGGGGCGGTATTCGTGCTTCGTGCCGTTGACCTCGGTAAGGATGAGCTTGCCGCTGAGCACACACACGAATTCGTCCGCATCGGTCGGGCGCTTGCGGTGGTTGGTTTTGGCGGGAGTCGATTCGAAGATGGTGACGCGCAGTTCTTTGCCACTGAAGAGCGTAGCCACGCGCATGTTCAGTTCGCCCGCCTGGAGGATGTCCTTGAAGGCGTCGGGTGGAATGGCAGTCAAGCCGAGGCCGGCGATCTTGTCGCGGTCGAGGCCGACGGGCGCCACGCTGTCATCAGCGAACGCAGTGGTGGCTGAGAAGGCGAGACCAAGCAATATTGCGGCGCGCAGACCGCGGACGGATGACTTCATCATTGATTTTTTCTCCAGACGTGGGCTCTGCCGCTGCCTCACGGTCACGGTTCGGAAACCCTTCACTTGATACTAACGGTCGCGGGCGGTGACGAGGCTGGTGAGGGTGAAGAGAGCGCGCTGCCAGGGGCTGTCGGGGAATTCAGAAACAACCTGACGGGCGCGTTCAGTGAACTGCCGGGCGCGCTCCTGGGTCCGCTGGATGCCGCCGTGACGCTCAACGATGGCCAGGATATCCGCAAACGTGACGGAGCTGTAAGCGCGATCCGTCAGCACGCGTTCGACCTGGGCGCGTTCGGCGGGCGTGGCATTTTCGAGCGCGTAGACGAGAGGCAGCGTCACCTTGCCTTCTTTGAGATCGCCCCCGACCGGCTTACCGAGCGTCTGTTCGCGCGAGGTGAAGTCGAGCATGTCGTCGATCAACTGGAAGGCCATGCCAAGGTTCCAGGCGAACTCGCCGAGCTTCTCCTCTACGGTGGTATTGGCGCCCGTCGATACGGCGCCGAGCTTGGCGCAGGCCGAGAAGAGGCAGGCGGTCTTGCGATCGACGAGTTCCATGCAGTCCGCTTCGGTGATGTCGATGCGGCCGATGCGATCGAGCTGAATGAGCTCGCCTTCGACCATCATCTGCGTGAGGCCGATGAGGAGATCGAGAATATGGAAGTTGCGTTCACGCAGGGCCACCTGGAAGGCCTGCATGTAAAGCCAGTCGCCGGCGAGTACGCAGGTGTGGTTGCCCCACTGCACGTTGGCGGAGGGACGGCCGCGGCGGGTCTGAGCGACGTCGATCACATCGTCGTGCACGAGCGTGGCGGCATGGATCATTTCGACCACGGCGCCAAGCTGAATCGCAGTCTTGCCTTCGGTGGCGCGGCTGGTGGAGAGAGATTCGGCAAAACGCGCGCAGAGCAGCAAAAGCGCGGGCCGCAGACGCTTGCCGCCGCTTTGGTGGAGATAGCGGCCGATCGTGGTTACGGTTTCCACCGAGGCGAGCGACTCGACGTCGATTGCCTTTTCGACAAATGCAAGGTCTTCGCGCACCAGGTCGAAGATCTCGCGTGCGGAAATCGCGGCTGCGGCCCCTTCGGTTTCCATCGGAAACATCAGTGTAACTTATCGGGAAACAGGCGGTCGAAGTTGGCCGTGGTGAGGCCGGCGATACCTTCGACCGTGGTTTCGCGCACCTCGGCCAGCTTGCGCGCGGTTTCGATCATCATGGCGGGTTCGTTCCGTTTGCCGCGATGAGGGATGGGGGCGAGGTAGGGCGCGTCGGTTTCAATGAGGAGACGGTCGGCGGGCGTGATGCGGGCGGAGTCGCGGACGTTTTCGGCAGTCCTGAACGTGAGGACGCCGCCGTAGCTGAGATGGAAGCCGAGAGCGAGGGCCTCGCGCGCCTGCGCAGGGTCGCCGGTGAAGCAGTGCATGACGCCACTGCCTGAATGGTGTTCGCGAAGGATCGACATGGTGTCGTCCCAGGCTTCGCGGGTGTGAATTGTGACAGGAAGATTTGCAGCCTGCGCGATGCGGAGTTGTTCGATGAAAACCTCGCGCTGGACCTCCCGCGGAGAGAAATCGTAGTGGTAATCGAGACCGATCTCGCCGAAGGCGATGACCTTCGCGTGGGCGACGAGGGCGCGGAGATCGTCGTAGGTTTGCGGCGTGACTTTGGCGGCGTCGTGCGGGTGAACGCCGACTGAGGCGAAGACCTGGGGATAGCGCTCGGCGAGCCGGACGGCGCGGTCGATTTCCGGAGGGCCGTCGCCGGTGCCGATGGTGAGAATGCGCGTCACGCCGGCTGCGGCGGCGCGATCGAGCACCGCGTCGAGATCCTCGGTGAAGCGCTTGTCGTCGAGATGACAGTGCGAGTCGACGAGCATCTACTTCAAACGCGCGCCGACGGGAACGTCTTCAAGGAAGCCCGCAAGAATGGGCTTGCCGCCTTCGAGCGAAGCGGCGACAATCATGCCGTTCGATTCGATGCCGCGGAGCTTGCGCGGGTGCAGATTGGCGACGATGACGACCTTGCGGCCGACCACCTTTTCCGGATCGTAAACGGTGGCGATGCCGGCGACGATGGTGCGTGGTTCGGGCTCGCCGATATCCACCTTGAGGTGCAGGAGCTTGTCGGCCCCTTTGACGCGCTCGGCGGAGAGCACCTGACCGACGCGGAGGTCGACTTTACCGAAGTCGTCGATGTCGATTTTCGGTGACGGCGGAAGCATGGTGCCCTCGGGTTCCGCGGCTTTGGGTTCGATGGGTTTGCCGAGCAACTTTGCCTGGCGGATGGTTTCTTCTTCTTCGAGAGCGCGCATGCGGTCGATGGCGGATTTGGCTTCGATGCGCGGGAAGACCGGCGCGATCATGCCGATTTTCTGTCCGGCGGGAAGCTGGCCCCAGTCGAGTCTGGCGATCTCGAAGTTTTCGAGAGAAGATGTCATGCCGAGTTGCGCCCAGATGTTAGCGGTCGATTCGGGAAGTACGGGGTGAAGAAGTACGACGGCGATACGCAGCATCTCCGCGGATGTGTAGAGTGCGTCGTCGAGTTGCGCCCGGGCAGCAGCGTCCTCCGATTTGAAGAGCTTCCACGGCGCCTGTTCCACGATGAACTTATCGACACTCGACAGCATGACCCAGACGGCTTCGAGACCGCGGGAGAATTCGAGAGCGTCGAAGGCACGCGTGGCCGCGTCGATGGCGATGCGGGCGGAGGCGGCGATTTCGGGAGTACCGGAGGCGTCAGGAATGACACCGTCGCGGTACTGCTTGATCATCGTCAGCGTGCGGCTGGCGAGATTGCCCAGACCGTTGGCGAGTTCGGCGTTGTAGCGGCCGACCAGAGCGTCGAAACTGAAGCTGCCGTCCTGCCCGAAAACGACTTCGCGGAACAGGAAATAACGCAGCGCTTCGAGTCCCATCACCTGACGGATGGGTTCGGCGCGCACAATGTTGCCGCGCGACTTGCTCATCTTATCGTTTTCAAAAAGCAGCCAGCCGTGAGCGAAAATACGCTTCGGCAGTGGGATGTCAGCGGCCATCAGGAATGCAGGCCAGAAGACGCCGTGGAAGCGGAGGATTTCTTTGCCGATCAGGTGAAGGTCGGCAGGCCACAGGTTGGTGTCTTTGACGGCGCTGATGTAGCTGATGAGCGCATCGAACCAGACATAGGCGACGTGCGGGCCTTCGAGCGGGATGCCCCATTTGATGGTGGTGCGGGTGATCGAGAGATCCTGCAGACCGCCGCGCACGAAGCTCAGGACTTCGTTGCGGCGCGACTCAGGGGCGATGAAATCCGGATTGTCTTCGTAGTGCTTCAGCAGGCGATCCGTGAAAGCCGAGAGCCTGAAGAAGTAGTTTTCTTCCGTGACCGTTTCCGTGGGACGCCCGCAGTCGGGGCAGGGATCGCCGGGTTTGGCGTCGTTCACGTAGAGCTCATCGAACACGCAGTACTGGCCGGTGTAGTTGCCTTTGTAGACATAGCCATTGGCCTTGCAGCGCTCAAACAGCCAGCGCACGGTCTCATGGTGTTTCGGGTCGGTGGTGCGAATGAAATGGTCGTACCGGATACCGAGCGTGTCCCACTGCGTGCGGAATTCATTCGAGACAAGAGTGGTGAACTCTTCAGGCGTTTTGCCGGCCGCCTGCGCGGAACGCTCCACCTTCTGACCGTGCTCGTCAGTACCCGTGGTGAGCGAGACCTTATAGCCCTGCATACGTTTGAAGCGCTTGATGGAATCGGCGGCGAGGGTCGTATAGGTGTGGCCGATATGCGGCGCGGCGTTGACGTAGTAGATCGGCGTCGTTAAATAGAATTTCATTTCTTTGTTTGTTTGAGGTAGGAGTAAGCGGCCTCGGCGAGGATCTGTTTCAACGGTACGCCGGAGATTTCGGCGATTTTGCGCGCGTCCTCGTACTCCGGGGCGAAACCGTGTGTACCGGCCTTTACGCGAACGATGCCGTGGGGGGTGTGGACGTCCAGCCATTCGCGCGGCTGGATACGGCGCTCGGCGGCATAGAAACGAATGCCGAGGGTCGTCGTCTCGCGGAAGAGTATGGCGGCGAGTTCTTCGCGCTTGTCGGTGTCGGCGATCACCTGAACCAGCACGCCCGGGCGCCCTTTCTTCATCTGAACAGGGATGACGATCGCGTCGAGCGCGCCGGCGTCGAGCATAAGCTCCATGGCATAGGCGATGAGCTGGGGCGAAGCGTCGTCGATATTGGCTTCGATGATGGTGACGGTAGTGGCTTCGGGCGCCCCGCTGGCCTGGCCGACCATGACGCGGACGACATTGGCGTGTTCGCTGAAGTCGTGATCGCCCGCGCCGTAGCCGATGGACTGAACGCGCATGGCGGGCATGGCGCCGAAATCGGCAGCGAGAGCGGAGACAACGGCGGCGCCGGTGGGGGTCGTGAGTTCGAGCGCGGGTCCGCGGGAGTAGATGGGCTTGTTTTGGAGAAGCCTGGCGGTGGCCGGTGCGGGGACAGGAAGGACGCCATGCTCGGTTTTCACGGTGCCGCTGCCGACATTGACCGGCGAGCAGTAAATCTCGCTGACACCAAGCAGGTCGAGCGCCAGGGATACGCCGACGATGTCGCAGATCGAATCGACGGCGCCGACTTCATGAAAGTGGACCTTTTCAATATCGACACCGTGAACGGAGGCTTCGGCTTCACCGAGGCGCCGGAAGATCCGCTCGGCTTTTGCCTTCGCGCCGGCAGGGAGGGCGGAGGCGTGGATAAGAGCAAGAATGCCGCTCAGGTGACGATGCTTCGCGGGCTCGGCTGCGGTGACACGGAATTTTATGGCGCTGACGCCGCGGCGCTGCACGCGGTCGAACTCGATTTTCGCGCCCGTGGCGAGGCTCCCAAGCGCACTGGTGATGACTTTGGTGTCGGCCCCGGCGTCCGCCAGCGCGCCGACCAGCATGTCTCCGGCGAGGCCGGAAAAGGCGTCAATGTAACAGATGTTCACAGTTCCCTCTTTGGCGCGCCGGACAGGCCTGCGGCCTGTGCCTTACCAGTGTAGATGAGGGTGTCTCAGAGAAGGTCGCGAGACACCTCTGATGTATACTCGTCAAGGTTCAAATTCAAGTTCGACATACACAGGAGAGAATTCCAGTAATGAGTCAGGTACTCACGGGAGCGGAGTTTAAACAGCAGCTGCGCGAAGGCAAGCCCAAGATGGGGCTGTTCGTGAATTCGCACAGTCCGACGGTCGCAGAGCAGCTGGCGCACAGCGGCTACGACTGGCTGCTGGTGGATACGCAGCACGGACCGATGGGCTATGAGACGCTGTCGGCGATGCTGGCGGGCATTTCGAGCGGCGGCGCGAAGTCACTGGTGCGCGTCGGCAGCTACGCGGACCGCGCAGGCATTCAGCAGGCGCTCGACACGGGCTCTGACGGCGTTCTGGTGCCTTACATCAACACGGCGGAAGAAGCGCGCGAGGCGATCAGCTGCATGCTGTATCCGACGGTGGGTACCCGTTCGGTTTATTTTCCGCAGCGGTCCATGAACAAGAAGGGCCTGCTGGGGTACGCGGGCGAGTGGAACAAGAACTGCATCGCCGCGCTGCAGGTGGAAACGGCGGACTGCATCAAAAACATCGACGAAATCGCGGCCGTGCCGGGGCTCGATCTGCTGTTCCTCGGGCAGAACGATCTCTGCATGTCGATGGGGCTGTATGAGAAGTACAAGTTCCCGGATATGTATTTTTCGCCGGAACTGCAGGAAGCGACGGATAAGCTGCGCGCGGCGGCGAAGAAGAACAACGTGATCCTCGGGCTGTTCCTGTTCGGGACTTCGCGGGTCGGCGAGTTCCTAGAAAAGGGCTTCCCGCTGATCAGCGTGGGGAATGACCTGCATCACATCCTGACGCAGGCGACCGCGTACGTGAAGGACATCGAGGCGGTATCGAAGGAAAAGGGCAAGGCTTGGGAAAGAAGGCCGACGGCGCTGATGTAAGATGCGGGGCCGAAGCCCCGGCTGCAGGCTGAAGGCCTGGCCCCACTAAACAAAGTCTGAGCGACTGACAAAAGATGAAACGGGTGCTCGCCGTCCAGGGTTCGACGAAATGGAAAGAGGACCGCTGGCTGCCCTACGAGAAAGCTCTCGTGGACGCAGGCATGGTTCCGGTTATCGTGCAACCCGGCGACGCCGTACCCGCGGACGTCAAAGGACTGGTGCTGATGGGCGGGAGCGATGTGGATCCCGCCCGTTACGGCGCCGTTCGATCCCGGGAAACGCAGCCCGCAGACGAAGCGCGCGATGAGCTCGAGCGTACGCTGATCGAAGACTTCCTCCGGCGCGACCTTCCGGTGCTGGCGATCTGCCGTGGCTTGCAGATTCTGAATGTGCAGCACGGCGGAACACTGGTCCAGCATCTGCCGGACACGGAACATCATCAACAGAGAACGGGCGGCGATCCGGTTCACGCGGCGGAGGTTGTGGCCGGAACCAAACTGGCTGCAATCGTTGGTGAGCCGCTGACGGTCAAGGTCAATTCGCGGCATCATCAGGCCGTCGACCGGGTCGGCAACGGGCTGGTGGTGAGCGCGCGCGATCCGGAAGACGGGACGATCGAAGCGCTGGAACGCCCGGACAAGCGGTTCGTCGTCGGCGTGCAATGGCATCCGGAGGATCAGGCGCCGCACGATGCCAGGCAGGCTGCACTGTTTTCAGCTTTCGCCGCAGCCCTTTGATACGCGCTGGTATGATGGCCGATGGTCAGCAGGGATTCACGCTCACGCAGGGCCGTTAAGAGCGCGGCATCGTCCGAACCAGCGCCATCCCCGACACCGATCGTGTCCATCATCATGGGCAGCAAGTCGGACTGGGAAACGATGAGCGCCGCGAGCGAGATATTGAAGGAGTTCGGCGTGCCCCATGAGTGCCGCGTGGTGTCGGCGCATCGGACGCCGGAACTGATGGCGGAAGCGGCAGCGGGCGCGGAAGGGCGCGGGATCGAAGTGATCATCGCGGGCGCGGGCGGCGCGGCCCATCTGCCGGGAATGACGGCCGCGCACACCACGCTCCCGGTGCTGGGCGTGCCAGTGGAAAGCCGGGCACTGAAGGGGCTGGATTCCCTGCTCTCGATCGTGCAGATGCCGGCAGGCGTGCCGGTGGCGACGCTGGCGATCGGCACGGCCGGGGCGAAAAACGCCGGACTGCTGGCGGTGGCGATTCTCGCCGGCAAGCGGCCCGAACTGCGCGAAAAGCTGAAGCTGTTCCGCAGCGAACAGACACGCAAAGTGCTCGAAGAGCGATTGAGTTGAAAACCAGAATACTGCCCGGTGCGACGATCGGTGTGCTCGGCAGCGGGCAACTGGGGCGCATGTTCGCGATTTCGGCGCGGCGCATGGGGTATCGCGTGCACACCTATTCGCCGGACCGCGATTCACCGACGGGGCAGATCGCGGACGTCGAAATCGATGCGCCGTATGAGGATCTCGATCGCGTGCGGCAGTTCGCGTCCGCCGTGGATGTGGTGACGTTTGAGTTTGAGAACGTGCCGGCGCCGACTGCAGAGGCCGCCGCTTCCTGCACTCTGGTGAGACCGGCGGGCGAAGTGCTGCACACGTCGCAGCATCGTCTGCGCGAAAAAACCTTTCTCAGCAGGCATGGCTTCCCGGTAACGCGCTTCGAGGCAATTCGCGAAGAGGCGGATTTGTGCCGTGCTGTACCTGATTTCGGACCGGCGATCCTGAAGACCGCGGGATTCGGCTACGACGGCAAGGGACAGTACCGCGTGTCGACTCTCGCGGACGCGCGGTCGGCATGGGACGCGATGGGGCGTCAGGAAGCGGTCCTCGAAGCGGTCGTCGATTTCGAGGCGGAGTTGTCGGTGGTAGGAGTGCGGGGCGCAAATGGGGAGTGCATGTTCTTCGCGCCGTCGTGTAATCACCATGTGGCGGGAATTCTGGATGTGTCGTTCGCACCGGCGCCATTCGGGCCCGGTGTTGAGAAAGAGGCGATCGCGATTACGCGCGGAATCCTCGAACAGCTGAACGTCACCGGCGTGTTGTGCGTAGAGTTCTTTATGACGCGCGAGGGCAGATTGCTGGTGAACGAACTGGCGCCGCGTCCGCATAATTCCGGACATCTGACGATTGATGCGTGCATCACGAGTCAGTTCGAGCAGCAACTGCGGTCGGTGTGCGGGTTGCCGCTGGGAAGCACGCAGATGCTGCGTCCGGCGGCCATGGCGAATCTGCTGGGAGACGTCTGGAACGGCGGCGAGCCGCGCTGGGAAGCGGCAATGGCGCTGCCGGAGGTGAAGCTGCATCTGTATGGGAAGTCCGAGGCGCGCGCGGGACGCAAGATGGGGCATCTCACGGCGACAGCGGACACGGCATCGGAGGCGGAGGGACTGGTGCGCAGAGCGCGATCGCACCTGATGCGCTGAGTATGGCAGTAAAGCGTGGCGGGAATAAAGGTGATGTCTGGCTCCTGCTGATCGGGCTGTTCAAGCTCGTCAAGGGCATCAGCCTCCTGATACTGGGATTCGGTCTGCTGCGGTTGCTGCATCGGGATGTGGCGGGAGTCCTGGAGCACTGGATCGAAGTGCTGCGTGTGGACCCGGACAACCGGTTCGTGCATCGGGCGCTGTTGCGCGTATTCAACGTCACACCGAAACAGCTGAAAGAGCTGAGCGCCGGAACTTTCCTCTACGCGGCGATTTTTCTGACGGAGGCCACCGGTCTGCTCGCCCGCAAGCACTGGGCCGAGTACATGACGCTGATCAGCACAGGACTGTTCATTCCGCTCGAAGTCTACGAAATGTGGCGGCACTTCACGACGGTGAAGCTGGGCGTGACGATCGTGAACGTGGCGATCGTGTGGTACCTGGCGATGCGGGTGAGGAAGCGTTAGTTGTTGCCGTCGTCAAATGAGCTGCTGTCGTCGGATGACGAATCGTCGAACGAGTCGCCGGAGTTATCCCGCTCATCATCGATGTCGGGGCTGATGTTCTGATCCTGATCGGCAACCTGGGCAAAGCGGGAGTCGTCCCGGTCGTCGCGATCCCGCGGTCCGTCTTCGTAATAATTGTTGACAACAGTCTCGCCGCCTCCGCCGCCGAGGAAGCCGCCCCCGCCAAAGATGCCGCCGCCGCGATGACCGCCGAACATCGAGGAGATTGCATCGAAAGCGATGTCGCCGGCGATGACGCCCGCTGCGGTGGTGGCGACGTTGTGGAGAAAGCCGGAGAAGCCGCCACCCGAGGGAGGCGGAGGCGCCTGGGGCGGCGGCGCGGCATAAGAAGAACTTTGGTAGCCGGAGCCTTGATAGCCGGACCCCTGATAGCCACCCTGATACGCCGGTTGGCCGGACCCCGGCAGGAAGTTCGCCGGCGGCTGCGCGGCTTTGGCCTGTTCCAGCGCCATCTGCTGTACAAGGACTGTCTGGGTCAGGATGTACAGTGCATCCGGCCGTGAGCCGATGGTGCGCTGGATCAGGTTATTCGCATCGCGGTCGATCTGGGGCGGGGGTGCATTGCGGATCTGTTCGGCCAGTCCGTTGATGAGCTGTTGTTCCTGTTCGGTCATACCGTCCTCATTCTCTATCATGTTACGAGGAACGGTGGAGGTCGGTTCCCTACCGTCGCTTATAGTGGTTTTTCATCCATTTTCATGAAGACAGCTTTTCTTTTTCCGGGGCAGGGATCGCAGTTCGCAGGCATGGGCAAGTCACTGGCGGAGAATTTTCCGGCAGCGCGCGAGTGTTTCGAGAAGGCGGACGAGGCGCTGGGATTCGCGCTGTCAAAGATGTGCTTTGAAGGGCCTGAGGACGATCTCAAGAAAACAGAGTTCCAGCAGCCGGCACTGCTGGCGGTGTCCGTGGCGGCGTGTACGGTTCTGAAGGAACATACCGGCGAACCGGACTATGTGGCCGGGCACAGTCTCGGCGAGTACTCGGCACTGGTGGCGGCGGGCGCGCTCGAGTTCGGCGAGGCGCTGCGGCTCGTCCACAAGCGCGGACGATACATGCAGGAAGCAGTTCCGGCGGGTGTGGGAGCCATGGCGGCTCTGCTGCGGCTGCCGGAAGGCAAACTGGAGGGCATCCTCGTGGAGGCCGCGCAGGGTGAAGTTGTGACGCCGGCAGGATTCAATTCACCGGACCAGATTGTGATTTCAGGAAACCACGGCGCGGTGGGGCGGGCCGTGGAACTGGCCAAAGCGGCGGGGGCGAAGCGCGCGGTGCTGCTGCCGGTAAGCGCGCCCTTCCATTGTCCGCTGATGAGGCCGGCGCAGGAGAGGCTGCTCGCCGACCTGCATGCCACACGGTTTTCCGACCTGCGAATTGCGCTCGTCAACAACTGGCAGGCACGGGAAATTCACACGGGCGACGAAGCTCGCGAGGGGCTGTATCAGCAGGTGCCGAATCCGGTGCGGTGGAGGGAAACGATCGGATATCTGGGGGCAAGCGGCGTGGAGCGCTGGTTCGAAGCGGGCGCGGGCGCGGTGCTGTCGGGGCTGCTGCGGACGATCGTGGCGGGGGCGAAGTGCACACCTTTCGGCGAGGCGCAGGACGTGGGGAAGCTGACCGCGTAGCGATGCTATTCTACGGGCACGAATGAAAGGGCCGGACGCAGATTCGCTGGTCGATCTTCTGGCGGGCAGACCCACGGAGATCGAACTCGATCGCGCGGCCCTGGAGATTGCGCGGATCGAATATCCGGAGCTGGATGCGGCGGCGGTGATTGCCGAGCTCGACCGCCACGCATTCGCGATTGCGGAACGCGCGCGGGACCTGTCCAACGGACGGAACTTTGTGGAAACCGCCAGCCAGTACCTGTTCGCGGAGGCCGGATTTCGCGGCAACCGGGAGGACTACTACAATCCTGACAACAGCTGCCTGAACCGGGTGCTCGAAACGAGGAGTGGAATTCCCATTACGCTGTCGGTGGTGTATATCGAAGTCGCGCGCCGGCTGGCGAAAAACGTAAAAGGGGTGGGGCTGCCCGGACACTTCATCGTGCGCTACGACGACATCGAGTACGCGGCGTATATCGACCCGTTTCACGGTGGCAGGCTGCTCGATCTGGCGGACTGCTGCCGCCTCGCTCAGGTGGAAGCGATCGAGATCAGCGCGCTGCAGCCGGTGGACACGAGACACGTTGTCATGCGGATGCTGAACAATCTGCGGGGGATTTATTTCTTGCGGAAGGATTCGGCGAAGGCGCTGGAGGTCCTCGATCTGCTGATCGCGGCTGCGCCTGAAAGCGCGGACGAACACAAACAACGCGGTGCGGCGCTGATGCAGCTCGAACGCACCCGCGAGGCTCTGAGCGCGTTTCAGTCTTATCTGGAGCTGTCACCGCAGGCTAAGGACCGCGAGGCAGTCGAGGAGCAGATCCGCAGTATTTCTTTCTGGCTGGCGTCGCAGAATTGATTCGAGGAGGCGCAGCAGTATACCGCGAATCGGCCAAAAACAATACTATTTTGTGCCCCGGGGGCGGGTTACAATCCAATTTGGAGCGTGGCTGCCTGCGAGGGACGGTCTATCATTTTTGATCCAACACTCAAGAATGAGGGAGTCGGCTC
>Ga0182030_10010425_pt1 | contig 18878 bp, 17 predicted proteins | sample 812S3MmetaG_FD_121299 | JGI IMG/M metagenome (GOLD analysis project Ga0182030, IMG submission 121299) | Permafrost microbial communities from Stordalen Mire, Sweden - 812S3M metaG (Illumina Assembly) | ecosystem: Environmental > Terrestrial > Soil > Wetlands > Permafrost | place: Sweden...
ACGCCCGTGCTGTTCGTGCTCGGCGCCGCGCTGGCGTACTACTTCGTGTTTCCGTTCGCCTGGCGGTTCTTCGCCAGCTTCCAGTCGCCGAACGGCGGCGGCGGCGTGCCGATCGAGCTGTTGCCGCGGGTGTCGGAATACCTCGACCTGGTGATGAAGCTGATCTTCGCGTTCGGCATCACCTTCGAGATGCCGGTACTGCTGACGCTGTTGGCAAAAGTGGGGATCGTGACGTCGAAGGGGCTGAAGCGCTATCGCCGCTATGCCTGGGTGGGGATGTTCGTGGTCGCTGCGATCCTCGCGCCGCCGGATATCATCACGCAGACCGGCCTGGCGTTGCCGCTGATCGCGCTGTACGAAATTTCCATCCTGGCGGCGAAATTGGTCGAGCCGAAGCCAGTTGCCGTTTAGCGCTCGCCGGGAAATAACCGGATCGACCGAGGTGACGCACTGGCGGTCGCGCGTGCTTCACGGCAGACATCGCACAACCGTAATCCTGGGCGACGGGCGGAGATGGTGGTGCAGGGATCGGGTCGGGACGGTGCCGGCCGGATTGGACTCCGGATTGGACAGGGGACTGCGGGAATGCAGCAGCCCGAACGCCCTCGGCCTTTCGTCCCACGGCAGATCGTTTCGCTCACCCTGTGAGCCAGGTCACACCCTTTCCGCGTCCGTCATGCCATACAGACCAAAGTTTCCGGTAGGAGGTTTGGTGTCCGTTGATCCCACTGATCTGATAGATTTCGGCGAGCGCCTCGCGGAAATGCGCAGGGAGTACGGCGACAGCATTGATCTTCCGAACCTGGGCCGGTCGGCGTTTGCCACGCTGCTTGGTGTGTCTGCGATTGAATATGATGTGTACGAACGGGGCGATCGAGCGCCCGCGGTCGAGTTTTTGGCTGTTTTGCTCACCAAGACAGGTGCTAACGCCGAGTAATCTTGGTACATCCCAGACCGCCGATCATCCGGCCCACCGTCCGGCCGCTGCTCTCTGCACCGATCCAAACCGTCTGCCGGCCGCTCATGAACCGGCTGGAACTGGCTGAGCGAGGGTCTTGGCGACCATGGGTGGACAACTGGTGGGAACCCTGGGATGACGATCGGCGACGGCGCTGGTTGATCGTTACGGAGCGGGACCCGGCTGCAGCAAAGCATCGCCGTGGGCGACCCAGCGGCAGGCGGCGAGTTCGCGGATCTGCCGCGGATCGACCGAGGGCTGCGCCGTGAAGTCGAACCCGGTCCAACTCGCGCCCCGTCGGGAAGTGCGCGATCTTGCTGGCCATCTCGATGCGGCGGTCCTCACGGCGGGCGATCTTGCGCTCGCACAGGAAGCGAACCGCTTCGCGCAACGTCAGCTCCTTGCGCGCGGCCTCATTGAGCAGGCTGTCCAACTGATCGCGGATCGCGGTCAGCCGCAGCCGGCTAGCCAAGCGGTCAGCGTGGCATGGTCGGGGACCGTCATCAGCCTCCCCCGATCGCCTGCTCGTAGTCCGCCAACGGCCAGCAGCGCCGGTGGCGGCACTGCCTCGGACGCCTCCGGCAGTTGCGCCAGCCGTGCCAGGTCAGGTGTGCCATGATAGTGCGCCGGCTCGATCACCCGCTGTCGGCGGCCGGCGACTCCGGCATGGGCGGCAACCTGGATGCCGTCGTGGCGGATCGCCACGCGCCCGCCACTGGCAACCACCACCACAAGCTGGCCGATCAGCCGCCACGGCACGCTGTAGCTGTTGGTGTCCAGCTCGATGGTGCATTCCGAGCCACCCACCCGCACCAGTTCACGCACCTGCTGGAACGGTGGGCGGCCGTTCAGCGGACGCAACGCGGCGGCTTCGTCACGGTCGAACCGTGTGCGTGGCGCCTCCTCGGTCGTGCCGTGGCGGCGCAGATCGGCCACCTCGCGCATCCAGCGCCCGAGATGTGCCTCCATCGCCGCCCAACTGTCGAAGCTGTGACCGGCCAGCGCGTTGCGCTTCACGTATTTGACGCCGCGCTCGTCCCCCGCCTTCGCAGGGGCAGGCTCTTGCCTTTGGTCCGCGCCCGATACGGCGCGCAGGCACGCGGGGTGAAGTCCCGTTACCGGGCAAAATGCCAGCAGCCGCGCGTTGAACCGCACCTCGCGGGTGGCCGGATCGTGGTGCTCCCCCAGCACCTGCGCATTGTCCAGCAACACTTCCCCGCCACCCCACCGAAGTGGCGGAACGCTGCGTCCAGGCCGGCCAGCCACGCCGACTGCCGCTCGATGGCGGAACGGCTGCACATACAACAGACGCGCGTAGCCGAGCGTCGCTACAAACAGGAACACCGGCACCGTCCCGCCGCCGATCGACGCACGCTTCTGGCCAAAGTCGATCTGCAGCCGACGCCCCGGCGGCGTCTCGAACCGCAGCGTCGCCCGCGCCTCTGCTTCGAACTCGGCACGGAATGGCGCGACCGCACGCTCCAAGGTGCGCAGCGACACTGTAATCCCGCGTTCCCGCTCCAGATCCTGGCGCACCACGTCGGCATTCTCGTGGTGGCGGATCAGCCGCTCACGCAGCCATGGGGTCTCGCCGGCCAGCTTCGAGCGACGTCCCCGACGCCGGTAGCCTCGCCACTCACCCGCTGTCAGGTAGTGCTGCACCGTCGTCCGGCTGCAGCCAAGCTCGCGCGCGATCCGCCGTGTCCCCCAACCGACCTCATGCAACCGAACCATCGCCGCCACTGCGTCCGGCGTCTCCACCAGCGCCCCCCGCGATTGTCCCCAACCACGGCGTGTCTGCCGCTTCAGGCGACACATCCATCCCAGTCCCTCCGCAAAGGGGGGCCAGATTTCACTGTCGCCACCGGATCAGTTTTCACTGTCGCCTGACAACCGGATCCGCTTCGCGGCCCAGGCACGCGAGTGTCGCATTGCGCCACGCAGCTTCGATCCGGTGCACGGCATGGCGACACTGCACCATCCGGGCATGTTACGCTGCGGCCGGAACGAACCGGATCAGTTCACGAAATGTCCATTGGGGTTTGCAATGTACGATCCCGCGCCTCCCGGCCTGGCATGGTGGCGGCCCGAGGATACGCCGGCCGATCTGGACGGTCCCGGTGACCTGCCATTCGAGCCGCCGGGCCGCGCTATGCTCGATCGCCCGGTGTTCGACCTGGTCGAGGCCGCCGCTGATCGCTGGCCGGAGGCGGTGGCGCTGCGGGACGACGCGCGCATCCTGCGTTACCCCGAATTGCGGGACGCGACATGGCGGTTGGCGATGCGCGTTGCCGGGGCGACGCCGCGTGGAACAGCGGTGGCGGTGTGGCTCGCCAACGGTCTCGACGCGGCGGTGGCGCTGCTGGCCTGCTGCGCGGCGGGGCGCCCTTGCCTGTTGCTGAACGCCGATTTTCCGCCCGAGCGGGTCCGCGCGATCCTCCGCGACGCTGCGGCCGCCGGCATAATCCTGGCCAGACCGGCCAGTCTCCCGAACCTCCCCGACGGCGTCGTGCCGATCGTGCCCGACGCGCCGGCGGCGCACGACGCCACGCGCCAAAGCCACGCGGTGGCGCTCGATCCGGTCGGGCCGGACCAGGCGGCGCTGGCGATCTACACCTCCGGCAGCACCGGGCAGCCGAAAGGTATCGTCCGTTCGCATCGACAGACCGTGTATCTCGGTTGGAAGAAGGTGCATCGCTTCCACCTGCGCGCCGCGGATCGGGTGATGACGCCGTACCCGGTGACCTCCGGACCCGGCATCGTCACCTTCATGATGACGCTGATCGCCGGGGCCAGCCTGTATCCGGTGAATATCGCAACCCGCGGTGCGCGCGCCGTGCTCGAGACGGCACGCGTCGCGCAAATCACCATGATCACCGGCTTGCCGGCGCTGTTGCGGATGTTGCTCGGGCTGGACGGCGCTCAGGTCGCGTTCAGCCATCTGCGGGCGATCTACACCACCAGCGAGTCATCGCTGCGTGCCGACATCGATGCCTGGCGCAGCGTCCTGCCGCCCGACTGCAACGTCGCGCTGGTGTACGGCATGAGCGAAGGCGCCCCGCTAACCGAATGGTTCCTGCCGCGCCTTCTGCCCGACGGCCCGTCGCGGTTGCCGATCGGCTATCCGAACCCCGACCTGGAGTTCGCCCTGACCGATGCTGAGGGCCAGCCCGCCGCGGCGGGCGAGGCCGGCGCGCTGTGGGTGCGCGGCCGTCTGCTGTCGCTGGGCGAGTGGCAGGGCGGCCGATGTGTGCCCGGCCGGATGCTGCGCGATCCGGCCGATCCGTCTTTGCTCGTGCTACCAACCGGAGACTTGGTGCGGCGCCGGCCAGATGGGCTAATCGACTTCATCGGGCGGGCCGATGCCCAGGCCAAGGTGCGCGGCAATCGTGTCGAGCCGGCGGAGGTCGAAGAGTTGTTGCGCCGCGCGCCGGAGGTGGGCGACGCGGCCGTGCTGGTCCGCCGGGTCGGCGAGGACAATGCGTTGGTGGCCTTCGTCGTGGCGGCGGGTGAAACCGGAGCAGCGCAACGACCCGTGCTGTTGCAGCGGCTGCGGGCCGCCCTGCCGCCCTATATGGTGCCGTCCCGACTGCACTTTGTTGCCCGGCTGCCGCGCATGCCGGGCGGCAAGCTGGACCAACGCGCCCTGGCTACGCATGACGATGCTGCGCGTGACGATGCGGGCGCGCCGGCCACCGGCCTGCTGGCGCGGCTCGGCTTCCCGTTCCGCCGCAGCGCCCGATAGGCCGCTCCGCGGTGCCCGACAGGTCGGTCTCGGCGCGGATCTGCATCACCGCCGCACGCGGAACGGTGCTCGGGGTTTACCAACCGAACCCCTGGTCCCACGGCTCCGGCACCATCGTGTAGCCGTCGCCATGCTTCGCGACATAAGCGAAGCCGGGAAAATGCACGTGCATCCCGGCGATCAGTTGCCGATCGGTCGCCACCATGTCGAACACGCGCTTCCGCGTCGCGGCCGCCGCGTGCGGATCGGTGTCGAACACCATCGTCACCTCCGGCCGCTGCACCTGCACCTCCGGCACGTGGACGATGTCGCCCCAGATCAGCAAGGACTCCTTGCCGGACGAAATCATGTAGCCGGAATGGCCTGGGGTATGGCCGTGCAGCGGCACCGAGGTGACGCCGGGAAACACCTCGACGCTGCCACTGTAGCGGTGCATCACGTTGTGATACGGCGCCATCTGTTCACGGGCGCACTGGAAATACAGCTTCTTCTCGCGTTCGCCGGAGCGCGCCATCGCCCCGTCGTCCTGCCAGTGTTGCGGCTCGTTCGCGTGCACCACCAGCTCCGCATTGGTAAACATTTTGGCGCCCGTCTTCGGATCGGTCAGTCCGGCGGAGTGGTCCGGATGCATGTGCGTCAGGATGACCTTCTCGATCGAGGCGGGATCGACGCCGGCGGCTTTCAGGTTCTGTTGCAGCTTACCGGCGGTGGGGAGGAGATAATCGCCCGAGCCGGTCTCGATCAGCGCCAGCCGGCCGGCGGAATAGACCAGGTAGCAGTTCACCGACGTGCGCCGGCCAGGGCGGAATGCGTCGCTCAACAGGCGCGTCGCAGCGTCCGGCGCGATGTTCTGCATCACCTCGACGGTGCCATCCAGATAGCCGTCGGACAGCGCGGTGACGACGATGTCGCCGATGCGGCGATGATACACGCCGGCGATCTGCTGCGTTGGAACCTGGACCATGGACTTCTGTCTCCCGGATGGCGTGGCGTTACGCGTTGGTCACCGGCCAACGGAGGCCGACCCGCGCGTGATGAAACAGCAAAGGCCTCCGGGCGGGCAAGGCACTCCCCTTCCTCAAGGGGAAAACGCCCGTACCGCCGAGCCCGCCGGCGGTGCGCGCCCAACGCGGCGCCCAGGGCGCGCGCCGGCTTTCCTCAGCGCAGCGACAGCAGCACGCGGCCGATCGTGGCACGCGACTGGATGAGCCGATGGGCATCGGCAGCCATTTCGAGCGGCAGGGTCTCTGCCAAGGCCAGGCGCAATCGGCCGCTGCCGATGGCGCCCAGCAGATCGTCCATGCGCTTGGCCGCCTCCGCCGCGGTGCGCATGTGGTTGGCCAGGCGGGGGCGAGTGAAGAACAGCGACCCGGCATTGCCGAGCGCCATCGGCGAGATCGACTCCACTAGCCCGGAGGTGTTGCCATACAGCACCACCAGCCCGCGCGGGCGGACGCTTTGGATGGTCTTGTCCAGCGTCGCCGGACCCACCGCGTCATAGGCGACATCGACGCCCATGCCATCGCCCCAGGATTTCACGGCAGCAACGAAATCCTCGTCGCGATAGAGAATCACCCGGTCGGCACCCAAGGCCTTGACGAACTTCGCTTTCGCGGCGCTGCCGACGGTCGCCAGCACGGTCGCTCCGCATTGTTTGGCAAGCTGCACCAGCACATGTCCGACGCCGCCGGCCGCGGCATGGACCAGGCAGGTCATGCCGGGCACCAGCTTGCCGGTGTCGTGCGCCAGGTAGTGCGCGGTGGCGCCCTGCGACGGCAGGCCGGCGACGTCTTTCAGGTCGATGCCGTCGGGCACCTTGGTGGCTCGCCATGCCGGCACTGCGACATACTCGGCATAGGATCCGAGTTGCTCGCCATACACGACACGGTCGCCGGGCTTGAAGTCGGTGACCTGGTCGCCGACAGCAACGACGGTTCCGGCGCGCCGCCGCCGCCGATCTTCAGCGGTGCCTCGTGCGCCGACAATGTCTTGCTGGCGCGATAGACGCCCTCGCGCTGGTACACATCCGCAAAGCCCACCAGCGCGTAGTCGAGCCGGACAAGCACTTGGTCTGCCGCCGCCACCGGCATCGGCGCTTCGATCAGCGTCAGTACCTCCGGCCCGCCCAACCTGGGCACCACGATCATCCGCATCGCTTTGTCCTCTCCCCGTTCATCTGGTTGTGTCGGCCGAGGGGTAGCATGAAATCTCGCCCGTCGATCCATTGGCCGGGCGCCACGGACAACATCGTCGTTGCCGGCCGCAAACCAAGCCGGGGGAACGGGGCAGCCCTGGGCCAGTTTGAAGGTCGGACGCCGACCCATTGCGGATATTCGGCCGAGCAGCTTCTCAGCAAACCAGCGGCATGGTATCTGGCCCTGTTCGGAAGATGGCGTCCCCTCCCGTCAGGCGGGAGGCGTCGGGGTGTCCCCTCTGGTCCTTTAGTGGCGCGGCATCCCGGCCGCAGATGGGGAGGCGGCGTTGCATCCTGAGAGTCTCACTCTCTCCGCTACCGCAATGATGAACGCCTGAGCATTTGAAAAGAAAGGAGGGTAAAAGAGCGCGGAGCCATATACAATGGGTCACGAACCGTTTCAACACTCGCCAATAGTACGTCTTTCGAAATTATTTCCAATACAGGGGCTTTTACACTTACGGACTCGTACATCCCCGCCTTGACCGAGCCCTCCCCCGACCCCGTCCTCGTCACCAAGGAATGGAACCCGCTCGACCCCTACACACTTCGGTCAGGTTTCCGCCCCGACGGCGATGCATTACCCTCGATCCCCACACCGGAACCCTCCAGCCTCGCCATCCCAGCCGCCGCTCTCGGGCTGCTCGGTTTCAGACGACCAGCACACTGGCGAGGCCGCCGACGCCATCTATAACACCAAAGGCAGCCATCCCTTCGGCTTCCGCTGCTTCGGCTCGTGCTTCGGGAGGGACGCCCTCTCCGCAACCTTCTTCAACGCCGCCTCGAACGCGGCCTCATCCTCGTCGCAGCCCAACTCGCTGGCCAGTTCCTTGAAGCGGTCAATTCGGGCTTACTCTGATACTGGCTTGTTACCCACTGCTGCCGCATTTCTTGCGCAACACGTAACGCTTTGCCCCGTTCCGAGGCGCATTGCTGGATTGACGGCGCATTAAGTTTTTGCCCGCGACCATCTTCTCCGCCATATCTCTACAGGCATGCCAGTCCTTGCCCGTGAGACGAACGGCGTCCGTGATGCTGATAAGGCTGCGCTCATTCAGATGGTTGAGCAACAGCTTCTCGTGCTCGCACAGCGTCCCGTATATCGCCTCCCCCACGCCGCCGGCGACGCCTTGGGCGAGATAAACCTTTCGATGTTCAAAAATTGTTCTTCAAGGTTTCGCACCGGGCTGACGCCTCGGCCTGCATCTGCTAGACGCGCGCTCCCCGTCCCTGGGGCAGCGGATTCGCGGAGGTATTGACTTGCTCGACATCAGATGGCAGCCGGCTCGTCGCACGGCGTGGATTGCACTCGCGCTGCTTGGCGTGGTGCTGCAAGGCTGCGCAGAAAAGCCGCCGGCGCCAGCGGCACAGTCGCAAACCCGGCTGTTCGCCTCCGACTTCCAAGGCGGCGCCAAGAACTGTGTCGCTCCAAAGCTCAAGCTGGACGCAGGCAAGGAGTTTTCGGCCAGCATGCAGGTCGGCAACGACGGCGGCTGGTGCGGCATCCTGGTGGCGCAGGACGACAAACCATACGAAGCCGGGCTGCTGACGCAGGCGCCGGAGCATGGCAACGTCTATATCCATCCGGTCGGCGACGCCACGCGCATCGACTATACGCCGGAACTGGGATTCAGCGGGGCTGACTCGTTCGTGGTGACGCTGCTGCCGGGACGCCCGGTGCTGCGGGTGAACGTTTCGGTGGCGCCGCATTAGGCGGCAGAAGGGTTCAGGCACGGGGGATCCCGGCAGCGCGCTTTCTACGGCTGTTAGAGCGGTTGCACCGTCACTGGAAAGCGGCGCACCGAGCCCCACCCGTCATGGCCGGGCTCGACCCTATAAGCGTCAGGATATGGCGGCGTGGGAGAAAAATACTCCCCCTCCCCTTGTGGGAGGGGGAGTTCATTTGCGTCGCGCCACCTTATCCTCGACCGGGTCGAGCCCGTACGGGAGCGTTGGGGTATCAGCGCTTCTTGCTGGCCGCCTTGCGGGCCGGCTCAACCTGGGCGGTTTCCTCGGCACAGACATCCAGCGATTGCGGCACCAGGTTCTGCCCGGCGGCAAACGGCGGCAACTCGCCGGAGTTCTGCAACGCCATCACTTCGCCGAAGATCATGCCGTTATGCGGACAGAAATCGCTGCCGAGATGGGTCCCTGCGCTGGACTGCGCGTTCGCCAGGTCGGTGACGAACCGGTCATGCTCGCTCTGCGCGCGGCGGCCGAACTTCTTCTTGAACCAGGCGTCGATGTCCCGCTCGTTGGCCTGCAGCTCCGGCCGGTAGCGCGTGATGAAGGCGTTGTACTGGGTGTCGTCGGAACATCCCGTCGCCAACACCATCATTTCGCTGCGCAACGCCTGCACATCGAAGGCGGCCTGATCGGCCGGCGACATGCAGTGCAATTGCGCCGCCGCCTGCTGGCAGATCAGCGTGCCGGCAGCGGCAAGGCTCACGATAGTACGACGCATAGAAGGCTCCCCGTTGGTCAGTCGCCACTCTATCCGGCATAACGCCCGCGTCGGGCAAGCGGCGTTTCGTTGTTGGGAGGTTGCAGAAGGTCAGGGGCTGCCCGTGAACCCCCCAAGGGCCCCCGAGCGGGTTTCGCAGCCTGCCCCGGCGAAGGCCGCAGGCAGCGCCCTGATCCTGCTCATCCTCCCGATCCCCGGCTGACGCCGCCGGCCGGGTTTGCTAGAGCCGTCCGACACAGCAGGGACCCCCCACATCGTGGCACGCGGCGAGGCCATCGCGATCGGCAGCATCGGCATTGGCTGCCTGGTGCTGGGCCTGAAGGGCGCGGCCTGGTGGATCACCGGCAGTGCGGCGCTCTATTCCGATGCGCTGGAAAGCACGGTGAACGTTGCCGCCAGCTTGCTGGCGCTGGGTGCCCTGCACTTTGCCGCCATCCCGGCCGACGCCAACCACCCCTACGGCCACGACAAGGCCGAGTTCTTCGCCGCGGTGATCGAGGGCGTGCTGATCGTCATCGCCGCGCTGTCGATCTTCGACGAGGCCTGGAGCACGTGGCGCAATCCGCATCCGCTCAGCATGCCGGCCCAGGGCATCGGTCTCAATGCCGTCGCCACCCTGGCGAACGGCGTCTGGTCGTTCCTTCTGCTGCGCGCCGGCCGCCGCCTGCGCTCCCCCGTGCTGGAGGCGGATGGGCGGCATCTGCTGGCCGACGTGGTCACCTCGATCGGCATCGCTCTGGGCGTCGCCCTGGCGGTGGTGACCGGCCGCCTGATCCTGGACCCGCTGCTGGCCGCGGCGACCGGCGTGTACGTGCTGTGGTCGGGCATGCGGATGATTTCCAGCTCGGTGGGCGGCCTGATGGACGCCGCGCCGGAACCGGGGGTGGTCGCCCGCATCCGCGAACTGGTGGCCGAGAGCGCGGTGGGTGCGCTGGAGGCGCACGACCTGCGCACCCGCCATGCCGGCCGGCTGACCTTCCTCGAGTTCCACCTCGTGGTCCCCGGCAGCATGACGGTCGCCGAATCGCACGCGATCTGCGACCGGATCGAGGAGACGCTGCAACGGGAGATGTCCCACCTGGTGGTGACCATCCATGTCGAGCCGCCAGAGAAGGCCAAACACCACGGTGTGCCAGTGCTGTGAAGCAAGGCGAGCGGGAGGGCCGCGAGAGAGTGGTCAGCGGCAGCATGCGCTGTTTGCGCGCTGGCATGGTGGCGCTCGCACTCTCCGCTCTGTCGGCGCCTGCTGCCCGGGCAGTGGAGCACGTTGTGTCGCTCAACCTGTGCAGTGACCAGATGCTGGTGCTGCTGGCGCCGGAGAAGGTTGCGGCGCTATCGCCGCTGGCGCGCGACCCCACGTTGTCCTTCGTCGCTGCCCGCGCCGCAGCCCTGCCGGTGGTGCGCAGTTCGGCCGAGGCCGTGCTGCGGCTGCACCCCGACCTTGTCCTGGCGGGAGCCTATGGCGCGCAGACCACGCTGGCGTTGCTGGAGCAAGAGGAGGTGCCGGTGTGGCGGCTGGACATGCCGGAGGGTTTCGCGGCGATCCGGACGCAGACGATGCGGTTGGCGGACCGGCTGGGCGTGCCGGAACGCGGGGCTGCGCTGGTCGCCGCGATGGATGCGGTGTTGCGGTCGGTGCGGCCACAAGCGCATCGGGTCACCGCGGTGGCGTGGGAACCGCGCGGCTACACGGCAGGACCCGGCTCGCTGATGGATGCGGTGCTGCGGGCTGCCGGGCTGACCAATGCTTCGAACGGCCGCCGGCTGGGATTGGAGGCATTGCTGCGCCGCCCGCCTGACCTGCTGGTGGTGCCGGCATCGCCCGATTTTCCATCGCGTGCCACCGACATGCTGGACAGCCCGGCTGTCGCGGCGATCCCGAGGCGCACGCTGCCGCCGCGGCTGACGATCTGCGCCGGTCCGTTCACGGCGCAGGCCGTGGCGATATTGGCGCGATGATGGGTGGGATGCGAGAGGCGCGATCTGCTCCCCCTCCGCTTGAGGGCTTGGGGCGCGAAGCAGACCAAGGGTGGGGGGAGGGGTTCGTGCCGCCCGAAGCCCTCGTGCCGCCCGGACCCCTCCCCCCAACCTCGGTCCGGTTCGCGGCCCAAGCCCACAAGGGGAGGGGGAGGATTTTGTCAGTGCCGGTTCGGACCCTTCCTGCGCTGGCGGTACTGCTCTGCGCCCTGCTGGGGGCTTCCCTGCTGGTCGGGGACGGCATCCTGGCGCTGCCGGACCAGTTGATCCTGCTCCAGATTCGCCTGCCGAGGACGCTGCTGGCGGCGCTGGTCGGCGGCGGGCTGGGCCTGTCGGGTGCGGTGCTGCAGGGAGCCCTGCGCAATCCGCTGGCCGACCCTGGCTTGCTCGGCATCACCGGCACGGCGGGCCTGGGGGCGGCGTTGGTGTTCTACTGGGGCCTGGCGGCCCAGTTCGCGCCGGCTCTGCCGCTCGGCGGCTTGGCGGGCGCCACGGTCGGCGCCGTGTGCCTGCTGGCTTTCGCCGGCCGCGCCCCTTCCGGACCGTCGCTGATCCTCGCCGGCGTCGCGGTCTCCGCGCTATCGGCCTCGTTGCTCGCCTTGGCACTGAGTCTGGCGCCGAACCCCTTCGCGCTGGCGGAGATCACATTCTGGTTGCTCGGCGGCCTTGCCGATCGTTCGCTGCTGCAAGTCGCGCTGGCGGCACCGCCGATCTTGCTCGGGGTGGCAATCCTGCTGCGGCTGGGCCCCGGGTTGGACGCGCTCAGCCTGGGCGAGGAGACCGCGGCCAGTCTGGGCGTTCCGGTCGGGCGCACGTTGTGTCTCGCTGCCGCGGGCACCGCCCTGGCGGCCGGCGCCGGAGCGGCGGTCGCCGGAGGGATCGGCTTCGTCGGCCTGGTCGTGCCGCATTTGCTGCGGCCGCTGCTGGGTCAGCGGCCGGCCGTGCTGCTGCCTGCATCTTTGCTGGCGGGCGCGTCGCTGTTGCTGACGGCAGATCTGCTGGTGCGGCTGGCGCCACTGGTTCTGCCGCTGTCGCAGCCGCTGCCCTTGGGGGTGCTGACCGCCTTGCTCGGCGCCCCGTTCGTGGTGGCGATCGCACGCCGGTCAGCGCTCCCGTGAAACGGGAGGGTCCCGTGAAACCGGAGGGATCGCGACGCGATAGCGGCGAGAGCGATCGGGTCGGCGCCCCGCCTGAGGATGATGCGTGCCAACCCGATCTCCCCCAGCGCAACCGCGGTTCGACCCCGGATCAAGTCCGGGGCAGGCTCTCTCCAGCACCGGCAGGAGAGATTGCTTTCTCCGCCGCCGTGGTTTCGTTGCATGGCCGCGCCGTCCTGCACGACATCGCCTGCACCATACGGCCGGGCGAACTGGTCGCCGTGTGCGGCCCTAACGGGGCCGGGAAGTCCACGCTGCTGCGTGCGCTGGCAGGGCTGCTTCCGGGCATGCCGCCGCGCGACCCGCGCCGGGTCGCCTACCTGCCTCAGGGAGCGCGCTGCGCCTGGGCGATGACCGTCGGCGAGGTCGCCGCGCTCGGCCGCATTCCGCACGGAGACGCAGCCGGGACGCCGGTAACATATGCGTTGCAGAGCTGCGGTATCCTGGCATTGCGTGACCGGCGGGTGGACCGCATCTCCGGCGGCGAGGCGCGCCGCGCCATGCTCGCCCGCGCCTTTTCGACGGAGCCCGACTTGTTCCTGCTGGACGAACCAACCGCCGACCTCGACCCTGCCGCCGCCGACGGCGTGATGCGCCTGCTGCGCCACACCGCCGAGGCCGGCCGCGCGGTCGTGGTGGTGCAGCACGCGATCGACCTGGCGATCCGCTTCGCTCACCGCATGATCGTTGTGCGATCCGGCCGCATCACCGCCGACCTGCCGGCGCGCGAAGCCCTGCCCTTCGTCGCCGCTGCCTTCGGCCTGCCCTTCGGGGTCGATCCCGAACCTCGCCTGCTGCCGCCCGATGACCGTCTTGCTTCGCCTTGAACGCCCCATGGTGCCGGCGCCGGCACGGCGGCCCATGCGGAAGCGCCGCCGGATGGGCCCTGCGGCACTGGTGTCCCTGGGCCTGCACGTTGCCCTGATTGGCGGCGTATTGTTGTGGATGCGGCACGCCGCGCCGGTCCTGCTGGTGCCGGTGGACAACCCGCCTACGGTGCAACTGGTCATGTCACCGCCTGGCGGCGAAACCCCCACAGCGGCAGCGCCCCAACCCGAGAAACCGCCGGCGCCGGAGACGCCGCAAGCTGCCGCGGCGACTCCCCAGGCTCCGCCCGCCGCCCAACCCACCCCCGAGGACGCGCCGCCCCCGGCTGCCGCCCCGCCGCCGCCTGCCCCGCCGGCGCCTCGGCCATCCGACGACAAGCTGACCTTCGATTTTGCCGACGCCGAGAGCGACACCAACGCCTTGGTGACGGGCGACCTGATGGTCCCGCCCAGCCCGGACGTGAAGTTCCACAACCGCAAGCCGAGCTACCCGACAGAGGCCGCATTCCGCGGCGAGCAAGGAGCGGTCGTCTTGCTGATTCATGTCTCGCCGTACGGCCTGGTGAGCGGTGTCGATGTGGTGCAGAGCTCGGGCTACGCCGCATTGGACCACGCCGCACGCGACGCGGTGCTGACCTGGCACTTCCTGCCGTCGATCAAGGATGGCCAGCCGGTGCAGGCCGACATTCCAATGCGCTTCGTCTTTGCCTTGGACTGAGGCATGCCGCCTCTTCCGCGGGCGTGCAGGGGCGACGAGCGCAATCCGACTCTCGCGCTGGCGAGCGGGGTCGACGTGAGCAATTCGCCTCTCCGCGGGCATGCAGCGGTCGGTGGCGCGCGGCGCCGAGCGTGACGGTGGCCGAGCCGCACGCGTCGTCTTTGGACTGCTGCGTGCCTCCCGATCACCCTCACCCTCGCCGCTAACGCGTCTCGACCTCTCCCGCCATGCGGGAGAGGTTCCGAGCCGCAGCGCGGGGAGAGGTGTCGTTTAGGCCCAATGTCCTTCCAGCCAGACCCAGCCGCCGGTGGGCTGCTGCGCCCACTGGCCGGGTACCCAGGTGGTCGAGCCCGCCGGCGTCGGCACGTATCGGCCGCCGACCCAGACCCACGGATTTCCGGGCACGGCGGTGTACTGCCAGTGGCCGGGCTGCCACACCGCCGGCCCCACCCCTTGCGGCGGCGGTGGCACCAGTTCCGCGTGCGGCAGTGGCGGCGGCATGGGAGCCACCTCCGGCGCCACCTGCACCTGCGGCGGCGGCTGCACGATGACCTGGGTGGTATGCTCCGGCGGCGGCCCGCCGCATGCGGCGAGCGCCAACAGTCCCGGAACCACCAGCCAGGCGCTATGCGAGCGCATCATTCATGCTCTCCTGCTCAGCTCCGCCAATGACCATCGACCCAGATGTAGCCGCCGGTGGATTCCTGCGCCCAATGGCCGGGTTCCCACACCGCGGTCGGTTGCGGCCGCTGCACGTAGTGGCCCTCGGTCCAGTCCCAGGTGGTTCCGTTCCAGGTCCAATGCCCGGTTTCCCAGGTCATCATTTGCGGCTCAGCACCGGGAGGCGCGGGAATGGTCTCCACCCGCGGCGGCGGCGGCGCACTGGGGGCGATGATCACGGTCGAGGTCTGCGCCGAGGCCGGTACGACGGCGCCTCCCATGGCAAGGGCAGCCAATGCCGGCAATGCAAGTCGTGTCAGGTTCCGGAAAGACATGATCGTCTCCTTTGATGAACATGCACAGAAACAACCAAACCATAACAACCATGTGATTTGGTTCGGCTAAACATCAGGGTTCCAGCGAATTGGGGCAGCAGTGGGATGCATGCATCAATGCGAACTTCACAAGCCATTGATACTTTGATCCGGGCCCTGGGCTTTCACGCAAATGAGATAGAATGGACAATACTTGACGCCGTCAACTGTTTGGGCCAGCGTCGGCTTATGACCGCACCCGACGCCAGCCCATCGACCGAGGCCCGCATCGCCGCAATACGGCGCTTCAGCCGCTTCTACACGAGCGTCATCGGCGCCTTGCGGGAGGGATTGCTCGACAGCAGATTCTCTTTGACCGAGGCGCGCGTGCTGTTCGAACTGGCCAACCGAAATGAGGTCACCGCCAGCATGCTTGGGCGCGACCTGAACCTGGATGCCGGCTACCTCAGCCGCATCCTGCAGCGCTTCGCGCAGGAACGCCTGGTGGAGCGAGCGGTTTCCGAAGCCGACCGGCGGCAGAGCACACTGACGCTGACCGCGGCCGGCCGGGTCGCCTTCGCCCCGCTGGACGCGCGCTCGCGCCAGCAGGTGGGTGCGTTGCTGGCCAGGCTACCGGAGCCTGCGCAGAGCGAATTGGTGGGAGCGATGGCGCGCATCGAGGCGCTGCTGGGCTCCGGCCCGCGCGCGGACTGGCGGTTGCGTGACCCGCAGTCGGGCGATATCGGCTGGGTGGTGGCGCGGCACGGTGTGCTCTATGCGCAGGAATACGATTTCGATGCGCGGTTCGAGGCGCTGGTGGCGCGGGTCGCCGGCGGCTTCCTGGGCAGCCATGACCCGGCGCGCGAACGCTGCTGGATCGCCGAGCGTGACGGCGTGAATTTGGGGTCGGTGTTCCTGGTGCGGGCCGATGACGAGCTGGCGAAACTGCGCCTGCTGCTGGTCGAGCCCACGGCGCGCGGACTGGGTCTGGGCAAACGGCTGGTGGCAGAGTGCACCGGCTTCGCCCGCGCCGCCGGCTACCGGCGGATCACGCTGTGGACCAACGACGTGCTGCTGGCGGCGCGCGGAATCTACCAGGCGGCCGGGTTCCGTCTGGTGGCACGCAAGCCCCACAGCGACTTTGGCCCGCCTTGCATGGGCGAGGACTGGGAACTGACGCTGTAGTCGCCGGTCGGCGCGCGTGTTCTGCCGCAGATCAGGCTGAACGCGCGGACGAGGGCATTGTCATCGTCGTAAATCGTATGGCCGGGTCGAGCCGCATCGGCATCAGGCGCAGCGTAAGGGAAGAGCAGTACCCGCCTCCCCTTGTGGGAGGCGGTTAGGGGCGCAGATGAAGCAGGACAGCATGCCGCGCGCAGTCCTCCCCCTCCCCTTGTGGGCTACGGGAGTCCGGTAAGTGCGGAATGAAATTTGGCCTTCCTACCAATGGTTTGCGGCACGATCTTCGGCTGACCTGGAGATTTCGTTCTGGTCCGGGGTCGTTTTTCCTGCTTCCGGACAAAAGTCGCCGGACCCAGCAATGCATGAAAGATGCAGATGAATGCAGCATCGACCCCACTTCGTTCCATGTCACGACTGTTCCGGTTGCCCAACCCAGGCGATCACAGTTCCTGACTCGACCCCCGGAAAACCAAGTGACCCAGACTCACGAAAATCGATTCGCACTTGCCGGGCCGCCGTAGCCCTTGTGGGAGGGGGCTGGGGGAAGGGGGTTCCGTGCGGCACCAACCGCCCCCCCAACCCCCTCCCGCAAGGGGAGGGGGAGGATGCTTATCCCGCGCCGCTTGGGTCCGATCACGTTGAAACGCTCTGAACGGTCGCCGCATTGACCGGCGAAAGCCGCCCATGGACACTGCGTCGGCATGCAAACGGGGCGCCCATGAAAGTCTTCGTCTTCGATCTACTGGCGTATGGCGAGCAGCTCGACCATCTGAAGGTCGGCAACGAATTGCCGTATCCGCTGTCCTCGCAACATTTCAAGTCCGACGTCGCGGTGCGCACCTATGCGGAACACCTGGACGCCTGGGAGGAGATCGACCGCCTCGGCTACGACGGACTTGGCTTCAACGAGCATCACTGTTCGCCCTATGGCCTGATGAATTCGCCGAACCTGATGGCGGCGTCGGCGGCGCAGCGGACCAAGCGGGTGAAGCTGCTGATCTACGGCAATTTGCTGCCGCTGCACGAGCCGCTGCGCCTGGCGGAAGAACTGGCGATGCTGGATTGCCTGTCGAACGGCCGGCTGATCTCCGGCTTCGCCCGCGGCATTCCGCGCGAATACCAGGTGCATAACGTAGCGCTGTCCGAATCGCGCGCGCGATTCGAGGAGGCGTATGAGATCGTCACCCGCGCCTGGACCGAGGACGTGTTCTCCTACCAGGGCAAGTTCTGGTCGTATCGCGACGTCGCGCTGTGGCCGCGCCCGGTGCAACGGCCGCATCCGGAGATCTGGCTGCCCGTGGTCGGCAGCAAGGAATCCATCGAGTTCGCCGCGCGCCATAACATCCGCATCACCCCCGGCCTGGCGCCCGGCGGCCTGCAGGACGACATCATCCGCTATTACGCAAAATGTCTGGCGGCGAGCGGCCACGCGATCACGCCGGACCATCTGTCGCTCGGGCTGTCGGTCTATGTCGCCGACAGCAAGGCGCAGGCGGTGCAGGAGTGCGGTCCCTATCTGCTGTATTTCAATCGCACGCTGTTCAGCCACGGCAACTTCACTGAGACCAGCTTGCAGCGACAGTTCGGCTACACGTCGGATGCGTCCACCGACTACGTGCGGCCGGAGAACCTGCACGCGGCGCAGCACGCACGCGAGGATTTCCGCAACATGACGATGGAGGGCGTCGCGCGGCTGGCCGAGCGGCTGCCCTGGGGCACGCCGCAGGAGGTCGCGCAGCGCATCATCGCGCTGGGCGATCACGCCGGTGCCAACACGGTGCAGATCGGTTTCAATCGCGGGGCGATGCCGCAGGAGATGTTCCTCGAACAGATCCGGCGCTTCGCGCGCGACGTGCTGCCGATCGTGCAGGCGCACCGGGTGACGCGGGTGCCCGCCGCGGAGGCGGTGACGGCGTAACGCAGTTTGGTCATTGCGAGGTGCGCAGCGCCGAAGCAATCTCCTGCATGACGAGCCTTCGGCGGTTCATCACGCAGGAGATTGCTTCGGCGCTGCGCGCCTCGCAATGACAGAGATAAAGGGAAACGCACCATGCCGGGACTGCCGCTTTCGGCGACCGAAGCCGCGCTGGAGAACCAGCGCTTCGGCGGCCTGCAATGGAAGGTCGCCATTCTGTGCGGCCTGACGCAGGCGTTCGACGGCTACGACCTCAATTCGATCGGCATGGCGGCGCCCGCTTTGGCGCATGCGTGGAACGTGCCGCCGCCGGCCTTCGCCTCCGCCTTCGTCATGTCGAGCGTTGGTATCATGGTCGGCGCGCTGTCGGCCGGGCCGGCCGGAGATCGTCTGGGGCGCAAGCCCGTCATCATTGCCGGCCTGTTGTTCATCGGCATCTTCTCACTGCTGACTGCCTTCGCGACAACGCTGCCAGTGCTCGCCGCGCTGCGCTTCTTCACCGGCATCGGCATCGGCACGCTGATGCCAGCGACGGTGGCTCTTTCCTCGGACTACGCGCCCGAGCGGATGCGCGCGGTGGTCATCATGCTGGTATTCGTCGGCAACCCGATCGGCGGATTCCTCGGCGGCCAGTTGATCGCGCTGATGCTGCCGATCTTCGGTTGGACCTCGATCTTCGTCGTCGGCGGCGTGCTGCCGCTGGCGCTGATCCCAGTGCAGTTGATCTGGCTGCCGGAATCGCCGCGCTTCCTGCTGCGCCGCGGCAG
>Ga0182030_10010426_pt1 | contig 18877 bp, 15 predicted proteins | sample 812S3MmetaG_FD_121299 | JGI IMG/M metagenome (GOLD analysis project Ga0182030, IMG submission 121299) | Permafrost microbial communities from Stordalen Mire, Sweden - 812S3M metaG (Illumina Assembly) | ecosystem: Environmental > Terrestrial > Soil > Wetlands > Permafrost | place: Sweden...
GCCTACAATATCCTGAAGTCCAATCAAACCGACACGCTCCCGCAGGACCGCCTCGCCGCCGCCTTCGGCGGCCTAAAATCAATGTTTTCGATGACCTTCAGTAGAGAGCGTTGAACAGCCCTGTCAGACTTGACCGTCCAAAACAGCTGTCGTTGTTCTAAACATGTAGAGCTTTAGTTTGGTGTGCCACCATGTCACTCAGCTAAACGCCGGTATCCCCGTAATCGCCCGCCCGATAATCAGCGCATGCACATCGTGCGTGCCCTCGTAGGTGTTGACCACCTCCAGGTTCACCAGATGCCGCGCCACCCCGTACTCGTCCGAGATTCCGTTGCCGCCGAGCATGTCGCGGGCGGCGCGGGCGATCTCCAGCGCCTTGCCGCAGGAGTTGCGCTTGAGAATGGACGTCAGCTCCACCGGCGGATGGCCCTCCTCCTTCAGGCGGCCGAGGCGCAGGCAGCCTTGCAGCCCCAGCGAAATGTCGGTCGCCATGTCTGCGAGCTTCTTCTGGATGAGCTGGTTGGCCGCCAGCGGCCGGCCGAACTGCTTGCGGTCGAGCGTATATTGCCGCGCCATCGAGTAGCAAGATTCCGCCGCGCCCAGCGCGCCCCAGGCGATGCCGAACCGGGCCGAGTTCAGGCAGGTGAACGGACCCTTGAGGCCGTGCACGCCGGGCAACAGGTTCTCTTCCGGGACGAAGGCGCTTTCCAGCAGGATCTGGCCGGTGATCGAGGCGCGCAGGCCGACTTTGCCGTGGATCGCCGGGGCCTCCAGGCCCTTCGTTCCCTTCTCCAGCAGAAAGCCGCGGATCGCGCCGTCGTCGGTCTTGGCCCAGACCAGGAAGACGTCGGCGATGGGCGCGTTGCTGATCCAGGTCTTCGCGCCGGACAGAGAGTAGCCTCCCGCGACTTTGCGAGCGCGCGTTATCATCGAGCCGGGGTCGGAGCCGTAGTCGGGCTCGGTCAGGCCAAAACAGCCGATCCACTCGCCGCGGGCGAGTTTTGGGAGAAACTTCTCCTTCTGCGCGAGCGAGCCGAACTGCTCGATCGGCAGCATCACCAGCGAGGACTGCACCGACATCATCGAGCGGTAGCCGGAATCGACGCGCTCGACCTCGCGCGCGATAAGGCCGTAGGCGACATAGCCGAGGCCCGATCCGCCGTATTCGGGCGCGACCGTGGGGCCGAGAAAGCCGAGTTCGCCCATCTCGCGGAAAATGGCGGGGTCGGTCTTCTCGTGGCGGAACGCCTCCAGCACGCGCGGGGCGAGACGGTCCCTGGAATACGCGAAGGCGGTCTTCTGCACGAGGCGCTCGTCCTCGGTGAGCTGGCTTTCGAGATCGAACGGGTCGGCCCAGTTGAACGCGCTCATGGCGTTTGCCTTCAGTTGGCGCGGGCGGCGACGAAATGCGCGGCCTCGCGCAAAATGTCGCCCTCGGATTGCAGGCCGGCTTCGACCAGCGCGGCGATGGCTTGGCTCACGAACGCGTCGCGCAGGCGTTTGGCGCCGTCAAGGCCGTGGATCGAGACGAAGGTGCCCTTGTTGCGCTCGGCGTCCTTGCCGGCGCGCTTGCCGAGCTGCTCCGAGGTCGATTCCGCGTCGAGAATGTCGTCGGCGACCTGGAAGGCGGAGCCGAGCGCCTCGCCATAAGCCACCAGCGCGGCGCGGCGGGCGGGCGCGGCGCCGGCGACGATGGCGCCCGCCTCGACCGCAAAGCGCAACAGCGCGCCGGTCTTCATCGCCTGAAGCCGGCGGATCGCGGAATCGTCGAGCGGGACGGCGGCTGTCTCGGCCTCGATGTCGAGCATCTGGCCGCCGACCATGCCGCCGAGGCCACTGGCGCGGGCCAGCCCCAGGCACAACGCGACGCGGACGTCGGCGTCGCGATGCGTCGCGGGGTCGGCGAGAATGGCGAAGGCGAAGGTCAGCAGGCCGTCGCCGGCGAGGATGGCCGTCGCCTCGTCGAACGCCTTGTGCGCGGTCGGGCGGCCGCGCCGGAGGTCGTCGTTGTCCATCGCGGGCAGGTCGTCATGGACGAGGCTGTAGCAGTGCACGCATTCGATGGCGCAGGCGGCGCGCAACGGGGCCTCGCCGACCGAGCCGAGCGCGTGCGCGGTCTCGATGGTGAGGAACGGCCGCAAACGCTTGCCGCCGCCGAGCGCGCCGTAGCGCATCGCCTCCAGCACGCGCCTCGGCCGCACGATCTCGCCAGGCGCGGGCTTGGAGCCGAGCAGCGCGTCGAGCGCCGCCTCGACGCGCTCGGCGACGGCATGGAGACGTTTGTCGAAGTCCGCACTCATTTTGGGTAATCTCGCGGGTCGAAAATACGCTTGGTCGAACAGAATTCGCAGGTGACGCCGATCTTGCCGTCGTCGCCGACCATCGCCTGCCGCTCGGCGGGCGAGAAGCTTTGCAGCATCGCGTCGATCCGCTCGGCCGAGCAGCGGCAGGCGTCGGCCAGCGGCGCCGGCGCATAGACGCGCACGCCGCGCTCGTGGAACAGCCGGTAAAGCAGCCGCTCGCTGGAGAGCGTCGGGTCGAGCAGCTCGTGGTCTTCCGTCGTGACGGCCAGCGCCTTGGCCTCGGTCCACGCCTCGTCCTCGGGGACGACGTGCGCGACATGGTCCTCGGGCGCGTCGCCGGGGTGGAGGTCGGCCTGACGGCGGCGCTCCTCGCTCTCGGGCAGGAACTGCGCGATGAGCCCGCCGGCGCGCCAGGCCGGACCCTCGGCCGTCAATGTCAGTCCGAAGGCGAGGCGCACCAGCGTCGGGATCTGCTCGGAGCGGGCGAAATATTCCGCCGCCGCGACTTGCAGGCCGCGCCCGTCCAACTCGACCACGCCCTGATAGCGCGAGGCGAGGCCACCGGGCTCGATGGTGAAGGCGAGGTGGCCCTTGCCGAGGAGATCGGCGCCGACCGGCCGCGCCTCGACCGCCGCCGCGTCGAAGCGGGCGAGGGCGCGCAGGTTCGAGGGGGCGTCGAAATCGACCAGCACCATGCTGACGGGGCCGTCGCTCTGCGTCTGCAACTGGAAGCGGCCTTCCTCCTTCAGCGACGCGCCGAGCAGCACCGCGAGCGCCGCGGCTTCCGCCACAACGCGGCTGACGGCGGGCGGGTAGTCGTGGCGCAGCAAGATGGCGTCGAGCGCCGGGCCAAGGCGGGCCACGCGGCCGCGGGTGGCCAAGCCTTCGACGGTGTACGAGGTCACGGTGTCGTCGCGGGCGACGTCGGAGACGTCGCGGATTTCGTCTGTCATGCCAGGGCTCCCAGGCACCATGCAAGGATGCCTTTCTGCGCATGCAGCCGGTTCTCGGCCTCGTCGAACACAAGGGACTGCGGGCCGTCGATGACGTCGTCGGTGACCTCCTCGCCGCGATGGGCGGGAAGGCAATGCAGGAAGACGGCGTCCCGGGCTGCGTGCCGCATTAATTTGGCGTTGACCTGGTACGGCGCAAGTAGGTTGTGACGGCGCCCGGCGTCCTCGTCGCCCATCGACACCCAGCAATCGGAGATGACGGCGCTCGCTTCCGACACGGCGCGCTCGGGGTCGTCGCTGACGACGATGTGGGCGCCGGCGGCGCGCGCGCGAGCGATGCGGCTGGCGGAAGGCTGCAATTCCTCGGGGCAGGCGATTTCGAGATCGAAGTTGAACCGCGCCGAAGCGTCGATCCACGACGACAGCACATTGTTGTAGTCGCCGCTCCAGGCGATCTTCTTGCCGGCGATGGAGCCGCGATGCTCCTCGAAGGTGAGGATGTCGGCCATCACCTGACACGGATGCGACTGCTTGGTCAGCCCGTTGATGACAGGCACGCTGGCGTATTGCGCCATCTCCTTTAGGTCGTCGGGTTCGAGGATGCGGATCATGATCGCGTCGACGTAGCGCGACAGCACGCGCGCCGTGTCGGCGATGGTCTCGCCGCGGCCGAGCTGCATTTCCGCGCCGGTCAGCATGATCGTCTCGCCGCCAAGCTCGCGCATGCCGACGTCGAACGAGACTCGCGTGCGGGTCGAGGGGCGCTCGAAGATCATCGCCAGCATCTTGCCTTCGAGCGGACGCGGCGCAGCGCGGCGGTCGCGAGCGCGCGCGGCCTTCATCTCCGCCGAGGCCTTCAGGATGGCGCGCAGCGTCTCCGGCGAATGATCGAGCAGGTCGAGGAAGTGTTTTGGCGCGGCGGTCATGCCGCGGCCTTCGCAAGCTCATTTTCCGCGGCTGCGCAGGCGGCGTCGAGCCGCTTCACCGCCTCGTCGAGTTCGGCGTCGGAGATCGTCAGCGGCGGCAGCAGACGCAGCGTGTTGTCGCCGGCCGGGATCGACAGCATGTGCTGATTGCGCAGCAGCCCCGCGAAGTCGCCGGGCGAGACGCGCAGCTTGAGGCCGATCATCAGCCCCTCGCCGCGCACTTCCTCGACGATCTTGGGATGCGCGTCGGCGAGCGCGGCGAGCTTCTGCCGGGCGTTGAGGCCGAGCCGCGCGACATTGTCGAGGAAACCCGGCGCCAGCACGACGTCGAGCACGGCGTTGGCGACGGCCATCGCCAGGGGATTGCCGCCGAAGGTGGTTCCGTGCACGCCCGCCGAGAGGCCGCGCGCGGCGTCGGCGGTGGCGAGGCAGGCCGCCACGGGAAAGCCGCCGCCGAGACCCTTGGCTGTGGTCAGAATGTCCGGGACGACGCCCGTTTGCTCATAGGCGTAGAGCGTGCCGGTGCGCCCGACCCCGGTCTGCACCTCATCGAAGATCAGCAGCAGGTCGCGCCGGTCGCAGATCTCGCGCAACCCCCGCAGGAAGGCGTTCGGCACGACGCGCACGCCGCCTTCGCCCTGGATCGGCTCGATCAGGATGGCGGCGGTTTCGGGCACGATGGCGGCTTCGACGGCCTCCAGCGTCGTGATCGGGATCTGGTCGAAGCCGTCGACCTTGGGACCGAAGCCTTCGAGATATTTGGCCTGTCCGCCGGCCGCGATGGTGGCCAGCGTGCGGCCGTGGAACGCGCCCTCGAAGGTGAGGACGCGGTAACGCTCGCCGTGGCCGTCGATGTAGTGACGCCGCCGCGCCATCTTGATCGCCGCCTCGTTGGCCTCGGCGCCGCTGTTGGCGAAGAATGCGAGATCGGCGAAGGTGGCGTCGGCGAGGCGGCGCGCGAGCCGCTCGCCTTCGGGCATCTGGAACAGGTTGGACGTGTGCCAGAGCTTTGCGCCCTGGCGCGTCAGCGTCTCCACGAGATGCGGGTGGGAATGGCCGAGCGACACGACGGCGATGCCGGCGCCGAAGTCGAGATAGCGCTCGCCATCCGTCGTCGTCAGCCATGAGCCGTCGCCCCGCTCGAAAGTCAGGTCGGCGCGCGCGTAGGTCGGCACGATCGCGGATGACAAGGGGAGCCTCCTCGGCCTGGCGGGAGGGAACCCCCGCGAAAACAAAAACGCCGCCCCGGAAGGGGGACGGCCGCTCAAGCCAAAAAGCATAGAGAAAGGCCGTTGAAGGGTCAAATCGCGCGCGAGAGCGAAATTTCTTGCCATCGCGGCATTTTCGTCAGCCTTGCGCAAGGATGCGCGCAAAGCTTTGTTTGGATTCAAGCAATCTGCGAAAGCGCGCGCCGATCAGGCGCCCCGCCAAGCAACAGCTTGGGGAAAACTCGGCGTTCTAAGGGTTTGCGACTCTTGCGCGCGATTCGATGACTAGTGTAGCGTTTTCTGCGTAGCCGCGAAACCTCGCGGTTTGAAGTCTCACAAGAGAGCGTCCAGCGTGGACCCCGCCGGCTAGCCGGACGGGCGTAGGCGAGGGATTCGGCGGACGCGAACGGTATTCGATCTTTGCGGCGGCGGCCTTTTTCCCCCGTAAAGCATCAAGGAAAGCGAGGCCGGGATATGTCGTGGACCGATGACAGGGTGGATCTTCTCAGCCGCCTTTGGTTGGAAGGCAAGAGCGCCAGCATGATTGCGACCGCGCTGGGCGGAGGTCTGACCCGCAACGCCGTGATCGGCAAGGTTCACCGGCTCGGCTTGGCGGGCCGCGTCAAGCTGAACGCCGCGCCGGCTACGGGGCAGGAGGGCGAAAACGCGCAGAGCGACGTCGAGCTCGAAATCATGCTCGAAGCCGCCGGGCAGCGTCGCGCCGTTTCGCGAGCGAGCGTCGCCGCCGGCGTTTCGCCGGCATCCGCCGTCGCCGGCGCGCGGATCGTGCAGGGCAACACTGCGCTCGCGCTCGCTGAGGCCCCCGCAGATGCCGACGGCAGGCTCGCGCGCGCGCCCGGGCAAGTCGTGGTGCCGATGTCGCTCAGAGTGACGATCGTCGATTTGCGCGAGTCCATGTGCAAATGGCCGCTCGGCGATCCCTCCTCGTCGGAGTTCCGTTACTGCGGCTCGCCGGTGAACTCCGGCACGCCCTATTGCGGGCATCACGGCAAGCTCGCCTATCAGCCGGCGCAGGATCGCCGGCGGGAGCGCGAACGCGAGCAGAGGCGTCCGTTGCTGGCGCGGTGAGAGGTCGGCGGCTCAGCCGCCGATATACCGTACCCGCCAGACCACGCCGCCGAGATCGTCGCTGACCAGGAGATCGCCGCCGCGGGTGACGGCGACGCCCGAGGGGCGCCCCCATACGGCGTCGTCCTCGGCGACAAAGCCGGTGAGAAAATCCTCGTATTCTCCGGTCGGCCGGCCGTTGTCGAACACGAGCCGCACCACCTTGTAACCCGTGCGCTTGGCGCGGTTCCACGAGCCGTGCATCGCGACGAAGGCGCCGTCGCGGAACTTCGCGGGAAAATGCGAGGAATTGTAGAAGGCGATCCCGAGCGGAGCCGAATGCGGCTGCAACAGCACGTCCGGCGTGCTGACTTGGCCCTTGAGGTCGCCCCGGTCCTTGCCGCGCTGCGGGTCCTCGTGGTCGCCGATGTAAAACCAGGGCCAGCCGTAGAACTTGCCGTCGCCGACCGCGGTGGCGAAATCCGGCGGCAGATCGTCGCCGAGCATGTCGCGCTCGTTGACGACGCACCATAGCGCCGAGCTCTCCGGCTGCATGCTGAGGCCCGAGCAGTTGCGCAGGCCCGTGGCGAAGACGCGCACGCCGCTGCCGTCCGGCTTGAAGGCGAGCACGTCGGCGCGGCCCGCCTCCGGCCCCCAGGCGGCGCCGAGCGCATGGGTCTTGCGAAACGCTTCGAGCCCGGCGAGCGGTTTCATGTCGTCGGCGTCATTGGAGAGCGAGCCTACAGAGGCGAACAGGGTCGAGCCGTCGGCGGAGACGGCGAGATCGCGCGTCCAGTGGCCGCCGCCGTCGGGAAGGCCGACGATCTTCTCAGGCGCGCCGGTGCTGACCATATCGCCGGACTTGTAGGGGTAGCGGTACACTTGGCCGGGGGTGGCGACGTAGACGTATTTCGGCTCGGGGCCGGGCGGGTAGAACGCAATCCCGTAGGGGCGGTCGAGACTGGCGGCGAATACGCTGACGTCGGCGGAGGCGCCGGTCTCGTCGGCGCCGCGAAGCACCAGCACGCGGCCCGCGCCGCTCTCGCTCAGGAAGACGTCGCCGTTCGGCGCGGTGCGCATCACCCGCGGCTGGCTGAGGTTCTTGGCCAGGACTTCGACCGCGAAGCCGAACGGCGCCTTGGGTAGAACGCCTTGCGGGCGCGCGACTTCGCGCGGCGGGTTCGAAGTCGAGGGGCTCGCGTTGGGCGCCGGCAGGTCGGCGGGCGTTATCCGAAATCTTAGGCCGGGAGCGTCGATGCGCCAGTCTCCGAACGCCGCCGGACCTGTAAGTGTCCTGACGAAATCGCCGCGGGCGAGGCCGACGGCCGATATCGCCGCCGCCGACGCAAGACCCGCGACCAGCCACCGACGCATTCTACTCTCCGTGTTGATGTGCCTCTACCATAAACGGCGGCGCACGTAAGGGGCGTGCGGCGGCGCAGAGCAGGCGTCAAATTGAGTTGCACTCAAGCGGCGGCTCCCTTATTGAGCAGCAATGAAGCTCGCACAATGGCTCGCGCATCATCGCGTCAAGCGCGTCGATTTCGCGCGCGCCATCGGCGTGTCGGCTGGCGCTGTCACTCTCATCTGTCGGGACGAGGGCGCTTGGATTTCGCGCGATACGGCCGAGCGCATCGTCGCCGAAACCAGAGGCGCCGTCACCCCCAATGACTTTCTCGGCGTAACCTCCACGGAGTTTCCCGTCATGACCGACTGCGTCAACGACGCCATCGAGGCCTTCGCGCGCGGCGAGATCGTCATTGTCACCGATGACGACGACCGCGAGAACGAGGGCGACATGATCGTCGCCGCTTCGCATTGCACCACGGAGAAGATGGCGTTCATCATCCGCAACGGCTGCGGCATCGTGTGCACGCCGCTGACCGCCGACGACGCCAAAAGGTTGCACCTCAACCCGATGGTGGCCGTCAACGACGCGCCGCTCGGCACCGCCTTCACCGTCTCGGTCGACGTCAAGCACGGCCTGACCACCGGCATTTCCGCCGAGCAGCGCTGCAACACGGTGCGCGCGCTTTCCAACGGCAACATGGGCGCGGGCGATTTCGTGCGGCCGGGCCACGTGTTCCCGCTTATCGCCAAGGATGGCGGCGTGCTGATGCGCTCGGGCCATACCGAGGCGGCCGTCGATCTCTGCACCCTCGCCGGCGTGCCGCCGGTCGCCGTTATCTGCGAACTCGCCAACGACGACGGCACGGTCATGGTTGGCCCGCAGATCGCCGACTTCGCCGACAAGCACAAACTCAGGCGCATTTCGGTGGCCGACCTCATCTCCTACCGGCAGGCGCGCGAGAAGCTGGTTGAGCGGGTCTCGACCCAGAAGGTGAAGTCTCCCATCGGCGAGCTGACGGTGCACGCTTTCCGCACCCGCTTCGATTCCGTGCTGCACTTCGCCTTCGTACACGGCTCGCTCGGCGACGGGCGCGAGGTGCCGGTCAGGCTGCATCGCGCCGACATCCTCAACGACATTTTCGGCGGCGGCCCGATAGACCGCTCGCTCAAGCGCTTCAAGGAGGAGGGACGCGGCGTGCTCGTCTATCTCCGCGACGGTTCGGCGGGCGTGCCGCTCAACGTCGCGAACGGCTCGGACTCGTCGGAGGACACGCGCCAGACGCAATGGCGCGAGGTCGGCCTGGGCGCGCAGATCCTGCGCGATCTCGGGGTGACTTCGATCCGCCTGCGCAGCGATTCCCCGCGCAAATATGTCGGGCTCGCGGGCTTTGGCGTCGAGATCGCCAAGGTGGAGCCGATCGAGAGCTGAGGCCAAGGCCTCGGAGCGATGCGGAGCGGGGCTGGCGTCCTTGGCTCGTCGGGTCTCGGGCTTTGCGCTGAACAATTGCAATGTCGCGCTCAGCAAAGCCGGCGAATTTCAATCGACGGGGCGTCGCCGCAGCGGCGACGCTTCCCTCGTCGCACGGAGGGCCGTATTCGCTTTACGTGGGGCGCCAGTATCAAACTCGTCGAGAGCGATTAACAGCGAGGCCACGCGATTGATGGAAGAGAGGCAGTCGGCGACGGCGGGATAGTTGTCAACCAGCCAGTTTAGCGCTGTCTGAACAATAATGAAGGCGGCGGTCGCTTGGGCGACGTCTCCAAGCGACATCGAACCGGACAAGTATTTCGGAGCGCAGAGAATCCACGCGATAACCGGCGCCAACAATACATTGCCCTGTGAAACCAGCGTGGTTCGCACGAATTGCAGACATAGCAAGCGCGAGCGATCGATCACATCGAGCAATGCACTGTTCAGCAATGTACGCTGCTCTTTGGATCCTGTTGTGACGGCCGTTGTCAGCCCACGCTCGCGCAGATGCGAACCGACGGAACGGAATTGGGCCTCGGCTGCGTTCTTCGCAGCGAACACTCGGATCAATCGACGGTCAATGATCGTGACAGCGACACTCAGGAACGCTGAGTAGACGCCGACCGAAATTACCAGATACTTCGGTACGGTCAGGTCGTAACCGAAAATGTTGACGGCGAGATCGCCTCCGACGTTCCAAAGAATGCCAATGAATACGACTGCATTCAGCACCGCCGCCAGAAGCCCCGCGCTCATGCCAATCGGCGCTTCTGTCGCCACTCGCGCATCCTCCGCGATGCGATATTCAGGGTTTTGGTCCTCTCCCGCGGGAAATCTGAGCTGACGAAACTGGTCCTCGGCTAACCATTGATCGATAATGTGCGCAGTCAGCCAAGCGCGCCATCTGCGCTGTGTTGTCATTCGCGCCCAGATTGCGAGCGCCGCCAGCAGGACGCTTGAGCCGGCGAGCGGGATGAATATCAAGGCCTCGGTTCGAAGACCGGGGCCGTCTCGATGGCCGAAGGCGTCAAAGAAATCCCTACTCCAGAAATTCAGCCGATATTGGACCGCCAATTGGAGAAGGATTGTCGCCACCAAAAGCGCGGTGAGCAGCCAAGCGTTGCGGCCGGCCGGCCCGCGCCAAAACCCTGAAGCGCTTCGCCAAAACCGGGACGCCAATTTTCTGGCCGAATCGGCTTCGCGGTTCGCCGGGGACGGGCTGACAGTCGCCCGGCGGACAGTCGGTTGCACGATGCTTTTCTTCACCCTTCGGTCCCCGCTCGGACGAACATCTACATTTCAGCAAATGCGGCGTGAAAACAATACGAGAACCGAGAGAGACGGCAAGCCGGCCGAATGCCGCCGCAGGCGGCTCAACCGGTTAGGCGTATCGAGCGCGTTCGACAAGTTACGGTCCCGGCATAAACGTGACCGGAGCGCTTCGCCCCTATCGCAATCGCCGCCTTGAGCCGGACATGCGCTTGCTTTTGAAGCGGTTTGACACTAGGTTCCGCGCCGCCAAAAGGACGCCGCCATAGCTCAGTTGGTTAGAGCGCTAGATTGTGGATCTAGAGGTCCCCCGTTCGAGCCGGGGTGGCGGTACCAGGGCTACCCCGGATTTCGGTTTGCATAGGCGCCATTCCGGAATGTCGCGCCGCAACGCCCCGTTAACGCGCCCGCCGCTTAGTGCTAAGAGCGGCGCGGGAGCGGGCATGAAGCGCATTTTCCACCTAAGCCCGGCCGCGGCGGCGCTCTTGACGAGCCTCGGCGGCGCGGCGCTGGCCGACGACGCCCCGCCCGCCCCGGTGGCGGCGACGGCGCATCTCAGCGACGACGGCGAGCGCGCCCGCCTCGCCTTCGACCTCTCCGCCCAGGTCGCCGGCCGCGCGCGCGAACTCGTCGACCCCGACCGCATCGTGCTCGACATCCCCGAGGTCGATTTCCGCCTGCCGCCGACGGTCGGCCGGGTGGTCGCGCCGAAGACGGATGCGCTGGTCAAGGCGTTCCGCTTCGGCCTGTTCGGACCGGGCAAGTCGCGCGTCATCATCGACCTCGCGCGTCCGGCCTGCGTCGCCAAGGTCGACAGCCGCCGCCTGTTGCATGACAAGGACGCCTGGCGGCTGACGCTGGAGCTGAAGGCTTGCAGCGCGCAGGCTTTCGCCGCCGCCGCGCAGGATCACGTGGCCCCGCCCGTCGCCGCCGAGCCGGCGCCGCAGCCGCAGGAGGCCAAACCCGGCGCGCCGACCATCGTGCTCGATCCCGGGCATGGCGGCATCGACGGCGGCGCCTATGGGCTCGACGGCGCGGTGGAGAAGACGCTGGTCTTCGCCTTCGCCGACGCGCTGCGCGCCAAGCTGGAGGCGAGCGGGCGCTACCGCGTCGTCATGACGCGGACCGACGATCAATATGTCTCGCTCGAGGACCGCGTCGCCAAGGCCAGAGCCGCCAACGCCGCGCTGTTCGTCTCCATTCACGCCGACACGCTGAAGGAGGCCGCAGGCGTGGCGGGCGCCACCGTCTACACCTGCTCCGACAAGGCCTCCGACGCGGTGGCCGCGCGCATCGCCGAGCGCGAGAACGACGCCGACCGGCAGGCGGGCGAGGAGCACAAGGCGGCCGATCCCGGCGTCGCCGATATCCTGTTCGATCTCAAGCGGCGCGAGACCCGCGCCTATGGCCGCCGCTTCTCGCACGGGCTGGTCGCCAAGCTCAACGAGGCGGGAGCGCTCAACCGTAACCCCGAGCGCTCGGCGGGCTTCGTCGTCCTGAAGGCGCCAGATTTCCCGTCCGTGCTGGTGGAGCTTGGCTATCTCTCCAACGCGCACGACGTCGCCAACCTCAAGTCGGCGGATTGGCGCGACAAGACGACAGAGGCGGTCAAAGGCGCCATCGACGGCTTCTTCGCCGCCGAGCCGGGCTCGCTCGCCGCAGGGGCGCCCAAGCCTACCCCCTGAGAGCCTACCCCTTGAGAGCGTTCACCTTAGTTTCGCCGTATCTAGGCTCGACACGCCAAGCGCCGTTGCGACAACGCGCCAGACCGGGTTAAGCGGTCGGCCGATGAGAGGTTCGCGCGAGTTGCGGCGGACTTCGGGGATATGACATGCGGGCAATCGGGCGCTTCCTTGGTTTTTTGTTCGCGACCGGGGCGATCGTCTTCGTGCTCGCCGCCGCCGCGGCGGCGCTCGTCATCTTCAAGTTCGAGCAGGATCTGCCGGACTACAGCCATCTGAAAAACTACGAGCCGCCGGTGATGACGCGCGTGCACGCCGCCGACGGCAGTCTGCTGGCCGAGTATTCGCGCGAGCGGCGACTGTATCTGCCGTCCTCGGCGATCCCCGATCTCGTCAAGCAGGCTTTCATCTCGGCCGAGGACAAGAACTTCTACAGCCACCGCGGCTTCGATCCCGAGGGCATCCTCCGCGCGGCAGTGGTGTTCATGGAGGGCCATCGGCACATCCAGGGCGCCTCGACCATAACCCAGCAGGTCGCCAAGAACTTCCTGTTAAGCTCCGACCGCACCGTCGAGCGCAAGATCCGCGAAGTGCTGTTGAGCCTGCGCATCGAGTCGGCCTATTCCAAGGATAAGATCCTCGAACTCTACCTCAACGAGATCTATCTCGGCCTCGGCAATTACGGCGTCGCGGCCTCGGCGCTCAACTACTTCAACAAGTCCGTGCACGAGCTGAGCGTCGCCGAGGTCGCCTATCTCGCGGCGCTGCCGAAGGAGCCGTCTGCGCTCAATCCGTTCCGCAATCACGACCGCGCGGTGGAGCGCCGCAATTACGTGATCGGCCGAATGGAGGACGACGGCTACGTCACGCATGAACAGGCCAAGCAGGCGCGCGCCGAGCCGCTCAACATTCATCCGCGCGTGCTGACGCCCAACGCCATCGCCGGCGGCTTCTTCGCCGAGGAGGTCCGGCGCGAGCTGCTCGACCGCTATGGCGAGAAGAAGCTCTACGAAGGCGGTCTCTCCGTCCGCACGACGCTCGACCCGAAGATGCAGCTGATGGCGCGCAAGTCGCTGGTCGACGGGCTCGTGCGCTACGACGAGGCGCATGGCTGGCACGGCGTGGTCAAGTCGATCGACCTCGGCCAGGATTGGGGCGTCGCGCTCGGCCAGATCCCCGAGTTCGGCGACATCAAGCCGTGGCGGCTCGCCGTCGCGCTCGACGTGACCGACGCCGCCATCCGCATCGGCATGCAGCCCCCGCACGAATCCTCGGGCGACCTGTCGCCGGAGCGCACGACCGGCGTCGTCAGCGTCACCGGCGCGCAATGGACCTACCGGCGGCCGAAACAGCTCGTGAAGTCCGGCGACGTTGTCTATGTCGAGCCGCTGGCGGGCAAGGCGGGCGAATACCGGCTGCGCCAGATCCCGGAAGTGTCGGGCGCCTGCGTGGCGATGGACCCGTTCACCGGCCGCGTGCTGGCGATGGTCGGCGGCTTCTCGTTCGACCAGTCCGAGTTCAATCGCGCCACCCAGGCGCTGCGGCAGCCCGGCTCCTCGTTCAAGCCGTTCGTCTACGCAGCGGCGCTCGACAACGGCTATACGCCCTCCTCGGTCGTGCTCGACGAGCCGATCGAGATCGATCAGGGCAACGGCGAGATCTGGCGGCCGGAGAACTTCGAGGGCAAGTCGGGCGGGCCGCATACTTTGCGCTACGGCGTCGAGCATTCGATCAACCAGATGACAGTGCGTCTGGCCCGCGACATCGGCATGCCGCTGATCTCGGAATACGCCAAGAAGTTCGGCGTCTACGACAATCTGCCGCCGTATCTGTCGATGTCGCTCGGCGCCGGCGAGACCACCGTGCTCAAGATGGTGACCGCCTATTCGATGTTCGACAACGGCGGCATGCCGATCAAGGCGACGCTGATCGACCGCATCCAGGACCGCTGGGGCAATACAATTTACCGCCACGACGAGCGCATCTGCGAAGGCTGCGACGCGTCGAGTTGGGCGAACCAAGACGAACCGAAGCTGATCGACAAGCGCAAGGACCCGCGCAACCTCGTCACCGATCCGCTCACCGCCTACCAGATCACCCACATCATGGAGGGCGTGATCCAGCGCGGCACCGGCATCGCCATCAGCGAGCTTAAGCGCACGCTCGCCGGCAAGACCGGCACCACCAACGACGCCAAGGATCTCTGGTTCGTCGGCTACTCGCCCAACCTCGCCTTCGGCGTGTTCATGGGCTACGACAAGCCGCGCTCGCTCGGCGACAGCGCGCAAGCCGCGCTCTACACCGCGCCGATCTTTCGCGACTTCATGAAGCTGGCGCTGAAGGACACGCCGGACACGCCGTTCCGCGTGCCGCCGGGCATCAAGCTGGTCTCGGTCGACGTGCATTCGGGCATGCGCGGGAGCGGCCAGGGCTCGATCCTCGAAGCTTTCAAGCCCGGCACTGCGCCGCCGGATTCCTGGGGCGGCGGGGGTGGCGGCGTCGCGCAGGGTAACGGCGGAGGCGGTGGAGGCGGCGACGATACGGAGCGCAGCGTCGGCTCCGGCACGGGCGGCCTTTACTGAGCGGTAGGGCTCTCCGCTAGAGCGCTCTGTCTTTGATGCAGCGCGGCGCTTCGGCTCCCTCTCCCCTTGGGAGAGAGGGTTGGGGTGAGGGGTGTTTCGGCGTTGAAGCGGCGGCGCCCCTCACCCTAGCCCTCTCCCCAGAGGGGAGAGGGGATGCCAGCCGTGATGCCATTCAATCGACGCTCGCTCTAGCCCCCGACGCGCCGCCATACGAGCTGCGCCGCCGCGAGATCCTCGATCGAGGCGCCGACCGACTTGAACAGCGTGATCTCCGCCTCCGACCCGCGGCCAGGAGCGCCGCGGGCGAGCGCGGCGAGATCGGCTACAATCGCCGACTTGGCGAGCGCCCCGGAGGCGATAGCCTGCGCGACGTCGCCACCCTCTTCGAGGGCAGAGGGCGTGTCGACGAACACCCGCGCCCGCTGAAGCGCGAGATCGTCGGCCTCGCGCATGGTCATGTTGAAGGCGCCGACGAGATCGATGTGCTGGCCCGGCTTCAGCCAGGCGCCGCGAATCAGCGGCGCGGTCGACAGCGTCGCGGCGCTGATGACGTCGGCGCCCTCCACGGCCGCCTGCAAGTTCGCCTCGGGCCGCGCGTCGAAGCCCTCGGCGGCAAGTTGCAGGCTCAAGCGCTGCGCGCCCTCGGGGCGATGGTTCCAGACCGTCACCTCGCGAATCGGCCGTACGCTGGCATGGGCGCGGGCGAGGAACGGCGCGAGCGACCCGGCGCCGACGAGGGTCAGCCGCGTCGCGTCCCGCCGCGCGAGGCGGCTGGCGGCCAGCGCCGACGCGGCGGCGGTGCGCCATTGCGTAAGCCGCGTCCCGTCGATGACGGCCAGGGTCTCGCCGGTCTGGCCGCTCTGCAGGACATAGACGCCCTGCACGGCCGACAGGCCGCGCGCGCCATTGCCAGGAAACACGTTGACGATCTTGACGCCGAGCGCGCCGTCGCCCCAGGCGGGCATCAGGAGGTGCGTGGCGTCGGGCCCGCCCGCCACCGGCAGGACGTGATGATGGCGCGGTGGCGCCTCTAGCCCGCCGCGGAACGCCGCGTCGAGCGCTTCGACCAAAGCGGGAAAGTCGAGCGCGGCGTCGACCTCTTGCGCCGAGACGAAACGCATCAGATCGAGCCGGTCAGGGTGGGCGGCGGCGCGAAGCGCTGCTGCAATTCTTGGCGCAGCCTCGCGGCTTCGGCCTCGGCCTCGCGCAGGGCGCGGCGATGCTTGCTTTGGCCGAGCCAGGTCGCCGCGCTGCCGGCGACGACACCAAAGCCGGCGGCGGCGAGCAGCACCGCGTAGAGCGGCGCCGGCTCCGGAGGCAGTCCGCTGCCCCCGACCGGGTCGAAATTGATCGTCACCCATTCGCGGTTGGCGAACAGGAAGACGAGGATGAGCGCCGTTACCGGCAGCGCGAAGAGAAGCTTGAGAAAGCGCATCTTTGGTTCGGGTCCCGGGCCGACCATGCCCGAAATGGCCGTCGTCGCCAAGGGTCAGCGGCGCGCGAACAGCTTTTCGAGGTCGGCGAGTTTCAGTTCGACATAGGTCGGGCGGCCGTGGTTGCAGACGGCGGCGCCCGGCGTCGCCTCCATCTCGCGTAAGAGTCTGTTCATCTCCTCGGGCCGCAGGGACCGGCCGGAGCGCACCGAATGATGGCAGGCGATGGTCGCGAGCTTGTGGTCGAGCCGGCGCTCCAGAGCTTCGGCGCCATCGTCGGCGCGTAGCGTGTCGGCGAGGTCGCGCACTAGCCGCGCGAAATCGGCGCCGGCCAGCAGCGTCGGAGTCTCGCGCACCAGGACTGCGCCGGCGCCGAAGGGCTCGACGACGAGGCCGAGCCGCTCCAGGCTCGCGGCGGCGTGAGTCAGCGCCTCGGCGGCGGCGGGGTCGAGATCGACGACAACAGGGTTGAGCAGGATCTGGCGCTCGATGCTGGACGCCTCGCGCTGCCGCTTCAGCCGCTCGTAGACGATGCGCTCGTGCGCGGCGTGCTGGTCGACGATGACGACGCCGTCGCGGGTCTGGGCGACAATGTAGTTGCCGTGAAGCTGCGCGCGGGCGGCGCCGAGCGGGGCGTCGGACTCCGGCGGCGGCTCGGGTTCCGCGCGCGCGGACGGGGCGGAAAGGCCGGCGAAGGCGGTCTGCGCGGGTTCGGCCAAGCCCGGCGCGGCGGGCGAGGCGCGCCAGTCCCACGCCAGCGGGCGGGACGGGCGCGGCGTCCAGGCGGGGGCGCGCAAGGAGGCGAGCGTGGCGGCGCTGGCGGGGGCGGCGGCGCGGGTCAGCGCGGCTTCGAGCGTACGCTTGACGGCGCCAACGACGAGGCCGCGCACCAACGCCGACTCGCGGAAGCGCACCTCGGCCTTGGCGGGGTGCACGTTGACGTCGACCTCCGCCGGATCGAGTTCGAGGTAGAGCGCCGCGGCGCCGTGGCGCTCGCGCGGGAGATAGTCGAGGAAGGCGCCCCTGAGCGCGCCGGCGAGCAGCTTGTCGCGCACCGCGCGACCGTTGACGTAGACGAACTGGGCGAGCGCGTTGGGCTTGTTGAAGGTCGGCGTCGCGACGCAGCCGGAAATGCGGACGCCTTCCCTGAACTCGTCGAGGGCGAGCGCGCTGTCGACGAATTCGGCGCCGAGCGCCTGGGCGAGGCGCTCTTTCAGCGAGCCGGCGGGCCAGTCGAAGCCAGTCCCGATGTCGGTCTGCAAGCCGAAGCGCACGTCGGGACGGGCGAGGGCGAGACGCACCACAGCGTCTTGGCAGGCTTGCGCCTCGGCGCGGTCGGTCTTGAGGAATTTGAGCCGGGCGGGGGTGGCGGCGAACAGGTCGCGCGCCTCGATGCGGGTGCCCTGCGGCTGGGCGCAGGGGGCGATCTCGCCCTTGGCGCCGTCTTCGACGGTCAGCGCGAGGCCCTCGGCAGCGCCGTGTCGCCGGGTGCGGATTTCGAGCCGGCTGACCGAGGCGATGGAGGGCAAGGCCTCGCCGCGGAAGCCGAGCGAGCGGATCGCTGTGAGATCGCCGTCGGGCAGCTTGGAGGTGGCGTGGCGCTCGACGGAGAGCGTGAGATCGGCGGCGTCCATGCCGGCGCCGTCGTCGGTGACGCGGATGAGGTCGCGGCCTCCCGCCGAGATGGCGACGTCGATGCGGCGGGCGCCGGCGTCGAGCGCGTTCTCGACCAGCTCCTTGACCGCGGCGGCCGGCCGCTCGATCACCTCGCCGGCCGCGATGCGGTCGATCAGCAGCGGTTCGAGGCGGCGGACGGGCATGGGCGGCGGTTAGCAGATCCAGGGCGCGCAGGACAGGCCGGGCGTCGGAGTTGTCAACGGGTTAGGCGCCGGTTTTGTCACTCGGCGGTATCTTACGAGTAGCCGTTCCGGCGCCAGAGCGCTGGGTTGAGGAGCGATAACTCCGCTATAGCTATTTTCTCTGCATTGGCTATAATATTTGCGATGGCTTTGAAAATGAAGACAATTGTTTTCACATCCGCTGCGGCGAAGGCGTTCGATACGCCGCAGGCGCGGGCGGCGGTGGGCGGCGATATCAGGAAGTTGCGCGGGCGCGATGGCTCCCGCATGCGGGCCGGCGGATATTGCGTCCTGTTCGAAGAAGACGCGAAGACGATCCTCGTCGTCCATGTCGGCCGCCGGCGGGCGGCTTCGTATTCCGCAGAGGCTATGCGCATGCCGCAGAAGATCGTGACGCCTAACGGCGAGGAACTGGTGGTGCTGTCGCGCGCGGAATTCGACCGCCTGGCGGCGCTAGCGGCGATAGCTGAAGAAGACGCCGCCGACGTCGCCGCCTATGACGCGGCGAAAGCCGATCTGGCGGCGGGACGCGACGAAAGGCTTCCGGCTGAGGTCAGCGCGCTGCTGCTGCGTGGCGCTGGTCTTGTCGCCGCGATCCGCAAATGGCGCGGGATGCGGCAGACGGAGCTCGCCGAGCGGGCCGGGGTGTCGCAGGGATACCTTAGCGATCTCGAAAGCGGACGGCGCAAGGGGGCGAATGAGACGCTGGAGGCTTTGGCGAAGGCGCTCGATGTGCCGGCGGGGTGGCTGGGGTGAGCGGTTCGGGATCGGCC
>Ga0182030_10010427_pt1 | contig 18877 bp, 20 predicted proteins | sample 812S3MmetaG_FD_121299 | JGI IMG/M metagenome (GOLD analysis project Ga0182030, IMG submission 121299) | Permafrost microbial communities from Stordalen Mire, Sweden - 812S3M metaG (Illumina Assembly) | ecosystem: Environmental > Terrestrial > Soil > Wetlands > Permafrost | place: Sweden...
ATAAAAAAGATAGCCAAACATTATCAAAAGAGTATTATCACAAGTAGAGGGGAATTTGCAGGTATTTGTATGCCTTTAAAAAAGGCTACTTTGGATAACGATTTACTTTGGATAAGAAAAACGATAGGTTTCAAAATAACATTTTTTCAGGCATGTTCCCCCCTTGAACATCCATTCGGATAGTCGGGTAGTTTTAGAAACAGCATATAATACCCAACTCAGAACATAGTCTTTTTCCACCGTGGTGGGAAGCAGAGAGGTCGTTTTGGCTATCGATAATATTTCCTGTTTGGGTATCATGCTATATCTGCTAAAGGTATGTTGATTCTAATCCCCCATTTCTTTATGATAGGTCCGGTTCTGGGCCCTTGGGGATCCAGAAGGACAATACCTGTTTTACATTCAGTCTGTATCTTTTCTAAATAATCGACCGGCGCCTTCAGGATGCGTTGCGCCAGAAACCCCAATCTTTTAAATATTCCTCCATTGTCCAGTTGCCGCGCATATTGCCAAAGGATCTCCGGATCGGCTTCTTTTTTATGGTTATATGCTATGAAGATATCGACCATTGATCTTCCCCCCCCTCCTATAGCCGGATCATCCAGCACATCAATTAAGGTCCGGTGTATATCGGAGAGTTGGATGGGCGTATTTTCGGACCATATTTTTGTTGTTCCAAACAGATGCTGCTGTTTCAGGAATTTGATTTTGAAGGAAAGCCCGATTACAGATTGGTTTGTTGATTTCTGTTTATGGGCAGAGAAAACGACGGTGGTATTGAATATCTGCTCTGTCAGATCCCAGTGCTCGGCGGCTGTCCATCCTCCAATATAGGCAGGGGCAAACATTTCCATTGCGATGGCCCAAGCATCCTCCGGTATTGGATTGGCTGAATCGGATCCTAAAGGAACAATCCGGTACACACCTGCTTTCAGTCTTTGCAACCAGCCTTTTTTGTGCAGACGCGAAAGCATCAAATTGGCGGCCGCATTTGAATAGCCAAATTCTTGTTGTAGCTGCGATCCATGAATTATGGTTTTGCCGGAGCCGACAATAGAATCAATCAATTGTCTCTCCTTATTACCCAAACCTGCTTGTTTAATAGTATAAGCCATGTTCCATTGATATCAGAATATGCTATTATTAGAACTTCAAATATACCATTTATAATATTAAAAGCGCCAATCCTCTCTAAATAAGATATCGATGGCGCTTACATTATACCACGGGCCAGCCTCCTTAATTAAGGCCGCCAAGTTCAAACCCCGTTAAAAGATTTATATAACTATTGAATGTCAATAAGTTAACTGATTTACCACAAATAGCATCACGCCTAACAAATCCTTACAATGGACTATTGGAAAATTTCATGCACTTAATGCAGAAACGGATTTAGACCTTCGCAAAATCGGTTCGAAATGCTCGGCCTTCTACTAAACTCAAAACGGTCTTGTCTGTAAGGCAAGAGTTACAAATCCATCCTCTAGAATGAAGCAGTTCTGTTCCAGAGAACCGGCAAATTGACAATAGCTACTTACTCTATCTATCATTATTTTTTTTGGACTGGGGTCTCGGCGTATCCGGTAAGTATATCATTCACCGTTAAATGATGCATATTCAAGTAATCGTTGATCTGCTTGTCAGTCAAAGAATCCAATTCATGACTGTGTGTCGGACAGGGATTTAATCGCTTCCGCGTCTGTATCCCAGGAATAGTTTAGAATTTCAGATTGGAGGCCCAGCAGCATGGAGGTGTCATCTGACAACAATAATAATAGGTATGGCCCTTTTGAAAGGGTTTTAGCCAGCGCCATGCCTATTGGCGAGGTAGCGCCGAATATTGCAATGGTGAGTTTATCTTCCATCATCTTCATATTTTGAGTTTTCTATTTGCGGGAGAAGAACGGAAGGTTGCCCTTCCGTTTTTCCTGCTCTTGCCCGATGATTAATCGTATTCAATAACCAATTCATTGTCAACTGCCAAAACACCCGGCGCGTTCCAGGCGATTCTGGCGGCTTCCTCTTTTTGATAAAAGGAGTGGACAACCCCAAGCTTGACGTTGCACCCGGAAACATGCACATGGATTTCCTCATCGTCCACCGCCCAATTCCTTGAAAGTGCCTTTTCGATGGCTCTTTGTTCAACGGAATCCTGGAAAGTAGGACTGATGGTAATATTGTTGATAACTCCTTTTACCCCGACCAGGTTACTCACATCACTTTTAGCGGCCTCTCTTTGGAAATTCCAGGTTACCTCCCCTTCCAGCGTTAACCAACCGTTTTCCACGGTAATTTTGATTTTGTCGGCCGGTAAATCCGAAGCAGACCTTAATGCTTCCAATGCATCATTTGCAATGTCAGTGTCGCTTTTGCTATAGGAGTCGCTGAACTTAACGTCGATTTTCTCCACCACGGCTTTGACACCTACTACGCTTTTGGCCGCGGTTTCGGCTTCCGTTTTCTTTGGGTAGCTGTCAACTGTTCCCGTCAGCGTAACAACTCCATCCTTGGCGATGACACCAATTTCAGCTGCGTTTAGTAATGGTTCCCATTTGATGGCATCCTGTACGTCCTTCTGTAATTCTGCATTTGTTTTCATTTTGCTTTATTTAAAGATTAAGAAAATGAGTTAAGTCGAATTTTCCGGCGCAGGTGCCTATTGCCCGTGCGCCTCCATGGCAACCTCGCTCCATTTTTCCCACTCTGCCAACCTATCCTCATACACCCGTGCGGCCCAGGGATAGGCCACTTTTCCCAGCAACAGGCGTAGTGGAGGCTGCTCGCTGTCCACAAGCTCCAGGATAGCCTCCGCCGTGGCGTGCGGATCGCCAAAGGCGTCGGGACGCTGTCCCGCCTTGAGGGTCGCCTTCAACGGGTCATACTCCTTCATCGGCCGGGTATGTATCGCAGAGCTTCCGCTCCAATCCGTATTGAAACCATTGGGTTCGACCATCGTCACCTTCACGCCGAAATCCTTCACTTCCTTCGCGAGGGTGTCACTTAGGCCTTCAACGGCGAATTTCGAGGCGTTGTAGAGACCCAGCATCGGCATCGTTACCACACCCAGAATGCTGGACACCTGGATAATATGTCCGTACCCCTGCGCCCGCATGACAGGCAATACGGCCTGCGTGACCCACAACAATCCAAAAAAGTTTGTCTCGATCTGATCCCTGGCTTCCTTTTCCGTAGTCTCTTCGACGGCGCCAAATAACCCATAGCCAGCATTATTGATCAGCACGTCGATGCTGCCGAAATATGCCGCTGCCTCCCGGATCGCGGCAAAACCTTCGTCGCGGTCGGTCACATCCAGTTTGATCGTCAAAATATTTCCGTCGTACATTTCCCGGAGGTCTTCGAGAGCGCTCAGGTTGCGGGCAGTTGCTACAACCCGGTCACCCCTTTGCAAGAAGGCTTCCGTCCAAATTCTCCCGAATCCCCCGGAAGCTCCTGTGATAAAAATTGTTTTTGACATATAGAAAATTTTATGGTTGATGAATAAATGTGACTAGCGGCTTTCCCTTTTCGACGACATATGTGGCGAGTTCCACTGCCTTGCCGCTGCCGACGTTCCTGGCCGAATGCGCCACTCCGGTCGGGATGAAGAAGACGTCACCGGCCTTCAGTGTGACCGGTGGCTTACCTTCGACCCGGTACTCCAGCATCCCTTCGAGGACATAGATGATCTCTTCGCCGGGATGGCGATGCCTGGAAAACACCGCAGCCGGGTCGAAGTCGACACGCGCCTGGATGACCTCCCATCCGGGAGTGCTGAGATCGTGCCGTTGAAGTTCGGTGCGTTTGGTCCCCGGCTGCTGAGGTTGCGCGATACCGGGAGTAGCAACTGTGGCCAGTCCCACAATGAAAACACTGCAGGCAAGAAGGATGATTTTGTTTTTCATTTTTTTGTTCTTAGTGGTCAAAATATATTGTGATCAACGGAATGATTTGAACGCCGCGCGCACTTCTTCCGTAAACAATTGCGGCTGTTCCCAAGCGGCGAAGTGGCCGCCTTTGTTCACTTCGTGGAAGTAGACCACTTTCGGAAAGGCCCGCCTGACCCATGTTTCAGGCACTCTATAGATTTCGTCAGGAAATACGGTGACCGCCGCGGGGACCGAGACGTCCGCGCTCTTTTGAGCGGCTGCGCCGGTCACACTATGCCCCCTGTTTTCCCAATACAACCGGGCCGATGATACCGAGCTATTCGTCAGCCAGTATAGGGTAAAGTCGTCCAGCACATCGTCTTTTGTAGGGGACTGCTCCGGATCGCTGCCAAAGGTCCACTTCGAAAAACCGGGATGCACCAGCAAAAAACCTGCAAGCCCGGCGGGGGATTCCGTAAGCCCATATCCGACCGCCTGGGGCCTCGCAGCGAGCATTGAACTGTAGGTCAGGCCGCCAGCGTTGTTGATGGCAACCAATGCGTCAAACGCCTCGCGTTCCCTGTCGGACATTCCTGCGGGTGCAGGGCCGCCGCCGAGCGCCATCAATATTTCCGACGGTATCGCCGCGGGCAAGTTGACGTGGATGCAGCGCAATCCCGTTGGCGCCTGGCGGCCCATCGCTTCGGCAATGACCGACCCCCAATCGCCGCCTTGTACGACATAATGGGAGTATCCCAGCCGCTTCATGAGGACGTCAAATGCCTGACCGATACGGTCCGGACCCCAGCCCGGCTCGGTCGGATGCGATGAGAAACCATATCCCGGCAGGGACGGGATCACCACGTCAAATGCATCTTCCGGCATTCCGCCGAAGGCCGTCGGATTGGTAAGCGGTCCAATTACCTTAAGTTGCTCGATCACCGAGCCCGGCCAGCCGTGGATGATCAGAAGAGGCAGCGCGTTCGGATGACGGGACTTAACCTGAATGAAATGAATGTCAAGCCCGTCGATCTTCGTCATGAACTGCGGCAGGGCATTGAGCCTGTCTTCCATCCTATGCAAGTCATATCCTTTTCCCCAATAGCGGACAAGGCTCTGCAGCTTTGCCAGTTGCGGACCTTGGGATTGGTCCTGCACGATTTCCCGATCAGGCCATCTCGTTGCTACAATGCGGCGATGTAATTCCTCGAGCTCAGCTTGAGCAAAATGGACCTTGAAAGGGCGAATAACATCTGTGGAAGTTGGTTCGGAAGGACCACTCTGCGCATGGCACGCAGCGCTTTGAAGCAAAAAGGCCCCGGCGATCATTGTACTCCAAAGGATCCGTTCAATCTTTTTCATTGTCTTAAATTAAAGTTTAGTAAAAGCCGATGTTTGTTAGTGCTCGTCACAAAAGTACGCACGACGGCAGCCCTCGTCCAATCGCCAAATAGCGAGGAAGGCTAAGTCGGGATCGAACCGGTCATTTTTTATGATGAAGATTCCGCGAGCGCGGGTCAGGTCCAGTCAATGTTCTCCTTTCGGATACCTAACTTGTTCATTTTGGACTTTAAAGTGGTCGGCGGAATTTTCAATAGTTCCGCTGCTCCTCCAGAACCCCAGATTTTCCCTCGGCATTTTTTCAGGACTGCAATGATATAATCGCGCTCATTTTCGTGGATCGTTTTGGTTTCGTTACCCGGGATGACCATGGGGATATCCTTACCTGGATGGGCGGGGAGCGAGATTTCTTCAATGACCGTACCCTTTGTAAGAAGAACGCTTCTTTCTATCAGGTTTTCAAGCTGGCGGATATTTCCGGGCCAGTTATACGCCGCCATCGCTTCCAACACTTTCTTTGAAAGCCCGGATATTTTTTTACCTGCTTTTTGGTTATAGATCGTAACAAAGTGGTTGGCAAGGGCGGGTATATCTTCCAGCCGCTCGCGCAACGGCGGCAATTCCATGGGGAATACATTCAGGCGATAGTACAAATCGAGTCGGAACCGCCCCTCCGCCACTTCCTTTTCGAGGTTCCTGTTTGTTGCCGCAATAACCCGGACATCGACTTTTGTCACGTCCCTGGCGCCAATCCTTTCAATGTACTTTTCCTGGAGAACCCTTAGTAATTTAACCTGCAGATCGAGAGGCATTTCCCCAATCTCATCCAAAAAGATCGTCCCTTTATCCGCCTTTTCAAATTTCCCGATCCGCCTGTCACTCGCTCCGGTGAACGAACCTTTTTCATGCCCGAATAACTCTGATTCGATGAGTGTCGCGGGAAGCGCCGCACAGTTCACTTTAACGAAGGGTTTGTTCTTGCGGGGCGACAAATTGTGGATACAATCTGCAATTCTCTCTTTGCCTGTTCCGCTTTCGCCCAGGATGAGAACGGACGTGTCGACGGGAGCCACTTGCGTGATCAGGTCGAAAAGATTCAGGAGCCCGGGGCTGTTCCCTATGATGCCTTCGAAACCTCCTCTGGCGGCCGGATCAGCGGCATCCGGCGGCGCATTGCGTTTGGTTGGGGGCAGATCGACACTCTTGGTTATACCTGTCCTTAAAATGTGCTCGATGCCAACGGCCAGGAGAGGGCTTAGGCGGTTCAGTGAGCCGATATGATCCGCATTATAGAGATCCGGTTGACGGCTGTAAAAAGTAATGACGAAAACCCTGCCATTGGAAAGCCGTAACGGTGATGAAAGGCAGGATCTCACCTGGAAAATGTTGGAAAATAATTTGTGCAAAGACGGTTCGATGCAGATTTGCTCAAACCTGTCGCCGCTGAAAGTAGCCGCCTTGTCATCATAGCTGGTCTTTCTCATGAGCCTCGTCAGCTCGCCGCTGCTTAAACCGGAAATATTCTGTAACTCAGGCAAGCCGATCTGCTGGTATTCATCGTAACCGATCCTCAGGAAACTAATTCCCGGCCCGGAGAGGGCACTGTCAGCATTAAATCCCGCCACGGTGTAATCAAAAGGAAAATGCGATTGCAGCGCCCTGCAACCCGCCAGGAGTTTTTTTCCCCAGATTTCGTCATTGGCGGCAATGGCGGACAATTTGTCCCTTAAAGTATTCTCCTTTCTGAAAAGAGACTCCGTACTATGTTGGTGCCTGTATTTCGCGATCTCGAGCGTAATCAGCAGGTCTCGTTCCCTGAATGGTTTTACCAGGAATCCATCGGGCTGGGTGGCCTTTGCCCTGTTCAGCACTTCTTCATTGGAATTGGCAGACAAGTAGACGAATGCTATATTCTCTTCTCCCAGATCCCTGGCCAGGTCGATCCCGGTTTGATTCCCTTTCAGGAAGATGTCCAGAAGGACAAGATCGGGTCGCTTTTGTTTTATCATTTCTTTTGCCTGTAGGACAGAAAAGGCGATGCCGAGCACCTCATACCCGGCTTTTGTAAGCATCAGGCGCAGATAATCCGCCTCTACAAAGGCATCTTCCACAATAAGTATTTTTTCTTTCATACCGAATAAGTTGGCTCCAAACCGATTTGTTGAATAGTGATCGTAATATCAGGATCGTAAGGGAAGCTGATGGCTATCTGTGTTCCATGCTCACTGCGTATGCTCAATTTGGCCCCGATCTCCGTGCAAAGCCCTCGGATAAGGTGGATTCCCATCGAATCCTGTTTGGACGCAACGAACTCGGGCGGCAGCCCTATTCCGTCGTCCTCGATGAGTAGCAGGATCTGACCCTCCCGATCGTGCCTCAGCGCAATGAATACCGATCCTTCCCTGCCATTGGGGAATGCGTATTTGATGGCATTGGTGATCGATTCATTGAGTATGAGCCCAAGGGGAATACAGTGTGAGAGGTCCAGATCGATCTGTTCGATCTGCAGGTTGAACCGGACGCAGTTGCCGATCGAAAAACTGTCGCGTAAATAATCCACCAATTCGTTGACATAGTCAGGCATGTTAATCGCAGACATATTTTCGGTCTGGTATAATTTCTGATGGATCAGGGACATGGCATGAATCCGGTGCTGGCCGTCCGTGATAGCGTCTATTGCCGCTTCGTCCTTCAGGTAAACGGTTTGGGTACCGAGAAGACTCATTACTGTCTGAAAATTATTTTTGACGCGGTGGTGAATTTCCTTGACCAGCCAATCCTTTTCATTCACAAGGTGCCGGAGTGAGATGTTCTGTTCTCCGATCTCTTTTTGCTGCATTTCCAATTTTTTGTTGGTCCGTTGCTTTAGCCTCGAATTGTGCGCCAGCAGCGCCATGATGATCAGCAACAGGCCCACCCCCCCCAGGATCCAATTGCGCGTGTATCCAGCCTGCAATAACCTGGATTGCTGTAGCTTGCCTTCTTTTTCCAGCAGTTGGATATCCTGTTCCTTTTTTTTGGACTCGTATTTTACCTGGACATCCTGGATCTGCCGGCTCTTCTCGACATTGAAAATGGAATCTTTCAGTTGTTGGTATTGATTGAGATGCCTGATAGCTGAAATATAGTCGCCGGTGGAGGAGTCGACTTTGAACAGCATGTATTGGATATCCTTGATCGTAGCGGCGGAATTGATAGTCTGGGCCTCATCCAATGATTTTTGAAAATGGTCGACGGCATCGGCATATTGTTTCTTGTCCAGCAAATATTTGCCGATGTCATATTCAACTTCGCCTCTGATCTCGTTGTTCCTGCCCAGATATGGTGAAAGCACAATCATTTCCCGAGTATATCGTTGAAAAAGCCCTTCGTTGCCAAGGGCGCGATAGCAGTTAGCCATAGTTCTCGCCAAACTGGCCTTGCCATAATATTCAGTGGGGGGGTATTGCCGGGAAAAGGAGACAATAAAGGAAAGGGCTTCTTGTTCCTTTTTCTGTTTAATAAGCTCGCTTACGTAGACCCCTGCGTCTCTGTAGGAGTAAAAAAAAATCGGATTGGTGAACTTTCTTGCAAAGATTTCTCTGAAGTACTCGATACTCTTTTCCGTTTGACCTAATTCGTGATAGTAATACGCCAGCCGTACAGTTATATTCAAAACCCAGCCCGTATCGTTGGTTTTGCGCATATTTTCGAGCGCCAAAAGGGCATAGGTGATAGCAGTGTTATAATTGCCTTTGTAGTTGCTGACTGCTGAAAGAATGGCATAGGGATAGTGGAGGAACCGATAACGGATGGCTTTGAAACTGGCCACCACCTCTTGTAGCTCCGCTTCGGCAAGGTCCAGCTTGCCCTGTATCATATGCGCATCCGCAATATTTTGCTGAACAATTATCATGGACGTAGTATCCCTTGAAAGGGCGAACAGCCTGGCCATATTATCAAAGCAATCTATCCTCGACATTCCAGGACTGTCAAGGACAGGGATGTGATAAGCCAAAGTTTTCCAGTTCCTGATCTGTTCATTGGCATCACCCGAATGCCTGATATCATTTTCTATTTCTGCAAAATACTCATTTGCCTGCTGGAGACTTCCCAGCTTTAAATAACATTTCCCGATAAAACAAAGTATCTCATATTTCCATTTCGGGGAGTGAATGGCTGTGCCCAAATCCCGGGCTTGCTGGTAATACAGAAGGGCGCTGTCCGGATGATTGGTGCTGTCGGTAAGCCCGGAATAATAGTAGTGGGCAAGTTGCAGCAGGATTTCCAATCTGCTGGTATCGGCGCTGCTTTTACGCAAATCCAAGATAAGTTCGGAACGGGGTTTATTCGTCGGAACTTGCGCAAAGGAAGGCGTAGCAGGCCAGAAAAGGATGCATATGACCATAAGCTTTACCATACGCTACTTTTAAGCCGATCTAATTTACCGCTTTATTTCGTGGCAAATTGCCTGGTACAACTGTATTCTGCGGTGGTTTTTCCGCAAATAAGAATAAAATGTTGATTAATAATACATTAGCTCATGGCATTGGGTTTGACCTCCATCTTCTATCAAACCACAGCCATGGCAACTACCCTACCGAAATCAATTGTTTTTATTACCGGCGCTTTTTTAGGCAATAACTGCTGGGACGAATGGAAAGTTTATTATGAAAGCAAGGGTTTTTTTTGCATGGCGCCCGCATGGCCGCATAAAGACCCTTCGCCCGAAGAGTTACGCAACCGGCACCCCGACGCAGGTGTGGCATCGAACCGATTGTCACGGCTGGTGGAATATTTTGTCGGTATCATCAGCGACTTACCGGAGAAACCGATCCTGATCGGTCATTCCCTTGGCGGGCTCATCGTGCAGTTGCTGTTGCAGCGGAGGGTGGGGGCGGCCGGCGTTGCGCTTCATTCTTTCCCGCCACTAGGTACAGGTAAGTATCTGTTTTACTTCTTTGCGGCCTGGAGGGGAGAAATGGGGTGGTTTACGTCCAGGCAGAAGACTTATATGATCCCTTTCAGGAGGTGGAAAGTTGCCGTTGCTAACGGAATGACCTGTGAACAGCAAAAGGAACTATTCTACAAATATGCCACACCGGAGTCGAAAATGATCGTCAGGGACGGGTTCAGCTGTATGGCAAAGGTAGATTTCGAGAAGCCACATGCGCCATTGCTCCTTGTATCCGGAGGGCGGGATAAGATCATCAGCGCATCCGTGAATTACAGAAATTATTTGGAATACAAATCAAAAGGTTCGATTACCGATTATCGGGAATTCAGGAACCACAATCACTTGATTTTTGATATGCCGGCCTGGAAGGAAGACGCTGATTTTGTCCTCTTCTGGTTGGAAGGAATAAATTAATACCAAATCTAAATAATATGGGCACTCAACTTAAACAAACTGGAGCAAATTCCGATTGGTCTATCCCGGAACATGCCCGTATCGACGACCTGATCATAAAGCTTCGGGCCCAAACGGGAAAGAGGAATTTCCTCGTCTTCAAAGACAATAAGTACTTGAATGTACCAACGGAACAAATTGCCTTTTTCTATGTGAATTATGCATCGTCGGCCATTACGTGTTTCGACAAGCAGGAGTATTTTGTGCGCCATTCACTAGACCAGATCGAGAACCTTTTACCCGAAAAGCAATTCTTCAGGCTAAGCAGGCAATATCTGGTCAACTTCAATGCAGTAAAGGAAGTCGAGCATTATTTTGCGCGCAAGCTATTGGTAAATTTGGTTGTACCGGCCAGGGACAAACTGCTTATCTCAAAGGAGAAGGTGCGTGTATTCTTGGAATGGCTTGACAATCGCTAGAAAGTTGCCCCAACGGCTAGTTGCAATCCCTAAATTTTCCGACAACCTGCATCGATGTCGATATGATTCGCTTGCAGGCTGTCTTTGGGGTCTGCGGCCTTATAAGCCATAGCACCACTATTGCTACCGCAAATAGGTAACGCCCGCAGTTGCTCAACCCATTTAAGATACTTACTGGATTAACCGAAGAAATATAGATCGAAGGAAGTAGCCCACCGAATAAACCCATCCCTATGAAAATTGCTCCAGATGTATATAAATAAATAAAGGCACCGGCCCACAGGGGCGGCGCCTTTGGTATGCCTGTACTAACCTCTCTTACCCCAAATAATGCTTCATCTCCGCTGCGGCATGCAACACCACAGATGTTGTCCCCTCCTCCCTGGCCAGACCGTTGAGCATCCCCCAGTCATGGACCATGCCGTTATATCGTACCGTTGTTACCTTGACGCCGGCCTCTTCCAATTGCCGCCCATAGGCCTCTGCTTCGTCACGCAGAATGTCGTTCTCTGCCACCTGGATCAGTGTCGGCGGCAGTCCCTTTAGGTCTTCTGTCGTATTGTTCAACAGCGAGGCATATCTTTCCTGGCGCTTCTTCGGGTCCGTCGTATATAGATCCCACATCCATTTCATCTCCGATGTAGTCAGCGATAGACCCTGGGCATATGTCTCATACGAATCCTGCGAGAAACTCGAGTCTGTCACGGGCCACATCATTACCAGCAACTTGATCTTCGGACCGCCCTTGTCCTTCGCCATCAGACCCATCGCTCCTGTCATATTGCCACCGACGCTGTTGCCTGTGACGGCCAGGTTGCCGCCATCCACTCCGATCTCCTTGCCATTGGCCGCCACCCACTTGGTCGCCGCATAGATCTCATTGATCGCCTGCGGATACTGTGCTTCCGGCGACGCGGAATAATTGACAAAGACGGCGGCATAGCCCGATGCAACTACCAGGTCGCGCACGAGTCTTCGGTGGGTGGGGTAGTCCCCGAGCACCCAGCCGCCACCATGGATAAAGATGAAGACAGGTAGCGTGCCTGCTGCTCCTTCGGGTTTTACAATATTCAGTTTGATCGTAAATCCGTCGGCGCTGATGGCCTTTTCCGACTCGGTGATACCGGAGTAGTCCACCTTAAAGGCCTTTTGCCCATCTACGAGCACCTGTCGGGCGGCGGGTACCGGAAGACTTTCAATCGGTTTAGTTCCCGGGGCATTACCGATCCGCAAAAAGTCCCTTACGCCAGGTGAGAGATGTAAATCCGCCCTATAATCGACGGGAGTGGCTGCCTTTGGCGCAGCCGTCTTGGTTTTTGATGTTGTGCTCATAAAGAATGATTTTCGACATGTACGCCAACTTATATGCCAGCTCTCAAAAATCTGCAAATCCGGCTTTTGCGTTTTTCCGACGACAGATGGGACAACGATATGTCGTCGGCGGACGAAAATTCGATTATCGGTTCACAGTCGCTGCAATGAGGCCGCCCCACAAAGAGACTGCCCCGCAGACTTCTTGTTTCCGTCCGCAGGGCAGTAGGGTTACTAAAGCCCGTCATCATTAATGCCAGTCAAAAGGCATCCACGTCGATGATAGCCTGGGCGAATTCCTTCGGGGCTTCCTGCGGTAGGTTGTGTCCAACGCCGCCCGTGATGATCCGACTGTCGTATTTGCCGGAGAATTTACCGCGATAGGCGGAGGGATCCGGCGCGTGTGCCGCCCCATTGGCGTCCCCTTCCATCGTAATCGTCGGCACATGAATGGTTGAAATGGCGGCAATTCGTCTTTCCAGGTCGTCGTATTTTGCCTCACCTTTGGCAAGACCGAGGCGCCAGCGATAATTATGAATCACAATGGCCACATGATCCGGATTATCAAAGGACGCTGCAGTTCGGTCATAGGTGGCGTCGTCGAATTGCCACTTTGGCGAAGCGGTCCGCCAAATGAGTTTATTAAAATCGTGCCGGTATTTGTCGTAACCGTTCCGGCCGATCTCCGTGGCGAAATAAAATTGATACCACCATACCAACTCTGCCTGTGGCGGCAACGGTACCTGATTGCCTTGTGGAGTGCTGATTAGGAAACCACTCACGGAGACTAGCGCCTTGCAGCGTTCGGGCCAAAGCGCCGCGATAACGTCGGCTGAGCGTCCGCCCCAATCAAAGCCTCCGATAATGGCTTTATCAATTTTCAGCGCGTCCATCAGATTGATAGTATCGAGGGCGACCACCGACTGTTGGCCATTGCGCAGGGTGTCAGCCGAGAGAAATTTTGTCGTACCATAGCCACGCACATACGGGATGATCACCCTGTAGCCCTTTGCCGCCAGCAAGGGGGCGACATCGACGAAGCTATGGATATCGTAGGGCCAGCCATGCAGCAGAATGACCACCGGCCCGTTGGCAGGGCCGTCTTCCGCATAGCCGATATTCAAAGGACCGGCATTGACCTGCTTCAACGGCCCGTAAGAAGCGTTGGCCCCCGGTTTGATCCGGGGCATTGTGGTAGATTTTGCCTTTGCCGGTCCTGCGATCGCAGAACCCAACAGGCCGAATTGCGTGGCGGCAAGTGTCATGGCCGCCGTGCCGAAAAAACGGCGTCGATTGGTTGTGTTGTTATTCATATTTTAAATTTGAAAAGTGGCAAATAGGTCTTAGGTGGTCGCTATTTAGGCAGCGAGTGAACTGTTCAAAACTGGTTCAGCCGAACGTATACGAAAAGGTCGTCACTCCGGGATCCAGGAACTCGATCTCGAACAGTCGGTCAACAATGACCCCTTGCTGCCGGATCAACTGATACATACGTGGCTCGGTAACCAGCCCGTTACCCTGGCTGTCCACGTCAACCCCATGGGCAGCGCCGGGCACCTGGCCATCGATCAGCACCCGAAAACGAACCGGTGTCCCGGTTGTTGACGGCCCCATCACCAATTGAAGATCACGGGCATGAAAACAGTACAGCATCTTTCCGTTAGGCTTGTTCAGCACGGTGGCCTCTGCCCCCATGGTCCAATCACCTGAAAGGGCCCACTGATTAAGCGTCAATCGTGAAGGGACATTATAGACCATATTCCGGTCCGCTGCCGCTCCGCCGGGAGACGCAAAATTACCGGTGCGGCTATAGCCGACGTAGTTTTCCGAAGATTGCAGACTCGCCCAATCGGCAGCGGCTTCAGAGCCATCGGCATGGACCGAAACAAATCCCCCTGGGACGGCTTTGGCCCCAGCTTCGGTCAGTAATTGCTGAATGATCTTTTCTGACTCTTGGTAGCTGCCTTCGCCAAACTGATGTTGACGGATGTGCCCCTGCGCATCGATAAAATAGCTGGCCGGCCAGTATTCATTCCTGAAAGCATTCCATATCGCATAGTTGTCATCGATGGCGATCGGATAATCGATCTTCATCTCTCTTACGGCATTGTTGACATTGCCGGCATAGTGTTCGAAAGAAAACTCCGGCGTATGCACGCCGATTACGACCAACCCCTGATTCTTGTATTTCGCTGCCCAGGCGCTGATATAGGGAAGCGTACGCCGCCAATTGATACAGCTATAGGTCCAGAAATCGACGAGGACGACTTTTCCACGCAGGCCGTTGGCCGTCAATGGCGGCGAATTCAGCCAGCCTGTTGCGCCGGCAAGGGGAGGCATCTTGCTACTCATTTGCTCGATCGTACTGTCGGCAGCCCCGGCACAGAATACCCCCAGAGCCCCTATAACGATCGCGTTGCCAAGGACGCCTTTAGTTATTTTCATTGTGTATAATTTATGGACAAAAGTATTCTCAACATTAAACAGGTCCAAACACAAATAATGTAAACGGACTAACCAGACCTTGAGCCCGCCATTTCGGGACACGAAGCTTTTTCGCTGAATCAATTGCGAAATTTCGGCATTCGACACCAAGTACCACGAAATACCGTAATTCTCCAACAAGGTTCTTTCACTAATCACTTCGCTTTCAATTGTTAAATTCCTGGTGCCAAATTGGAAGTGAACCTGCAATAGGATTTCATCTTAAAAACATCAACATGGAAGCAACCGCCGCCAATACGACCATTTATCTGACGATTGTGGATGCGATCATCGATCTTCAGACAAGGGGCTATCTATTCGATTTTTCCCCATTGCGCAACAAGCTGTTCTGTGCCCAACAAAAATGCTTTTTTGATCCTGAAGACTTCGATGTCCTCGAGAAACACTCTTTTCAATCGGATGCGCTGCCCGGGAAAGGGACCATTGTTTATGGGATTGAGTCGCTTTCCTACGGTTTGAGAGGCATACTGCTAAAATAGGACGCTATATTTTTGGCGTAAAGCTAAGCAAGCTGATAATAGTATTTCTTCCCTGAAATGTTTTTACCATGACAGATACAACAAAAGTCGTAATTGTGGGTGGGGGCTTTGCCGGGCTTAATCTGGCAAAAAAATTAGGCCGCCAAAAAGGCTACACCGTCACGATGATCGATAAAAATAATTACAATTACTTTACACCCCTGCTGTATCAGGTGGCAACCGGCTTCCTCGATGTCTCCAACATCAGCTATCCGTTTCGTACCCTCTTCCGGACAAAGGTGGATAAGAATCCGAAGATTGGTTTTCGGCTGGCTGAATTGCTCAGGGTAGACCCCAAAGTCCTTACTTGCTACCTCAGCAATGGTGAAATCAGCTACGATTATCTGATTTTCGCCACCGGTACTATGACCAATTATTTTGGCAACGAAAATATACGGCGCAATGCCATTCCGATGAAAAACATTGAGGACGCTTTGAAGATGAGAAATATTCTTCTCCAACATCTTGAAATGGCTTCCAGGAGCCTGGACGCTGAAGAGAAAAAGAGACTATTGACTTTCGTTGTAGCTGGAGGTGGTCCCACTGGCGTTGAAGTAGCGGGGATGCTTGCAGAGCTTAGGAAGTCGATGATCAGAGCGGAATATCCGGAGCTTCGCGGTGTTCAAAGCGAGATCTATCTGGTGGAAGGGGGGGCTAATCTTCTTGCGCAGATGAGCAAGAAGTCCCAAAGAGAAAGCTACAACGCTCTGGTAAAACTCGGTGTCCGGATAAGGTTAAATGCATTTGTCACCGATTACCAAAATTCTGAGGTAACGTTGTCCAATCATACTGGTATCCAGACCAAGAATCTTATATGGGCTGCGGGTGTTATAGCGCCTGTCTTCGAAGGCATACCCAAAACCAGCCTCGGCCCCGGGAACAGAATGGTGACGGATGCCTATAACCAGGTGAAAGACCTGGAGGATGTTTATGCGATTGGAGATAGCTGCATCCAGTACACTGACCCTCGTTTTCCTAAAGGACATCCCCAATTGGCCCAGGTTGCCATTCAACAGGGAAGGTTTCTTGCGCGAAACCTACGGGCTGTGTCCGAAGGGAAACCGTTAACGCATTTCCGGTATGTCGACAAGGGCACATTAGCCATCATTGGCCGGAAGAAGGCGGTAGCTGACCTGTTTGGTTCGGGCATACATGTCGGCGGGTTTCCGGCGATCATTATCTGGCTTTTCGTTCATCTTTCCTCCCTGATCAAATTTCGTAACAAGGCCAAGACACTCTATAATTGGACGATCGCCTATTTGACGGGCGATCAATCATTGAGAATTATCTATTGAAATCATGTATTATGCAAAGCAAGACGTCGCCGTTTACAGATAAGATGAAGCCGGTAGATTACATGGATGATGCGGCGCTGAGCCATGAAGTAAAAAGCTTTCTTCAGACCCTGGATGTGGGAGCATCCATTGAGAATCTGGCAGTTGAGGAGGCGCGCCAATATTTTTCCAACCTGCAGGCTTCCGTCAAAGTGGAGATGTCGGAGGTCGACGTAGTTGAAAGAGTCATTACGACTGACGACGACTACACCGTCAGGCTGCATATCGTCCGGCCTGTGGGGGTGAAAGGGATCCTGCCTGCAGTTCTGTATATTCCGGGGGGTGGTTGGGTCCTCCCGGATTTTCCCAGCCATCAGCGTTTGGTACGCGACCTTGTGTTGGCTTCCGGCTGCGCCGCCGTTTTTATTAATTATACGACCGCTCCCGAGGCTGAATACCCCTTTGCGGTCCATGAAATTTATGCGATTGTCAGATGGATTTCTCAAAACGGAGCCCAGCTGGATGTTGATGGGGAAAGACTTGCTATAGCAGGCAATGGCGCCGGCGGAAATCTGGCAACGGTGACGGCCCTGATGGCTGCGGGCCTTGGCGGACCTACGATCCGACTGCAAATCCTTCTGTGGCCTACCACCGATGCACAGTCCAGAAGCGGGTCTTACCAGCTCTATGGCGAGCACCGCTGGCTCACCGCTTCAATGATGCAATGGTTGTATTCCCAATACAATCCGAATGGGGAAAAAAGAGCTGAGATCTATTTATCGCCCTTACAGGCTTCCCTGCAGCAGTTGCGGGGGCTTCCGCCGGCGCTCATCCTTGTTGCTGAAAACGATATCCTGCGGGACGAGGGTGAGGCTTACGGCCGGAAGCTGAACGCCGCCGGGGTCACGATAACAACAATTCGATATAACGGCGTCATTCACGATTTCGGGTTGCTGAATGCATTGGCATTGATCCCCCAGACCCAGTTGATGATCAATCAGGCAGCTGGGGCCCTGAAAAAATACTTGAAACAATCTCACTAAAAACAATATAATCAGGAGTACAAAGACCCTTAAGAGGCCGGTTATTGAACCGGACAGCCAAAGAGCTGAAGCCTCGAATTTTTGCGGAAATATTCTCTTTCCATGACAGCCTGAAAATGATCCATTGGCATGTCACCGGAAAAGGCAGTTATGCGGCACATCTTTCCCTGGATCAGGCAATTGGAACTCTTCTCGAAGCCACGGACCAACTGGTCGAAACTAGTTATGCCATCCTGGGCGATTTAGATATTATCATTCCGGAAACGAAAAAGCCGGTAGACGTCCTCGGGCATATTGAAGTTTTCTACAGGCATATTGACCACCAGCGCCAGTTCTTTTCCGGAGCCTTTGTGCAGTCGATTCTCGACGATTACCAGGAAGGAATCCAACAACTGCTTTTTAGACTAAAAAGGTTTCAATAAAAATGAGCATCTCCCAAGCAATCGGAATGTAAAACCTTGAACTGGCAAAAGATTAGGGGCAATTGATTGCAATTGCCCCTTTCACCTCCAACCTGTAATGAACCTGATCCAAGCCGTGAAGCCCTCAATTTTCATCTTAAGTTTCTGATTGCCCTTTCTGGTGCGCTATATTGAAAATGATTAGCGTTTTCCAATGCCGAGCTTAAGCTGTCAAAGTCATCGAAACCATTGTATCGAACACCATTGATAAAAAAGGTTGGAGTGCTATCCAGATCACTTTTTACGCCTCCTTCGAAATCGCCAATGACCTTCCGGTATAATTTCCGGTGCCCCCGGCAATCTTCGAATGCCTCAGTGTCGAGATCAATTTCCCTGGCAAATTCGCTAAAGGACGCTCGCGTTAAGTATTTCTGGTTCTCATAGATCATATCATGCATGTACCAGAACTTTCCCTGCAAGGCTGCAGCTTCGGCAGCAACGACCGCCTGGACCGCGAGGGGATGCTGGGTGGATATGGGATAATGGCGATATACGAATTTCAGGCGGTTTCCGTAACACTCCTGCAAATACTTGATCACGGTGTAAACTTCGGCACAATACGCGCATTGGAAATCGCCGTATTCTATCAGTTCAATTGGAGCGAGAAGGTTACCTTGAAAATGGTCATAGTCGAGTAGAATCAGACATTTCAGACTGAAGCTCTCACAAAACCGTACGTGACAGTCTCCCGTCATACGGCTTTTCATTGTCTTACACGCGGAGTGACCCCCTGTTTCCAATGTTCAAACA